>ERZ724526.1196-NODE-1196-length-13787-cov-14.434168_pt1 | contig 13787 bp, 9 predicted proteins | sample MGYA00376059_ERZ724526 | MGnify/ENA primary metagenome ERZ724526 (study PRJEB28724, sample SAMN07190883) | activated sludge metagenome | isolation source: activated sludge of sewage treatment plant in Hong Hong | place: Hong Kong | collected 2016-03-17 ... | reverse complement strand
CGGCCGCCGGCGCGACGAAAGGATCGCCGGCCTCATCCTGCCTGAACCGGTCGCCGGCGGCAACCAGCGCCGGCACGGTCAGGTCAGCGGCGCGCCCCAGGTAGACCTTGCGCAGCTTGTCGCGGTGGCGGCGATAGCCGTACCAGTAATAGTGGCCGCGGCGGCTCTCGCGGCGAACGGTGTAGTGGGTCGTCTCGTGGCGATAGATAAAGCGGTCGTTCTCGGCCAGCCAGTCGAACCAGTCAACCGACCCCACTTCGATGGCCTGGGGCGCATCGTCCAGCGTCACCCACAGGCGATCCGTCTCTACAATGTACTTCGTCATCACTCAATCCGTGCGCTAAAAGTTGCCCAACACCGGGATTATACGTGATTGGGCAACTTGAACGGTCAAAATACCGGAACACTTAGGCGAAAGATATTTACCTAATGTCAACTCGGCCGCACAAATCATCGTTTCGGACGATTTTACACTTGTAAACAATCCGTAAAATGTAAATCGTTCGCCCGACCATCATCATCCCGGCGTTCAAGGAGTCGTATGGAAGGTAGCCGAGCATAAGTCAAACCGGTGGCGCCCCGCGCCGCTGCTGCCCGACCGAGATCACCCCGTCCCGACCTGTTCCGAATCTGTTGCTGTTGCACACATCAAGCGGAGAACCTCATGACCTCGAATAGAAAATCACTGCGGCGCATTCTGCTGCTGGGCGTGCTGGCCCTCAGCCTTCTGGCCGCGATCATTGTTGTTCCGTCGGCCGCCCCCGCCACCGCCGCCAGTAGCTGGGGCAGCGGCACGCTGACCGATGCCGAACTGTTGACCCTCATCAGCCAGATGACCCTGGCCGAGAAGACGGCCATGCTCCACGGCGCGAGCGACACCACTTGCGCCACAGTCATCATCAGCCCGTCCGTTCAGGGCTGCCAGGGCCAGGCCGGCACCGTACCCGGTGTGGCCCGGCTGGGCATTCCGCCGTTGCGGCTGGTTGACGGCCCGGCGGGCATTCGCCTGAGCAATTACGAGACAGCGCTGCCCGCGCCGGTCAGCCTGGCGGCGTCTTTCAGCCGCCAGAACGCCTATGCTTTCGGCGCGGTGATGGGCAAGGAAGGCCGCGCCACCAACCAGGACGTGCTGCTGGCCCCGATGATGAATCAGGTCAGTGTGCCCACGGCCGGCCGCAACTTCGAAACGTTGGGCGAAGACCCGTACCTGATGGCCGAACTGATCGCGCCGCAGGTGTTGGGCATTCAGGACCAGGGCCTCATCGCCACCCTGAAGCACTTCACCATGAACGACTTTGAGAATGGCCGCAACTCGACCAGCGTCACCGTCGATGAGCAGACGCTCTATGAGGGCGAGATGCAGGCGTTCCAGGCCGGCGTCGAGGCGGGCGCGGGGGCGATCATGTGCTCCTACAACCGCATCAACGACGTCTATGGCTGCTCCAACGACCTCACCCAGAACCAGATGCTGCGCGACGAGTGGGGCTTCGAAGGCTTCAACATGTCTGACTGGGGCGCGACGCACCGCAGCAGCGACCTGATCTACGGCCTCGACCTGGCCATGCCCAGCGGCAGCACCGGCAACGGCTGGGCCGACGCGGTGTTGCAGTCCGCGGTTACCAACGGCACGGCCGAAGTCGTCCTGACCAACGACCTGCCCTACGTTCCGGCCTACACCGCCGCGCAGTGGTCGGCGGCCGTCGACCAGGCCATCTTCCGCATCCTCAAGCAGATGAATAACGCCGGCCTGCTGGAAGGCACGACCTTCGGCTCGCACTACACCAACGGCACGCCCTACGACCCGGCCCGCCCCGACAAGGAAGCGTTGAAGGCCGAGAGCTACGCCACCGCCGAAGCGGTCGCCGAAAATGGCGCTGTGCTGCTGAAGAACATCAAACACGGCCTGCCGATTCGCAACCAGGAAATGGTTGGCCGCAGCGCCAAGAATGGCGTCGTCGTCATGGGCCCGACCGCGGTCACGCCCTACATCGGCGGCGGCGGCAGCGCCAACGTGACGCCTTACGACAACGTCATCAGCCCCTACGCGGCGCTGGTAGCCGGCGCGAAGACCAACGCCAAGTTCAGCTACGTCCCCGGCTATGACCTGGACGGCGCCATCGTGCCGGCCACGGCCGTCGTCGCCCCGGCCCCCTTCGCCGGCCAGAACGGCTGGCTGCGCACCCAGATTGATACCGTCGTGCCGGGCAACAACGTCGCCCCGGCCCCCTGCGCCGCCAACTGCGCGCCCGACCAACTGGACGCGACTGTCAACTACGTCAACACGACCTTGCCCGCCGCCACCGCCTGGCGGTGGCAGGCGACCTTCACCGCGCCCACGGCCGGTTCCTACCAGCTGAAAATCTTCGTCAAAGACCAGAACAGCGCCCAGCTCTTCGTGGACGGTCTGGCCACCAACCCCAACCGGCGCATCAGCCTGAGCGCCTACGGCATCGCCGGCGGCATCGGTGGCGCATCCGTTTCCAGTTGGGACAAGATGACCCAGACGGCCAAGTCCCACGACCCCAACAGCCCCAAGCTCCATCAGGGCAGCTACACCGTCACCTTCGCCGCGGGCGAGACGCACACGCTCGACCTGCGCGCCTATGCCCAGGCGGCCAAGCCGCTGCTGGTCCAGTTCCGCTGGATCACCCCGGAATGGCAGCAGGCCAAGATCGACGAGGCCGTCGCGGCGGCACAGGGCGCCAGCAAGGTCATCTTCTTCGCCTATGACGAAGGCACTGAAGGCAGCGACCGCGGCGGCAATAGCGTCGCCGCCGGCCTGACTCTGCCCGGCTATCAGGACCAGGTCATCGCCGCCGTGGCCGCGGCCAACCCCAACACGGTGGTCGTGCTCAACACCGGCGACCCGGTGCTCATGCCCTGGGTCAACAGCGTCAAGGCTATCCTGGAAATGTGGTATCCCGGCCAGATGGGCGGCGTGGCGACGGCCAACATCCTGTTGGGCAAGGTCAACCCCGGCGGCAAGCTGCCGGTGACCTTCCCGGCCAGCGCCACCGCCTACCCGCAGTATGACCCCAACTGCAACCCGTCGATCATCACCAGCAACCCGCCGGTTGACGGCAACTGCCCGCTCTACCCCGGCGTCTACAAGCTTGGGTTCCTGGGCGTCAGCAACCACAACTACAAGACCATCGACTTCACGACCAACGGCATCTTCGTCGGCTATCGCTGGTACGACAAGCACGACGTGACACCGCTGTTCGCCTTCGGTCATGGCCTGTCCTACACAACCTTCAACTACTCGCGGAAACTGACGGTCACGCGCGCGGCCGATGGTGGGCTGGATGTGAAGGTCAGCGTCCGCAACATGGGGCCGATGGACGGCGATGAGGTTGTCCAGGTCTATCTGGGCGCGGGCCAGGTTCCGGCCGGTGTGCAGATGGCCGAGAAGGCACTGGTCGGCTTCGAGCGCCTGTCGCTGAAGAAGGGCCAGACGCAAGTGGTGACCATCCACATCGCGCCGCGCCAACTGTCCTACTGGTCGGTTGACGCCCACGATTGGGTGCAGGCCACCGGTCTGCGCAGCATCATGGTCGGCAGCGCTTCGGACGACATCCGCGCCACGACCACGATCAACTTCGGCAACTAGTCAGGTGACAGCGGTTCCGGCCCGCGGAACCGACTAACGCCAAACGCAAACGAGCAGGTCGGGCGCGCCCGACCTGCTCGACGAGCGCCGGGTGGAGTGGATCAAGCCGAACAGTTGCCCCACCCGTAGAGAGATGTCAGAGAGTAAGAGAGCCTACGACAAAGGACGCTTGATATCCTTGACAATCTCGGAGTGTTCGGTTATTGCTTATGTTTGTTCGTTGATCTAACAACTTTGGAGGTTAGTTTCCGTGAAAAACGCCCGATTGTTTCTACTGTTGATCGTCGCCTTGGCGATGATGATTCTGGTGGCCTGCGGCGGCACCACTACGACCGAAACCCCCGCCGAAGAAGCCGCGGCGACCGAAGCCCCGGCTGAGGAGCCCGCGGCCCCGGCGGCGGAAGTGTCCGGCAAGGTCGGCATCGTGTTGCCGACGAAGGACGAACCCCGCTGGGTGCAGGACGAGACGCGCTTCCGCGCCGCTCTCGAAGAGGCCGGCTACGAGGTCGAGATCCTCTTCAGCCAGGGCGACTCGGCCAAAGAGCGCGCCAACGTCGAAGACCTGGTCACCAAGGGTATGCAGGTGCTGATCATCACCCCGCAGGACGGCACGGCCGCCGCCGCCGCTGCTGAAGCGGCCCGCGACGCCGGCGTGAAGGTCATCTCCTACGACCGTCTGATCCGCGACACCGACGCCGTGGACTACTACGTCACCTTCGACAGCATCGCCGTGGGCGCGCAGCAGGCGCAGTTCCTCGTTGATAACGCCGAGGGCGAAGGCAACCCGCTGTACCTGTACGCCGGCGCGGCCTCCGACAACAACGCGTTCATCTTCTTCGAAGGCGCGTGGGGTGTCTTGCAGCCGAAGATCGCCGACGGCACGTTCCGCATCATCAACTCCAGCGAGGCCGTGGCCCTGCAGGACAAGCCCGAACTGACCCGCGACGAGATGGCTACCATCATCAACCAGGTCACGACCAACTGGGACTTCAACACGGCCAAGAACCTGGCTGAGGCGAACCTGACCGCGGCTCCGGCCGAGGACAAGGGCGACGTCTTCATCCTGGCCCCGAACGACGGCACGGCCCGCGCCATCGCCGACGCCTTCGCCGCCGACACCGATGTGACCAGCTTCCTGGTCACCGGTCAGGACGCCGAGCAGGCGTCGGTGCAGTACATCATCGACGGCAAGCAGTCGATGACCGTCTTCAAGGACGTCCGCACCCTGGTCGATGACGCCATCGCCGCCGCCGTGGCCCTGCTGGCCGGCGACGCGCCCAACGCCACCGGTTCCTACAACAACGGTGTCATTGACGTGCCCGCCATCCAGTCGCCCGTGGTCACTGTGACCCAGGACAACGTCGTCGCCGCGCTGATCGACTCCGGTTACTACAGCGCCGACCTGTTCACCGGCCTGGACGCGCTGGGCAGCGGCGAGGCCCCGGCAGCCGGCGAAGTGTCCGGCAAGGTCGGCATCGTGTTGCCGACGAAGGACGAACCCCGCTGGGTGCAGGACGAGACGCGCTTCCGCGCCGCTCTCGAAGAGGCCGGCTACGAGGTCGAGATCCTCTTCAGCCAGGGCGACTCGGCCAAAGAGCGCGCCAACGTCGAAGACCTGGTCACCAAGGGTATGCAGGTGCTGATCATCACCCCGCAGGACGGCACGGCCGCCGCCGCCGCTGCTGAAGCGGCCCGCGACGCCGGCGTGAAGGTCATCTCCTACGACCGTCTGATCCGCGACACCGACGCCGTGGACTACTACGTCACCTTCGACAGCATCGCCGTGGGCGCGCAGCAGGCGCAGTTCCTCGTTGATAACGCCGAGGGCGAAGGCAACCCGCTGTACCTGTACGCCGGCGCGGCCTCCGACAACAACGCGTTCATCTTCTTCGAAGGCGCGTGGGGTGTCTTGCAGCCGAAGATCGCCGACGGCACGTTCCGCATCATCAACTCCAGCGAGGCCGTGGCCCTGCAGGACAAGCCCGAACTGACCCGCGACGAGATGGCTACCATCATCAACCAGGTCACGACCAACTGGGACTTCAACACGGCCAAGAACCTGGCTGAGGCGAACCTGACCGCGGCTCCGGCCGAGGACAAGGGCGACGTCTTCATCCTGGCCCCGAACGACGGCACGGCCCGCGCCATCGCCGACGCCTTCGCCGCCGACACCGATGTGACCAGCTTCCTGGTCACCGGTCAGGACGCCGAGCAGGCGTCGGTGCAGTACATCATCGACGGCAAGCAGTCGATGACCGTCTTCAAGGACGTCCGCACCCTGGTCGATGACGCCATCGCCGCCGCCGTGGCCCTGCTGGCCGGCGACGCGCCCAATGCCACCGGTTCCTACAACAACGGTGTCATTGACGTGCCCGCCATCCAGTCGCCTGTGGTCACCGTCACGCGCGACAACGTCGTCGAAGCGCTGATCGACTCCGGTTACTACAGCGCCGACCTGTTCACCGGCCTGGACTAACATCGTTCCCTAGCCCGCGCCCGGCAGCCACACCAGGCCGCCGGGCGCGAAACCGCCGCCGTGGGGCGAGGGCAGAACCCTCGCCCCACGGCGGTCGATCCAACTCATCCCAGCCTGGCGAAAGCGGGCGGCCGGCAGGCGCAAGGGACATTCGCCCGATCATTGGAGCCGCATATGAGCGATAACGTCATCCTGGAGATGCGGAACATCACCAAGGAATTCCCCGGCGTTAAGGCCCTGGACAACATCAGCTTCGCGGTTAAGCAGGGCGAGATCCATTGCCTGGTTGGGGAGAACGGCGCCGGCAAGTCCACTTTAATGAAGGTGCTCAGTGGCGTCTACCCTCACGGCACCTACAGCGGCGATATCTATCTTAACGGCGAACTGCAACGGTTCAACAGCATTCGCGACAGCGAGCACGCGGGCATTGCCATCATCTATCAGGAACTGGCCCTCATTCCCGAACTGAGCGTCTACGAGAATATTTTCCTCGGCAATGAGATCCGCAAAGGGGCGCGCGTCGACTGGAACGAGACGATTCGCCGGGCCGGCGAGATGCTGCAGAAGGTCAAACTGGATGTCAACCCGGCGACCAAGATCGTTGAATTGAGCGTCGGCAAACAGCAGTTGATCGAAATCGCCAAAGCGCTCAGCCGTGATATTCGTCTGCTCATCCTCGATGAACCGACCTCGGCGCTCAATGAGGACGACGTCGACAACCTGCTTGAGCTAATGCGCACCTTGAAGCAGCAGGGCGTCACGCTGATCATGATCTCCCATAAGTTGCGCGAGATCATGCGCATTGCCGACTCCGTCACCGTCATCCGCGACGGCCGCTCGATCATCACCCTGGATGCGTCGAAAGGCGAAGTGACCGAGCAGGCCATGATCAAGCACATGGTCGGCCGCGAGATCGACAACATCTACCCGCCGCGCGCCCACAAGCGTTCCGACGAAGTGGTGCTGGAAGTCGACAACTGGAACGTCTTCGACCCGGCCGTCGACCGCACGATCCTCAAGAACAACCACTTCACAATTAAGCGCGGCGAGATCGTCGGCTTCGCCGGATTGATGGGATCAGGACGCACCGAGCTGGCGCTGAGCCTCTTCGGCAACCCCCTGGGCTACAAGGTCAACGGCGATATGATGGTCAACGGCCAAAAAGCCAGCTTCCACCACCCGCAACAGGCGATGAACGCCGGCGTGGCCTACGTCTCCGAGGATCGCAAGCGCAACGGCCTTATTCTGATTCAGGACGTGCGCGAGAACACCACCCTGGCCAACCTGCGCTCCCTGGCCAGTCGCGGCGTGATCGACGGCAACCGCGAGATTCAGGTCGCCAACAACTATAAGAAATCGCTCAACATCAAGACGCCTACCATCCAGCAAAAGGTTAGCAACCTGAGCGGCGGCAACCAGCAGAAAGTCTCGCTGGCCAAGTGGCTTTTTGTTGAGCCGAACATCCTTATCCTCGACGAACCCACCCGCGGCATTGACGTGGGCGCCAAGTTCGAAATCTATACCTTGATGAACCAATTGGTGGAGCAAGGTATGAGCATCATCATGATCTCCTCCGAACTGCCGGAGGTGCTGGGCATGAGTGACCGGGTCTACGTCGTTTCCGCCGGCGAAATCACCGGCGAACTGTCCATCGCCGAAGCGACCCAGGAACGCATCATGCAACTGGCAACACTGAACTAGGGAGGCCAAAATGACTGTCGCCAATGAAATGCCCGCTAAGCAACCAAGCTCCAACTTCGTGAGCGACCTGCGCCGCGTCCTGCGCCAGAACATCCGTGACTACGGCATGTTCATCGCTCTGTTCGTCATCTGGGGCGTCTTCGCCGTCCTGACCGATGGCATCTTCTTGTCCTCCCGGAACCTCAGCAATCTGTTGAACCAGTTCGGCTATATCGCTGTCCTGGGCATCGGCATGACGCTGGTCATCGTCATCCGCCACATCGACCTGTCAGTCGGCTTTCTGGCGGGCTTCCTGGGCGCGGTGACGGCCATCGCCATGACATTCTGGGGGTTGCCGATCTGGGTGGTCATTCCCTCGGTACTGATCCTCGGCGCGCTGCTGGGGTTGCTGCCGGGCTACATGGTCGCCCAACTGGGCATCCCCGCCTTCGTGGCCACGTTGGCCGGCTACCTGATCTACCGCGGCGCGATCCTCGTCGTCACCGAAGGCTCCGGCACGATCATCATCTCCAACGACGCCTTCAACGCCATCGGCAACGGCTTCATCCCCGACATCCCCGGCGAACTGCTGCCCGGCAAACACCTGCTGACCTTGCTGCTGGGTCTGGCCGCCATTGCCTTCTTTATCTATAACGAAATGAAGGGCCGGCGTAACAAGCTCGCCTACGGGTTTGAGGTGTTGCCGCGCAACCTCTTCATCCTGAAGCTCGTTGTCGCCGCCCTGCTCGTCGGCGCGCTGACCTGGGTACTGGCCGGCTACAACGGCCTGTCGTGGACATTCGTGGTCGTGCTCATCGTTCTGGCCGTCTACCAATTCGTCACCACACAGACAGTCCTGGGGCGGCACATCTACGCCGTCGGCGGCAACCCGGAAGCGGCCGAACTGAGCGGCGTCAACGTCAAGCGCATCACCTACCTGGTCTTCAGCCAGATGGGCGCGCTGGCGGCGCTGTCGGGCATGCTCTTTGCCTCGCGGCTGCAATCGGCCACGACGACCGCCGGCACAGCCTGGGAACTGGACGCCATCGCCGCGTCGTACGTCGGTGGCGTGTCGGCCGCCGGCGGCGTCGGTCGGGTCACGGGCGCGGTCATCGGCGCGCTGGTGATGGGTTCGCTGACCAGCGGCATGAACCTGATGGGCCTGGGCATCTCTTACCAGTACATCATCCGCGGTATCGTTCTGGCGTTGGCCGTCATCTTCGACGTAGCGACGCGCAATCGCTAGGCATCGCGGGGCGTCCGTCAATCCTCCCCAACGGGGCCGCGCCGCGCCAAACGGTGCGGCCCCGTTTTATTTCCGCGGCGCGCCTCTTGGCCTGGCCCGGTAACTATGCTACACTGTCTATGTCGCCGTAGGGACCGTAAACCATAGCCGCCAACCTATCGCGCGACGTTCTCGACCGCGCTGTCCACCCCCACCGGTGATTCCCGGCCGGAACCTCCCGCGATTGCCACTTAGTCCGGCGGCCGATAGCCTACGGAGGAGGTGAACACCTGCCATAGGACACAGCTATTCCTCTCGTTTGGTACCACTGAACCCACACCCCATTACCATTTGGAGGAGAATCTGTCATGTCTAAGAAGCTACTTTGGTTGACCACCCTACTGGTCATCCTGGCCCTGAGCCTGGTGGCCTGCGGCAGCACAACCACGACGGAGACCGAAGCGCCGGCCGAAGAAGCGGCCGAGCCGACCGAGGAAGCAGCCGCCCCCGTGGAGGAAGAGGCCGCCCCGGCCGAAGGCGCCAACCAGCTGGAGTTCTTTAGCTGGTGGACGGCCGGCGGCGAGGCCGACGGCCTGAACGCGATGTACGAGGTCTTCAAGCAGCAATACCCCGACATCGAGATCGTCAACGCGACGGTGGCCGGCGGCGCCGGCTCCAATGCGAAAGCCGTCCTGGCCACGCGCATGCAGGCCGGCGACCCGCCCGACTCGTTCCAGGTTCATGCCGGCCACGAGCTGATCGATACCTGGGTCGTCGCCGACAAGATGGAACCGGTCACGTTCATCTTCGAAGAGAACGGCTGGATGGACGTCTACCCCGCGGACGTCATCGACATCCTCTCCTATAACGGCGAGATCTGGAGCGTGCCGGTCAACATCCACCGCTCCAACGTCGCCTGGTTCAACCCGCAACTCTTCGCCGACAACGGCCTGGAATACCCGAAAACGTTCGATGACTTCTTCGCCGCCGCGGAAACGCTGCAGGCCGCCGGTGTGACCCCGCTGGCTCTGGGCGACAACGGCATCTGGGCCTCGACCCAACTGCTCGAGACCGTCCTGCTGGGCACCCTGGGGCCGGACGGCTACCGGGGCCTGTGGACGGGCGAGACGGACTGGAACAGCGCTGAGGTTACCACGGCGCTGGAGACCTTTGCCCACATGCTGGACTACGTGAACGAAGACCACGCCGCGCTATCCTGGGACCAGGCGGCGCAGATGGTGGCCGATGGCGACGCCGCCATGACCGTCATGGGCGACTGGGCCAACGGCTACTTCACGTCCATCGGCCTGGCTCCGGGCGAGGGCTACGGCTATGCCCCCTCCCCCAGCACGGAAGGCACATTCATGATGCTGTCCGACACCTTCAGCCTGCCGCAGAACGCCCCGCACCGCGAGAACGCGATCAAGTGGCTGACCCTGGCCGGCTCCAAGGAAGGTCAGGATGCCTTCAACCCGCTGAAGGGTTCGATCTCGCCGCGCAGCGACAGCGATCGCTCGCTCTACGACGCCTACCTGCAGTCGGCGATGGACGATTTCGCCAGCAACGAGATCACCCCCAGCCTGGCCCACGGCGCGGCCGCGTCTGAGGGCTGGGTGACGGCTTTCAACGATGTCATGACCCTCTTCGTCACTGACCGCGATGTCGCCGCGGCCCAGGCCGGCATGGCCCAGGCGTGCGTCGATGCCGGTGTTTGTGGCCAGTAACCGCGAATAGGCCCAACGAGCGCCGCCGGAGCAATTCGGCGGCGCTCTTGACTTCGCTATCGCCAAGGTGCCTTCATGAACAGCAATGCGCGCCACGAACGCTGGATCGCCTTCGCGATGATCCTGCCCTCCATCATCCTGCTGGCGATCTTCGTCTATGGTTTCATCGGCTGGACGGGCCTGGTCTCTGTCTCCAAGTGGGACGGCATCCAGCCCGACTACACCTTCGTCGGCCTGGACAACTACCGCCAGTTGTTCTCGCGCGTGGCCGGGGGTATCGCCGCGACGCGCTTCTACACCGGTCTGTGGAACACCTTCTTCTTTACGATCTTCTTCCTGCTGCTGTGTGTCGGCTTCGGCCTGTTGCTGGCCATCCTGCTCGATCAGAAGGTGAAGGGCGAGGGTATCTTCCGCACGATTTATCTCTTTCCCATGGCCATCTCCTTTGTCGTCACCGGCGTGGTCTGGCAATGGATCTTCGCGCCGGGCACAGAGTCGCGGCCGCGGGGCATCAACGCCCTGCTCGGTCAGCTGGGGCTGGAGCATCTCAAGTGGGGCTGGTATACCGACCCCACGGCCATCGGCCCATTCCACGTCGCCCTTATCCCTGTCTTCATCGCCGCGGCGTGGCAGATGATCGGCTACACGATGGCCATGTACCTGGCCGGCCTGCGCGCCATTCCCGACGACCTGCGCGAGGCGGGGCGCGTCGATGGCGCCAGCGGCATCGGCGTCTATCGCCACATCGTCATGCCCCTGCTGCGGCCGATCACCTTCAGCGCCCTCATCGTTCTGGGGCACATTTCGCTCAAAATCTTCGACCTCATCTATACCATGACCGGCAAAGGCCCGGCTTTCGCCACCGACGTGCCCGGCATCTTCATGTTCGAGACCACCTTCCAGGGCAATCACTATGCCCAGGGCGCGGCTATCTCCGTCATCATGCTGCTGATGGTCGCCCTGGTCATCATTCCCTATTTGATCTATAGCTTCCGCCAGGAGGTAGAACTATGACCGCCCGCTTCAACCCGGCGCGCGCGGCCGTCTATGCCCTGCTGGTGCTGTTCGCGCTCATCTTCTTGATCCCGGTCTACGTCCTGCTGAGCAGCAGCCTGAAGACGTTTGCCGAGGTGCAGGACCTCTCCAAACTGTGGAGCCTGCCACAGGGATTGAACCTGGAGAGCTTCCGCGCCGCCTGGTCGGGCATCCCGGAGAAGGGCCTGCGCGGGCTGGCCCCGAACCTGCTCAACAGCTTTAAGCTGACCATCCCGGCGACGATCATCTCGGCTATGCTGGGGTCGATGAACGGCTACGTGCTATCCAAGTGGAAGTTCCGCGGCGCCAACGTCGTCTTCCCACTGATGCTGTTCGGCATGTTCATCCCCTATCAAGCGGTGCTGGTGCCCCTGACTATTACTCTGGCCCGCGTCGGCCTGGGCGGCTCGCTCTGGGGGCTGATCCTGGTGCATGTGGTCTATGGCATCCCCATCACGACGCTCATCTTCCGCAACTACTACACCGAAGTGCCGAACGAGATGGTCGAGGCCTCGCGCATCGACGGGGCGGGCTTCTTCGGCATCTATCGCTACATCCTCTTCCCCCTGTCCCTGCCCGGCTTCGTGGTCGTCATCATCTGGCAGTTCACCAACATCTGGAATGAGTTCCTCTTCGCCGTGACGACGCTGCAGAAGCCGGAGCTTCAGCCGATCACGGTGGCCCTGCGCAACCTGTCCGGCAGCCAGATCAAGGAATGGAACGTCGTCATGGCCGGGGCCATCATCGCCGCCGTGCCGACGCTCATCGTCTATATCATCATGGGTCGCTACTTCATCCGCGGCCTGTTAGCCGGTTCGGTAAAGGGCTAACGGAGAGACCAATGTCCGACAACACATCCGACACCCCCCAGGCACAGCCGACGCGCATCAGCATCGACCTGCCCAAGGAACTGAAGGCCGTCTATGCCAACGTGGCCTTCATCAACTTCACCCCGGCGGAGATGGTCATCGACTTCGCCCAGGTGCTGCCGCGCACGCCGCGCGGCACGCTGACGGCGCGCATCATCATCAGCCCTATTCACGCCAAGCTGCTCCACGCCGCCCTGGGCCAGAACCTGGCCAACTTCGAGCGGCAGTTTGGCGAGATTCGCATCCCCCACCGCACCAATCTGGCCGACGACTTCTTCCGCTTCCAGGGCGAAGACGACGGCAAATCCGGCTCCTAGCCGGCCGCAGGCAAGGCACGACCCTCATGGAACAACTCGATCAGATCGCCGAGACCATTCGCCGCCACATGGAGCAGATCGACGCGGCGCGCGACGCCGCCTACCAGCGCTCGCGCAGCCTCATCGCCCTGTGCGCCCGCTCCATCCGCGCCATCCACCGCGAGGAGTGGGACACGGCCGAGGCGCTATTGGCCGAAGCGCGCGCGGCCACCGATGACCTCGTCGCCGGCGTGCGCCCCCACCCCGACCTGTACTTTGCCGGCTACACCCAGGACGCCATCAAGGAGTTCGTCGAGGCCAACCTGGTCTATGCCCTGGTGCGCGATCGGGCGCTGCCGACGCCGGAGCAACTCGGCGCGGAGGACAACACCTGGCTCAATGGCCTGGCCGAGGCGGCCAGCGAGATGCGCCGGCGCATCCTCGACCTGCTGCGGCGCGGTCAGGGGACCGAGGCCTCGCGCCTGCTCGACGCGATGGACCACATCTACAGCACCCTGGTGACGTTCGACTTCGCCGACCAGATCACCGGCGGGCTGCGCCGGCGCACCGACGCGCTGCGGGCTGTCTTCGAGCGCACCCACGGCGACCTGAGCAACAACTTCCGCAGCGCGCAGTTGAAGGAAGCGCTCAAGGCGCTGGAGGCGAAGCTGACTGAAAGCGAAGCGGGGCGGCGGGCGGGCTAGGCCCGTGGCGAAGCCTGCGGCACGAGCAGCGCCTCGGCCGCGGCGGCAGCCATCTCCACCGTCGCGCCCTTGGCCCAACTGAAGGCTCCCTCGTAGGGCTGCCACAGCGTGGCCACGCGCCCGTTGACCCTGTAGCGCGCGGACACGGCCGGGTCAGTCGGGCCGTAG
>ERZ724526.1195-NODE-1195-length-13794-cov-6.765849_pt1 | contig 13794 bp, 9 predicted proteins | sample MGYA00376059_ERZ724526 | MGnify/ENA primary metagenome ERZ724526 (study PRJEB28724, sample SAMN07190883) | activated sludge metagenome | isolation source: activated sludge of sewage treatment plant in Hong Hong | place: Hong Kong | collected 2016-03-17 ... | reverse complement strand
CTACGTACGCGATATGTCACAAACCTCCCAAAACCTCAATAAGTCATATGGCTACTTATGGTGGCTAAATGGCAAAGAAAGCTGCATGCTGCCCCAGTCACAATTTGTTTTTCCCAGCTCCCTACTCCCCGATGCACCCGCAGACATGTTTGCTGCCCTTGGTAAAAATGACCAGAAATTGTACATCATTCCCAGCCAAAATCTTGTGATTGTAAGGATGGGAGACAGAGGAACCTCTGATAACACAGCTGTCCCCATTGTTTATGATGCCATGCTATGGAAAAAACTAAATACCATCATTAAAACTAATTCAATTACAGACACGGCTTCTGGTTATAACAAAAGCTGGTATTTGCAATCTGCTTCTGATGTTGTATTTAATCTACAGGAAAAAATTGAGTGGATTGAAATGTACGATCTTGCCGGTAAGATGGTAGAAAGAGCCATGGCTTGTTCTTCTTTTTCAATGGCACAACAAGCCCAGGGTTTTTATTTTTTCAAAGTAAAATGTAACAACAATAGCATACTCACCACAGGCCTGCTTTGGAATGGCAAATAAAAAGGGGGAAGTAAAAACTCCCCCCGGAATCAAAAGGTTTTGAATTTGATTGATTGCAATTTGATGCCCCGCTTATCCTAAATGGCAGGATCCGCTGGTGTGTTGGGATTGTTGTCCCTTTCTGAATTGGGGTATGGATAGTAATTTCTGTTACGTTCTGCTCCGGCATCATTGGGTCCAGGTCTGCCAAATCTACGGCTGTCTTCCAGTTTTAATCCGGAATTGTACAACTCAATGCACCTGTTTCTGTAAATTTCCTGAAGCACATCTGCCTGGGTGCCGGAACCGGAATAGGCGGGCAAGCCAGCGTTGACCCCATAAATATCGTTGGTCTTGGTCAAAACGTTGTTGAGCTCTGCTATGGCCGTAGTTAGGTCATTTTTGCGAGCTGCACATTCTGCTTTGATCAACATGATTTCTCCCGGCAGGTAGAGTGGAATTTTGTCACTAAACTTGGTGAAAAACCCCTTTCCATCATTGGCTGTGTTGGAAAAAGTTCTCGACTTTAGATAAAACAACAGTCGGCCATCTGCATCATTGGGTGTAAGTGCTCCACTCAAACCAAGATTGGCATCAATGGGCTCACATACGTTAACGTTGGAATAATGCACTTCAAAGATGGGATTCCTGGCCACATCATCATACGAGAAATCAGATTTTTTGGTAAGGTCAACCTTGCCGGCAGCAGTGTGCGCTTTGTCATAATCGCCCAACATTACGTAGGTCCTTGCAAGCATGGCCTGAAATGCCTGGGTGAAATCGATTTCCTTCTGAAAGCGTGAATCAAATTTGGCAGTAGAAGCTGCCGTGGCACCGCCTTCAAACAATTTGGCTGCCTCTGTCATCACATCTTTGCGCGGAGAAAATGTCGCATTTTGACCGATGGCTATGGGTGCCTGCTCCCAGTAAGTACCCAACTGCAATAAGGCAAGTCCCTTGTACAGATTGGCATAACAAATTAAAGCATTGCGCACGCCTTCGTCACCTACATTGGCCGCTCCTTTGATGATGATGTCTGCGTTGGCTTTGATAAGGTGGCACTGTTCCCAAAGTCGGGATACCACTGCATTGTTGCCAATCACATTGGCTTTACCTGCCTGAAGGTTGGCTTCATCGGTATTACCTGCATTGAGTACTAGTAATTCTCCTGCACTAAGGCCGCTGGCTGTGATGGTAGAATATACAGGTGAGGTTCTGGTAACGGTGTATTTCTGTTGCAAGCCGTTGGCAAGAGCAATCAAACCATTGATGTCTTTTACCACCGATTCAACAGAGGCCTGGCTGGGGTTGAGGTACTCATCTTTGGTGCACGAAGTCCACAATAAGGCTCCGGCAACCAGGATAAGGAAAGATTTATTGATGATTGTTTTCATTTTTTTCATTTCAAATTATGTGAATCAAAAACTTGCTCTGATGGAAAATTGCATGGTGCGTGGGATAGGCACGTTACCAAAGTCAATACCCCTCAACCTGTCGGAAACACCTCCGGCGTTGGTTTCTGGGTCGTATCCATCATAGCTGTCAAAAGAAAGAAGGTTCCTTCCGGTAAGCGTCACTTGTATGTCTCGCACACCTGAAATCAGATTGTTGGGCAGGGCATATCCCAATGAGATTTCTCTCAACTTGGTAAATGATCCATCTTCAACCCTCCACTCTTCTACAGGATAAATAGAAAGAATGTATCCTCTTGGCAATTCGCCCTTCAGTTCTTTTTCTGAATAGTCTCCAATGCCAACACCCTGACGTGTTCTTCTGTCTGCATTGAATACATCTACACCATACACTCCATCTAACAAAAAGCCAAAAGTGAATTTTTTATACGTGAAATTGGTGCCCAATGACATGGTAAAGTCAGGGTTGGGATCACCAATAATTTTACTCAGCGCAGCACCGGTTGGCTGTCCGTTGGCATCTCTTTGTGGTGTGTAAAGCACTCCGCCTTCTACATAACTACCTGCAGGAATTTCAGATCCGGCTACATAAGCTTTTTGGGTTCCTTTTTCAGTCTGCTCCAGTCCATAAGAATTCAGCAACCTGCTTCCATCTGCATTTGTAGCAAAATAGGTTCCAAAAAATACACCCGCGGGTTGACCTTCAATCAGGTATACCGGAGCTCCTGCTACGTTGTTGATGGCAACCCTTGGTGAGCCCAGTTTTTCAACCAGGTTTTTGTTTTTGCTATATACGCCGTAAACATTCCATTCGATGTCCTTTGTCTTAAGGGCGTTGTAGTTAAGGCTTAATTCAAATCCTTTGTTCGACATTTCACCTACGTTGTCAAGTCTGCTGGTACCACCTTCAGAGGCAGCCAGTACCCTGTTTACGATTAGGTCGAATACCCTTTGTGAATATACTGTAAGACCCAGTCCCAACTTGTTTTTGAAAAAGCTGAGGTCAAGTCCTGCTTCTACCTCACGCGTACGCTCGGGAGCTACATTTTCAAAGGCTATCTGTGCATTGGGCACATAGGTGTTTTTGCCGAGATAGTTGACAGATGAAATGAGGTTGTACCTGTCATAAGGTCCAATGGCTGCCACACCACCCGCTTCACCAAATGAAGCCCTTACTTTGACCGAATTCATTACATTGGCAATGCCGCTGTTTTTATAAAAATCAAAATCAGAGGGCACAAAACTCAGACTGGCTTTGGTATATTTCTGATTCCTCTGACCTGCACTAAAGATAGAAGAATTGTCAATCCTGCCCGCTCCGGTAAGGAACAACTTGTTGTCCCAGCCAAAGGTTTGCTGCAAGAAGTAACCATCGATCCAGTACTGACTCCTTGCATACGAAGTTTGCCTGTTGGCCGAACCATTGACAGAGGTGATTCCAGGTGCTATGCCTTCACCAAAGGACGTAAGGTAATCTACCCTTGAATTTTGGTAGCTGTATCCCAACACCGTTGTTGAAGAAATTTTACCAAAAGTATTTTCATAAGATAAGTTGATATCAGTATTGTATTGGCGTGAATTGTTGGTTGTGGTTGAGGCGTAGCCGTTGGCATAATACAATACATTTACATTGGCATATGGGTAAACCGGTATGTATTGCGTTCCCAATTGTGAAAATGCATCTATACCACCAATGATATCCAGCTTAAGCCCCTCGAGGGGGAACAGGCTCAACTTTGCATTGCTGATGGCCCTGTTGACATTTTGATTAAAATCAAAGGTCTCTACTGTAGTCAATGGGTTGATCCTGGTGGGTTCCACCGCCTGTAGGTTGCCATTGGCATCTCTGGCTGTAGCATCCCAAATGTTGTTGGTAATGTTGATACCATTGATGGGGCTATAAAATACGTTGCCACTTGGCAATTCGCTGGCCCTGCTATTGATGCCATTGAGCCCTATGGCAAGTGATGCCCAGGAAGTCAATTGCTGATCGAGGTTCAATCTGAGGTTGAGCCTGCTGAAGTCGGTATTTTTGATGATACCTCCATTTTTCATATAAGATACACTGGCATAATATTTTGATTTATCAGACCCTCCGCTAACGTTCACATAATTGTCTGTTCCGTAAGATGTCTGGAAAATATTATCCTGATAGTCGTATCGTGTCACATCTACCAGGTTGTTGGCCAGATTAAACTTAGCGCCGTCCCTGATGATTTCAACAGTAGTGACATTGGGGTTGGCTACTTTCTGTGCATCGGTAATGTTGGAAATATTGCCCAACCTCAGCGCTGCAAATCCAAATTGTTTGCCATAGGTTGAGATGTATACTTTTTGTCTCAATTGGTTCATATTGATGCTGGTTCCCACTGTAATGGTAGGTTTGCCCGCTTTGCCCCGCTTGGTGGTTATGAGCACTACACCATTCGCTGCCCTGGATCCATATACCGCGGCAGCAGCAGCTCCGTTGATGGTGCTGATGGTTTCTATGTCGTTGGGGTTGAGGTCGGCCAGACGAGGTGTACCCAGATTGGCTTCTCCCGCTGGTACACCCGTTTGAGTAACTGCGGTAGAACTATTGCTGGCAATTACACCATCAATGATGTACAAGGGATCTGAACCCCCTGAGATAGAGTTTACCCCACGCAGGTTGATATTGATGGCCCCGGCAGGATCACCTGAGGTTTGTGTGATTCTGGCTCCTGCTACCCTGCCCTGTAAGGCGGTAAGTGCATTGCCGGTACCTGCATTGGCAATGGCATCGCCTCCTACCGAGTTGATTGCATTTCCTAATTCGCGGCGCTTGCTGGCCAATGATGAACCGGTTACTACCACTTCGTCCAGCTTCAGGGCATCCTCTTCCAGACTGGCATCTACCGACAACATGTTTTTGCCATCCTTTAGTTCGATTGCCTGGTTGCTGCTTTGATAGCCAACGTAGCTGATGCTTACCGTATAGCTGCCAGCTGCAAGTGAGCCCGTAAGTTCGTACATACCATCCAGGTCAGTGATGGTTCCCACGGCAGTATTGGCAATGACTACATTGGCGCCTATCACCGGATCGCCTCCTGCTGTCACCTTGCCTTTGATACTGAAATTGGCCTGTCCCATCAATTGTGCGGAGATGCACAACATACCTGCCAGGACCAGCCACGGAAAATGTAAGTTTTTCCTCATACAGATTGATTTGAATTTGGTTATTAAAGCACCAAAGCTAAACATATTTTATTGCACAAAACACGCAAATCGACAAAATTAATTTTACTAATAAATAAAAAAGAAATCTTATATTGCGAATCTGTACTTCGGGTAAACTTTTATTGCAACGGGTTGTTTTTCAGGCAGGTGTGATATTTTTACATCCAAATTGCCCGATCTGAAGTTTGCAAAGCTTTGTTTTCTGACAACAAAGAATATAATTCCTTTAAAATTTTAGGGTGTAAAGTCAAAAAAATGGAATTGTCAAACTATGTTAACTTTGTGGACTTCAAAACAAAGACGATTGTGTTCGAACAAACTTTTAAAAATATAGATGACATTCTGCACAAAGATGCAGGCTGCGGCAGTGAATTGGATTATGTAGAACAAACCAGTTGGATTTTATTCTTAAAATACCTGGATGATTTGGAAAAAGACAGGGCCACGGCTGCTCAACTTTCAGGCAAATCTTATGCAAACATCATTGATAAAAAATACCAATGGACCGTATGGGCTGCCCCCAAAACAAAAGATGGAAAACTGGACCACCACAAGGCCATGACGGGAGATGACCTCACCGATTTTGTAAACAACAAACTCTTTCCTTACCTCAAAAAATTCAAAACCAGTGCTGAAAGTGCCGACACCATAGAATATAAGATAGGTGAGATTTTCAGCGAACTTAAAAATAGAATTCAGAGTGGGTACAACCTGCGCGAGGTGATCAATCGCATTGATGAATTGCGGTTCCGAACCCACGCCGAAAAGCACGAAATGAGCCATCTGTATGAAGATAAGATCAAAAACATGGGCAACGCAGGGCGAAATGGTGGCGAATATTATACCCCCCGACCCCTCATCACTACCATCATAAAAGTGGTAGCTCCAAAAATTGGAGATAAAATTTATGATGGTGCTTGTGGATCTGCTGGTTTCTTATGCGAGGCCTTCGCTTACCTGAAAAGCAAAAAATCGCTTACCACCAAAGAAACAGAAATCCTTCAAAAACGCACATTTTACGGCAAAGAAAAAAAATCATTGGCCTACATCATTGGCATCATGAATATGATATTGCATGGTGTGGAAGCGCCCAACATCATACACACCAACACACTTGCTGAAAACCTGGCCGACATACAGGAAAAAGACCGCTATGACGTGGTGCTTGCCAATCCACCTTTTGGTGGGAAAGAAAGAGCAGAAGTACAGCAAAACTTCCCCATCCGAACGGGTGAAACCGCCTCCCTATTCTTACAGCATTTTATTAAAATTTTGAAAGCAGGGGGGAAAGCAGGTATTGTGATTAAAAATACATTTTTGAGCAATACCGACAATGCCACCGTTGCCATACGCAAAACCTTGTTGGAAAACTGCAACCTGCATACCGTATTGGATTTGCCCGGTGGCACTTTTACCGGTGCAGGTGTAAAAACCGTAGTGTTGTTTTTTGAAAAAGGCAAAGCCACGCAAAAGGTTTGGTTTTACCAGTTGAACCTCGACCGCAATTTGGGCAAAACCAACCCTTTGAATGAAGCCGACCTTGCCGACTTTGTCCGACTGAGTGAAACGAAGGCGGATAGTGACAATTCCTGGAGCCTTGATGTGCAGGCGCATTGCAATGCGTCTAATAATTACGACCTTAGCGTAAAGAACCCGAACAAAAAAGAAGTGGTTCAGCTACGCACACCAAAGGAGATTTTGGAAGAAATGAAAGCATTGGACCAAGAAAGTGCCGAAATCTTGAACTCAATTTTGGAATTGATATGAAGAATTGGGAAAGAAAAAGTTTAGGTGATGTTTGTGAAATTGTCAATGGCTCTACACCATTGAGAACGAATATAGTTTTTTGGGAGAATGGAAACTTTCCTTGGTTTACTATTGACGACATAAGAGAACAGGGAAGAATTATTACTGATACTAAACAAAAAATTACAGAAGCTGCACTTTCCAAATTGAGAGTATTACCTGTAGATACGGTTTTACTTTGTTGCACCGCTTCCGTTGGAGAATATGCTATTGCAAAAATTGAACTAACTACAAATCAGCAGTTCAATGGCTTAATTGTAAAAGATAGAAAAAAATTAGACCCAGAGTTTTTAATGCACTATTGCTCCACATTGAAGGAAAAACTTTTGGGATTGAGCGGTAAAACAACAATTGATTTTATTGCAATTAGCAAACTAAAACCTCTTGAAATCCCCCTTCCCCCTCTCCCCGAACAACAACGCATCGTTTCCATCTTAGATGAAGCCTTTGCCGCCATAGCCAGGGCAAAAGCCAATGCCGAACAAAACCTTAAAAACGCCAAAGAACTTTTTGAAAGTTACTTGCAGAGAGTGTTTGAGAAAAAGGGTGATGGTTGGGAAGAAAAGAGGTTACTGGAAGTGTTTGAGATAAAACCACCAAAGAAAGAAGCTAAGGAAAAATTGAGTGATAATGATTTGGTTTCATTTCTGCCAATGGAAGACTTAGGGGTTTGTGAAAAACAAATCAAACCTGAAAAAGAAAGACAACTTAAAGATGTTGCAGGGAGCTATACTTATTTTGCTGAATATGATGTTCTACTTGCGAAAATCACACCTTGCTTTGAAAACGGCAAACTTGGTGTTGCTAAGAATTTGACTAACGGCATTGGCTTTGGTTCGAGTGAATATATTGTTTTCAGAAGTCCAGAAAATATTGTCCCTGAATTTCTTTTCTATTTTCTTTCCCGTAAATCATTTAGAGAAGAAGGAAGAAAGTTTATGAGTGGTGCTGTTGGTCACAAACGAGTTTCAAAAGATTGGATTGAAAATTATCTTTTTTCATTTCCAAAATCAAAAGAAAACCAACAAACCATCGTCCGTCAACTAGATGCCCTGCGAGCCGAAACAAAAAAGTTGGAAGCCGTGTATCAAAAGAAAATTGATGATTTGGAAGAACTAAAAAAGAGTATTTTACAAAAGGCATTTAGTGGAGCCCTTTAATCAACCCACCCATGTATTCAAAAATGTTTCATACAGCAAACGGTCAGGAAGAGTTTTTGTTAAAATCTTATGATGGTTCACAGGTGCCCATAGGTCATTATTATGAATCTGACATTTTTGGCAGGTGGCAACAAATCAATAAGGTGATTCATGAGTCTGTCGCCCCTGTGATGACAAGGCTATTGGATATAGAGATTCCTAAGTATTTTTATTTGGATGTTTTGTCAATGGACACGAAGGTTTTTGCCGGTCCTTACAAACATGCCATTAAAAAATCCTCCATGGCCGAATCCCTACAAGAAGTTTGTTTAAAGTTTGAAGGCTGGGACTCCTGGAATCTAGATTTTTTTATCAATCTTGAGTTCAACTCTAATGTCAAAGATTTAAAAGTAAGCCATTACGGCTGCCAAATTTCTGTAAGCTTTGGCTCAGAAACCATACAAGAGGTAGAAACCGAAAATGACTATGGTGTTTGGTACCTTTACCTGGGCCAGGAAAAAACTTTGATCGACAGCCCATTCACAAAAGAGCAGGAAGACAAAATCATTGGGCATTACCTGGGTTGCCTTTGGCAAAGTGAAGAAATGGAAATTTCGCAGAATTATTAACAAATTATAGCTTGATTATCGTCTAAAATCAAAATATTATTGTGATTTATTTGCATTTTTAGTATTTTGCGAGTGTTTTTTGGGGTTTGGATGTCTATCGAATTCATACCAGCCTTATAAAATAAAACGAAGCAATGAATAAAAAGGTAACTGATCCAGAATATCGTTTACCTGTAATCGAGGCCCTCGCAAATTACGGTACCATTACAGGTGGTAGATCTATGCCATTAACTGTTACTGGTGTTGACTGGAGTTCAGGGCAGCGAAATGAACGATATGTGCTAAAATGGCAAAATGCGCATCAGTTGACCAGAGCCAATTTGTTTAATGAACTTGTAGGGGCCTGGATTGCCAAAGAACTGGACATAACTTGTGGAGATCCGGTTTTAATAAATATATCACCTGATTTTGTTGAAAAGGTTATGGCAGGTCAGGAAGGATATAAAGCAACAAAGGAAAGTATTGGTATAAATTTCGGCACCCTTTTTATTAGTGGTTTACAGCCTTTTTATAATCAATTTAAAGCCGATGAACCCAATATGGTCAACCAGGCATTGATGATCTTTGTTTTTGACATGTTTGTGGACAACGCGGATAGGGGCCAAGGAAAACCTAACTTATTTTTTAAAAAAGAAAATTTGATTGCTTTGGACCATGAACTAATTTTTAGTTTTTTAAGTTTGATATTTATAAAGAATGATGAACCGTGGTTGGTTCGTGGAGATCTTGAATTATATAGCAAACATCCTCTTCTACCTTTTTTAAAAACCACCACACCCGATGTTTCCGTCTGTACGGAAAAACTGACTAGAATTAATGACAATTTTTGGGACTGCGTCAATAATTGGCTGCCGCAAGAGTGGAAATCGGAAAATTTGCAAAAAATAAGGAAAAGGCTCGATTTAATTGTCTTAAATAAAGATATTTTTGCTGAACAAATAAGCCAAATTATAAAATCATGAAAACTTATCAATACCAAGTCGTCAAATACGTTCATGATCATTTTACGGGCGAATTCATCAATGTGGGAGTAATTATATATGCTCCTGATTTTCATTATCTTGGATCAAAGTTTTCGTCACGTTCAAAAAGAATAACCCAGTTTTTTCCAGATGCAGAAGGGAGAAAAATAATCCAATTATTGCAAGAGTATGAAAAGGAAGTAGCCAGGAAAGCAACTCTTATCAAGGAAATATTTCAACCTTCACCATCTTTGGAAGAAATAACTGCCTCAATTTTGCCTGTTGATGGCAGCGTTATACAATATTCAAAAGTAAAAACCGGTCTTACCCTTGACTTTGATCAAGCACTGTCAGACTTATATCTGGATTTAGTAGACAAATATGTAAATGAAAAACACACAAGCTCTATGAGTGATGAAGATGTATGGAAACTTAAATATAAAAATTATTTCGATAAAGCAGGATTGACTGATAAACTACAAAAACATGTTGTAAAGACGAAAAGTGACAACTTTGAATTTGACAAGGCCTGGAAAAATGGAATTTGGCATTGTTATGAGCCATTGTCATTAGAACTGCAGACAAAAGATAATATTAAAGATAAAGTCTATAGGTGGGCTGGAAAAATACAGGGTATAAAACAAGCCGAAGAAAAAATTAACCTAACATTGTTGACCTCCTTAAATCCCAATTATACTAATCTAAAACCTTTTATAAGAGAATATCTTAAATCAGATTTGCAAAACATAGAAGTAGATCTTGTTTTTGAAGAAGAAATTCCGCAAGCTATGCAGCGCATTACATCTCTTATAAAAGAGCATGATTCAAATTCTAAATAATTGAATGTTGATTGATTAATTTTATACCATTTGTACATATATGATTTTTTTACCCCTCAATTTGTTATATTATTAAGTTTGAGGTAACCTAGACAAGTGACCAAATTAAGCATTATGAAAAAAAGCGAATTTGAATTATTATTTGATATTAGCAAATATTACACAAAAGAAATAGCTAAAAAGGTCCTCAAGAAGATCAAACAATTGAAAGATAAGTCTATGCTTTTATCCGGGGATGATTCAGGTTTAAAAAATGTATGGGAAGAGTATTGTGTTCAAATACAGGGGGAAGAATCTTACTATATTGATATTTATGAAGATATAGTAGCTGCTTCGGTTAAAGAAATTTATACTAAATATCCTGTACCCGTTAAGCAAGCCATCAATTATATGGGTTCAATTGACCAAAGTGAAGAAACAGAAGACAGTTATAACAATGACTTTTTCGGAATTCAAGAAACACTGAAAGAGGTTAACTACCTTGCTGGAAATTTTGAGAACAAACGCATAAATAATTACCTAAATAACGACAGCGACTGGTAATACACCACGACATGAACGAAGCAGAAACAAGAGCAGAACTGATAGATCCAAAACTAAAAGCTTGTGGTTGGGGCGTTGTGGAAGGCTCCAAAGTATTACGTGAATTTGTTATCAACGATGGAAGGATCCAAACTGGTGGCAGTAGAGGCAAACGAGAGATTGCCGACTATATTTTGGTTTATAAAGGAATAAAATTGGCCGTCATAGAAGCCAAAAGTATCCAGCAAGAAGTAGGGGAAGGAGTAATGCAAGCAAAAAAATACGCCACCAAGCTTCAGTTAGAAACCACATATAGCACCAACGGCAAAGCCATCTATCAAATCTGCATGAAAACAGGGTCAGAAGGCCTGGTAAATGAATTTCTTAGCCCGGAACAGCTATGGAGAAAAACATACGAAGTTACCTCAGACAATATACCACCCACAGCAGATAAAACCCAAATAAATCAAATTGAGTTTTGGAGGGAAAAGTTTGCTGCGGTGCCCTTTGAAGATAAAAGTGGCAGTTGGCAGCTCCGATATTATCAGGAAATTGCCATTCAACGAGTAGTGGAAGCCGTTGCTCATGGCAAAAATAGAATCTTACTCACACTTGCTACAGGTACAGGTAAAACCGCAATTGCCTTTCAAATTGCCTGGAAGTTGTTTCAGACCCGTTGGAATTTATCTGCCAATGGCAATCACTATAATGCTCGAAGACCCAGAATTTTGTTTTTAGCAGATAGAAACATATTAGCAAATCAGGCTTATAATTCCTTCTCCTCATTCCCGGAGGATGCCTTGGTTCGCATTAAGCCCAATGAAATAAGAAAAAATGGAAAAGTGCCCACCAACGGAAGCATTTTCTTTACCATCTTTCAGACTTTCATGAGCAATTACAGTGCACCCAATCCACAAAGTTTGTATGTCAATGAATATGACATGGCTGCTGATCCGGATTACATAACATTAAATTTTGGTCAATACCCACAAGACTATTTTGATTTTATCATCATAGATGAATGCCATCGGGGCGGCGCCAATGATGAAAGCAGCTGGAGAGGCATTTTGGAGTATTTCAGTCCCGCAGTGCAATTAGGTTTAACTGCCACACCAAAACGAAAGGATAATGTTGATACCTACAAATACTTTGGTGAATCTGTTTTTACTTATTCATTGAAGGATGGTATCAATGATGGTTATCTTACACCATTTAAGGTGAAACGCATTAAAACTACATTAGACGACTATCGTTACTCACCTGACGATACTGTCATAGAAGGTGAAATTGAAGAGGGAAAATTGTATGAAGAAAAAGATTTCAATCGCACCATAGAAATTGTAGAACGGGAAACAAAAAGAGTTTTAATATTTTTGAACGAGGCTAATTTGAATGAAAAAGCAATTGTTTTCTGTGCCAATCAAAGCCACGCTGCATTGATCAGGGATTTAATAAATCAAAACGCAGCCTCTTTCAGAAATGGTACAGGTGTTGGCAATGACCCATTTTATTGTGTGCGGGTTACAGCCAATGACGGCGAAGAAGGTGAAAGACAATTAAGAGAATTTCAGGATAATGAAAAAACCATACCGACTATTCTCACCACATCCCAAAAATTATCCACCGGAGTAGATGCCCGCAACATCCGCAATATCGTATTAATGCGCCCAATCAACTCAATGATAGAGTTTAAACAAATTGTAGGCAGGGGTACCCGGTTATTTGAAGGAAAAGAATTTTTTACCATTTACGATTTCGTCGATGCATATAGACACTTCAAAGATCCAGAATGGGACGGCGACCCAATTGAAGAAGATCCTTGCAAGATTTGTGGCCAAAACCCTTGTGATTGCGAGTACGCACCTCCACAACCCTGTCAAATTTGCGGGCAACAGCCTTGTGTATGTGAAAAAAAACCTCCCCATCCTTGCACAAGGTGTAATCAAAGTCCTTGTATTTGCAGGAAAAAAGTTAAAGTTAAGTTGAAGCATGGTAAAGAGAGAGAAATCCAGCACATGATCTCCACCTCTTTTTGGAGTGCTGATGGCAAACCCATTTCTGCAGAAGAATTCTTAATCAATTTATTTGGAGAATTGCCAAAGCTATTCAAAGATGAAGATGAGTTGAGGAGGTTGTGGAGCAATCCGCTAACCCGCAAAACTTTATTAGATAAATTAGACGAAGCTGGCTTCCCAAAACCCGATCTAATTACTTTGCAGAACCTGGTAGACATGGAAAAGAGCGACTTGTATGACGTGTTGGAATATGTTTTCAACGGAAATTACAAAGCCATGACCAGAGAAGCCCGTGCTAAAGCAGCAGAAGCAACAATTTTTGCTCTCCTCAACGATAATCAAAAAGAATTCATCTCCTTTGTCCTGAGCAATTATATTGCCTCTGGTGTTGAAGAGCTAGACCAGGAAAAACTTCCAATCTTACTAACAAATAAATACCAGTCACTAGAAGACGCAAAAGAAATATTGGGCGATGTTGACAATATTTCCAGGTTGTTTATAAATTTTCAACAATACTTATATAAGCAAAAAGTAGTCTAAAAGTAAAAATTAAATTGACACTTTTGGTCAAATAAAGTGATTAAATTAGCTTTCCAACTTATATTAGCTTTTTTCACATATATTTACTTCCTTCGCAGAGATGGCAGCTACTACACCGGAAGCACCAAAAACCTCTACCGCCGACTCACCCAACACCAGGCTGGTGAAGGTGCCAATCACACCAAGAAACGATT
>ERZ724526.1180-NODE-1180-length-13906-cov-4.370948_pt1 | contig 13906 bp, 13 predicted proteins | sample MGYA00376059_ERZ724526 | MGnify/ENA primary metagenome ERZ724526 (study PRJEB28724, sample SAMN07190883) | activated sludge metagenome | isolation source: activated sludge of sewage treatment plant in Hong Hong | place: Hong Kong | collected 2016-03-17 ... | reverse complement strand
GGACGGTTACCGGCCGAAGTCGATGATGCCATGAAACGATCTCCTTCAAGTAAAAAACGAAGGAACACGGTGTGCGAATTTCGCAGCGCCTATCGCCGACACGTCCGGGATCAGTTCAAAAAGAACGCCACCCGAAACGGCGGCCGGCGACGTTCCGGAAGTGCAAATATGATATTTTTGCGAAATTGTACACGCTCTTGGCTCCGTTGTCCGGTCAATTGCGTGTGCAAATGATTCGCATCTGTCGCTAACGTTATGAAGTTGAATGCTATTTATGGAATTGTTGCGCGAGATTGATCCGTCCGACTGGGCCGCGCTGGCGTGGTTTGCCGTGTGCTGGTTCGGCTACGGCCGTTACGCCGACCGTTTTTCCGGTAAACGCGCCGGGCTGGTGAACGTGGTACACGGCTACCGGCTGCAATGGATGCGCATCATGCTGCAACGCGACAACCGCATCATGGATTCGTCGCTGGTCGGCAATCTGGTCAACAGCGTGTCGTTCTTTGCCTCGACCACGATGTACATCATCGCCGGGTTGCTGGCGGTAATGGGCACTACCGAACGGGCCATCTCGTTTGCTTCCAGCTTTGCCTTCGTCCGCCCGGAGAGCAAGGTGATGTGGGAGCTCAAGCTGTTGTTGCTGCTGGCGATTTTTGTCTATGCCTATTTCAAGTTCACCTGGTCGCTGCGCCAGTTCAACCTGCTGTCGATCCTGATCGGCGGCGCGCCGTTGCCGGGTGCAGACCAAGCGGAGCAGGAGCGCTACGTGCGCAAGGCGGGGAAGATCAATTCTTTTGCCGGCGACGATTTCAATCGCGGCGTACGCGCTTATTACTTCGCACTGGCGGCGCTGGCGTGGCTGATCCAGCCGCTGCTGTTCATTCTGGTGACCGCCTGGGTGGTTTACATTCTGTATCGCCGCGATTACCGCTCGCAGACGCTGGCGGCGGTGAACGATAGCTGACCGAGTGAGCCGGCCGTCGTAACGACCGGCCCGGCCGGATCAGGCTTGCGGCTGGATGTTGCTGGCCTGCTGGCCTTTCGGGCCGGCAACCACGTCGAACGAAACGCGCTGGCCTTCTTTCAGGCTCTTGAAGCCCTTGCTCTGGATTGTCGAGAAATGGGCAAAAACGTCATCGCCGCCTTCATCGGGGGTAATGAAGCCGAAGCCTTTTGCGTCGTTGAACCACTTCACGGTACCTGTTGCCATTGTTGCTTCCCTCTTTGCTGTTGTGTGATATCGATGATGCGAGCGAATCCGTGCCCCGTTTCCCGGCGGAATAGAGCTGGTATTCTAAGCTGGTTTTCTAATGTATCGACTGGCGCTAGTCAAGCCCTGCAGCGGCCGCTGGTAGCGATTTGTGCATCCGGACGCTGCCTTGTGGCGGCAAAACATTGATAATGGCGTTTTATTGCCTGATCCGATGTTTTCCGCATGACGTCCATTTCGATCCTGCCCGGCCAATCCGGCTGGCGCCTGCCGGCCTTGCCGCCGCTGTCGCTGTATATCCATATCCCCTGGTGCGTGCGCAAGTGCCCGTATTGCGATTTCAATTCGCACGAGGCGCGCGGCGCTGTGCCGGAGGCCGAATATGTCGATGCGCTGATCGCCGATCTGGAACTGGCATTGCCGCTGATCTGGGGGCGGCGGGTACACAGCATTTTCTTCGGCGGCGGTACGCCGAGCCTGTTTTCCGCGCAGCAGATCGACCGCCTGTTGTGCGCGCTGCGCGCGCGGCTGAATTTGCACAGCGATGCCGAAATCACGCTGGAAGCCAACCCCGGCACGTTCGAAGCGGCCAAGTTCCGCGATTACCGCCAAGCCGGCATCAATCGGCTGTCAATCGGCATCCAGAGTTTCGACAATACGATGCTGCAACGGCTGGGCCGCATTCACGATGGCGACGAAGCCATGCGTGCCATCGAGATCGCCAACCGGCATTTTGACAATTTCAATCTCGACCTGATGTACGCGCTACCGCAGCAGAGCTTGCCGCAGGCGCTGGCCGATATCCGCCGTGCGCTGGATGCCGGTTCGACGCATCTGTCTGCGTATCACCTGACGCTGGAACCGAACACGCTGTTCCATGCGCAGCCGCCCAATCTGCCGGATGAAGAGCTGTCGGCGGACATGCAGGAGGCAATCGAAGCCGAGCTGGCCGCAGGCGGCCTGGTGCATTACGAAACGTCGGCGTTTGCCCGGCCCGGCCGCTGCGCGCGTCACAATCTCAATTACTGGCAGTTCGGCGATTATCTTGGCATCGGTGCCGGCGCTCATACCAAGCTGTCGTTTCACGACCGCATCGTGCGCCAGGCGCGCTACAGGCAGCCGGCACAGTATCTGCGCGAGCTCAAGGCTGGCGCGGCGATGCAGAGCCAGCACGAGGTCGGTATCGACGATCTGCCGTTCGAATTCATGATGAACGCGCTGCGCCTGATCGATGGGTTCGAGCCGAACCTGTTTGCCGAGCGCACCGGGCTGCAACTCGCTACAATCGACGCCAGCCTGAATCAGGCCGAAAGCCAGGGCTTGTTGCTGCGCGACCACCGCTCGATCAGGCCCTCGGCCAAGGGGCAGCGTTTTCTCAACGATTTGCTGCAAATGTTCCTCAAGGAGTGAAAATGTCGACCAAGCACGTTGTTTCCACCGAAGGCGCACCAGCCGCCATCGGCACCTATTCGCAGGCAATCCGCGCCGGCAGCGCGGTGTTCCTGTCCGGCCAGATCGGCCTCGACCCGCAGACGATGCAGATGCAGGAAGGCTTCGAAGCGCAGACGCATCAGGTATTCAAGAATCTCCAGGCGGTTGCCGAAGCCGCTGGCGGGTCGCTGGCCGATGTGGTCAAGCTGAATGCGTTCCTGACCGATCTGGGCAATTTCGCCAAATTCAACGAAATCATGGCGCAGTATTTCACCGAGCCTTACCCGGCGCGTGCCGCGGTCGGCGTCGCCAGCCTGCCGCGCGCCGGGGTGGTGGAAGCCGACGCGATCATGGTGCTGGGCTGAGCGCAGCCACAGCCTGCTCCAGCCGTTGCAATGCCAGTTGCAGCCGGCTGCGCGGGCAGGCGAAATTGAGCCGGACAAAGCCCGGCGCGCCGAAATCGCTGCCATCCGACAGGCCCAGCCCATGTGCTTCGAAGTGGCGTTGCGGTTCTGCCAGCCCGAGGCTGCGGCAGTCGATCCAGGCCAGATAGGTTGCCTCGATTGCGTGCATGCGCAGCGGCGCTAGCCGGGCAATGGCCGCCTGCAGCAGGTCGCGGTTGCCGCGCAGATATTCCAGCAACTGCAGCCGCCACTCGCGGCAATCGCGGTACGCCGCCAGCGCTGCCGGCCACGCCAGGCTGTTCGGGTGTGGCACGATTCCCGCCGCCGCCTGCTGCAGCCGGCGCCGCAGTTGCGGATTGCTGGCAATGGCAAAGGCGCAACCCAGCCCGGGGATATTGAAAGTCTTGCTTGGCGCCATCAGTGTCACTGTGCGCCGTGCCGCCGCATCGCCCTGCGCGGCGAACGGGAGATGGCGGCGCTCCTGGTCGAGCAGCAGATCGGCGTGTATTTCGTCGGAGCAGACCAGTAGGTCCTGCTCTTCGGCCAGCGTCGCCAGGCGCTGCAGTTCTTCGGCGGTATAGGCGCGCCCGACCGGGTTGTGCGGATTGCACAGCAGTAATAGCCGTTGCGTGGTCAGCGCAGCCTGCAAGCCGGCCCAGTCGATCTGCCAGCCGGTGGGGGCATCCAGCATGTCCACCGTCGTCAGTTGTTGCGCTGCCAGCCCAGGGGCAGACAGAAACGGCGGGTACACCGGTGTCAGCGTCGTCACACCCTGAGTGCCGAATGCGCGACAGGCGAGGTTCAGCCCGCATACCAGTCCCGGCAGCCAGACGATCCAGTCGGGGTCGATCTGCCAGCCGTGTGTGGCGGCGATGAAGTCGGCTACCGTTGCGGCCAATTGTTGCGGTGCGTGGCCGTAGCCCAGGTCGGCCATGGCGAGATGCGCCTGCAGTGCAGCGACGATCGGCGGTGCGGCGGCAAAATCCATGTCCGCCACCCACAGCGGCAGGATGTCGCGGCCGGCGTATTTATCCCATTTCATGCTGCCGCTGCGGCTGCGGTCGTGCGGAGTATCGAAGTCGTACATTGTGGAGCTGTCCGGAAAAATGCCATGACTGCATTGTTTTCCGTGCGCGCATCAATTGCCAGAATCCGCGGTAGAATTGCCGCACTTAACGCTGTTTTTTGAGGAGATTGCCTTGGCGCAGATATTTACCGGCCGGCGCGAACGCTGGCTGCAGTTGGCCCGTAGTTGGGCGCTGGCGCTGCTGGTCGGTGTCGGCGCGCTGCAGCTGTCCGGCTGCGACAGCATGGCCACGCCGGATATTCCGCTGGAAACGCTGAAACAGAAATACACCAACCAGTATTCGAAATTCATCGAAATCGACGGCACCATGATCCACTACCGCGATCAGGGTAGCGGCCCGCCGCTGGTGCTGGTGCACGGCATGGTCTCGTCGCTGCATACCTGGGATGGCTGGCAGACCTACCTCGGCGGCAAGTACCGCATCATCCGCTTCGATGTGCCAGGCTTTGGCCTGACCGGGCCGCTGGCGCAGGGCGAATACAATGCCGAAACCTATGTGCGCATCATCGATCAGCTGTTGAACAAGCTCGGCGTGAACGAGAAGATTACGCTCGCCGGCAATTCGCTCGGCGGTTTCATGGCCTGGAACTATGCGGCCAGGCACCCGGAGCGGGTGGATCGGCTGGTGCTGCTCGATGCACCTGCATTCAAGCAGGAGGTGCCGCTGGTGGTGAAAATGGCCAACTGGCCGGGCGCCGACAGCATCGGCGTGCGCTATTCGCCGCGCTTTCTGGTCGCTGCCAACCTGAAAAAGCTGTTTGCCAATCAGGGTGTGGTGACCGACGAACTGATCGACCGCTATTACGAGTTGACGTTGCGCCCCGGCAATCGCCCGGCGATCCTGAAAATCTTCCGTGCCATGATCGAGGGGGCAAAACAGGACAACCCGGGCGTCGACCGGATCCGTATGCCGACCCTGCTGCTGTGGGGCAAGGAAGATCCGTGGGTGCCGTTGCCGGTTGCGTTGCGCTGGCTGCAGGTGCTGCCGCAGGCGCAGTACAAGTTCTACGACGGGGTCGGCCATATCCCGATGGAAGAAATTCCGATGGAGTCGGCGCTGGATGTCGATCGTTTCATCCAGACCGGCTCGGTGGACAAGCGCGACGAAGCGCATTGAAACCGAGCATGCATTCTTTAGCGGAACAGCGGCCTGCGGGCCGCTTTTTTGTTGCCTGGCCGGCGATCCGCTTGCTGCAGCCGCACATCTGTTGATGTTTATTTTTTATGCAGAATACCTAAGCTGAAAACAGGTGGGCAGCAGGCAGGCGGGGAGGGGAGAATGGTTGCCAACAACGATTTGCTAGAACCTGCATCAGCCCCGGCCAGAACCGCGCTGGTGCTGGCCGGTGGCGGTGCACGGGCGGCCTATCAGGTCGGCGTGCTGCGCGCGGTGGCGCACATGTTGCCGAAGGATGCCGTCAGTCCGTTCCAGATCATTTGCGGGACTTCGGCTGGCGCATTCAATGCCGCCGGGCTGGCGATGGATCCGCACAATTTCCGCAAATCGGTGTGCCGCCTGGAATATATCTGGAAGAACCTGCATTGCCACAATATCTACCACACTGATTTTGTCACTATTACGCGTAACATCTGGCACTGGATTGCGTCGCTGTTGCTGGGAGGGCTAGGGCGCTACAACCCGCGTGCGCTGCTCGACAATGGCCCGCTGCGGCAACTGCTGCAGCGGGTGTTCGATCCGGAACGGCTGGTTGCCGCGATCGATTCCGGACTGCTGGAGGCGATCAGCATCACCGCATCCGGTTATACCTCGGGGCAGAATATCGCATTCTTCCAGGGCGGCGAGCATCTGCAGGGCTGGAACCGGGTGCAGCGCATCGGCGTGCCGGCAAAAATAACCATCGATCACCTGCTGGCCTCGTCGGCAATTCCGCTGGTGTTTCCGGCGGTGCACCTGCACCGCGAGTATTTCGGCGACGGATCGATCCGCCAGACCGCACCGGTCAGCCCGGCGCTGCACCTGGGGGCGGAAAAGGTTCTGGTGGTCGGCATGAGCCGCAGCCCGGACGTCGAGCCGGCTCGCGCCAAGACCGCCGAATACCCGCCGCTGGCGCAGGTGCTCGGCCATGTGCTGAACAGCGCGTTTCTCGACGGGCTGGAGGTCGATCTGGAGCGGTTGCTGCGCATCAACAACACAGTCCGGCTGATTCCGCAGGAAACGCGCCGCAATGCCAATCTGGCGCTGCATCCGGTCGATGTGTTCGTGATCTACCCGTCGCGCGAACTGGATGCGATTGCTTCGCGCCACAGCCAGGATTTTCCGCCGATGATCCGCTTCCTGCTGGGAGGTCTGGGGGGGATGCGCCGGCGCAGCTCGGTGCTGGCCAGTTATCTGCTGTTCGAAAAAGCCTATTGCCGCGAGCTGATTCGTCTGGGTTACAGCGACACCATGGAGCGGCGCGATGAAATGCTGCAGTTCCTGCAGCGCCGCGACAATTCTCCGCCAGTGCTGGTGGCGCAACCCGCCGACGCAGGGTAACGCTGAGCGGCGACTTGGCGCTGCCTGTGCCGGCGTGCCAAAATGATCCTTTGCGCGGCTGCCGGCTGGCTTCCGCGTGCGTTGAAGCATTCGCTGCAGGGTTGATCGCTTGTCTATAGATTTCCGGGTGGTATTCGGCCTGGCGGGAGTCCCGCCGCATGACGATCCGCGTGCCTATGAATGGGAGCGCCGGCTGCACTGGCTGATGTTGCTGGTGTCGGTACTGGCGATCCCCGCCTACTATCTGGAAGAGGTGGCGGCATCGCCGCTGCTGCACAGTGTCGGCGTGGCGGTGGATACTTTTATCCTGGTTGCGTTCAGCGTGGAAATGACGCTGATGCTGCGCGTCACACGGCAAAAGCGCCTGTACCTGATCTACAACTGGATCGATGTCTTCATCATCTTCGGCTCGGCCGGGGCATTCCTTGGCGCCGGCACCGAATGGGTGGCGATGATCCGGCTGCTGCGCATGGCGGTAATCGGCATGATGCTGCTGCGCACGATTTCGTCGGTGCGCCAGCTGTTCTCGCCCGATGGCCTGCCGTATATCTTCGCGTTCGGCATGATCACCATGGTGGTTGGCGGGACGATTTTCTTCCTGGTCGAGCCGACCATTAACAATATCGGCGAAGGCATGTGGCTGGCATTTACCACTGCAGCGACCGTGGGCTATGGCGATCTGGTGCCGACCACGCCGATTTCGCGTATCTTCTCGGTGTTTCTGGTGCTGGTCGGATACAGCATGATCGGTGCGCTGACTGCATCGATAGCGTCGATTCTGATCGGCGCCGATGAAAAGCGCCTGCGGCGCGAGATGCATCACGATATCCAGTTGCTGCGGCATGAGGTACAGCAACTGCGCGACGAAGTACGACAACTGAATCATGCGCTGCAGGAAGAAGAATTGCCGGAGGCGCGGCTGCGTGGCCATCGGCCACATGCGTTAGATGAAGACGAGTTTGCTCCATGACCCTGAACCAATTGCTTCCCCCGCGCCGGCCGGCTTATCTGCTGGCATTCACCGTGTGTGCCGCGCTGATCGGCTACGCCCTGTATGTGCAATACGTGCAGCTGCTGGAGCCGTGTCCGCTATGCATGCTGCAGCGCGTCGGCGTGATCGGGTCGGGCGTAGTGATGTTGCTGGCCGGCCTGCACAAGCCGGGGCGGCGCGGCGCCATCGTTTATGCCTTGCTGAATCTGCTGGTGGCCGGTTTCGGCGCTGCGATCGCCGTGCGCCATTTGTGGATCCAGAGTCTGCCGCCGGATCAAGTACCGCTGTGTGGCCCGGGGCTATCGTACATGCTCGATACCATGCCGCTCGGCGATGCGCTACTGAAAGTGCTGCACGGCTCCGGCGAATGTGCCGACAAGTCATGGCAGTTCCTTGGCCTGACCATGCCTGGCTGGACGCTGATTTTTTTCATCGGCTTGATTGCCTGGGGCTTTGCGCTGATAGTGAAAGAGCCCAGCTCCAAACGATGAAACTGCATGTCCGAGCATTCTGCCGCACCGCAAGTATCTGAACCTGCCCCCGCCAGCGCGGGGCGCTTCGCTTTTGTTTCCCGCCTGCTGCAGCGCCTGCAACGACCCAAACCGGCCGCGCCGGAATCTGCCGATGCCTGCGAACCCGCCACCGAAGCGGCGCCTGCCAGCGGTCGCTTTGCCGTGTTGTCGCGCTTGTTTGCCCGGCTGCGCAAATCCGGGGTTGCGGATTCCGCTGCTGCACCGGCAGATGCTCCGGCCGAGAACACGGATGCTGCTGCCGACGTCGGGCCGGGACGGCTCGGCCGACTGTTCGATTCGCCGCTGAAAATCGTGCTGGCAGCCGCTACCGCATTGCTGCTGCTGTTACTGATCGCGCTGGTCGTGGTGTTGCTGGCCAAGAAAAAGCCCAGGCTGCATCCAGCGGCAGCGGCTACGCCCGCCGTGCATGCACCGGCGCGGGAGCACCAGGATCGTGCCGGGGCGCCGAAACCGCCTGCCGGCCACCCTGCTGTCGTGCCGCACGGCGCTGCAGCACCGCTCGCGCAAGAGCATGGCGCGGCGCCAAAAAGCGATCCGCTGGCGGCAGAGCGTGCCCGGTTGGAGCAAATGAAGGCCGAGCTGGATAAACAGCGCCAGCAACTGGAGCAGGAGCGCAAGGCGTTTGCCGAGCAGGCCGGCCATGCGGCCAACGGCTCGGTAATCGGGCGTGCGGGCAGCGCTGGGGCTGCGGATGTCGCCGGCTCGTGCGATCTGTCCGGCGATAAGCAGTCGCTGCGCGAGAATCTGCGCCGCTGTCTGGGGCTGCCGGAGAAAAAGGCGGAACAGGGCGCAGCAAAAGATGCGGCAGAGCCGGCGGAAAAACCGGCTGCCGCGCCAGCGCACAAGGCCGCCGGCGCGCATTGACCGACCGGATTATCTGGCCTTGGGCATGCTGTACATCGCCGTTTCCATCGCCCGTTCGGCAAGGTTGAACCAGGCATGCTGCTGTTTGCGGAACGCCAGCCAAGAGCCGTAGATTTTCTTGAACGCCGGGTTCTTTGCCGCTTCCTCGTCATACAGCTGGAACGCTTGCTTCTGTGCTTCGGCCATTACGTCGGCAGGGAATGGATGCAGCTTTACCCCCTGTTGCAGCAGGCGCAGCAGCGCCGGCGGGTTGCGCGCATCGTAGGCTGCCAGCATGCTCAGATTGGCTTCTGCTGCGGCTATTTCAAATGCTGCCTGGTAGTGCTTGGGCAATTTGTTCCATTCGCCGATGTTGACGTAGAAACTCAGCGTCGGGCCCGGCTCCCAGAAGCCCGGGTAGTAATAATGTTGCGCTATCTTGTGAAAGCCGAGCTTTTCATCGTCATACGGACCAACCCATTCGGTGGCATCGATGGTGCCTTTTTCCAGCGCCGGGTAGATATCGCCGCCGGCAATGGTCTGCGGCACCACGCCAAGGCGTGCCAGAATTTCGCCGCCAATGCCGGGAATGCGCATTTTCAGGCCTTTCAGGTCGGCCAGCGATTTCACTTCCTTGCGGAACCAGCCGCCCATCTGCGTGCCGGTATTGCCGCCGGGGAAGTTGATGATGTTGTAGCCTTTGAAAAACTCGCGCAGCAGCGCCAGACCGCCGCCCTGATACAGCCAGGCGTTCTGCTGGCGCGCAGTGAGGCCGAACGGAATCGAGGTATCGAAGGCAAACGCCTTGTTCTTGCCGACATAGTAATAGCTGGCCGAGTGGCCGCACTGCACTGTGCCGTCCTTGACTGCATCCAGCACCTGCAGCCCCGGCACCAGTTCGCCGCCGGCGTAGACGCGGATATCGAAGTTGCCGTTGGTCAGCGTGCGTACGCGGCTGGCCAGTTGCTCGGCGGCACCGTAGATGGTGTCGAGGCTCTTGGGGTAGCTGGACGCCAGCTTCCAGCTGATTTTCGGGCTGGCATCGGCGGCCTGTGCGGCAGGCGCCAGCGTCGCGGCGGCCAGGCCGGTAGCGCCGGCGTGCTTGATGAATTGACGGCGTTGCATGGGTGAACTCTCCTCTGTATCGGGTTTGCAATCCCGGTTACGGATTTTTACAAAAATCCGCTTGTCTCTATTGAGTGGCGGTTTTACCGTGGCTGAACAGCCGCGATTTTAGATGTCTGGATATAAAAAATGCCAATTCTTGCCAAGAAAATATTGCCGCTGACGGTGCTGGGCGCCGTGTTGACGAATATGGCACAGGCCGAGCCGGAAGCGCGGGTCATTGTCAAATGGCGCGACGGCTCGTCGCTGGCGCTGAAGCAGGCGCAGTCCGCCGAACGCACTACCGCACTGGCGCGGGTGGCGAACCTGAATGTGCGCACCGCGCCGGAATTTGCGCCGCGCATGCAGGTGGTGCGCGCCAGCGGCATCAGCGCCGAAGAACTGGCCAGCCGGTTGCTGCAACAGGGCGAAGTTGAATACGCCGAGCCGGACCGGATGAAAAAGATTCGTGCCGTTCCCAACGACCCGCTGCTGGGCAGCCAGTGGTATTTGCAGAATCTGCAGTATGCGGCGATCAACGCCGTCGGTGCGTGGGATTTCGGTATTGGCCTGCCCGGCGTGACAGTGGCGGTGATCGATACCGGCATCACCGCGCATGTCGATCTGGCGGCCAGATTGCTGCCCGGTTACGACTTCATTTCCGATGCGGCACAGGGTGGCGACGGCAACGGCTGGGATAGCGATCCGAGCGACGCCGGCGACGGGCTGGCTCCGACCGATGTGAGTAGCATGCGGAATCCGAATTCGACGCTGTACCAATGCGGTAGCGGTGCCAACGGCGATCAGCCGATCCCGAGCAGCTGGCACGGCACCAAGGTTGCGGGGATTGTTGCCGCTGCCGGTAACAACGGCGTCGGCATTGCCGGCGTGGCGTGGGGGGTAAATATCCTGCCGGTGCGGGCGATGGGTAAATGCGGCGGGCGTGACTCGGATATTCTTACCGCCATGCGCTGGGCAGCCGGCTTGCCGATCGGCGGTGTGCCGACCAATACGCATCCCGCCCGAATCATCAATCTCAGTCTCGGCGGCCAGAATACCTGCACCGCTGCCTGGCGCGATGTCATGGCAGATATGACGCGTGCAGGCGTGCTGGTGGTGGCCGCAGCCGGCAACGAGCCACGTTTCGATCCGTTTACCGGAGCTCCGCTGATCGACGAGCCGGGCAACTGTCCCGGTGTGCTGGCCGTGGCCGGAGTACGGCACGAAGGCAACAAGGTCGGCTACAGCAGCTTCGGTGCCGAAGTCGGCATCAGCGCCCCGGCCGGCAACTGCGTCAATACCGGCGGTGCATGCCTGTTCCCGATCAATACCACCAGCAACAGCGGCACCTACACACCGGCTACGCCAACCTACACCGATTCGACCGATTACACCGTCGGCACCAGCTTTGCTACGCCGATGGCTGCGGGTGTCGCCGGGCTGATGTGGTCGGTGCATGCCGATTTCACCCCGGCACTGCTGATCCAGCGACTCAAATCCGGCGCCAGGTCATTTGTCGCCGATCCTGCCTTGCCTACCTGTCCGCAGCTGGTGCCGGATAGCGATGTGAAGGCAGGTCAATGCAATTGCACCACCAGTACCTGTGGCGCCGGTTTGCTGAATGCTTTCGGCGCAGTCGGCGAGGCGCTGCGCCCGGTGGCGCGCGCCACTGTCAGCGGCGGCGGGACTACCGGCCTCGCAGTGACGCTCAATGCCTCGGGCAGCGAAGTTGCCACGGGCCGCAGCATAGCCAGCTATCGCTGGAGTGCTGTTCAGGGGGATGGCAGCAATGCGGTTATGCAGAATGGCGACAAGGCAAGTGCCAGTGTCGTTCCCGACAAGGCTGGGCAACTGGCCGTGACGCTGCAGATCACCGACGACAGCGGCCGCAGCGACTCTGTCAGTGTGAAAATGGAGATTGTTGCCGCGGCGACTGGCACAGGCAGTTCTGGCAGCGGCACCGGTGGCAGCGGCAGCACTGGATCGGGGACTGGCTCAGGATCGGGCAGCTCCAGCGGCACGCCGGCAACCACCGGCGGCGGGCAGTCCGACAGCGGTGGCAAGGGCGGCGGTGGCTCGATCGACCCGATCGCTTTGCTTGGGCTGGCGGCGCTGCTGCTGGGTCAGCGCCGGCCACGCCAGTAGAGCGGCAGAGCCGCCAGCGTGCCGCCGACAAAGCCGTAGACGTGCGCCTGCGGCACTGGCTGGAAGCCACTCCACGGCAGGCCTGCGTTCTGGTCGAACAGCAGTTTCAGCACTCCGAGCAACCATAACGCCGGCACTGCCGGCCAGCGGCCGCTGCCGCCCGGTGGCTGCAGCGCCAGCCAGGCAAACACTCCGTGCAACGCCCCCGACAGGCCTGCATACCAGTCCAGATGCGGGCCGAGCGCGACCAAGCCGCAGTCGACCGCTAGCGCCGATACGAGCAATACCGGCGCTACAGTCGCCAGCCTTTGCCGTTGCCACGCCCACAGTGCCAACAGTAGTAACGCCAGCAGATTTGCCAGCAGATGCAGTGGGGTAATGTGCAACAGATGGCCGCTGAGCCATTGCCACCACGGATGGCTCAAGGCAGTGGCAGGGTGGAAGGCAAAACGCGGCAGCCATTGCGGATTGGCGCTGAGGCCGGTCGCCAGCAACGCCAGCAGCAGCAATGCCAGCGTTGCCCAGCGTTGATTGTGCGCGGCGGGCGCCATTATTTCTGCTGCGACAGCTCTTCCAGCATGCGCACTGCATCGTCGCTGCTGGCGGGTGCGGCGTTTGCCGGCTGTGTGGTTGTCGCCGGCGCAGCAGGTTTGGCGCTGCTGACCAGATTCGGAAATGCCAGCACGATGCCGACCATCAGCAACTGGATCAGCACGAACGGAATCGCGCCCCAGTAGATGTCGCGCGTCTGTACTTCGGCCGGCGCCACGCTGCGCAGGAAGAACAGCGCAAAGCCGAACGGCGGGTGCATGAACGAAGTCTGCATATTGATCCCCAGCAACACACCGAACCACACCAGATCGATGCCCAGCTTGTGCGCCACCGGCACCAGCAGCGGCACCAGGATGAAGCTGATCTCGAAGAAGTCGAGGAAGAACGCCAGCACGAACACCAGCAGATTGACCGCCAGCAGAAAGCCGACCACCCCACCCGGCAACGCAGTCAGCCACGATTCGACCCACAGATCGCCGTTGACGCCGAGGAAGGCGATGCGGAACACCCGCGCGCCGACCAGGATCAGCACCACAAAGGTGGTCAGCTTCAGCGTTGCATCCATCGCCTGTTTCAGCAATGTCAGATCCAGCCGGCGATTCGCCAGCGCCAGCAACAGCGCACCAACCGCCCCCATCGCCCCGGCCTCGGTCGGGGTGGCGATGCCTTCGAAGACCCACTGGCCGTCCCGGTAATGCGGCACGAAGGCGATGGTGCCGAGCACCAGGAAAATCAGCAGCAGCGGCGGCAGCAGCGATACCAGCACCCGCCGCGCCAGTGCCGCACCCTGCAAGGTGCGGGCTTCTGGCGGCAGTGCCGGCACGCTGGCCGGGCGCATAATCGACATGCCGAGTACGTACAACACGTACAGGCCGGTCAGCAGCAAGCCCGGCAACATCGCGCCGGCATACATGTCGCCGACCGACGTACCGAGCTGATCGGCCAGCACGATCAGCACCAGTGAGGGCGGGATGATCTGCGCCAGCGTGCCGGACGCCGCAATCACACCGGCCGCCAGCCGTTTGTCGTAGCCATTGCGCAGCATCACCGGCAGCGAGATCAGCCCCATCGAAATCATCGACGCTGCTACCACGCCGGTAGTGGCCGCC
>ERZ724526.1177-NODE-1177-length-13929-cov-5.940897_pt1 | contig 13929 bp, 11 predicted proteins | sample MGYA00376059_ERZ724526 | MGnify/ENA primary metagenome ERZ724526 (study PRJEB28724, sample SAMN07190883) | activated sludge metagenome | isolation source: activated sludge of sewage treatment plant in Hong Hong | place: Hong Kong | collected 2016-03-17 ... | reverse complement strand
GTTGTAAACACCCGTCCGCATCACGCGCGCGCAACGCACCAAGCAGTGGTAAAGCGCCCGTATAGCGGACGGGTGTTTTCAACATGACAAGGCATCATGGAGCGCGTTGTGAAACGAGGTGGAACGAGGAAAAAATAATTGAGATTGCTTCGAGGTACCCCTGAACGGCTTCAGCATCAGGCCTTTCATACCATCCACATCCCCAATGCCGGACCGCCCCACCACCCAACCCTTGTCTTGTTGTAAACACCCGTCCGCATCACGCGCGCGCAACGCACCAAGCAGTGGTAAAGCACCCGTATAGTGGACGGGTGTTTACAACAAGACAAGGGGTATCATGGAGCGCGTGGTGGAACGAGTATGTTTAAATTTTGGTCGCCGGGCTGCCTGCGGCCCGGCGACCAAAATTTAAACATACTCTAACTCTCTATGGTACTGATGCAGTAAATTTCATATCGCCATAATACCTTTCCGATTCGTCGTCGTAAAACTACTGTGCACTATGGACTGGCACTACGAAAAACACCGCGCCCCCAGAGCTGCCCCCGGCGCCACCCGAAAGTCTTATGGCGCCACCTGGTGGGGAAAGCAATGGCTGCAGGCGCTCACAGATATCGACTACTCCAACCGCCTGCCGCGCGGAAAAACGTATGCCAACAAAGGGCTGGCCCACGACCTGGAATTGCAGGGCAATACCATCACAGCCAAAGTAACAGGCACGCAACCCAAGCCTTACCGGGTCAATATTACCGTACCGGCTTTCGACGCAGATACCCGCGAACGCCTGCTGCGCGTCGTGACTGAAAACCCGCTCTTTCTCTCCAAACTGCTCAACCGCGAGTTGCCCCCTGAATTGAACGAAGCCTGCTTAGCCAAAGGAATTCACATTTTCCCTCGTCGCTGGGATGACCTGAAAGGCTCTTGCTCCTGTCCCGACTGGGCCGTGCCTTGCAAACACATGGCGGCCGTGTTGTATCTGGTAGCCAATGAAATAGACAAAAATCCATTCGTTGTTTTCGATTTGCACGGACTCGACCTGGTAGCCGACCTGCAGGAAAGCGGCTATACGGAAGAAGCAGGCGAATTGGTGCCGATCACCGGATTGGCCCAATTGCAACAGGAGGCTGCCCCTGAAAACGCGGATTTCTTCTTCGATGAGGAACGCCTTGCGGCACTTGACTTTTCAATCATACCCGATTGCCGCGACAACCTGCTTCGCCTGCTAACCGAAAAACCGGTGTTTTTCCCGGAAGGCGATTTCAAAAAGATACTCACCTTGACGTATAAAAATACTGCCGCCGGGGTCGAATCGTCAACAGAGGTAGTACAGGACTTACCGGGCGGGCACGCGCATGCCCTGCAGGTCACCGAAAAGGTGTTGTTGATACTGGATGCGGCAGATGGCGGTTTTCTAGACTGCTCCCTGTTCGATACGCGCGATGAAAGCGTGCTCGAATTTGAATCGGTGGCGGGGCTGGTAGATTTTCTCAAAGCGCTGCCGTCGGCCCAAGTAGCCCAAAGTGCGCCGGAACTCCGTTCGGTGCACCTGGCATACCGGCTCGCGGAAACACTGGCCCGCAAAGGAGCTTATGTGCCACAAATTTTAGCCCTCCCGGTTGGGGAGGGTCGGGGTGAGGCTTCCTTTCTAATACGCTTCGTGCCTGCCCTGTTGAATGCAGAAGTGCGGGCCGTTTGTGATCAATCGAGCGCCTTGCTGGCGCCGGGGATGCTGTTTTATGCTGGCGAAGCGGACAGCCGGGAGCCGGTACAAGCGGACTACCAGTCCGCGTTACTTTCCGTTTTTCTTGGCTATTTTGCACAACAATATTCCGAAAAAGCGGTCCGCGAAGGCGATCTCCCGCGCTGGTTTTTTTCCGGCGCTCCAGCCGTCTTTAACCGTTTTGAAAACCGGGAATACCCCAAAAACATCCACCTGTGGCTCAGCCGGTTTTTTATCGCGGAAAAGGATTTTGTGCCCGTATTCGAAGTGAACGACGAGGAGGATAGGTTTGAAGTGAGCGTCAGCATCGAGGACAAAACAGCGGCGTTTCAGGCGCCGGTGCCGCTGGCATCAATTTTTTCGGATAAAAAACACGCCCGCCTCCGCCTCGACGCCCTGCGCGACCTGAGCATGGTGGCGGAGTTTTTTCCACCCCTGAATGGTCTGATCGCCTCCAAAGGCAAGGAAAGGCTGCGGTTCGACAGCAGGTCTTTTGTTGAGGTCTTTTTTAACGCCCTGCCCGTTATTCGACTGTTTGGTATCCGGGTGCTATTGCCCAAATCGCTTCAAAAACTGCTGCGCCCGGCGGCGTCGATGACGCTGAGCGCCAGCAACAAAGGCAAAGTCGCCGGCGCCGGCCTGCTGTCGTTTGCCAACATGATCGATTTCCAATGGCAAATCGCGCTCGGCGACGAACTGCTTTCTCCCGACGCATTTTTGAAACTGGTAAAAACCATGCGCGGCATTGTACGGCTGGCCGACGGCTATGCATACGTGGATGAAAAGGAAATCGCTGCGCTGCTGGAAAAGATCGAAAACACGCAGGCGCCCACTGGCCCCAAACTGCTGCAAATCGCCCTTTCCGGCGAATACCAGGGCGCCCCGGTACGCCTCGATGAGTCGGCCCGCGCACTGATCGCAGATCTGCTTCGCCCTGATGCCGTGTCGCTGCCGGCCGGGCTGCACGCCACGCTGCGTCCATACCAACAGCGCGGTTTCGAATGGCTGTACAAAAACACCCGCCTTGGTTTCGGCAGTCTCATCGCCGACGACATGGGCCTGGGCAAAACCCTTCAGGTAATTACCACCCTGCAGCGCCTGAAAGAAGACGGCGCCCTCGCCGGCGACCAAAAGGTACTGGTAGTGGTGCCCACCACCCTGCTCACCAACTGGTACAAGGAAATCGCCCGCTTCGCGCCCGGCCTGCGTGTCCACATATACCACGGCCCGGGGCGCAGCCTGAAACCGCTGGTCGACGCCGACATCCTGCTCACTACCTACGGCGTGGTGCGATCCGAAATCACGGAATTGCAAAAGAAAAACTGGCTCGTGACTGTCATAGACGAGGCGCAAAACATCAAAAACCTGGAAACTTCCCAAACCAAGGCCGTGAAAAAACTCCAGGCGCCCGTGCGCATCGCCATGACTGGCACGCCCGTGGAAAACCGTCTGAGCGAGTATTTCTCTCTTTTTGAATTTGCCAACCGCGGCTACCTGGGATCGCTTAAAGAATTCACCGACGAATATGCCAAACCCATCGAGTTGGAGCGCAACCACGCCGTGATTGATCGCTTCCGCCGCGTCACCGCGCCTTTCCTGCTGCGCCGCGTGAAGACGGACAAAAGCATTATCAGCGATTTGCCGGACAAGATCGAAACGGATCAGTTTTGTACCCTGACCCCGGAACAGGCGGCATTGTACCAGAACGTGGTGGACGAGTCGCTCCGCGCCATTGAAAAAGAACAAGAAGGCGTCATCAAACGCCAGGGCCTGGTGTTGAAGATGCTCACCGCACTCAAACAGGTCTGTAACCACCCTGCACATTTTTTGAAAAAACCGGCGGCCGACCCCGGACTCTCGGGGAAGACCCAGTTGCTGCTCGAACTGCTCGCACAAATCCAGGATAACGGCGAAAAAACGCTGATTTTTACCCAATACCGCGAAATGGGCGCGTTGCTTGTGCCCCTGCTGCGCGACCATTTGGGCCTCGACGCCGCCTTTCTGCACGGCGGGGTGTCGCGAAAGGGGCGTGACGAAATGGTGGAAGCCTTCCAGCATCAGCACAGCGAGCGCATTTTACTGTTGTCGCTAAAGGCCGGCGGCACAGGCCTCAACCTTACTGCCGCATCCAATGTGATCCACTACGACCTCTGGTGGAATCCCGCCGTGGAAGCCCAGGCCACCGACCGCGCCTTCCGAATCGGCCAGCAGCGCAATGTGCAGGTGCATCGCTTTATCACGCAGGGTACATTCGAGGAGAAAATCAATGCGATGCTCCAATCAAAAAAAGAACTGGCTAACCTGACGGTCGCAAGCGGCGAAAAATGGGTGGGAGATTTGACGAATGCGGAGTTAAGGGAGTTGGTACGGTTGGGGTGACGTTCACCGCGTTACCGTTGTGTTTTGTGTAAAGTTTTTCAGGACGAGATAACGTTTTAGGTGGTTCGGTTTTGCCCAACAGATTTTCATAGTAGCGTGACTGGATGTTGCGTTAAAGTTGGCGGGGCATAGTGACAGATAGCAACAAAAAAAACCGTATCCACCTGATTTTCAGGCAAATACGGCTTGTAAAAGTAGTCCCGACGGGAATCGAACCCATATCTAAGGTTTAGGAAACCTCCATTCTATCCGTTGAACTACGGGACCTTGATACATTGCTGGCCTTGTTGCATTGCTGACCTTGTTGCATTGCTAAACTATTGTGCAACAATGTCATCATTGAAACAATGTAACAATGCCCGCAATGTCAGGCCGCAAATTTAGCCCATTTTTTCTTTTCCACCACCGATCCCCCTGCCGCCGAGTTCAATAATCTGCAGATCACCGATCTTGCCCCGGTCGAGGGTAAAGCGGACGAGGGTCTTGACCTTGTGCCAGCCTTCGTTGCCGCAGGCGCCCGGGTTGATGTGCAGAAAGCCCAGCGAGCGGTCGGGCATCACCTTCAGGATATGCGAATGGCCACTGATAAAAAGTCCGTCTCTGGGCGGGTCGGCCTGAAGGATGCTGCGCACGCGGGGATTGTAGCGGCCGGGATAGCCACCGATATGGGTCATGAAAACCGGCACACCATCGCACTCAAAACGCAGATCGAGCGGCATCTCGGCCCGGATTTCCTTGCCGTCGATGTTGCCGTACACGCCCCGCAACGGTTTGAACGCCTTCAGTCGGTCCATTACGGCCACATCCCCGAAATCGCCGGCATGCCACACCTCGTCGCATTCGGCGAAGTACTGGAACACCTTCTCGTCGAGAAAGGAATGGGTGTCGGAAAGCAGGCCTATTTTGGTCATGTCGTCAGTAGCGTCATTTCGTCATTGTCGCCATTCATCATTCATCATTCCTATTCCACCATCAAATTACACCCGCGCATTTCTGCCACATCGAGCCTCCCCAGCACCTCGAAGCGGCCGTCGGCATATACCTTGCCCACATCTTCGGTCTGGATAAAACAGCAGGTGTCGAGGTTGGCCAGGTCGATGGCATTGAGTACGCCGGTGCGCCCCGGTGCAACCGGACAAAAAGGATCATTGACCTCGGTCGCAACCATGAGCAGGGTGCCGGCGGGTGTAAAGATAGAACCGCCCGTCGCATACGCCTGGGAAAACAATTCGGTCATGCCGTATTCGGAATGTATGACCGGGAGGTTGAAGGCATCGCCGAGAACCTGGTGCAGTTCGGTGCGGGTCAGTTCGCGCCGCCGGCCCTTCATGCCGCCTGTCTCCATGACGACGATGCCGGAAAGGTCCATCGGGTGCCGTTCGGCAAAATCGAGCAGGGCAAAACTGACCCCAAGCAACACTGTCGGGATTTGTTTGTTTTTACAGTGTTGCAGCGCCGCTTGCAGGCGTTCCGGTTCGTGGAGGAAAAAACCGCTTTCGGGGAAGCGCGACTGCCGGATAAAATGATCGGCCATGGCCACGAGCGACGAGCCGCCGCGTTCCAGGTAGGAGGGCAGCAAGGCGAGGAAACACCAGTCCTGCGGATCGCCGTAGCGCTGCGCAAAGCCCTTGCGGGCGCTGGACAGGTAAAAGTCGAGGTCGCGCACGAGGTGTCGCGATGGCGTTTGTCCGGTCGTGGCGCTGCTGGTAAAGGTGGTTTGAGGCTGCCAGTCGCCGCTTTGTACAGTATGCGTTTTAAAAAAGCGGATCGGCAGGAAAGGGATGGAAGCGGGGTCGACGATGGTCCGGACATCGCGGCCAAGCAATTCCAGGTATCGGGAAAAAACGGGGTTGCAGACAGCCTGGTAGCGCAACACTGCAAGCGCCGCAGCGTCAAAGGTCTCCGCGTTCAAATCCGCCAGCAGTGGCAATAAATCTGCCCGATCCGGTGTTTGCATGTCTGATTTTTTTGCAATTTTGGCCACAAATTACAACCTGAACTTTCGCTATGAACAAATCAATCTATACCGGCGCAATTTTTCTGGCACTACTGGCGGCTATCCTGGTGCCCCAGTGCGTGAAGCCGCCGGATTACCCGGACGAGCCGGTCATCAAATTTTCGAGCATCTCCAAAACAACGATGAAACAGCTCCCGCTGGGCCCCGACAGTGTGCTGATCTCTTTCGAGTTTACCGACGGCGACGGCGATCTCGGCTCTATCAACGACGAACCCAATATTTATATTCAGGATGGCCGCGACGAGTTCAACCTCCCCCCCAACCAGTTGCCCTATATCCCGCCTCAAGGAGCCGGCAACGGCATCTCGGGCCTGATCTCGATTGTAGTGCCGAGTTCCTGCTGTATCTACAACGACCCCGGCGGCTTTGCGCTGGTGTGTGAAGATGCGCCGATTCTCTTTGATACGCTCACGTATGTTATCTGGATAAAAGACCAGGCAGGCCACGAAAGCAACAAGATCGAGACGCCGCCGATCGGGCTGATCTGCAAGTGACCTGGGGACCGATCGCGGGTTTGCCATGTTGTAAAGTTGACAGGCTTTCCTTTTTTCTGACAGGATTAACGATTAACTGGTTTTCTGACAGGATTAACAGGGTTAACAGGGTTAACAGGTTTAACAGGATTGACAGGTTTAACAGGATTGACAGGTTTAGAGGGGTTAACTGGTTACCCTTTTTCTGACAGGATTTTCGGCGGCGAAGCCGCCTCTTTTATCATGTTAATCCTGTCAATCATGCATTCATGTCAATCCTGTCAATCCTGTCAGAAAAATAGTTAATCCTGTCTGAAAATTTCAGTTCGCGTTAAAATGGAACCCGCCCCTTTGAATCCCCTCATTTGAAAAAACTAAAAATCGTTTTGCCGTAGTTCCGCACATCGACCAGGTGCGGATGGTTGAGAAAATCATGGTGGGGGTTGTGCTCCATCACAAACATACCGTCGGGGAGCAACAGGTCTTTTTCAAATATCTTGTCGGGGATGGTATCGATGGTCGGCAGGGTGTACGGCGGCCCGGCAAATATATAGTCGTATTGCTCCTTCGAAAATTCCATAAAGCGAAACACATCCATCTGGAATATCTTCAGGAAGGGTTCTATGCCCAGTTCCTGCGCCGTTTTGCGCACAAAACGGACCGCTCCGGGAAATTTGTCTACATAGGTCACGTCTTCGCAGCCGCGCGAAATGAATTCGTAACTGTGGCTGCCGGTACCGCCGAACAGGTCGAGCACCTTCGACGCTTCGAAGTCGATCTGGTTGTTCAGGATGTTGAACAGCGCTTCCTTGGCGTGGTCCATCGTCGGCCGGGTCGGCCAGCCGTCAGCCGGCGGATTGAAGCGCCGGCCCTTGAATTTTCCTCCTATTATTCTCATGGTCAAAGGGTTGTGGCAACGCTGAACAGGTCGAACCAGAAATGCTCCGGCAGGTTTCCCGACCCGGAGGGCAGACCTGACTGGGCAGGCAACGTCGCGAAACGGATGGTGCGGATATAGCGATCCAGCAGTTTGAAGGTCTCCGAATCCGCCTCGATATGCCCGCTTACCGTCAGTGCTACAGCCCCGGGATCGAGGCGAAACTGCTCGTAGGCCAGCAGGACAAAGTACAGCAGGTCGACCGGCTTGGCAAAGTCGAAAGCGTTGTAAAAGATGAGGTTTTGCCGGTCAAATACCGCGATTTGCACGACCTGGTTGCGCAGGTTGGCGCACACGCCGTATTCGCGCAGGGGCACAAGGTTGCGCCATGATTTCAGCAATGCAGTGGCCAGGTGTATCGGGCGTCCCGAGGGAAAATACTGGTCGCAGATATGGATCACATCGGGGTCTGCCGCATACACCAGAAAACATTCGAACTCCGGCAACACATCGTACCGGTACGCGTATTCCGCCGAAGGCAACAGCAATTTAAAATAGTCCGGCAGGTGGTCGGCGTCGAACATACGCCGCGGTACCAGGGTGGCATAGCGGTTAAATATGGCGTAGCGCACCTGCTGAAACGGCAGGGACAGGAGCGGCTCCGATCCGAAAATCATGCGCAGGCTCGTCCCGTTATCCGAGCCGTTGTACCCCGGCGGGGCGAAGTTCCAGGCCTTCAGTGCCTGAACGGCGCCGTTGCTGCCGGTGGCATACAGGGAAAAACCTTCCGATCCGACAAGCACGCTCAGAGAGCCCGCTGCCGCCGTACCGGCATCCAGTGCCGGATTGTGGAAATCGAACAAGTTTTTATCCATGCTGAAAAAAGAAAGGCCGGAAAACCGAAACCGGCAGCAAATATGCACAGTTTCGGGCTTCCGGCCTTCATTCCAGGCTGCTCAATTGTTCAACTCCTGGAAACAGCCGGTGCGGCGGCAGTGGAATCGCCGATTTTGCAGGAGCCATTGTAGCGGGCGCCTTCTTCCACCACCATCGTGCGGGCCGAAATATTGCCCTCGATGACCGCCGATTCCATCAGGTGCAACGCTTCCTTGACCACAACATCGCCCTTGATCTTGCCCTTGATGGCGGCGTCGCGCGCGTGGATGTTGCCCTGCACATAACTGGTGTCGCCCATTACAAAGCGCTTTTCCACCCTGACTTCACCGTGTATGGCGCCGTCGAGCCGGACGTTCTCCGCACAGGCGAATTTCCCTTCTATTACGGTGCCTTTGGCGATCACGGTGGTGGCTACGCCGTCCTTTTCACTGCCGTTCGACAGCGCAGTTGCCGCCGAAGCGGGCTTTTTTTCTTTTGTATTTGTTCCAAACATACAAACAGGAGGTTAGGATAACAATAGTTTGCTCACAGTATCCGGACCGAAGCCCGTACCACATCGTGTGTGATAAAGAATCGTGCCAAACTCGGGGTGCCGGCGACGGCATATCCCGCCGGTCGGCGTACCGGCAAATATGTATCTGCCTAAACCGGTTCTGCAGGAATCCCCCTCACGGACAATGCAAATATCGTATTTTTGCACCGAAAACCGCGCCTAAGCCTCTTTAAAATCTGATTATCAGTGTAATATGGATGTAATTATTTTAGCCATTGAATCTTCTTGCGACGATACCTCTGCTGCCGTGATCCGCAATGGCGAAGTGCTGTCCAATTGTATCGCCAACCAGGAGGCACACCGGCTTTATGGCGGCGTGGTACCCGAAGTGGCGTCGCGCGCGCATCAGGCCAATATGATACCCGTTGTCGACCTGGCCCTGAAAAAAGCCGGTGTGGCGAAGGCCTCGATCAATGCCGTCGCCTTTACGCGCGGTCCGGGACTGCTGGGGTCGCTGCTCGTCGGCACTTCTTTTGCCAAGGCCTTTGCGCTCAGTCGCGGACTTCCGCTTATCGAGGTCAACCACATGCAGGCGCACGTGCTGGCGCATTTTGCCGAAGACCCCAAACCGCACTTCCCTTTCCTCTGCCTGACGGTGAGCGGCGGCCATACCCAGATCGTGCTGGTGCGGGATTTTCTGGATATGGAGGTGATCGGCGAAACCCTCGACGACGCGGCGGGTGAAGCCTTCGACAAATCGGGCAAGTTGCTTGGCTTGGGCTATCCGGCAGGACCGCTCATCGACAAACACGCCGCCGCGGGGCAGGTGCGTTTTCCATTCCCCGAACCTGCCGTCCCGGAACTGAACTTCAGTTTCAGCGGACTGAAAACCAGCATTTTGTATTTTCTAAAAAAGGAAGTGGGCAACAACCCGGATTTTGTGCAGGAGAACCTGGACGACATCTGCGCTTCCATTCAGGACACGATTATTACCATCCTGCTGAAGAAACTCCGCAAGGCAGCGCGGCAAACCGGCATCCGCGAAATCGCCATTGCAGGTGGCGTGAGCGCCAATTCAGGACTGCGCCGCGCCCTGGAATCAATGGGTGAAAAAGAAGGCTGGACAACCTATGTCCCGGCCTTTCAGTACTGCACCGACAATGCAGGCATGATCGGCGTCACGGCGTATTACAAGTATCTGAAAGGAGAATTTTGCGGACAAGACGCTGCTCCTTTTGCGCGCTAGAGGGTGTCCGATACCGTCTCATCGACGATCCACTGCTCGTATTCGGTATTGGCGCGCACCTCGAAACGCAGGATACAGGGCACTTCATACGGATGTTGGGCCCGAACGGCTTCTTCCACCCGCCGTTCGAGCGCGGACTGCGTTTTTAAAACCGATACCCACTCGCCCTCGTGAACGATATCCTGATGCCACCAGTAGGCACTGGTGACGGGAAAGATATTGGCGCAGGCCACCAGGCGCCTTTTCACCAGAAATTCAGCGATACTTCGGGCGGTCTGCTCATCCGGATGGGTAATGTAAAACAGGAGGAACGGCATGATACTGTTGTCTTTTCAAGGAAGAAAAAATGTAGGCCGGGCGACGTTTGTGCATTGTTAACGCATGGCGAAGAAACTTATCGGCCAAAATGCTGTCAATACAGATAATTTTACGCGAAAATATCATTTCCCCGGCGTTTTCAGCGCCATTAAATTAATGTTACAACATGAAGAATTTCCTCCTCGCAGCCGGCGTGCTGCTTTTTTCCGGCGCCCTCCTCGCCGCCTTTAGTATCCGGGGAACCAATACCACACAGCCCCCTGCCGACACGCTCAAGTGGTACACCTGGGAAGAAGCCGTCGAGTTGAACAAAACGGCACCCAAAAAAATATTTGTCGACGTGTATACCGACTGGTGCGGCTGGTGCAAGCGCATGGACAAAAGCACATTTGCCGACTCCACCATCTCGGCGTATATGGCCGCCAATTTCTATCCCGTAAAACTGAACGCCGAGCAGAAGGGCGATATCGAATTCAACGGGCAGACCTTTAAGTACATGGAAACCGGCAATGGCCGCGGGGTGCATACCCTGGCCTATTCCTTGCTGGAGGGTGATATGCGCTACCCGAACTTTGTATATCTCAACGAAAAGTTCGAACGCATCATGATATCGCCGGGATATAAAGAGCCGAACGACATCATTAAGGAACTCAAGTTCGCTGCGGAAGAACAGTATTCCAAGACGACCTGGGAAAAGTATCGGGATGAAAATTGACCCGGGGGGCCTGTCATAAGTCGCGTTGCCTGCAGGGCGACGGAATCTTAGTGGTGGCACATGGGTAATACTTGCCGTTTTTTCGCAAAAAAACGGCAAGTATTACCCATGTGCCACCACCAGGTATATTGCATTTGGATCGACAAAGGGCAAAGCGACTTATAACACACGCACGTCTTTTTACCACTAAGCCTGTCGACTCCTGCAACTATATCTGGTTTTCCTAAAACCGCCTTATTAATTCCTCCAGGGCAGTTCCAGTACACGTTGCGCTGCCAGTTCGCCGAGGCGAATGCCTTCGTCACAGTCCATGCGGAAATGTACACCCAGCGGGATGCGCGAATAAGCGTCTTCACGAGCCAGTTCGGAGAACGAGGAAAGCGTACGCGGAGTTCCATTAAATTCCGAGCGGCTGAGGTGGCACTTGTCGGTAAACACGTAGGTACCCGGGTGCTTGCTGTTAAACTCAAAGAAGGAAGACAGGATTTTGGCGCCGGCGCCACCGAAACCCGAGTGCCCTGACGGGTAGGCCGGGAATCCGGGCGTCACGCCCTGGTAGCCAGCAACAGGGTTATTGAGAATCGGCAGCCAGTCTGCTGCATCGGGGTATTGCTGGGAAACGACCCGGCGTATGTACGACACAGGGCGCTCCACGTTGTACACATATTTGGATTGCCAGATGGCCACGCTGATGTCGTTGAGCGCCATTCCCATTTTGGCGTACATTTCAACAGATTCTTCGAGGTTGATGCCTTCATATTCCACCACCTGGTTGGCCACAGCGATCAATCGTGCCGGTGGCGAGAAAGTAAGCCCCAGGATATCATCGCTCCAGAACTCGCCCAGCCAGCGCTCTTCGTAGGCGCCGGGGCCGTTGTCCTTGATGTTTTTTACACGCGTATAGGCTTCCATTGCCTGCGAATAGAACAGCGACTGCTGGTTTTCACTGTAAGGTATGGGAGGGCGACAAAGTTGCTCCTCTTCTGACAGGGCAAAAGTGCGCACCTGTCCCCAGAAGGGAAACATGCCGTTCACAAAATCAGGAACAGTCGGCGCCCAGTAGCCGGGCCCCTGCGGGGCGTTGTACGGCGGTTGCGGGTTCAGGAACGCATTGTGCGCTTCCATATCTGTCTTTTCCCAGTCGTACATAGCCGCTGCCACCCGCAGTCCGCGCTCCACCGAACGGCTGAGTATCTCGGGTGATGTTTCCTGGGCGTACTGGTCGTAAAGTTGCAGGCGGGTCTGTTCGATACTCTGGAAAAGGTCGGAATACTGGTTCTCCATGTGGAAGAAGAACCTTTTCATCAGGTATGCATATACTTCGTTGACGACCGCAGGCCAGTAGTATTCCTCGGACTCATCGAATTCCGGGATAGCCAGACCGGGATAGAAATTGGCCAGGGAGTTGTAGCCGGGCATTCCGGGTACAACAGCCTCGTATGCGGCGTATCCGAGATAGCCCAAAGCGTGTGGAACCGGCCCCGGCCGATAGCCGACAGCATAGCGGTCAAGTTTCAAAAACACATCATTCCAGCGGAGCAGTACTGTATTGTCAAACTCCCGAACCAGCTTCCGGTTCTGCTCTACCTTGATATCTTTACAGGACTCGACAAATACGGCGCCAAATAAAACGGCAAAGAGGAGAAGAAACTTTGTGTGTCGAATTACTTTCATGAACTATAATATTTAGTTGTTTGTCAATAACAGATAATCAAAAGGCAGCCCAACCGGCAATTTCCGCAAAATACGCAGCCGGCAACACCTGTAAGATTACCCCGATTAAAATTGAGGCAAATATCATGCTAATTTCTGAGCATTATTGTATACCGGATGCGGGATTTTATTGCCCCGTACCGGAAAATTTTTACAGGGTAAAGATCGGAGCCGGGACCCAAAATTGTTCGTTCCAATATAAAAAAGCGGCGTTACACCAGTCGTGAACGCCGCTTTTCATATCCGATTCAATATCCGGACTAAGTCGTTGCCCCTTGCACCTGCGTGTTCTGGGCGTTCTCCCACTCATAGAGCCCCTCAATGGAGAGGTAACGTTCCCCTGTGTCATAATTGAAGCCGAGCACGCGCGCACCGGCGGGAATTTCGGTTAGTTTTCGGGCGATGGCGGCCAGCGTTGCGCCGGATGAGATGCCTCCGAATATGCCTTCTTCGACGGCAGCGCGCTTCGCAAACTCAAAAGCCTCATCTTTGGAAACCTGGATCACACCGTCGAGTATGTCGGTATGCAGGTTTTTGGGGATGAACCCTGCGCCGATTCCCTGGATCGGGTGCGGCCCAGGGGCGCCGCCGGAAATGACCGGACTGAGTTCGGGCTCCACGGCAAAGACCTTTAGTTTCGGAAAAACCCCTTTCAGCACTTCCGCCACGGCAGTGATGTGCCCGCCGGTGCCGACACCTGTGATCAGATAGTCGATGCCGTCGGGAAAATCCTTCAGGATCTCCTGTGCGGTCGTGGTTTTGTGAACGGCAATATTCGCCTCGTTTTCAAATTGCTGCGGCATCCAAGAATTGGGAATTTCCCCGAGCAGTTCGACGGCCCGCTCGATAGCGCCCTTCATGCCCTTTTCGCGGGGGGTGAGGTCGAATCTCGCGCCGTAGGCCGCCATCAGCCGGCGGCGCTCGACACTCATGCTTTCCGGCATCACCAGGATGAGCGGATATCCTTTGACGGCCGCCACAATAGCCAGGCCGATACCGGTATTGCCGCTGGTCGGCTCGCTGATGACGCTGCCGGGCTTGAGTTCGCCGCGCTTTTCAGCATCTTCCATCATAGACAGCG
>ERZ724526.1175-NODE-1175-length-13981-cov-5.217507_pt1 | contig 13981 bp, 10 predicted proteins | sample MGYA00376059_ERZ724526 | MGnify/ENA primary metagenome ERZ724526 (study PRJEB28724, sample SAMN07190883) | activated sludge metagenome | isolation source: activated sludge of sewage treatment plant in Hong Hong | place: Hong Kong | collected 2016-03-17 ... | reverse complement strand
AAACTGGGAGTAAACATTACTTACATGGGTGGCGAAACGGCAGATGTGGGAGATGTAGTTAGAACCATAGCTGTAAACGGAACAATGACTGCCCGCTGGCCTAAGCATAAACTGATAACAAATGAAAAAATAAAAGCGGGAAATATTATTGTGGGCTTGGCAGGCTTTGGTCAATCAAATTATGAAAGCGAATACAACAGCAGCATTGCAAGTAACGGACTTACCTCAGCCCGCCACGATTTATTGCACAAAACCTATGGGGCCCGTTTTCATGAAAGTTATGATACGACGCTGGATGAAAAAGTAGTGTACATTGGCCCACACAGGCTTACCGATGAAGTAACAACTGAAAATGGAAAATCCGAGATTGGCAAGCTTTTGCTAAGTCCCACGAGAACCTTTGCACCCATCATAAAAAATATTTTGGAAAATTATTTTGATGCAGTTGCAGGGCTTATTCATTGCAGTGGAGGCGGGCAAACCAAATGTTTAAAGTATATTCCCGAAAATGTACAAATCATAAAAGATAATCTTTTTGCACCGCCTGAAATTTTCAAATTAATTCAAGAGGCCAGTCAGTCGGACGATAAGGAAATGTACCAGGTATTTAATATGGGTACCCGCATGGAGATTTATACTGATGAAAAAAACGCCGACAATATTATCGGCGTTGCAAAATCTTTTAATGTGGATGCTCGGGTTATTGGCAGGGTAGAAGATGCCGCATCCAAATCGTTAACAATTAAAACGGCTAAGGAGGAGATCAGGTTTTAAATTCAATTGTTATTCTTAGTTACCGGCGCATTGTCTTCAACAACTACAAAAGTAACCGGCACTTGTGTATATGCCAATACTGCTTTTCCATTTTCTTTGGCCGGTATCCATTTGGGGCTTTGTTTTAATAGTCGTACTACTTCCTGCTCCATACCATGTCCCCATTTTGTTTTGGGAGTAATATTTGAAATATTTCCTGCGGCATCAACTATAAACTGCACCTCTGTTTTGTAAGTGCCCTTACTGGCTCCGCTATCAACCGGGATATTGGCATTTAGGTTTTTTACCAAAAATTCTCGCCAGGCTGCAGTACCACCGGGAAACTGAGGTGGTGTATTTCCTTCCAATTGTGTTATCAAATTTGAAATATTATTGAAATCTTTTTTATCTGATGCTGAACTTGAGGTAACAACAAATGTCAAGGGTTGCTTTCTGTATGAGCTTACATTTACTCCACCTTGATTTGCAGGTACCCATTTGGGGCCTTTCTTTATTATTCTTATTGCTTCTTTTTCCATTCCATATCCATGGTTTGTAATGGCTTTTATGTCTTTTACACTTCCATCTGCATCAATTTGAAATAAGATCATTACAGTATATTTTCCCGAAGGCGCACCATTTTCAACAGGTGTTGCCGCGTTTAAATTTTGTGTTAGATATTTTCTCCAGGCTACATCTCCACCCGGGAAGCCGGCTTCTGTATCAATTTTTGTAGTAGAGGCGGAATTGTTAATGATTCTTACTGCTTTCATTTCAATAACACCATTCACAGCATCTGCACCATACAGTTTTATAGCTTCAGCATCATTTTTTGGATAAATGGTCATGATGCCGGCTGTATAGGTCTTTTTAATAAAATCCTGATACAGTACTCTGTTGCCATTTACAATAATCAATGCTTCTTTGAAATCAATATCTTTTGTATTTTCATTGTCTTTGATAACAATACTATCCGACTTAATAGTAAATTCATTCTCTTTATCAATCAAGAGTTTTGTCCCCGATAAGTTTTTGGGAAGGGTATCAGTTACTGTGCTTACTTGTAACTGTTGTTTTTCATTTCGCCTGGCTTTATAATTAAATGCAAATAATGCCAATACGATTGCAAGAGCAGGAAGTGTCAGTAATTTACGTAAATACTGTTTGCCGGTTGTAGTTGAATTTTGAATCATGGCGATACGTCTTTTTATTTGGTTATGAAAGAAAGGATTGACAATGGAATGTTGGGTTTGTAATGCCTGCATCAGGAGCAGTTCGGCATATTGCCATTTATCTGATGATTGAATGGCAAATTCGTCAGCTAGAAATTCGTGAATTGCCTTTGTTTCTTTTTTAATTAAATGAAAAAATGGATTTATCCAAAATAAGGCTGAAACCATTTTTAAAAAAAGTACATCCACAGTATGCAATTGACGAATATGAAAAATTTCATGGCGAAAAATTTGCTGACCTTTTGGTGAGTGTAGTTCAATCTTGTTGTTCCAGAACAATGCATTGAAAAAGGAAAATGGTGTTCCGGGCTCGTTTGTTTTATAGAAGGAGATAGAATCAATTTTCTCGACCGGGTATTTCCTTTTTAAATTAGTTATTTTTATAAGCGAGACAATCATTCTAAGAAATGCTAACAGTGTTATAAAAATATACGCAATCAAAAGAATTTGCGACCAGTTAAAGCCGTCCACTTTTGTCGTGGATTTATTGATACTCACCACAGCTTCATTTCCCTGATCCATTCCAAAGTAAAAAATTGTATTTACTATGCCATTAGTTGTGTGATTGTTGCCGGAAAAATATATCGGAATATTGAGAAAGGGAACGAATACGCTTAGCAGGACAGAAGCCAGAAGATAATACCGGTTGTATTTATGAAATAGGGTGTTTCGCAATACAAAATGGTAAAAACCATAAAGAATACCTGAGGAAATGATTACCTGAATAAAATATAATAGAAACTGTTTCATTTCTGATTTTTTTTGATTTGCTTGAGTAGTGTTTCCAGTTCTTCAATGCTGATGTTGTTTTCCTTTACCAAAAAGGATACAACATTATTAAAGGAGCCTTCAAAATATCCTTTTACCAATTGCTTCATGCTACGTTTGGTATATTCTTCTTTTAATACCAATGGGTAATAGAGATGAAGACGACCCATAACTTCTACTGCCACAAATTCTTTCTCAACTAATATTTTCAAAATTGTAGCTACCGTGTTTTGATGTGGCTTTGGATTAGGTATTGCCTCCACTATTTCTCTCAAGAAAGCTTTTTCTTTTTTCCAAAGCACCTGCATGATTTGCTCTTCGGCTTTTGTAAGTTGTTTCATCTGTGTTTGTTGAATTTCAAAGTAAAACTAAGAATTTAGTTTTAAAAACTATAAAATTAGTTTTATTTTTTTTTGCTACTTTCAAATCTCCCGGGTAACCACATTGATAAATAAGTAGTTAAATCTCACAAATTGCGTGGCTGCTTAAGCTTCTTTTCTTATTTTGCAGTTTCAATTTCTGAAAACATAAAAACAAGCTTACAAAATGTCTGAACCTATCATCAGCCTAAAAAATGTAAACATATATCAGGGAAATAATCTGGTTTTAGAAAATGTAAATCTTACCATCAACAAAGGTGAATTTGTATATCTGGTAGGAAAGACCGGAACCGGGAAATCCAGTTTGCTTAAAACCTTATACGGTGAATTATCGCTAAAGTCGGGTGAAGGTGTAGTAGCCAGCTTCAATCTGGCCGATTTAGATTGGAAGAAAGTACCTTTTCTGCGTCGCAATCTGGGTGTAGTGTTTCAGGATTTTCAATTGCTTACCGACAGAAATGTAAATGATAACCTCAAATTTGTGTTGCGTGCCACCGGCTGGACCGATCAAAAACTGATGGATGAAAAAATTCAGGATGTATTGGATAAAGTGGGGCTGAAGTCAAAAGGTTTTAAAATGCCATTTGAGCTGAGTGGCGGTGAGCAGCAGCGTATAGATATAGCCCGTGCACTGCTCAACTCACCCAAACTTATTTTGGCTGACGAGCCTACCGGCAACCTGGATCCCGAAACTTCTGATGAAATCATGAATCTGCTGTTCAGCATCAGCAAAGACTATAACACAGCCGTAGTAATGGCTACCCACGATTATATTGTGGTAAATAAATTTCCGGCAAGAATGATACGAACTGAGAAAGGACAAATAACAGACAATGCTTCTATAAGTATGGTATAAGCATCCTGCAATTTTGCAGGTTATTAAATTTTGCCAATAGTATTTTTTCTCTAAGTTTTATTTCTTCTTCATGAAAGGGCAGATGTTGTAATTGAACAATGATTGAAGCCATTGCATTAGCTGATTTTCCAATATGACAAGCAGCATCAACGCCGGTACCTGCAATCATATTTTCATTCACGATACAATGACGTCCACAATATAATGCATGCAGCAGTTTGAGTTTGATACCCGAAGTACTTATGGATGGCAGGATGTTGATGTGTGCATCGGCCACCAGTTTATTCATCATTATTTCATCAGGGTTTTCAAAGAGTACAATATTTTTTTTATTTACAATTGCTCTTTTCAATTTTGCCCCCGGTTTTTTTCCGGCAATGATTAGTTTGCAATTCATCTTTTGAAAAACTTCTTTGACCAGCCACAATACAGCTTTTTCATTTTCGGCTACCGAAAGATTGCCATGATAAAGCGCATAGTTGCCCATGCCTTCATTGCAACTAATTTTCTGAAAAGGTATGAATGCCGGAAGGTGAATTACCTGCTTCAAGCCCAATTGATTTTGAAAAACTAATTTGTCATTTTCGGTAATGCAGGCATACATGCAATGCTGTGGCAGCTTTTGTTGATATTTTTTTAGTAAAACACTTTCTTTTTTGAAATATATTTTTTTGAGCAAGTTTCCCGTCGCTGCACTTAGTTGTTTATAATAAGCCGCTTCATCATTGTGCAGCCTTACTACAATTTTTCTTTTATGGCTAAGCTGATTGATGATCCCGCTGCAATGTACTCCTTCAATCAAAACAGGGTGATTGTCATTTTTCAGATTTTCAATCAAAGTTTCATCGATTCGTGAGGCCACTATATAAGGCAGTTTTCCTGCAATGCTCCTGCGATTTTTTTTCCTTTTATATTCCCGTATCGATTGACAAATGGATTTAAGTTCATCATTTGGCTTTCTGTTGTTATAGGAAAAATAATGCAAGTGAATGCCATAACCGAGTTCAAAAAAAGCTTTTATTCTATAGTACATATCAATTGCGCCTCCATAGTCGGCAGGAGTGGGGCAGTCAAAACAAATGATATGTATTTCTTTTTTCAGGCTGTAAAAATCTGTTTATAAAAATCAATCAGTTTTTTGCTTTCATGCTGCCAATTCAGTTCTTTGCGGGCAATCATGCATTGTTGTTGCATTTGCTTTCTGCGGTTATCATCCTGCATCAAATCATTTATTGCTTTTGCTATAGATTGTGGTTGCAAATCGTCTAATAGTACAGCAACTTCAAATTGGTGATTAATCTTTGCATACTCAGGATAGTTCATACTGATTTGCGGCAGCCCGATGTGAATATAATCTAAAAATTTATTTGGAAGGGCCAGGTATTGGTTGAGACCTTGTTTTTCGGCAAGCCCAATGCCAATAGTAGCTTGTCGGGCAATAGGTACCAGTTCATCAGGCAGTAGCATTCCTTTTAGTTCTATTTGATTTTCCAGATGGTTTTCTTTTATCAATGCTTTCAATTGAGGCATAAAATTGCCATCGCCACAAATGACTAATTTGTAAGGAACCTCTTTCATGGCAGGTATCAGGTATTCAAAACCCCTTGCTTCATTTACGGATCCTTGAAACAGAATAAATTTTTCAGTAGCAGGCCGGGGTTCCATTGCTTCGAATAACAAGGGTACATTTCTAATAGTAGCATAACCTACTCCATATCTTTTTTTAAACTCCAGCGCTATGCTTTCACTTACGGTGTATCCCCATTTAAATTTTGGAACCGATTTTTTTTCTATCTGCAACCATCTCTTATGTATGGATGGTCGGCTGATTACTTCTTTGAGTTCTGTAAAAAATTCATGTGCATCATAAATGCGGTGAATTTTCTTTATTTGTGAAACCCGAAGACAAGGTAGGATGGTGTCCAGATCTATTGCACAAACGGCATCCATACGCCGAAACAAGAGATAGAAAAATAATCGGATATTATATTCAGCATAAAACCATTTGCCACGATGAAACCTGCAGCGAATTCGCTTTTGTTTGTAATCTTCCTTTGTAAGTGCAACGGAAGAGGGCAACCGGCGACCCACCAGCGTTACATCATACCCCACAGTTGCCAGTGTATGGCAGATGCGTTTCATACGCTGGTCGTAAGTAAGATCATTCGTTACCGTAAATATGATTCGTTTCAATATTTTGGCTTTAAAAAGAAAAGGTCTTGCAAATATGCAAAACCTTATTCTTAAAAACGATTTATTTGTAATCTGTTATTGACCACCCATATTCATATTCTCCATGCCATCGCCACCTTGGTTTTTATTGTTTTTGCGTTTAAACAAATTAGGGTCAAATTTTCCAAATCTCCAGTTAAGGCTCAGGCGCAATACCTGCGGATCGCGACGGCGGAAAACATCCTGAGTGAAATATGGCGATTCGGAATGAACATCAGAACGACGGGTGCGCAAAATGTCATTGATGTTTAATGAAATTGAAGCTTGTCTGTTTTTAAGGAATTCGTAACGGAAGCCCGCATCAACAAAATAATTGCTTCTTACATAGCCTTGTGAAGAAGATGCCTGGCCAAACCAGCCACCACCTCCATGGCCGCCACCACCTCTGCCACCGCCACCACTACCCCCCGGAGGTAAAATGGTTTTTGACTGATATTCAGCAGACAGTTGCATGGTGAAGTTTTTAAACAACTTAAATGTGTTGTTCAATTTTCCAAACCAGCTTGCAAATTGCTCCTGCTCGGGCTGACCTGCAATGCCTGTGTTTATTTTTGAAGTAAACAGGTTCATATTTGCAGTAAGATCCCACCACTTCGACATTTTTGTTTTTTGAGTAAGTTCTAAACCTGTAACATAACTGGAAGAAGCATTGATATAAGTATTCACTAAAATTGTTTTATTGGTAACCGGACTTAACTCCTGCACCTGAAAACGAGTGATGAGATCGGTAGTGTTTTTATAATAAATAGATGCAAGAAAATTGTCTTTATTCTTTTTAAATACTTTTAAGTATGATAATTCAAATGAGTTGGTAAACTCAGGTTTTAAGTCAGGATTTCCGCGACTGATATTCAAAGAGTCTGAGTAATCGGTAAAAGGAGACAACTGCCAGAAATTGGGTCGGTTAATTTTACGAGCATAGTTCAACTGAAGTTCCTGATCGTTTTTCAGTTTATTGCTTAAGAATATACTGGGGAACAGGCTAACCGGAAATTTGATGTTAAAAGTCTGGTTTTTGTCTGGCAGATTGCCTGTATAGTTTGAACTTTCTACACGAAGGCCCAGTTGATAACCAAAATCTTTTATTTGATTTGAGTAAGTTGTATATGCAGCATATACTTGATCATTGCTGTTATAGTTAGCCGATAGCAAAGCATTGTAAACGGCAGTTCCCGAAGGAGTAATAAAATAAAAATCATTCTTATTATCATCCTTGCGATAGCTCATACGCAAACCCATTTCAAGTTTTGATTTTTCGTTAATGGGATTTGAATAATCCAACTGAAATACTATGTTTTTATTTGTGCCGGCACCATCCTGCCTTTGGGAGTTGCTTTGTAAAACATTCTTTGTGTTATAATCCAATGAGTCTGTTCTAATGAAATTGGAATTGTCATTTTTACTACCGCGATAGTTAATGTCGGCAGTAAGTTCTTGCCCTGATTTTGGGAAATTATGCTTCATGCTTAAGGATACTCCCGAACTGCGAAAATTATTATTTGATTTAGATAGTCTTTCAGCAAGTGAAGAAGTAACGGGTGTACCCATTATGTCTGTCCACATGATACTGGTCGAGTTGGGGTTCATTGATCCTCTGGCAATATTAACAGCAGTAGAAAGGGTAGTGCGGTTGTTGACAAAAAAATCTAAACCACCGCGAATGAATTTGAATTCGCCTCCAAAATTACTTTTATCATCTTGATTTAATAATGTATTGGGTGTGCCAAAAGTTGTTCTTTCGGTATGTCCGGTATTGATGGATTTGCGTTGATTATAATTAATATTAGAAAAGAAATTTATTTTTTCCTGGCGAATATTAAAATCGCCACCACCGCCAATTTTTCCTCTTGAATCAATGCTGGCTCTTACACTGCCATTGTATCCTACCTTTTTATTCTTTTTCAATACTACATTTATAATGCCTGATGTGCCGCCCGAAGCATCAAACTTTGCCGATGGGTTAGTTATGATTTCTACATTCTCAATAATATCGGCAGGTATTTGATCAAGTGTCATAGTAGTAGGTCGGCCATCTACAAAAATTTGCGGTGCATTGTTACGCATGGTTACGTTCCCGTCTAAGTCCACATTTACCGAGGGTACATTTTTCATTACATCTACAGCGGAACCGCCTGCCGAAACAATATTTTTATCAACGTTAAACACTTTGCGATCGATTCCCAGTCTTAATGCGGTACTGGTATTCGCTGTAACGGTTACATTGTCTAACACTTTTTCTTCAATATCAATTTTAATATTTCCAAGATCTTTATCCATTGCGCCCATCATCGCACTCATATCAGCTCCGTTATCTGGTTTTTTTAAATCAAATGAAACCGCTTGTTCATAAGGTTTAAAACCAACTACGGTAACCTGTAATTTCAACTTTCCCATAACGGGCACATTCTCCAATCTGAATTCGCCATTGGCTCTGGTAAGCATACCTGCAATGACAAAATCCATTTTCTTTTTTGTTGCCGAATCAAAACGATTTTGCAGTAATTGTACTGAGGCATATTCAATTGGCTTATTTGTTTTGGAATCAACCAGTTTTCCATATAAGCTGCCCGTAGGCATTTGCCGGCCGGCATTTTGACCATGTTGAATTCCTCCTCCCGGCATTTGAGAAAATCCGGTAAAAGAAATAATAGATAAGGCTAAAATTAAAAGACTAAATTTCATTTGTTTATTTTGAGTGTTTATTAGACGGGATATTGACTAAAAACCCGCAAAAAAGTTAATCGTATTGGGATGAATGGCAGATAATTGGTTATCAGTGGCTAAAAAAGAATTTTGTAAACCCTAAGTTGTAAAATAGGTGATTAAAACCTGAACCACTCCAATGATAAAGCCGATGATGGCACCAATCACTTCAACAAAACGGAATTCTTTAGACATAATCTGATAAAGTGTTTCTTCCAGTTTATCTGATGAAAAAGCTGAGACTTTTTGAATAACAATATGCTCCAGATCCAGTTCAGATTTAAGGTTGCCCGCATATTGCCGCATTACTTTTGGAAAAAGCGTTTCTATTTCCTTCATAAATGCGGATTTTAGTTTATGGATGGTTTTATCACCTATAAACATACTGATGACGGGCATTTCATCGCTAAGCCTGTTGCGCAAAAAATCGTCTATATGTGTTTCAATAACCGGCATTATCTTTTTAAGATTTTCCGGATTACTGATTTTTTCTTCAATATCACCAAACGACAGAAATTCATCGCTCACTAATTTGCCTAGCTTTTCTGCAAATTGTTTTTGGCGTTTCGGAAAAATTCCTTGAAAAGTAATTCCCAGAAACTTTTTAGGCTCTCTTGGATGAAAAAGCATTTTAATGGCTACCCAGTTGGTAACCCAACCAATAAAAGCAGAGATAACAGGAACAAGAATAATAACCCAGATATTCATTTTGTACGAAATAAAATAAACCCTGCTTCAATAAGAAACAGGGTGATAATTTTGGGGGTGGCTAACCGGGTTCGAACCGGCGACCCTCAGAACCACAATCTGATGCTCTAACCAACTGAGCTATAGCCACCGTGTAAGGGACGGCAAAAATAGGAAAAAATGATTTTTTTGAGAAATAAATATCTGTCTTTCATTACGTGTAAGCCCTAATAAATTGTCATTGATTGACTAAGTTTTCCATTCATCAAAAACTGTTGTTAAATGCTGTTAAAGACTTTTAAAGCTGACAATTTGCATTATTTTTGGAGAATGGCAAACGCTATTAAATATCTATTCAATATGAAAAGACTCCCTATTGTGTTGTTGACTGTAATTGCGGCATCATTTTTTGCTTTTAAAACAATGGGTACGGCTGCCCGCAATGTAAATCCGCCGTCTAAGTATGAGGAAATTTTGAAACTTGTTGGCGAAATGTTGAAAGAAGGACATTTTGATCCACAAAAAATGGATGATGCTTTTTCAAAAAAAGTATTTGCTAAATACATGAAACAATTGGATGATGATAAATCTTTCTTTTTGCAGGCAGACTGGAATGATTTAAAGAAATATGAAACCAGAATTGATGATGAAATCAAAGGGGCGCCTGTAGAATTTTTTCAAGCTGCAGGAAAAATTTTTAACACCAGAATGGAAGAAGCGGCAAAAATTTATCAGGAAATTCTGGCCAAGCCATTTGACTTTTCAAAAGATGAAGATATAAATCTTGATGGCGACAAACTGACACCACCGGCCAATGATGCAGAACGATATGAAAGATGGCGCAAAAAGCTAAAGTACATGGTGCTGGATCGTTATGCCGATTTACTGGATGCCCGTGATAAAAACAAAGGCAAAGAAGGATTTGTAGTGAAAACGGATGAAGCACTGGAGCAGGAAGCAAAGGACCGTGTGAAAAAAATTATGGATCGTACGTTTGAAAGGTATCGCTTCAAGTTTAATGACGATGATAAATTCAATCTTTTTGTAAACGCTATAACCACGACCATGGATCCGCATACGGAGTTTTTTCCGCCGGTGGATAAAAGATATTTTGATGAAGAAATGAGTGGCACTTTTTATGGCATTGGTGCATCATTACAGTATGATGATGGCAATATTAAAATCACCAGTATTGTTACCGGTAGCCCAGCCTATAAGTCGGGCGAGCTGCAGGTAGGAGATGTGATTATAAAAGTAGCGCAAGGTAAAGAAGATCCTGTGGATCTTGTTGGCTACTCAGTTGCCGATGCGGTAAAAATTATCAGAGGAAAACAAGGTACTGAAGTTAAATTAACGGTGAGAAGACAAGATGGTAGTACCAAAACAATTGCACTGAAAAGAGATAAAATTGTACAAGACGAAACTTATGCACGCAGTGCTGTTATTAAAAGCAATGGAATGAAAATTGGCTACATATTTCTTCCTGAATTTTATGCAGACTTTGAACATCCAAATGGACCCCGCAGTTATATCGACGTAGCAAAAGAGGTAAATAAATTAAAAGACCAGCAAGTAGATGGTATTGTGATGGATCTTCGCAACAATGGCGGTGGTTCTTTGTACGATGTAGTGCAAATGGCCGGATTGTTTATAGATGAAGGGCCTGTGGTACAGGTAAAAGACAGAGAAAACCCACCTAGTGTTCTAAAAGATAAAGACAGAAATGTATTGTATTCCGGTCCGCTTGCTGTTATGGTTAATGAATTCAGTGCATCTGCTTCTGAAATTTTTGCAGCAGCCATTCAAGATTATAATCGTGGTGTAATCATTGGCAGCACTTCCACTTATGGAAAAGGAACTGTGCAAAGAAATATAGGACTTGATCCCGAATCCGGATACACAAGTTCAAATTCTGATTTGGGAACCATCAAATTGACATTGCAGAAATTTTACAGAATCAATGGAGGTTCTACCCAGTTGAAAGGTGTAAGTTCTGATATTGTATTGCCCGACAATCTGGAATATTTAAAAGTAAGAGAGAAAGACGATGCCGATGCATTGGGCTGGGATGAGGTTAAAAAAGCAAATTACAAAACCTGGAACCCCGGTTACGATTTAAAAACCATTCAACAACTTGGCAATGAACGCCTCGCAAAGGATAATACATTTTTGCTAATCAAAGATGCTTCTGAATGGCTCTCTAAGCAAAATGATAAACAGTATTCATTGCAAATCGATAAGTTTAGAAAAAATCAGGCTGAAGTAAGAGCTACGGTAAAGCAATTGGAATCATTATTAAAATTAAAAGGCCAGAATGAAATCAGTGCTATACCCGGCGATATTGAAAAATATTCGAATGATAAGAATAAAACGGACCGCTTTAACCAATGGTTGAAAGGACTGGAGAAAGATATCTATCTGGACCAAGCCATAAAAGTGGTGGATGATATGATTGGTCAGCAAAATATTGCCAAAACAAACCAACAAGCGAAAGAACCTACTAAGAAGCCATTCTAAATTTGCAACAATTCTTTTGACAATGCCTTTCGGATCACGAGAGGCATTTTTATTTTGAATATAATAACGGATTAAATTTCACGATACATACAATCCTGTCCATTGAGCTGGCCCTGCCTGAAGCCGGTTGCTATTAAAAATTTTTGATGATGTTTATTATTGACTTTTGTGTAAAAAACTTTTTTCACTCCCTTTGAATTCAAAAAAGATTTTTCATTTTCAAAAATATAAGTGCCTACTTTAAAATCCCTGTATTTTGGCACTGTATAGTTAATGAGTACTTCCGCATTTCCGGCTGCATCTACTTTGGCACTGAAAACATTGGCCACTACCAGGTTTCTTAAAACTACAAAATTTAAATTCCCTTCAAGTTGCTCACGTTTAAAACCCGGAAAATAGTCTTTTATGTCATTTGCATAAAACGCCAGAAATCTATCTATTAGAATACCGCCATTATTAAATTCCAGAAGTTCAAAAAGTTCTTTTCGGTTGTAAATCCGGTAGAGATAAAAAACATTGATGCAAAGTAAAATAACATTGGTAAGTATTACAGGTATGGCATTGATAATAGTGCCATAAGTAATAAAGGCAATGTTTCCTCCTGTATTTAGCCAGCGAAACCGAAGGTCGTTGTTTACCATTAGCCCAAGGGCCAACAACAAAGAGGCCAGATAACCAAACCAAGGTGCAATGGTATGAAGCATTAAAAAATTTTAGATGACAATCAATAATAATTTATTGCTTGGGTAAAGGTGCGCCCACTGCAATGTCGCAACGGTGGCCCGGTTTGCCATGCTCAGGATTTAATCCTGCTCCGGTAATAACCGGTGTAGTAGGATTAGCAGCAGGCGTTTGTGTTACGGTTACAGGTTTGGGCAAGGTAGCATTAGGCGTTATGTTTACCGGTGAGGCTGGTGTGCTGGTAACGGCCGCCGGCTTGCTGTCCAATGGTGCGCCCACTGCAATATCGCAGCGATGCCCGGGTTTACCATGTTCGGGATTCAGGCCTTTTCCTGTAGCAACCGGTGTTGTACTTACAGTTGCAGGTGCAGGAATTGAAACAGGAGTCTGAGGTTGTATCGTTGGTGTTGATGGTTTACTATCCAATGGTGCGCCCACTGCAATATCGCAACGGTGCCCGGGTTTGCCATGCTCGGGATTGAGGCCGGCAGCAGATGTTACGGTTGGTACTGCAGGTACATTAGCTGTTTGTGGTAGTACATTACCGGGAACTGAATTTGTTGTATTTGTGGAATCATTTGCAGGCTTTGCAGTAGAATCCTGTGCATTTGTAGTTGGCGTTTCAACAGCAGGCTTGCTGCCATTATTTGAACCGCAGGATGCAATCAATATGGAAAGCACAAAAACATATCCACTGTTCTTAATAGAAAGAATCATAATGCAGTATTATTTAATGAATAATTGAGTTTGGTGATAAAAATCTACAAATTGAAATCGCCTGCGGCTTCGGGTTGATAAATAATTTCATCAATACGTATTTTGGTAAGGCCGGCCGGAACAATCCATTCAATTTCATCGCCGGTTTTATATCCAATTAAAGCCGTAGCAATAGGTGAGAAAATGGAAATTTTGTTTTCCTTGATATTGGCGTTTTCAGGATATACAATTTGAAACTGAATTTGTTTGTTATTGTTCAAAAAACTTAGTTTAACAATAGAATTCATGGTAACTACATTGGCCGGAATGGCCTCTGGTTCCACAATTTGTGCGTCATTCAGTTCTTTTAATAACTTTTCTGCCTCTGCACTGCTTACTGATTTAAATAGTTTTGCATCGCTGATACATTTCTTAATTCGGGCGTAGTCTAAACTGTTGATGATTAATTTACTCAT
>ERZ724526.1173-NODE-1173-length-14009-cov-5.528164_pt1 | contig 14009 bp, 12 predicted proteins | sample MGYA00376059_ERZ724526 | MGnify/ENA primary metagenome ERZ724526 (study PRJEB28724, sample SAMN07190883) | activated sludge metagenome | isolation source: activated sludge of sewage treatment plant in Hong Hong | place: Hong Kong | collected 2016-03-17 ... | reverse complement strand
GCGCCATTTGAGGCAGGGGAAGCGGTTCTCCGGGTAGCGGCTCTTCCCGGGAAAGGTCGCATTCGATGGCTGAAAGTTTGCCCATATCGCGCAGGCGGTCGAGCAGGCGGTTTCGCTTTTCCAGCAAAGCATTTCTGTTGCGGCCGGGGTGGATCAACCCAGGACTATTCGGCAACACTGCCAGCGTTGCAGATTCTGCCCAGGTAAGCAGTCCGGGGCGCTTGCCGAAATAACGCCACGAAGCTGCTTCCAGGCCAACCACATTTCCGCCATAGGGCGCATTGGAAGCGTAAAGACTCAGTATGCGGCGTTTGGAACAGGTCAGTTCCAGGCGTGTGGCCATGAATATTTCCACGGCCTTTTCCCAGAGGGTGCGCGGCCGGTTGTCGCGCATCATTCGCACGACCTGCATCGTGATGGTACTGCCTCCGCTCACTACCCGTCCGCTACGGACATTCAGCCACAAGGCGCGCGCCATACCGATCGGATCGACACCCGGGTGCCAGCGGAACCGCTTGTCCTCGAATGTGATCAGGCAGGCGGCGTATTTCTCCGGAACGGTATCGATTACAGGGAAACGCCACTGGCCGTCTGCCGCAATACGCGCACCCAGCAATTCGCCGTCGCGGCTTTCCAACACAACAGAAACAGGTTTGTCGAACAGGGGACTGGGCAGGCAAAACAACCACAGCAGCAACAGGGCAAACATCAGGGCACTCACCCGCGGTCTGCGCCGGATGAATGCCGACAGCACCGCAACAGATCGCTTTAGGCGACTGCTGAGCAGGTAATACCATTCTTGTGCTGAAAGGAATGCCATGGCCGGATTTTGGGTTCAAAAATAGGCAGGACTGTTTACAGCCGCACTATATTATAGCATCCGTCCGGGTTTTGATACCAAGCGTCATGTCGTCATGCAATCTTGACGAATTGACGCCCCGCTCCTATTGATTCATTTTCTTTGACATCTTTTTCGGGAAGAGTCCGGCATCCCGTTTTTTGCCGGCCTTGAACCCTCCCTTTTTACTGGTTTGGGGCCGGAGGCTCTCGGTTGCCTCACAGCCGCTTTTGGTTTTGCAGGCAGGTGCAAGCAGGGCAAAGAAAAAAACGAGAAGGAGTGATGCGATGCGGTAGTGTTTCATATCAAATTCGTCTGTGCTGGATAAAATGCGGGCGCGTGGTTTTAGAGGCTGTTTGAGTTAGTCATTTTGGTTTTGTTATGCCCCTTTTTAACCTGCTTTTCGTTCCCAAAATCCTCATTTAACTCAGGCTAAACTCCGGTTTTGGTGCCTCAATCAGATTAAAAATGATCTATAACAAACTCCAAATGCCTAACTCAAACAGCCTCTTAACGAAGGTAGACATTTTTCATTGCAGGAACAGGCGTAAAGGCCTCCAAAGAATCATCGGCCGCTCCGGGATTTGCGCAATGTCGCCGGCTTTTCCGGGGGGCAGTTTTCGAGGATCGACGGTTTCAGGACGTTTACCGAGCCTTGCTTTCCCTTTTGTTCTTCCAAAAAAATGCCTTGCCATTCCAGGCCGCAGGCATTGTGGAGCCGCACGCCGTCGAGCCAAAGCCGGCCACCGGGCTGAACCGTGATGCGGCTCCCGGCAGGCATCGAGACGCGGCACGATAGCCGGAGCGCGCCGCCTGCCATCACGGTTATACTGCCTTCCAGATCACGGGCGCCCTCCCAGGCCACCGAATCGCGAATGAAAATATCCTTTTTCGGGTTCCGGGCACACCAGGTCGGGACAAGGCATTTTCGCACCGCATTCTTTTCATTGGCAAAGCCTGCCTGAATGCGGCCGATCTGGCAGGGCGTTACCGCCATCTGGTGGGTATTATAGTCCATCATATTATTGGTAGCCAGCGCATTGCACGGCGGGTCGGGCGACCAGTCCCAGCATTTATTGGGATGATCGTCAGTATCCGGGCAGCCGTCTTCCACCCAGGCATGGCTGAGACCCAGGATATGCCCGACCTCGTGGTTGAGTAACCCGGAAAAATTCTGCGGAGGTTCCTTCTTTTCAAAAATACCGGCCATTTTAAGGCAGGTACCCAGCGCGATACCCTGGGCATTTGCCCGGTAGGTCGACGATTGAATGCTGTCGTCGGGGTGTACCATGGCGAAGATATTGATAATGGAATCTTTGCCGATGGCGTATTTGTCTATGACCTTGCGGTTGTAGTTGTTCTGATTTTTACCCTGAGATATGAAATAATAGAGCGAATCGTCAAAATGGTAGTAAAATCCATCGTCGCCGGGCTGTGGACTGAGCACATAGCGGTAACGGCGGGGCAGCACGGGTGTGCCTTCGGGCGATCGCCAGTTTTGCATGTTGGAGTCGAGCCGGGCATTGGCGATGTCCAGGAGCTTGCCGTAATACGCCCGGGCTTCCTCCGGACGGAAATTGTGGCTGCTATCGCTGCTGTTCAGGATGTGAAAATTGACGCGGAGGTAGCGCACAGGGAGGTATTCGAGGTGTGCGGTGTCGGGTATGTAATTTCGCCAGTCGGAGCAACTGCGGTCGGGACGGGGCGGTTTGCCGTTGTTGTCCCCCGCTGCCGGAATATAGCGGAAAGTACGCCCCGGCGAACAACAGATCAAAAGCAGCAGCGCAAAAACACCGGCAAACCGACAGGCAAGACGCAGGAATGACCCGGATGCACACCCGGCACCAGAACCGGAGTCGACAGCATGGTGGTGATGTTTCGTCTCCTGCATAACAGATCAGGGATGATTACGGTTTTGTCGCCCCGAATGCATCCAGCCAGGCCATAACACCGCCGGTCAGGTTGCGGACATTGGTAAAGCCGTTTGCCCGAAGCACACTTTGCGCCATTCCGCTGCGCGAACCCGATCTGCAGTGGACGACGATCTCGTCGTTTTTATGCTCTTCCAGTTGCCAGGCATTGTTGATCAGTTCATTGAGCGGCATGAGTTTAGCACCCAGGTTGAACTCTTCATATTCCCAGGGTTCACGCACATCGATGAAAACAAAATCTTCACCCGATTCGAGTTTCTGGCGGAGTTCCTGAACAGTTATATCCATTTGAAATTGGAATTTTAATCCGGTTATTATTGATTGTTGATGACGGGTTTGTCCTGTGTAATATACAGATCGATCATCTCGCCTTTACGCATCGTGCCGTTTGGATCATATTTCGGGCTCTGGCGATACACAAAGGCCGTTTCGATATCGACAACAGTGCCGTCGGGAATGATCGCACCGACGCTCAGGTCGCTGGCCTGTATCAGGAATTTGGCTGCATCGATCGCCTGGCCCACACAATCGGGTATTCCCACCGTCAGTGTTACGGCCTCGCTGACGACAAAATCGATGGTTCCGCCCATTTCCACGGAAAAGCCCTGCCGTATTTTGCGGGTGATGGTATCGTTTCGGTAGATCACCTGAACAATCGTATTCGGCTCCAGTTTGGGGTCGGCCACTCGGGATACAATCCTGGGTTTCAGTCCCAGCCGGCTGAGTTTTCTGCTATACAATTCATAATCGTCGCTACCCGCCAATTCGGGCAGCCGTATGATATCCGGGTTGTTCTTGGTGATGATAAAATATACCGTACGCCCTTCCTTCACCCGGCTTTGGGCCTTGGGGTCCTGCATGATGATCTCCCCCGGCGCCTTTCCGGGCATATAGATGGAATCGCTGACGGCCACATTAAAGTTGCGGGAACGCGCCTTGCGGGCCGCTTCCTGAATACCCATGCCCACATAACTGGGTACCTGTACACTTTCACCGTGGTTGGTATAGCAGGTGAGCCACCAAAAGGTCAGCACCAGGATACTCCCGGCAAGGGCCAACATTCCAAGGTAATTCCTCACGACGAAGGGCGCCGTCAGGTAAGCATACAGTTCAACGCCGAAGCGGCGGATCTTTTCCCACATTGTTTAAATGATTGCAGCGGGTTTAAGGGTTGCAATGGGACAAAAGTAGGACGGCAGAACGAAAAATATGCTATTGAATTACATTCCGTAGCAATACAGCCCTTATTCGACGGCATTAATTGAGCAAATCTTTGCCCCCCTAGGCAGCAGGCCTTCATCTTAACCGGCAATTTCCGGCATTTCCCTTTTCTTTGCCCCACTGCACCCCAACCCTGAAACCATGAAACCTTTAAACATATGTACGACAATCCGCGACTTGTAATCGACTCTTCCAACCCGCCGGAGCCCGGCAACATCGTTTGGCGTTCGCCGAGCAATATCGCCATCATCAAATATTGGGGCAAGTACGGGCTGCAACTCCCGCGCAACCCTTCACTCAGCCTGACGCTCGCTTCTTCCTTTACCGACACCAGTCTGGAATACGCTGTTAATGACAATCCCTCCGGAAGCGGAACAGACCTGGAGTTTTACTTCCATCAGGAGGAAAACGAGGCATTTAAAGCGAAAATTCAGGCGTTTCTGGAAAGCCTTGCGCCTGTTTTTCCCTTTTTAAAGCAACTGAAACTGGTCATTCGCACCGGCAATTCCTTCCCCCACTCCGCCGGTATCGCGTCGTCGGCCTCCGCCATGTCGGCGCTTGCCCTGTGCCTGTGTTCGCTGGAAGACGTGTTGTTCGGCACGCTCCGGGACCCGGCAGCATTCGACAGAAAGGCATCCTGGGTCGCGCGCCTCGGCAGCGGCTCGGCCTGCAGGTCTGTTTTCCCACACGCGGCCGTGTGGGGCGAAACCCAGCACGTGAAGGAGGCTTCCAACGAATACGCCGTGCCCGCAGGCGACCTGATACACGATACGTTTAAGGATTTTCACGACGACATTCTCATCGTCAGCAGCGACGAAAAATCCGTTTCCAGTCGCGCCGGCCATGCCCTGATGGACGGAAACCCGTTCGCAGAAACCCGCTATGCACAGGCCCGGCAGCGCCTTTCTGTGCTGCTCGACGCCATGCGCACCGGCGACCTGGACACCTTTGGAAAGATCGCCGAAGACGAGGCCCTTACCCTGCACGCCCTGATGATGTGCAGCAACCCCTCTTATTTGCTCATGCAGCCCGGATCTGTCGCCATCATTGAAAAGGTGCGGGCCTACCGCCAGGCCACCGGGCACCCCCTATATTTTACCCTCGACGCCGGCCCGAATGTACACCTGCTTTACCCGGGCGAAATTATACACGAGGTTCGCGCGTTTATCGAAGAGGAATTAAAGGAATTCTGTGAAAACGGCCGTTATCAGGAGGATTGGGTGGGAGAAGGCCCGGAAGAGATGTGACGATTTTGCAAATACCCTTCAAATGCAGCGGCCGGTTTGGACATTCCCCCTTAATACCGTTACTTTTGCGTTCAACTTCATGTAGCATGTCCGTTCGCACAAAAAAAACATTCGCCTGGCTTTGGGTGGCAGCATTGCTGACCGCCACGATGGGCATCAGTGTGCAGCAGATATACTGCTATTGTGCGGGCAAGACGAGCATTTCGATATTCGTCATACAGGATGGCGACAGTTGCGCTGCCGCAAAAACCGATTCCGGAAGTTGCTGCCCGGTTCCTGAAAAAGTACACTCCTGCTGCGAAAAAGGTCCGTATGCGCCGGGCAAGTCGCACGAATGCAACCACAAGTCCACCAGGGTTTTCCAGATGAAACCCGAATTTGTGGTGGAAAATCCCTTCGAAAACTCCTTTGACGGTCCGCTCTGGATGAGCGAAGTGCCCATGTTCCGGCATTTTGTGCGCCCTGTCCTTTGCACGACCGAACCAGTCCCGCTCGCCCCCCCGCCCCTTTCCGGGCGCGACATCTGCCTGCGCCACCAGGTATCCCTGTGTTAGAACCGGTTATGAATGTCAGCAGACGCCAGACGTCTGCAAGTTTCATTGCGACGCCATTCGTGCCTCGTAGTTGTTTCATTTTAAAAACCTGACCGGTAATGAAAAAAATATTCACCCTCGTATGGGGGCTGTTTGCCATTTCAAACCTTCTGTACGCTCAAAATACCAGCCAACCGCTCACCGGCATCGTGACCAATGAACAGGAAGAACTGCTCATCGGCGCAACGGTTTCCTGGAAAGACAACAGCGCCCGGACCATCACGGATACAGCCGGGCGTTTCAGCCTGCCTTCCAGGAATGAGGAAGGCACCCTTGTGGTGCAATACGTGGGGTATACCCCTGCCGAGGTGCAGGTATTGCCGGAGGAAAACAACCTGTGGATTGAAGTGACCGGCATCAAGCAGCTTCAGGAGGTAACGGTGGCGGCGCATGGTTTCGACAACCGCGTGTCGACGCTGGAAACACGGAACGTGGAAAGTATCACGAGCAAAGAACTGCGAAAAGCGCCGTGCTGCAACCTGTCCGAAAGTTTCGAGACCAACGGCGCCGTAGATATCGTCTATTCCAATGCGCTTACGGGCGTCAAGGAGATACAAATGCTCGGCCTGCGCGGGGTGTACAGCCAGTTCATGGTCGAAAACCGCCCGACCATGGGCGGCATCGCCACCCCTTTTGCCTTCGAATATATACCGGGCACCTGGCTCGACGGCATTCAACTGGCCAAAGGCGCCAGTAGCGTAAAAAATGGCAACGCTGGTATCAGCGGCCAGATCAATACCGAACTGGTAAAACCCCACCTCGACAAACCCTTGTTTGTCAATGCTTTCACCTCAACCGAAGGGCGTGGAGAACTGAATGTCCACCTGAACAAAAAAGGGAAAGGCCGTATTTCCAACGGGCTGCTTCTGCACGGCAGTTTCGTGGAAAACCGCTGGGACATGAACGACGACAATTTTTACGACGCGCCGCAACGGCAACAACTCAACGGCCTGTACCGCGCCTTTTATGAAAGCCCCGAAATGTGCGCCCAATTCAACGTCCAGGCGCTGACCGACCGCAGGCGGGGCGGACAGATACAGGCATTGGACGGAATACCGGGACTTTTCAGCATCGATCAGAACAACGACCGGGTGGAGATATGGGGCAAGATGGGCATGGAAGGGCTCGGCGGAAAACCCTACAAACAGATCGGTAACATAATCGCAGCCTCCTGGCACCGCAGCAACGCCCTCTACGGACCGAATATCTATGCCGCCACCCAGCGATCTTTTTACTGGCAGACGCTATACCAGACCATCATCGGTACCACCGACCATACCCTGGTCGTTGCGCCCTCCTTCCAGTACGACGATATTCAGGAGCAGGTAAACGAAGGCGACCTCAGTCGCAGGGAAGCCGTGCCCGGCGCCATGGCGGAATATACCTTCAGCCGGCCCAACCTGCAGATGGGCATTCCGGACCTCGTGGTCGTACTCGGCACACGGATCGACTGGAACAGCCGTTTCGATCAACTGCTGTTCACACCCCGGCTCAGCGCCAAGTATAACTTTTCCCAGAACAGCATCGCGCGGCTTTCAGCCGGTCGCGGCTACCGCTCGCCCAACCTCATCGCCGAAAACATCAGCCTGCTGGCCAGTAACCGCGCACTGAATTTCGCCGGCGACCTCGGCCTGGAAGAAGCCTGGAACTACGGGCTGAACTTCACCCAGAACTTTGAGGTGGCAGGCAAGGAAGCCAGTGCAAGCCTCGATTTGTATCGCACCGATTTTGTACAACAAATACTCGTCGACGTAGACCAGTCCCCCACAGAGGTCTTTTTTTACAATGTCGACGGGAAGTCCTACTCTAACAGCCTGCTGGCTACACTTCAATATAATATCCTGCCCGGACTGGATATCAAACTGGCCTACAAATGGAACGACGTCAGGGCCACCTTCTCCGACGGCGTCCTCCGGACGATCCCGCTTGTGGCACGGCACCGGGGACTGGCAACTGTCGACTACACCACGCCCGATAAGGTCTGGATGTTTAATACCCGCGTGCAGATCGTGGGTACACAGCGCCTGCCCGACAACAGTCTCGTGCCGCACGAGTACACGCACGACTTCCCGGCTGTCAGTCCAACCTATGCTATCTGGAACGCACAGGTAACGCGCCGCTTTGGTAAAAACCTCGAGATTTACATCGGTGGTGAAAACCTGAACGGATTCCAGCAGCATAATGCCATCATCGCAGCCCGGGAGCCCAACAGCCCCTATTTTAACGGTTCGCAGATATGGGCGCCCATCATGGGGCAAACGGCATACCTCGGTGTACGCTTTTCGCCATCCGGGATATAGAAATTGATGTGGATTAATCTAATTTGCGCATCTTCGCGGCAGTAAATACCCTTGCCATGCTGCGATCTATCCCATTTGTCCTGGCCTTTTTGTTGGCCGGAAAATGTTTCTCCCAGATACCCCCTACCCTCTCCGACAGCGCCCGCGTCAGCCTGATGACCGTGGCGCCGGGGGAGTTTTTGTACAGCACCTTCGGCCACAGCGCCCTCCGCATTTTTGACCCCGCCAACCGTATCGACCGCTGTTACAACTACGGCACCTTCGACTTCGACCAGCCGAACTTTATCCTCAAGTTCTGTCGCGGCAAGTTGCTGTATTTTCTCGATATCGAGTCGGGAAGAAACTTCGAATACGGCAACCTGCGCGACCGGCGCACGATGCAGGAACAGGTGCTCAACCTCGACCGGGTTCAACGGCAGCGCCTGTTCGAACTTCTGGAGGAAAACGCAAAGGAGGAAAACCGTTATTATAAATACGATTTTTTCTACGACAACTGCGCTACGAGAATACGCGACATTGTTAAAGAGACTTTTTATTACGACCTGAGTTTCGACAGCAGCGGACTGAAGCCCGGCGTCACCATGCGGCAGTTGCTGCGTCCCTACCTGCTCGATAAACCCTGGACGCAGTTTGGCATCGACCTCGTGCTCGGCCATGCATCAGACAAAAAAGCGCGACCGGAGGATTATATGTTCCTGCCCGATCACATGCACGACCTGTTCGCCAAAGCCAAAATTAACAATACCACGCCGCTGGTCAGGGCGGAACGCACTATTCCACGGCGGCCGTTTGAAAAGCCTGCATTTCATCCCGGACTCTGGGAACGGCCCCTGCTGATGATGTGCCTGGTGGCGCTTATCGGCCTGTTGTGCATGGCCAACCCGCGCACCGAACGTATTTTCGATACGCTGTTCTGGTTCGTGTTGGGCGTGGCAGGGCTGATCATCGCGTTTTTGTGGTTTGCCACCGATCATTCGGCAACCAAAACAAACCTGAACATCCTGTGGGCGCTACCTACCCACCTGCTCTTTTTCTGGCGCAGAACGCGTACCGAGTTAATGGACAACTACTTCACCGGTGCGGCCATACTTGCCGCCCTGATGCTCATTTTCTGGAAATTTGTTCCGCAGGAGTTGCCGGATGCCGGAATACCCATCGCCGCGCTGGTGGTGGTAAAGGGCCTCTGGAGGCGGTACTGGAAAAAGGAAAAGCCTGAAATGGTATAACCTCAGCGCCACAATACCTCGCTGCCGTCCGACCCGTTCCGCACTTCGAGGATATGCGGGAAAAAGTCCTTCAGGCTTTCGATGTGCGACACGATGTATATCTGCCGGAACTGTTCCTGCAGGTAGTTGAGTGCCAGCATCATTTCGTAGCGCCGCTCTTCATCCTGGCTGCCGAATATTTCGTCGAAGGCCAGGAATTCGACGCCCTGGCCGGCGCCACTCAGTTCCATGATGGCTTTGGTCACGGCAATGCGCAGGCAGAAATTGGCCAGGTCGATCTCTCCGCCGGAAAATCGCTCGATCGGATAAAACACCCCGCCGTCGGCAATGGAAAAGTCGAAATTCTCATCCACCAAAATGCTTTCGTATTTTCCTTTCGTGATGCGGCTGAACAGGTCGCTGGCCTCTCTCGAAATGCTCGGACTGACGCGTTCGAGGATGTCCGTTTTAAACTGGCCCAGCAGGACGGAAAGTTTTTCAAGCACTTCGATCTCGGCCAGTTTGTCGCTGATCTGTGCCGCGATGCGTTCATTCGAGCGCAATTTCTCCCGGCTGCGGGCCATGTCGTTTTCGATTTCCAGATTCCGCTTTTCGAGGTTGCGCACGGCGGCCGACTGGGCGCCCAGCGCCTCGTCGAAGCCGGTAAGTGCCTGCTTGGCTTCCCGGTACTGCGCCTCGTCGAAACCGGTTTCCGCCAAAGCCTTGTCTTTTTGAACAGCCGCGTCATTGGCTTGCGCGATGGCCTCAGCGGTCTTCTTCAGCGCCTCCTTTACCGCAGGGAGCTCCCGGGCTACATAGTTCTCCTCTTTTGAAAACTCCATGTATTTCGGTTCCAGTTCGGCAAGCCGCGTTTTCAGCCGGAGGTACGCCTTTTCGTCGAAGTGTACGGCCCCGATCTCGCGGAGGATCAACTGATCGCGGGTCAATTTGCCCTCCAGTTGTTTCAGGTTGTGCACTTCGGCCTGCTGTTGCCTGGCTATTTCGGCAAGGCGGGATTGTTCCTTTAGCAGGCCTTCCACTTCCTTGCGTATAGCCTGCTGGCGATTTTTGAGGGCAATTCCGGCGGCAGTAACAGTCTCTTTTTCCTGACGAAGCGCAGCAAGTTCCTTTTTTTCAAGCGTCTGTATATCGCGGTTCAGTTCGGCCAGCACCCGCTCGTAACTGTCGAGCAAGGGCTGGAAGCAGGTAGGGCAAGTACCGTCCTTGCCGATATTTTCCAGGCTCGCGACCTTTTCGCTGCGTTCCCTGATCCGCGCGCCCAGGTCGGCAAGCCGGGCATCCACCTGGCGCAACTCATCGCGTTTCGACTCGATCAGCGCCTCCAGGTCGGTTGCAGATTGCTGCTTCTCCTGCAAATCGGTTTCTATGCCCGGGCTGGCGGCAAGTTGCCGCTGCAGTATCTCCATTTTCCGCCGGCTTTCTCCGATCAGTTCTTCGTGCCCGGCAATCCGGGCAGCGCAGGCATCGTAATTGACCTGGCGGCGGCGCTCCTCTTCGAGGCTGTCCAGCATCTTTTTTTCGGCAACGTAACCGGCGTATTCGCCTTTTCTCTGGTCAAGCGCCGCCTTGTTTTTTTCGAGTTGGGCCTGTTTGGTCTGAAGACTTTCCTGCTGGGCGCTCAGACCGGCAATACGCTCCTGTATCTGTCCCAGTTCGCGGTTGAGCGTGTTAAAGCGGCTCATTTTACCCTCTTCAGTGTCGAACCGTGCCTTTTGCGACCGGTATTGCGCTTCGAGGTCCTTTAACCGTTTCTCTTCCTTTTTAAAAGCGGCAAGATTGTCTTTCAGCGCGCTTGCGCTCTGCTCCAGCGATGTATTGACCGCAGCGAGATCATCGGTGGAGAGCAGGTTCTGACGCTGCCCGGCTGCCTGGTTTTCGAGCACATTTCTGTCCGTATTCACCGCCTTTTGCACGTCGTCGAGTGTATCGAGGCCGAGCATCTTGCGCACCATGCGCTTGCGGGCCTCCCCTGTGGTGTCCGACAGTTCGGACAGTTCTTTCTGGCCGGAAAAAACGGAGCGTTTGAACGCATCGCGCTCCATGTGCAGCACCCGTGCTATTTCCTCATTGACGGCGGCAGTGCCCTTGGCGACCAGTTCGTCGTTGCGGAACAACTCTGCCCCGGTGGCCAGCGCTTTGCCGCGAAACTCGCGCCTGACCCGGTACAATCGTTCGCCTATGCTGAATTGCAGCACCAGTAAAACCGTTGATTTCGGATCGGCGAATGAAGAGCGCACCAGCGACTTGTTGCTTTCGTCGCGACCGAACAGACAGTAGAGTATGGCTTCAAAAATCGTCGATTTGCCCGCCCCGTTTTTACCGACGATACCGACCAGCCCTTCCCTGAATTCCAGGTCGAGCAAGCGGTATTGCTTGTAATTTTCGATGTGCAGGGCGTTGAGGATCATGTATTTGAAGGGTTATTTTTCTGTGTCGGCAAAATAGCGCTGGGCGCGGTCGGTGATGCGTTCTGCGGTGGCGGCATCGTCGGGGTATTTGCTGCGAACATATTCGGAAAAAATACGGTCCAGCCGGTCGAACTGGTTGGCTTCAATACTGTGTACAAATGCCCGGTCGGCGAACGACTTTCGTTTCACGACCAGTTGGAAACAATCCGGAAAGACCTCGCGCAGGACAGCGTTCGAAAGTTCGAGGGTTTGTTCGACTTTTATATCGTTGATATTCAGTGATATAATAGCATCCGTAGTGGTATGGGCATCGCGGAACTGCTCCATATCGGACAACAGTTGCGCCACGGTTTTCGACTGGCAGTCGTTCAGGTCGAGTTTTAGCCAGGGGCGGGTCCGGATTGCCTCGAAAGCGACCGGGCAGGCGCCGTTTTTGTCGATATCCAGAACGAGAAAACCCTTTTCTGTCCCCACCTCCGTATCACTCAGGCGCTCGATACTGCCCGAATACCAGGCGTTGGGGTGCACGTCGATCTGCTGGTAATTGTGCCAGTGCCCGAGGGCGATATACTGGAAATCCTGCAACTTCGACTCAAATGCTTCGGGAAATACCTGTTCGCCGTATTCTTCCATCAGGAAACGTTTGCCCAGCGAGGTGTGCAGCAGGAGCATGTTGAACTTGTCCGGTTGCGGCTGCATACGCTCCAGTTCGCGGAACAACAGGCGGTTGTCGTTGATATGCGGCACGCCGTGTACCACCAGATCGCCAAAAACAGCCTGCTCCCAGGTCTCGCCAAAAACAGGAACCACACAATCGAGGCTGCGAAAAGCGCGCAGGATGGGACTGTTATAGATCGTTTTGGGCGTTTCGTGGTTGCCGGCAATGATCACGACCGGTATGTTGATGTCACAGATACGCCGGAGTTGCTCGAGGCCAAAAGTCAGCGCCCGGTTCGAGGGGCTCGGACGGTGGAAAAAATCGCCGGAATGCACCACGACATCCGGTTTCAGGTCAAGCACTCGGTCTACCACCCGCGCAAACGCATCGTACACATCCTGCTCCCGCGCGTTGACGCCCTCCGCATTCACGACATCGAAGGCCTGAAAGCCGAGGTGGGTATCGGAAAAATGGATGACGCGCATGGGCTATTTCGTTTCAGGTTGCATAAGGCGAACATAAGCGATGTAATCCGTAGATGGCGGATCCGTCATGCCCAGGTTTCTGGCGATGGTGATCAACTGGCCCCGGTGGAAGGTGCTGTGTTGCATGCAGTGCAGGATCATCTGCGCGCGGTTCTGGGTATACTGTTTGCCGTTGATATGCACATAGGTGGACTGACCTGTAAAGTAGTCCGGGTGCTGTCCGGCAACCATATCCCTGAACTGTGCAGAGCATTCCAGCAGACCCCGGAACAGTTCTTCGGCTGTTCCGGCGAAATAATCCGTTATGAACTGCTTCGGCGAGTCACCGTTCAGGCGTTCGATCCACACGAGTTCGGCGCCCCAGGTATGCAACAGGGTAAGGTAAACAGATGGGAAACTCGACGGCACCTCCCGTGTCATCAGTTCTGCGGGTTTGGTCCGAAACCACTCGACCATGCGGTTATTCGCCCAGTAGTTGTAGGCCGTGTAGTCTTTCAGTAATGTATCAAGCGTCATATTCAAATAAAGATATCCGTTCGGCGTCAAAAGTAAAAGGCTTTGGGAGAGTAGCAAAAAATTATCTGCACCCGACGGTTTTACACAACTGGCACAAGTTTTGAAACAATGTGTTCGACGCCCTCCGCGCACATTCAAATCATCCAGTTTTAACTGCCAAAGGTTGCCGGCATGGAGAGGAAAGCCATTTGCCGGACTGTAAAGCACTATGATTGCTACACATTTTAACGTCCAGGGAGGCCAGCCAGTGGCCGAGGGAGGAGTAGAATTGTTTCAAAATTCGCCCAATCCGTTCATCGAAATGACGCTGTTATGGTTCCGTTTGCCCGCAATTGCGAGCGTGGTATTGCGGATTTTCGATGCGAAGGGTAAGGAGGTAAACGCCAAATACGGCACCTTCGAACCGGGCGAGAATCATGTGGTGTTGCACCGGAACGATCTGCGGGAACCAGGGATGTACACCTGCCGCATCGAGACACCGTTCGGGACTGCAAGCCGCAAATTGATGATGTACTGATTCTTTTCTAATCCAATTCCCATGAAAAGGTACCGCCGGATTTTTCCGGCGGTATTTTTTTTGCCCGGT
>ERZ724526.1171-NODE-1171-length-14011-cov-4.688091_pt1 | contig 14011 bp, 14 predicted proteins | sample MGYA00376059_ERZ724526 | MGnify/ENA primary metagenome ERZ724526 (study PRJEB28724, sample SAMN07190883) | activated sludge metagenome | isolation source: activated sludge of sewage treatment plant in Hong Hong | place: Hong Kong | collected 2016-03-17 ... | reverse complement strand
AGCGCACTGAAACGCGGCGCCATCCCCTACCTGCGGCGCAACATCGGCCTGATCTTTCAGGATCACAAGCTGCTGTTCGACCGCAGCGTGATGGAAAACGTCCGGCTGCCGCTGGACATCGCCGGCTATTCCAATGCCGATGCGCAGAAACGCGCGCGCGCAGCACTCGATCGGGTCGGGCTGCTGTCGCGCGAAAAACTCAATCCGGTGCATCTGTCGGGCGGCGAGCAGCAGCGCCTGTGCATTGCCCGTGCCATCGTGCACCGCCCCAGCATCCTGCTGGCAGATGAGCCGACCGGCAATCTGGACCATGCATACGCCGAAGACATCATGGACCTGTTCGAATCGTTCAATCAGGTCGGCGTAACCATATTGCTATCGACGCACGATGAAGGCTTTCTCAAGCAGCGCCCGCATCGCATCCTGCGCCTGAACAAGGGAACCCTGAGCCAATGAGCGCCATCCGTCTGCGCGCAATCGCCCTGCGCAACGCCTTCAAACAGCTTGGCCGGATGCCGTTATCGAGCCTGCTGAATACGCTGGTTATCGGCATCGCCGTCAGCTTTCCGCTGGGGCTTTACACCTTGCTGATCAATCTCGAAGGACTGCTCGGCCAGTTGCCGCAGCAGAACCAGATCACGCTGTTTCTCAAACCGGGCGCCGATGCCACCGATCTGAAACAGGTGCAGAAACTGCTGCAAAACCAGCCGGAGCTCGCCGGCTTCAAACTGATCGACCGCAAGCAGGCGCTGGAAACGATGAAACAGACCAGCGTCGGCAGCATCCTCGAAGCACTGCCGGAAAACCCGCTGCCGGATGCATTCACGCTGATGCCGAAATCCATCGAGCCGACAGAGCTGCAGCATCTGGTTGCCGTGATGCAAAGCTGGCCCCAGGTCGAGTCGATCCAGCACGACAGCGACTGGGCCAAACGGCTGGCGGCGCTGCTGGCATTTGGCGAGCAACTGACGTGGTTGCTGGCGGTGGCGCTGGGCGCGGCGTTGCTGGTGATCGTCGGCAACGCCATCCGCATGCAGGTGCTGACGCGGCGCGACGAAATCGAAGTAAGCAAACTGATTGGCGCAACCAACAGTTTCATTCGCCGGCCGTTTGCCTATTTCGGCTTGCTGCAGGGAGCCCTGGGCGCGGCACTCGGCGTGGTGTGCGTAACGGTGGCGCTGCATTTCATCGGCCCCAACGTCAATCAGGTTGCCGCACTCTATGCCAGCAGCTTTGCGCTGCATCTGCCAGCAATCCCGGCATTGCTTGGCGTGGTTGCCACAACCGCCCTGCTCTGCTGGATTGGCGCGCTGCTGGCGGTAAACCGGCATCTGCGCGAGCTGGAGCAGTAATAGCCAACGGCAACAAGCTGCAGGCGCTATATTGAATTCTTCGCACTCACCCTCATCTTGCAGCATTGGGCACTCTGTTTCGTGAACTAATCGCAGCATTAGCACTCCGAGACAAGGAGTGCTAATATTTTGGCAGGAGGAATGCCACTGTGAATGCAGCAATGACCTTACCCGTTATTTCCGACGCCAGCAGCCTGGAGCACTACATCCAGAGCGTGAACAGTGTTCCGTTGCTGTCGCAGGAAGAAGAAATCGAGCTGGCGCAGCGCCTGCAACACCACAACGATCTGGAAGCTGCGCGCCAGTTGGTGATGTCGCATCTGCGCGTCGTGGTCACCATTGCGCGCGGTTATTCCGGTTATGGCCTGCCACAGTCCGATCTGATCCAGGAAGGCAATATCGGCCTGATGAAAGCGGTCAAACGCTTCGAGCCGGAACGTGGCGTGCGCCTGTTCTCGTTCGCGGTTCACTGGATCAAGGCGGAAATCCACGAATTCATCCTGAAAAACTGGCGCTTGGTAAAAGTTGCCACCACCAAGTCGCAACGCAAGCTGTTTTTCAATCTGCGCAGCATGAAGCAGAGCTTCGCCAGCCTGACGCACAAGGAAGCCAATGCCATTGCCGACCAACTCGGAGTCAAACCCGAAGAGGTGCTGGAAATGGAAATGCGCCTGAACGGCCAGGACATGGCGCTGGAAGGCTCGCACGACGACCCGGACGAGGCCTTCGCTCCGATCGACTGGCTGGCCGACGAGCAGGATGAACCGACTCGCCGCCTTGAGCAGCGTGCGCTGGAAAACCTGCAGGGAGCCGGGCTGGAATATGCGCTGGCATCGCTCGACGAACGCAGCCGCCGTATTGTTGAAAGCCGCTGGCTGGTAGACGAGGGAGAGGGCAAAACCCTGCACGATCTGGCCGATGAATTCGGCGTATCGGCAGAACGGATTCGCCAGATTGAGCAAAAAGCTCTGCAGAAAATGAAAACATCGCTGCTGGCGAATGCCGCAGCCCGGTAAGATATCCGGCACTCAGACAAAGCTCCGCTGCGGCGGAGCTTTTGTTTTGGCGACTTCGGCAAACACACCGGCCACTATCGGAACCCCCTTGCCCTCCCGGACAATCGGGAAAACGTCAACCGGCAAAGCCGGTACAGGCATTGCTGCCGGCTTATTTTCCGTCCCACGCCATATTGAACAGCAGCACCTCGGCATCCTGCCCCCGATCCAGCGTCAGGCTGCTTTCGCCAAGAATCCTGGCGCCGTCGCCGGCCTGCAGCGGCTGGCCGTTGAGGTGCACGCTGCCGCGGGCGACGTGGACGTAGACGTGGCGTGCCGGGTCGGTGGCGTGGCTGACGCTTTCGTCGCCGTCGATCAGCGCCGCATAGACCTTGGCGTCCTGCCACATTTTCACCGAGCCTTCGGCGCCGTCGCCGGAGGCGATCAGCCGCAGCTTGCCGCGTTTTTCCTCGGCGGCGAATTCGGTCTGCTGATAGCCGGGTTTGACGCCGGTGAACTTGGGCATGATCCAGATCTGCAGCAGGTGCACCGGTTCCTTGTCGGAATGGTTGAATTCGCTGTGGGCGATGCCGTGGCCGGCGCTCATCAATTGCACCTCGCCGGGGCGGATCACCGAGCCGGTGCCGAGCGAATCGCGATGTTCCAGCGCGCCCGACAACACGTAGGTGAGGATTTCCATATCGTGGTGCGGGTGAGTGTCGAAGCCGCCAGCGCCGGCGATCACGTCGTCGTTGATCACCCGCAGCGGGCCCCAGTGCATGTGGTTGCGGTCGTAATAGCTGGCGAACGAGAACGAGTGTTTGGTATCGAGCCAGCCGTAGCTGGCCTGGCCGCGTTCGGCGGCGGGGCGCAGGGTGATCATGATGGTTTCCTTTCGCTGGTGTGTTACCCGGTTGTTGTCTGTTCTTGTAGGTCGGGCTTCAGTCCGGCGCAGCTGCTTGCGTTCGGCACCGCGTCGGACCGAAGTCCGGCCTACGCGCCCTCTTGCAGCCCGAGAGGCGAGAGGGGGGCTGTTTCAATGTGCCAGTTCGGCAATCCGTTGCTGCGCCGCTGCCTGAGCCTGATCGTGTTGTTCTGCGCCCATGTTCAAGCCTTCGGCGTAGACGAATTCAACGTCGTCGATGCCGATGAAGGCGAGAAAGTCGCGCAGATAGGTGGTTTGCGAATCTTTCGGCGTGCCTTGATACAAACCGCCGCGCGCCGCCAGCACATACGCCTGCTTGCCTTTGACCAGACCTTCCGGGCCGTTGGCGGTGTAGCGGAAAGTGACGCCGGCGCGGGCGATGTGGTCGAAGTAGCTTTTCAGCGTTGACGGAATGCCGAAGTTATACATCGGCACACCCAGCACCAGCACGTCGGCGGCCTGCAATTCGGCAATCAACTGATCCGAGCGTTGTACCAGCGCGGCCTGCTCGGCTGTACGTTGGTCGGCCGGAGTGAAAAATGCGCCGATCAGTTCTTCGCTCAGATGCGGCAGCGGGTTGGCGCCAACGTCGCGTTTGACCAGTTTATCCTGCGCGTGGGTCGTCAACCATTCACCGACAAACTGATCGGCGAGGGCGTTGGCGTTGCCGTTGCTGCGGGCGCTGCTGTTGATTTGCAGAATTGTTTTCATCATTTGACTCCTTCAATTATTTGCTGGTGGTTGGGCGTTTGCCTGAGCCAAATAGTATGGCTTTATAAATCGATTAAAAAGCGCAAAATATTGACGCTTTCAATCGAAAAAACTAATCAATGGCGATTCCGAAAACTTCACTGGAACAATGGGCGGTGCTGCAGGCGATTGTCGAGCACGGCAGTTTTGCCGCTGCGGCCGAGGCGCTGCACCGTAGCCAGTCGGCGGTCAGCTACACCGTGGCCAAACTGCAGGAGCAACTGGGCGTGCCGCTGCTGCAGATCGACGGGCGCCGCGCGCAGCTCACCGAGATCGGCCGCGTGCTGCTGAAGCGTGCCGCCAATCTGCTGGCGGATGCGCAGCAGCTGGAGCAGCTGGCGTGCAGCATGGCCAGCGGCTGGGAGCCGGAAATCCGGCTGGTGGTGGATCAGGCGTTTCCGACCGCAATATTGCTGCAGGCGTTGCAGCGTTTTGCGCCGATCTGCCGCGACACGCGGGTGCAGTTGAAAGAGGTGGTGTTGTCCGGTGCCGATGAGGCGCTGATCGGCGGCGAGGCGGATCTGGTGATCGGCGGCGAGGTGCCGGTCGGTTATCTGGGCGATCCGCTATTGCAGGTGGAGTTTGTCGCCGTGGCGCACCCGCAGCATGCCTTGCACCGGCTGGGGCGGGAATTGAGCACCGACGATCTGGCGCGCGAGTTGCAGGTGGTGATCCGCGATTCCGGTACGCGTGCGCCGGTGGATCGGGGCTGGCTCGGGGCGGCCCAGCGCTGGACCGTGAGCAGCGCCGCATCGTCGCTGGCGGTGGTATCCGCCGGTTTGGGGTTCGCCTGGCTGCCGTGCCACCTGATCCAGCCGCAGATCGATGCCGGGCTGCTCAAGCCTTTGCCGCTCAACAGCGGCCAGCGCCGCTCCGGCACCTTGTATCTGATGTTCGGCCAGCCGCAACTGGCGGGGCCGGCCACGCGGCAACTGGCGAGCGTGTTGCGTGAAGTCGCGGCGGGGCCGCATTCATGACAGAGCGGCCGAGGTTCAGAACAGATCGATCACGGTGACGGTTTCCTTCGCCGCGATCTTGCCATGCGCGATCAGGGTTTCGTAATTCCACAACTGATTGCGGCCATTGCCCTTGGCGTAATACAGCGCTTCGTCGGCTTCGCCGAGCACCCCGCTGGCGGACAGACTGGGGCGAATGCGGGTGTAGCCGATGCTGACGGTCACCTTGCCAACCTGGGGAAACAATGCATTCTGCATGTCGCAGCGGAAGCGCTCGAAAACCTGCTGTGCCGATTCGGCATCAGTCGGGTTCAGCACGGTAACGAATTCCTCGCCGCCAAAGCGGTACAGCCGGTCACAGAAGCGAAAGCTCTGTCGCAGCCTGCGTGCCGTCAGCAACAGCACCTCATCGCCATACAGATGGCCGAAACCGTCGTTGATGCGCTTGAAGTGGTCGATATCGATGATACCCAGCCAGCAGGTGCTGTCCGGGCGGGCCTGGCGGCGCAGATAGCCTGCGGAACCATTGTCCGGAGTGTTGTGCCACTGCAGTATCTGGGTGAAATAGCGGTCGAACGTCTTGCGGTTGTAGAGGCCGGTCAGCGTGTCGTGCTGTGCGTCGTTGACCAGATCCAGATGATTGCCGGCAAGGCGGATTGCCTGTTGCAGCATGGCCAGTTGTTCGGTTGCCAGCCGCTGCGGCAGATGCATTTCGATCAGGCCGGACAGCCCGTTTTTGCCCAGCAGCGGCAGCAACGCCCATTCGCCGCCGTGGCTGTCGTCGCGGCGCACGGTCTGGCGCTCGTCGATGGCAAATTCGTACCAGTCGGGCGAGTGGCCGGGGATGCGCAGCTGCTGGCTGTCCAGATCCTCCAGCCGCGGCTGGTGCCAGCCATGCGGATGGCTGCTGACCATCGGTGCCAGCTTGGCTTCGCCCATATGGTATACCAGCCGCCAGATATCCAGCTGGTCGGGTTGCAGCAACGCTTGCAGCAGCCGCGCCAGCAATATCTCCACCTCTTCCCGATCGGTTTCCTCGGTCAGCGTTGCCAGTTGTTGCAGCATGAAATAAACGGAAAACAGATCCATGGGCCAAACTCAAGTCGCATTTTTTTCAGCTTAGGCGTTACGCCGGCACACTGCAATTTTACTGGCCGCGCATGAATAGCTTGTCCAGATCGCCCATGCTCAGTTTGAACCAGGTCGGCCGGCCGTGATTGCACTGGCCGGAACGTTCGGTGGCTTCCATGTCGCGCAGCAGCGCATTCATTTCCGGGACGGTCAGCTGCCGGTTGGCGCGCACCGAGCCGTGGCAGGCCATGGTGGCAAGGATTTCGTTGCGCCGCTCGGTCAGCGCGCGACTGCCGCCGACTTCGCGGATGTCGTGCAACACCGCACGCGCCAGTTCGGCGCTGTCGGCATTCTGCAATAACACCGGTACTCCGCGCACCGCCAGATGGGTCGGCGAGATGGCGCTGATTTCGAAGCCCAGCTGTGCCAGCGGCTCCGGGTTTTCGTCGGCAGTGGCGATATCCAGCACATCGGCGCGGAATGTCACCGGGATCAGTAGCGGCTGCATTGCCAGCGGCTGGCCATCGACCGCGCGTTTGAGCTTTTCGTACACCACCCGCTCGTGCGCCGCGTGCATGTCGACCACGATCAGTCCGTCGCGGTTTTGCGCCAGGATGTAGATGCCGTGCAATTGCGCCAGCGCGTAGCCGAGCGGCGGCGCTTCGGTCGCGTTGGCCGGCGCCAGCTGCGCTGGCCGGTAATCGACTGCGGCAACTGCGGTTGCCAGTTCCATCGCCGGCTGCGGCCGCGTTTCGCGCGCGCCGAACAGCGTTGCGTAGAAATTGGCCGCCGGCTCTTGCGCGCTCAACGGCATGCGGGTTTGTTCGAACCATTGCTGCTGTGCCGGGCGTGCCGGTTCCTGGCTCGCCATTGCGGCTGGCGTGCTGCCGGCAGAAGTCTGCGCCAGCGCCTTGTGCAGCGAATGGAACAGGAAGCGATGCACCGGCTGCGGTTCGCGGAACCGCACTTCGATCTTGGTCGGATGCACGTTGACATCCACCAGCTCCGGCGGTAGTTCCAGAAACAGCGCGAAACAGGCATGCCGATCGTGATGCAGCACGTCGCGATAGGCTTCGCGGATCGCGTGGCTGACCAGCTTGTCGCGCACGAAACGGCCGTTGACGTAGAAAAACTGCGCGTCGCGGCTACCCTTGGATACTGTCGGCGAACCGGCCACGCCCCACAGCCGCAGGCCGTTACTGCTTTCCTCGACCGGCAACGCGCTGTCGGCAAAGTCGTTGCCGAGCAGGGCTTTCACCCGCTGCGCCAGCGGCTGGCTCGGCAGCCGGTACTGGGCGCGGCCGTTGTGGATCAGCGTGAATGCGGTCTGCGGAAAGGCGAGGGCGATGCGCTTGAATACGTCTTCGCAATGGGCGTATTCGGTGGCGTCGGATTTGAGGAATTTGCGCCGCGCCGGGGTATTGAAATACAGGTCGTGCACCTCGACCCGCGTACCGCCAGCCAGCGCTGCCGGCTGGATTTCGCCCGGCTGGCTGCTGTGGCTTTCCACCTGCCAGGCGTGGCTGTTTTCGGCTTGGCGGCTGGTGAGCGTCAGACGCGAAATCGACGCGATACTCGCCAGGCCTTCGCCACGGAAACCGAGGCTGGCCACCTGGTGCAAGTCTTCCAGGGTGGCAATCTTGCTGGTGGCGTGGCGCGTCAGTGCCAGCGGCAGGTCGGCCTGGTCCATGCCGCAACCGTTGTCGCTGACGCGGATCAGTTTGCTGCCGCCGTTCTGCAATTCGACCTGGATGTCGCTGGCACCGGCATCGAGACTGTTTTCCAGAATCTCTTTCAGTGCCGAAGCCGGACGTTCCACCACTTCGCCGGCGGCGATCTGGTTGATCAGGTGGTCGGATAGCAGGTGAATCGCGGGCATCTATGCAACAAAAATGGCAAAAGCGCGATTATAGCAGCGGCAAAGCCCCTGATTTTTGCCAATAATTCAAATCAGACGCAATGCTGCAAGGGATGCATCCAGATGCAAGTGATCAAAGTGCTGGTGGTAGACGATGACCCGATTATCCGTTCGCTGGTAACGGGCATATTGCGCAATGCCAATTACGATGTAGTGGGCGAGTGTTCGAACGGCGAAACCTTGCTGCGCCAGTTGCCGGAGCTGAAGCCGAGGCTGGTGCTGCTCGACATCAACCTGCCGGATACCGACGGCATCAGCCTGATCGACATGATCCATTCGATCAGCGATCCGGTGGTGGTGATGATGAGTGGCGAAGCCACACTGGACCGGGTAAGAGGGGCATTGAGCAAGGGCGCCAAGGGGTTCGTGGTCAAGCCGTTCAACGCGGCACGCCTGCTGGCTGCGGTGACTACCGCGCTGAAAGACGCAGCCTGATCGCCGTTTCTGCCGGGAAAGCGCCATGAATACCGCAATCGTCATCAATCTCGATTATCCGCATCTGAATCAGGCGGCAGCGCAGCGCATCTGGGAGATGATCGAACAGGCGTTTCTGCAGGCCGGTTTCAGCCGCAACAACCGCCTGTTTCTCTCGCCGCTGCAACCCGAGGCTGCCAGTGCCCTGGTACGCGAACTGATGCAGAAACTGGAACTGCAGCTCGCGGCGCAGGGCTTGTCGCTGTATGGCGCGCTGGCGGATTTCTATGCCGTGGATTACCTGCATACCGAAAACCTGATGCTACCGTCGCCATCGTCAATCGATGTGCAGGAGCTGCCGGGCAATGGCAGCACCGGCAATCACAAATGATCAGGCCAGCTTGGTGCGCGCCAGCGGTGGATTTTTGGCGAAATAACGTTTGATGCCGTTGTGGATCGCTGAGGCCAGCTTGGCCTGATAGGCTTCGTCCACCAGCCGTTTTTCTTCTTCCGGATTGCTGATGAAAGCCGTCTCGACCAGGATCGACGGAATGTCCGGTGCCTTGAGCACGGCAAAGCCGGCCTGTTCGACAGCCGAATTGTGCAGCTTGTTGATGCCGCCCAGCTCCGACAGCACGGCCTTGCCGAGCTTCAGGCTATCGCTGATGGTGGCGGTCTGGGTCAGGTCGAGCAGCGTGTGCGCCAGGTACGGATCCTTGACATTGATCCTGACGCCACCGATCAGGTCGGCCTGGTTTTCCTTGTTCGCCAGCCATTTGGCCGCTGTGCTCGATGCCCCCTTGTCCGACAACGCGAATACCGAGCTGCCGCGCGCATCCGGCTTGATGAATGCGTCGGCATGAATCGACACGAACAGGTCGGCATTGGCCTTGCGTGCCTTGCTGACACGGCCGGCCAGCGGGATGAACACGTCTTCGTCGCGCGTCATCACCACCCGTACGTTCGGTTGTTTTTCCAGCACCTGCTTCAGCTTACGCCCGACCGACAGCGTCACGTCTTTCTCGCGTGAGCCGTTGGCACCGATTGCGCCGGGGTCTTCGCCGCCGTGGCCGGGGTCGATGACGATAGTGATCAGGCGTTCGACGTCGAGCTTCTTGCGCGTGACTGCCGGCTCCTCCTCTTTCGGCTTGGCGGCCTTGGCTGCGGTATCGTCGCTATGCGCCAGCGTGTCGGATTTCTTCAGGTCGGTGCCGTCGATGCTGGCCGACTGGTCGAGGTTGAACAGCGGTGCGCTGTTCGGCGAATACAAATCGATCACCAGCCGGTGCTTGTAATCGCCTGCCGGTGGAATCGAGAATACCTGTGGCCTGGCTTCGGCTTTCAGGTCGAGCACCAGCCGCACCGTACCCGGCTTGTTGCGCCCGGCGCGCAGCTGGCTGATGAACGGATCGTCGGCATCGACTTTGCCGGCCAGGCTTTCCAACGCCTTGTTCAGCTCCACGCCTTCCAGATCGACCACCAGCCGGTCGGGGTTTTTCACCTGCAGCGTCTTGAAGGTCAGCGGTTCGCTCGATTCGAGCGTGACACGTGTGTAATCGGTCGATGGCCACACACGCACCGCAATCACCGTCGGCGCAGCAGCGGCGAAGCCGACCTTGCTCACGCTTAGCAGCAGCGATGCGGCTGCGGCTTTCAAAAGCTCGCGGCGGCCGCTATCCGGCTTCACGGTTGGAGGGGTTGGTTTGTCAGTGTGGTCAAACATGCCTGGCCTGCCTTGGATTGCGCTGTCACGTTCACGCTGCGGCCGGTGCCGCTGGGTGCCAGACTGATCAGCAGGTCGGGCGCGGGCAATAGCCCGGCAGCTTTTTCCGGCCATTCGATCAGGCACACCGAGTCTGGGTTGAAATAGTCCCGAAACCCGGCTTCTTCCCATTCGTACGGGTCAGCGAATCTATATAAATCAAAGTGATATAAGTATAAGCTAGAAATCGTGTAAGGTTCAACCAAGGTATAGGTCGGGCTCTTCACCTTGCCGGGAAAGCCCAGCCCGCGCAGGATTCCGCGCGTCAGCGTGGTTTTGCCGGCGCCCAGATCGCCTTCCAGAAATATCACCAGCCCCGGCTGGATCGCTGCGGCAATCCGGGCACCGAACGCCAGCGTCGCCGTCTCATCGGCCAACTGCTGTAGGCATGCCCGGCGCCCGGCAGTATCATGTTCTGCATGCATGTAAAAACTCCTGAAGCGCCGGCTCCCGACTGGCAGGCGCTGAAAGCAAACATCGACCGCTGGGCAATGGAACTGGGTTTTTCCGCCGCCAGCGTCGCCGGAATCGATTTATCCAGCGCCGAGCCGGGCCTGCTCAATTGGCTGGAGATGGGCATGCACGGCGCGATGGATTATATGGCAAAACACGGCCTGAAGCGGGCGCGCCCGGCGGAACTGGTGCCGGGAACGCTATCGGTGATTTCGTTGCGGATGAATTATCTCGCCGCCGATCTGCAACAGGCGCAACAGTTGCTCGACGATGGCCAGTCGGCCTACGTTTCGCGTTATGCGCTGGGGCGCGACTACCACAAAGTGCTGCGCACCCGGCTGCAGCAGCTGGCAGAACGTATTGGCGGCGAAATCGGTCAGTTTGGCTACCGCGTGTTTACCGACTCGGCGCCGACACTGGAAGTGGAAATCGCGTCGCGCACCCGCCAGGGCTGGCGTGGCAAACACACTTTGCTGCTCAATCGCGAGGAAGGGTCGTTTTTCTTTCTCGGTGAAATCTTCACCGATCTGCCGCTGCCGCCCGACCCGCCCGAAGCGGCGCACTGCGGCAGCTGCAGCAGATGCATCGATGTCTGCCCGACCGGCGCCATCGTTGCTCCGTATCGCGTCGATGCGCGGCGCTGCATTTCCTATCTGACCATCGAGTTGCACGATGCCATCCCGGTCGAGCTGCGGCCGCTGATCGGCAACCGCATTTACGGCTGTGACGATTGCCAGTTGTTCTGCCCGTGGAATCGCTTCGCCCGACAGGCAGTCGAGCCGGATTTCGCCATTCGCAACCGGCTGGATCAGGCCAGCCTGATCGAGCTGTTCGGCTGGAGCGAGGCCGAATTCCAGCAGAAGCTGGCCGGCACGCCGATCTACCGCATCGGCCATGAGCGCTGGCTGCGCAATATTGCCGTCGGGCTGGGCAATGCCACCGGCAGCCCGGCAGTGATTGCCGCACTGCAGGCGCGCGCCGATCATCCGTCGCCGCTGGTGCGCGAACATGTGGCCTGGGCGCTGCAACGTCATGGCGGCTGAAGGCGCTCCGGCGTCTATAGTGAGCCAATACCCCGGCGTGTATCATTGCGCCCTTTTGTGAACGGTCTGCGCGTATGGATTCCCTGCCTTCCCATCCGATTGGTGTGTTCGATTCCGGCGTCGGCGGCCTGACGGTTGTCCGGGCATTGATGGAGCGGCTGCCGTTCGAGGATATCGTTTATTTCGGCGACACCGCGCGCGTGCCGTACGGCGTCAAATCGGTCGAGACCATCAAGCATTTCACCGGCCAGATCACCGAGTTCCTGCTGGAGAAAAAGGTCAAGCTGCTGATCATAGCCTGCAATACCATGGCGGCAGTGGCGGCGGACGTGGTGAAAAATCTGGCGCTGGATGTGCCGGTGCTGGATGTGATCGAGGCCGGCGCGCGCAATGCGGTGGCGATGACGCGCAACAACGCCATCGGTGTGATCGGCACGCCGACTACGGTCAATTCCAATGCTTATGCGCGCAGCATCCACAACCTGAATCCGAACGTGCGCGTGTATTCGCAGGCCTGCCCGCTGTTCGTACCGCTGGTGGAAGAGGGTTGGCTCGATCATCCGGTAACGCGGCTGACGGCGCAGGAATACCTGAAGAGCGTGCTGGTGGAAAAAATCGACACGCTGGTGCTGGGTTGCACCCATTACCCGCTGCTCAAGCCGCTGCTGCAGGAGCTGGCCGGACCGCAGGTGCAACTGGTGGATTCGGCAGTGGCAATGGCAGAACAGACGGCACGGATGCTGGGTGAAATTGGCCTTGCCAATCCGCAACGCGATTTACCAAACTATCAGTACTACGTTACCGATATCCCTTTGCGCTTCCAGACCATCGGCGAGCGCTTCCTCGGCCGGTCGCTGGCGCACTTGCAACAGGTAAAATGGGGCTGACAGCATATTTGTATATGCTTATAATCCGGCAGTTGATCTGGCAACAAACAATCATTAGAGGAGCCATAATGTTCAAAGTCCGTTCGAATGTTCTCGCCGCAGGTACCGCACTGCTGGTAACTGTCGGTATGTCCGGTTGCGCCTGGATTCAGGAAGCCTACACACCTTCCACCCCTGCCGCGCCGACAGCAGCAGCACCAGCGCCTGCCGCAACCCCCGCGCCCGTTACGGCACCCGCACCTGCTGCGGCCGCCGCAGCACCTGCCGCCACCGACAGCAAATATGTCGGTACCTGGGTGGGCAAATGGGTGGTAGACGGCACCGGCACCGACGGCAAGGCCGTGATCGAGGTCAAATCGGTGGATGGCGACACTCTGACCGGCACTTCGTCGATCCTCGATACGCCGTTCGGCGATCTGATCGAGCCGTTCGCACCGGGCAAGCTGAAAGAACCGAATACCGTGATCCTGTCGCACGCCAACGGCGCCGTATTCACACTCAAGGCATCGGATGTCGGCGGCAAGCCAACACTGAAAGGCACGTTCAAATACGAGGCCTACACCGGCACGCTGATTTATACCAAGCAATAACTGCCGGCAGATTGCCAACGCAAAAGCGGCCTGCGGCCGCTTTTTGTTTATGCAAAACAACGGTCAAGCAAAGCGCTGTGCTAAAATACCGGCCTTTTTCGTCCTGCTGGTGGCTCCATGAACCTCTCCTCGCTTACCGCCCTGTCTCCGCTCGATGGCCGCTATCAATCGCAAGTCGCCGGTTTGCGGCCGTTTTTCAGTGAATACGCACTGTTCCACAACCGCATCCGCGTCGAAGTCGAATGGCTGAAAGCACTGGCCGCCGAAGCCACAATCGGCGAAATCGCTGCGTTTTCCGCTTCGACCATTGCCGAGCTGGATCGGGTGGTTGCCGAGTTCGACGAGGCCGATGCGGCCGAAGTCAAGGCAATCGAGGCCGAGACCAACCACGATGTAAAAGCCATCGAATACTGGCTCAAGCGCCGCTTTGCCGACAACGCCGAAGTACTGGCCGCCAGCGAGTTCATCCACTTTGCCTGCACCTCGGAAGACATCAACAACCTCAGCCATGCCTTGATGCTCAAATCCGGCCGCGACAGCGTGCTGTTGCCGGCACTGGACCAGATCGTCAACCGCATGACCGAGCTGGCGCACGATCTGGCAGCCACGCCGATGATGAGCCGCACCCACGGCCAGCCAGCGACGCCCTCGACCATGGGCAAGGAACTGGCCAACGTGGTTTACCGTCTGCGTCGCCAGCGTCAGCAGATTGCCGCTGTCGAGCTGCTGGGCAAGATCAACGGCGCGGTGGGTAACTACAACGCGCACCTGTCGGCTTACCCGGAATTCGACTGGGAAGCGTTTGCCAAGCGCTTTGTCGAAAGCCTGGGGCTGGTGTTCAACCCCTACACCATCCAGATCGAGCCGCACGATTACATGGCCGAGCTGTACGACG
>ERZ724526.1162-NODE-1162-length-14058-cov-7.962294_pt1 | contig 14058 bp, 7 predicted proteins | sample MGYA00376059_ERZ724526 | MGnify/ENA primary metagenome ERZ724526 (study PRJEB28724, sample SAMN07190883) | activated sludge metagenome | isolation source: activated sludge of sewage treatment plant in Hong Hong | place: Hong Kong | collected 2016-03-17 ... | reverse complement strand
TTATTCCGGCGGCAATTCTGGCCTTGGGCACGGCGGGAATCGGATCAGGCATCGCCGGGGCAGCCGGCCTGTCGGGGGTGGCAGGGCAAGCGGTTGGTGGAGCGATCGCAGGTGGCGTCGCGGGCGGTATCAACGCCGGAATGAACGATACGAATCTTCTCGCCGGGATCGGGCGGGGCGCGCTGTTCGGCGGACTCGGCGGTGCGGCAAAAGGCGCGTTTATGGGCGACGGCGGACTGGGTAGTGCGGGCGGCGGTGGAGGTGGCGGCGGTGGAGGCGACCTCGGCGACCTCGGCGACCTCGGTGGGGGGCTGAAGCTCAATTCTTCCGGAACGGGGCTGCAGTATCCGACGTTCGATCCGACGACGCAGCTTCCTGACACGCTGGGCTCCGGCGTTACCACGCCCGATTCGTTTTTCCCGACGTTCGACGCGGAGACGCTCAATCTTCCCGAGTTTCTGACGTCGCAGACGGGTTACGGGCTCAACCCGAACACGGCCGGTACGGGGCTTCGTCCGCCTACGACTCCCGGATTGGGGACGATGGGGAATGCGCAAGGGCTGACGTTGGACGTTCCTGATGGGACGCTGAGTCAGGCCGGGTTCGTGCCGTCGGGCAGTTCCTTGTACGCCCCGACGAACCTGCCGTACGACGAGGCCAACTACATCTCCAACCCCTTTACGGCCAATCCCGATCCCGTAGTTTCCAACCCGGGGCCGGAGCAGTCTACGCTCGACAAGCTGACGAACGGATACAAATCCCTCCCGCCCGGGCTTCAGAGCACTATCGAACGCCTCGGGGCGCCGCTCGTCGCGAACGCCATCGAGACGATTATTGGCGGCGGGGGCGGCGGGGGCACTACCGGATTGGAGGTAGGGACGACGCCGGACTACAACACGGACCCCGGTACGGGGCTTGAGCCCGGCGACTTGTCTGCGTACCTCCCGTATGGGATCGGATGGCGTGGCATGAAGGGCGACAAGGCGAAGAAGTATTCGAAGCGGAAGGCCGGCGCAACGGCTTCGCCTAACTTCGAGGAAGATCGGTACGGCGTAATGAAGATCGGGCAGAAGCGCGTTCGGGCGCAGAAACAATCGACCAAACCGGGGCGGACGTATGGCTAGTTTTCTCGACTTCGTCAGCAACGTTTTCGACGGGGATAGCGTCTGGGGCAAGATCGCACAGACGGCCATCCCTGCCGTTGCGACGTCGCTGCTCGTCAAAAAACCGAAGATCGCGGACTCGTCTAGCGCGATTTCGCTCGACATGTACAAGCGAATGGCCGATCTTGCTGAGAAACAGGGCGCGCTGACAGACATTCAGAAACAGGTTCTCCTACAGCACTACCTCCCGATGGCGATCGGTAACGCGAATCGAGCGCAGTCTGTCGGTTCCGGAGCGGACCTCGAGACGTACATTGGGCGAGCAGGCGCTGACGCAGATCAGGCGAACGCAAACGTTCTCGCCAACTATGATCGGCAATACGCCTCTACTGGCGGGCGCAAAACGGACCCGTCGTACCTCGCTACGCGGGCGTTGATCGAGTCGAAGGCCGTGCCGAACAAGATTCACGCGATGAACACGGCAGGCATGCAGCGCGAAGAGTACGGGGATCGACTGCGCGCGAGCGCGCTCGGCGGGCTGCAAACGAACCCGAACTACCTCGCCGGCGCAGGCACGCTCGGCGGGGCCGCGGGCGGAATCAGCGGGGTCGGTAGCGTCGCTATGCAGAACTACCGGCAAGAGGTTGCCGACACGATGGCTGCGTTCAAGGAGCCGTGGCAGATCGCCGCTGCGGATCGACAGAAGACGCAGGATCGACAGGACGAGTCCGCATGGCGTGACGCGATGATTAAGGCAGTGTCTGGTAGGGGGTATTCATGAGCGGCTTCCTTCAGGGGGTAGGCGTCGCCCTTAATGCAGGTAAGGACATCGAACGTCGCGATCGGCAGGATCGCATGGCGGCGATGGAGGAGTCGGACGCGCGGCGGCGGCAGTCGCTAATGAAAATACGACAGGCGGCAATCATAGAAATGCTCCGTCGGCAGCAGGAACGGGAAAGCGGGGCGCAAGGCGGGGCCAAGTTCGGTGGACTGTACGACGACGCGAAAAACGGCGGGGACCTCCCTAGCGTATTCGGCGAACCGGTTCGCCCCACGACCTCGTTGGACGAAATGCTGCTTCTCGGGCTTGCCCCGCGCGCCGAGCCCGCGATCGGGTTACGCATGCACGGTGGGCAAGGGCTGGTTCCCCCTCCGGGGTTCTCTGACGGCGGTCCGGTTCGCGTGCCGGCCTCGGCTCCCGTGGGAGTCGTAGCTATCCCTCCCGGTACCGCCGGGTTCTCGCCGGCGGCGGGGGCGATGCCGCCGTGGATTCAAGGATACCGCGACGGCGGGCCGGTGCGGGATTTGCGCATGATGCGCGTAGACCAGATGACAGGCGCCCCTCCTGCTTCTGCATATCCCGAGCCGCAGGCGGGTTCAACCGGAGGACTCCCGATGGACGAGGTACTGGCTCGTTTCCGCGGTGTTCCGGTCGAAGCGGTTCGTGCAGAGCGGGAGCGCAAGCTGCAGGATGCGCTCCGTAAGCGCGGGGAAGTCCGCGGGCCCGGGACGGGTACGTCAGATTCGATTCCAGCGCGGTTGTCGGATGGCGAGTACGTCATTCCCGCCGAAGTGGTGCGGCGCAAGGGGACGGACTTCTTCGATAAATTGTTGAACGAAAGGAAGAAGTGATGGCCGGTTCAGACTATCTGGCGGAGTTGGCTGCGGACCCACAAGTAGCTGCTGACCGCGCGGCTATGCTCAATACGGTTGAGAACATGTGGGCGGCGGGGAAAGATATTGCCACGCTTCCCGGACGGGGGCTGCTTGGTGCGGCGAACACGGCTATCGTTCGTCCAGCTCGAGCCCTCGGGGTACCCGTTCCGTACATACCCGACGTAGCCCCGGGTAACTTCCGTAGCCCTACGCCCTATATGGACGAGCTTCGGGCTAAGCGCGCGACGCCCGCTACGGGGACGGCGGTTCAGGATTGGCGAGCTGGTGAGCGGGCTTCGTACACTGACCCTGCGGTACAGGCGGCGCCGGTCGCACAACCGAAACCGAAGGCGACTCCGGCGATGACTGCTGCGCTGTCGACTTCGACGCCCGCGCCGGCGGTTCCCGACGCGACGCCTACCCAACAGGCCCGGTTCAAGGAGCTGGCTACAAAGCCTATTCGAACTGAGTACGATAATCAGGCGGCAATGATGCACGATCTGTTTGTTATGCTCGGTGCCGCGGGGGATTTCGAAGGGGCAATGCAAGCTCGTACGGCGTTTATGGCGGCCCACGGGGGGCGTAACAAGGCGCAAGCCGAGATGGCGCTGAACGCGCTCACCGGTGGCGACATCGAGCCGGCGATCGCTGTCATGAATCATACGATCCCGAACGGGCGGCAGATTGTCGGTTACAGCGCGGACTCGGACGGCAAGAAATTTACGCTACGGTACTCCGACGGACAGACGGAAGACACGACCCGCGAAGCTATCGGGCAAGCCATGATCGGCATGCGCGATCCCGACGTTTGGGCGAATATCCTGAAGGCGCGCGAGACGAAGCAAGCTGAGCTGGCCGGACAGACGCAGCTCAAGGCGTACGAGTATGGGCTCAACGTCTCGAAGGCACAGCTCGAGCACGCACTGAACGTGCAGCGGGACTCGCTGAAAATTCTCGGCGAAGCCGGATCGAAGATGTGGCTGAAACAGAACGGATACGACGAGAAAGACCCGACGGTACGCATGGCGTTCCACCCCATCGACCCGACGAAACAGTATGTCTTGCGTGGGTCGCAGGCGTTCGAACTCACGAAAGACCTGAACGGCAAGCCGGCGTACAAAGAGGTTGTCTTGCCGGGGGCGGCGCCTGCCCCGTCTACTATGCGGCCGAGGGCCCCAGCGGCTCCGTCTGCCGGTACAATCGCGGGGGTGCCGACGAAGTATCCGGGCATCTTCGAGTAAGGAGCATTCATGATCGGAAGTCCGTTCGATAGCGACAACCCCCTGCCGCCTATCCCTTCGGTTCCGCCCGGGTCGTCTACGCAGGTGTCCGCTCCCGCGGGAGCCGCGAAGTCCGCGCCCAGCACGCGGTACGATGACCTGTTTGCGCAAGCCGAGCAGGAACACGGGCTTCCTTCGGGGCTGCTCAAGGCTATGGCTTCCGTCGAGTCGACCTTCAACCCGACTGCCGTGTCAAGCGCCGGAGCCCGCGGGCTTATGCAGTTCATGCCGGATGCGGCGGCTCGATTTGGTGTGCGCGACGTCAACGACCCCGCGCAGGCGATCCCCGGCGCGGCGAAGTATGTGAAGTTCCTGCTCGATCGGTATGACGGGGACGTCCCCCTTGCGCTTGCCGGGTACAACGCTGGCGAGGGGCGGGTTGACGCGTCCATCAAATTCGGTAGCCGGCTCCCGAAGGAGACTCGTGCGTATGTCCCCAAGGTTCTCGCGGCCTTTGGCGCAGCTCCTGCGTCGGCGCCTCCTCAGAAACTTGCTCCGCAGATAGGCTGGAACGACGCAGGTCAGGTCTACATCAACGGAAAAACGTACGATTCGAAGACGAGCGATCGCGAAATCGTTCACTCGATCTTCACCGGGGAGCACCTCAAACCGGGCACGGCGCCGCTGCCGAACGGTTTCCAACCTTGGACCCCCGAGGACGCCGAACTCTATGCACGTCGGCGCATGCCGTCCTCCAACGCGGGGAAGTCGTGGCAACAAGGAGTAGAGGGCGTCAAAGGAATCGGCGGGGCCTTAGGGGCGGCGCTCGGTGACGCTGCGGGTGCACAGGGACTGTCGAAGTGGGGGCGCGAAGTAAGCACTAACTCTGCACAGTACGCCGGCGAGTTGGGGTACTACAACGAGTTCCCGCAGTCGTACCGCGAGGTAACGCCGGGTAACGTCGGCAGCTACGCGGCGCACACGCTTATCAGCAATCTGCCGCAGCTCGGCGTGATGGCCGCAGGTGGGATCGGCGGCGCGCTTGCGCGCGTCGGCGCTACTGCAGGCATGGGCGCGGCCGGCTACGGCATGGCCGTTGGGGACATTGCGCAGAACCAACTCGAAGCGTCGGGTAGGACGGACCTCGGTGTCGCGGGGGCGCTGGCTGTGCCGTACGCGGCTGTTGACCTGATGACGGGTACCGGCGGCGCGATGATGCGCGCCCTCGGCGGTAAGGCGCTCAAGGGGGCCGTTGCCGAGTTTGCCGTACGCCGTGCCGCTATAGGCGCGGGTCGCGGGGTCATCGAGGAACCGATCGGCGAAGTCACCCAAGAGGGCATCAACCAACTCGGGCGCATGTCGGTCAATCCGAACATCGACCTGATGGCCCCTGACGCGGTCGAGCGGTACAAAGAGTCGTTTTTCGGCTCTCTCGCCCCCGGCGCAGTGCTCGGCGGGGCGTTCGGCGCGATGGAACGGCCGACGCCGGCTCCGCCTCCTCCTGCTCCCCAGCCGGTACCTCCGGTGCAGGTCGAAACCGCCGTTCCCGGCGGAAGCGGCATGGAGCCTCCGGCGCCCGCGGGGCGGGCGGCGCCCAGTTTTCTGCGGCCGACAACGCCTACGGACCCCGGGGCGCTGACGCCCTTCGATCTGAACGCGCCTGATGGCGGGCAAGGGCTCGAGCAGGTTACGTCGAATCCGCAGTTCCAGCAGCTGTTCTCGCAGTATCAAGCGGCGGAACTCGCAGGCGATCAGGAAGGGATGGCGCAGGCAGTACGCCAAGCCCAGCTGCTTGCCGCACAGCAGATGCAGGCGTCTCCCGGACAAGGGGAGCTGTTCGGCAAACCGACGATTCCAGCAGAATATGTTGCTGCGGCGCAACCGGCTCCGGTACCGGCGCCTGTTGGGCGCACTCCGCGCGGGCAACCTACTACTGTTGCGCCGCTCACTCAGGTTGAAACGGCTCCGCCGGCACCGGCACCGGCCCCGGAGCCGCCGGCTCCCACGGGAGCCACGACCGAAGTCGACGGGGTCAAGCTCTACACAACCCGAGGCGCGGAGCGCAAGGACGCGGTGCGGCAGCTCATCAAGCTCGTCAAACGGCGGCTGTTCTCGGAAAACCGCATTACGAAACCGGAGTGGGACGCGGGGCTTGCCGCTGCCGTGAAAGACATTCCACCGCAGTTTCGCGGTGCGGTTACGCAGGCGCTGAAGGACGATCAGACGTACCTCAGCCTTGCGGACATCGAGGAAAACAAGGGTGCGGCGAATACAGCCAAACGCAAGGCGAAGGCCGGGGTGGCGCTGTCCGACGCCGACATCGCCGCAATCGCACGCGAGCTGGATCAGGCGCCTTCGGAGAACGAAGATGGCGACATGACGTACGAGCCCTATGGTCCGCACACCGACACCCATCGTCTCATTCAGGCGCGGGACCAACAGGTGTCGCAGTTCTCGTCCGCCAAGAGTAACAAGCGGCATACGAAACACGCAGAGGAAATGCGCGGCAACACGATGGCCCTCGCGACGGCGCTCGACCAGCTTGCGAACGAGTACGGCGAGCAGAACATCGATCGGGCGATGAAGTTCCTGAAAGACCGCGAGAAACCCGGGCAGCGGCAGTCGAGTCCGAACATTCGATTCTCTCAAGCATGGCGCATGTTCAAGACAGGAGAGCTGGCCGGCAACGAATTCATGGCCGGCATGCGCGGGTCGCCTGTTCGCGACAACTGGTCCGGCGAGGAGGTCAACCGCAAGGTCAACGAACGCAACGCGGCCGAAGGTCGCACCGAGCCGGATGAGGCGCGGCTTAACGACATCATGGGGAAGGGCGACAAGCACGCCCGCGTACTCAAGGCGTTGGAGTATTTCTCTCGGCACAGTGCATATCCGCTCGGGCGCGTGGTGTCGAGCACGCTCGCGGCGTTCGTCAAGGCGAATCCGGACTCTGTACCGGACATCGAAATTGTCGCTGGTCGCGATCCGAAAAAGCGGGCCAACGGACGGTACGTACCGGACGAGCATAAGGTCTACCTGTACCTTGGTGGACACAACGAACGCACGATGCTGCACGAGCTGATCCATGCGGTATCGATGGCGTACATCAGCGCACACTGGAACCGGCCGACTCCGGCGCTCGTTCGGTTTACGAAGGTGTTCGACGAGTTCCGTTCAGCTCACGAAAAGGCGTTCGACGCCTATTCGAAGACGTTGGACGCAGACGAACTCGCGCTACTTAAATCTGCGTTGCGCGCGACCGCCGGCATGAACGAGACGAATCGATTCGCCGCAGTCTCCGAATTCCTGACGTACGGTCTTACGCACCTCCCGTTTCAAGAATACCTCCAGAACCTGCGGGTAGATGAGTCCAAGCTGCCCGCGCGAGACGTGGCCGCAGGCTCCACAACTTCTGTGAGTGTCGTCAAGGACGCGGAAGGAAAGACGTCGCTGACGAAAAAGGGAACCCCGCGGTACCGCACTACGCTTACCGTGTTCAGTCGGTTCGTCTCGGCGCTATCCCACATCCTTACCGGGAAGTCGTGGGCGAACCGCGAGAATACGGCGATGTCCCACTTCATCGAGGCGAGCGCGGAACTCCTTGCCGCAGCGCAAGCGGATACGGATGCGACGCCTGTGGGCATCGGCAAGCGACTGAAAGTCGGCGGAATTGATGCCGCCCCGGGTGTAGATGAGGAAACTACCGTTACCCCCGACGTGCGGCAGGCCCACGAGGCGTCGAAAGCCGCGCGACAGACGCAGGTAGAGACGTCCCGGAAACTGCGGGAAGAGGCTCGCGCAGTCCCGCCCGAAGTCGCCGCGGAGCGGTTCAAGAACGCATCGCGGGTCTTGTCGCAAACGTCGATCATCAAACCGTGGAAGCGGCACTCGGCCACGCCTCTCTCCATGCTCGACGCGGTGTACAAGGCCGCGCTAACCGGCGTCGGCGTTACCAAAGGGCTGAAGGCCGCGTGGGAGGCTGCCGAGACGCTGAGCAAGTACGCTGCGCGCAAGAGCGTGTTGTACCGCAACACGCTGCATGCTGTCGTGGACAAGTACGGGCAGTCCCCCGAGTATCGCAACGCCGCGCATCTTATCGACAACCAGAACATTGCGAAGATCGGTCCGCTCAACGACTTCGTCAAAGCCCTCGGGGACTTGCCCGCGGATCAGTACGCGGCCATTACGCGCGTGCTGAACAGCACCGCTCCGTTCGAGTCGATCCAAGACGAGTTCACCCCGAAGCAACTCGAGGCCATTCGCGCCGCGCAGGAGGTGATGAACGACCTCGTGGAACAGGCCGTTGCTGCGGGGGTCATCGACAGCGATCAGGCGAAAGCTAACGGGTACATGCTGTTCAAGCGTCGGTATCTGAGCGAACTGAAAGACCTCGCCGGCAAGACGGGGCTCAAGGCGCACTCTGGCGTTGCGGGGCTGTCGCTGAAGGATACCGGCGTTACGCAAACCGTGGCGAAGTCCCACGTTACACAGACCGACGACGGTCGGTATATCGAGGTCTTGCACGTTCGCCCGAACGGTACGGTAGAGACGTTCTTCGTTCCGCCGGGCACCCCGCTGTCCGAAGTCAACGAGGGGGAGAATGTCGAGTACGTGCCGGGTAAACCGATCTGGACGATACAGAAGCGCTTGTCGAAGGACGAGACGCTGACGTTCCATCGTCCCTACACGGATGAGGAGATGGCGGCTGCCGGTGCGATCCAAGACCCGCGGTTTCTGCTGCAGGTTACGGCGCACCATCTCATGCAGGACATCGCGCACGCGGATTTGTTCCACTACTTGCGCGACCTTGGTGACCCGAAGGTTAAGGGCGAGGAGTACCACCCGGAACACAAGGTAGTGTTCGATTCCCGCCTTGATGCCGAGCTGTTCGAAAAGGACATGGGGCGGAAGGTCGAGCCTCGCGATTGGGTTGAAGTGCCGCGTACGAAGAACGACGCCGGCGGGTACCGGTATGGTGCGCTTGCGGGGAAGTGGGTTCCGCGCGGAATCTGGACGGACATCAACGCTCGCGTCTTGAACAAGCCGCTGTTCCCTGAGTGGAACAAGGTGCTGACGTACTGGAAGAAAACCAAAACGACGTGGTCGCCCGTCACGCACTTCAACAACGTCGCGGCGAATTTCTCGCTGCTGTACTACCACGACATCTCCGCAACGGCGCTGCTGCGGTCCATCGGCGTGTATCGGGACTACCTGTTCGGCGACGAGGCGGCGCAGGCCCGCGCGAAGCCCGTTATCGAGGAATTCAACCGGTCCGGGGCGAACATCGGTTCGTTCGACACTCGTGAGGTACGGCGGGACGAGCTGCGCGAGCTGGTCGACAACATGCTCGGCACCGAAAAGAGGGAGCCTTCGACCAAGCTCGGCGAGTACGCTCGGCTCATGAAGCTCCTGACCGTGTGGGAAGGGCTGAAGGCGGCGGGCAACGTCATGGACAAGGCGTACCAGACGGAAGACAACGTCTTCCGACTCGCCGCGTACATGCAGGCCATCAACGACGGGAAGTCGATCACCGACGCGGGCAAGTTCGCGTCTGAAGCGTTTGTGGACTACAACATCACAGCCCCCGCGATCAGCATGGCGCGACAGACGGTGCTGCCGTTTATCGCGTGGCCGTATCGGATGATTCCGGCGATGCTCCGCATCGCGGTGTTCAAGCCGTGGAAGATCGCTACGCTGGTTACCGCACTGCACGGGCTCAATGCGCTTGGTTACGCGATTGCTGGAGGCGACGAGGATGAGGAGCGCAAGTTCCTGCCGGAAACGCGGCAGGGGGCCCTCGGCGGGTTCTTACCAGTACCGAAAGCGATCCGCATGCCGTGGAACACTGGGGATAACTCGACGTACTACGATATGACGGTCTTGTTCCCCACCGGCGATCTGCTCGGACTGGGTAGCGCGACCGTGTTCGGTGCGAAGCTGCCTGCTCCGATGACGCCCTCGGGGCCGCTGGTGTTGTTGGCCGAATCGCTGTTCGGATACGACACGTTCCGCGGAGAAAAGATTACCTCGCCTGCAAACGAGTGGTACGAGAACGTTGGGGCTACTGCGAAGTTTCTCGCGCAGGGGTCGTTGCCGAACATGCCGCTGCCCGGCACGCGGCAGGGCGGGCAGCTCTATGACCTGATGCGGGATAAGCACGGCATCACAGGAGCCGAGATGAACGCGCTCTACACGCTGGCCGGTTTCGTTGGGCCGAAATTCATCGAGCTGAATCAGGCGGAAGGCGCGGCTTCCCTCGGGATGCGGCTGAAGAAAATCCGGGCCATCCATAAGGAGGCCATCGCGAAAGCGGCGCGTGGAGAACTTCGCTACGGTACCCCGGATTACGATAAACTTATCGACAGGATTACGTCTCTGAATGAGAAGATGCAGGAAGAGATGTCTGACGAAATGGAGCCGTAAGGAACGAAAACAGCATGCCACGAGACTACAAGAAAGAGTACGCGAATTACCAAGGCAAACCGGAACAGATTCGCAATCGCGCAAAGCGCAACGCAGCCCGGAAAGAGATGATGGACGCCGGGCTTGTGCGCAAGGGCGACGGAAAAGACGTTGACCACGCCACCCCCATCGCCAAGGGGGGCGGGAACTCGCGGGGTAATCTCAGGGTGCAGTCGCAGTCGCAGAACCGGAGTTTCGCGAGGACACGTACTGCGCGTATGAAATAGCCTGTGATTCGAACAAGTCCATTTGCCGCGAGTATAGGGCTCGAGTCCCATACAACGATATACAACCCATCTGCTTCGTCCGTTCGTACAACTCTACGACGTCGGAGACATGCCCTCGGCTGAACGAGAACACCCCCTTGTTCGCAGGCACCTTATCCCCGAGGCGGCATAGCGAGCAGTAGTAGTGGTAGGCTTCCTTTGACCTGCGCTTACGTAGTGCCCGCACTCGGCGCCGCTTGTCGGTGAGAATTTTTTCGCCCTTAGCGTTTTTCATCCCGCCACCACCTTGAGTTCTGTCGGCCCCGCGCCGACGGCGTTCTGTTGCATCACCTCAACGAAGCGCTCGTGCTTCATGACAATTTCGTAGCTGCGTACTGCGGGCATCGTTACCGGTGTCCCGCGCATCAAGCTCAACCTGCGATCCTTGTGGACCGTCACTCCGTTAGCCGCAAGCTGCGCCACAAGCCCGCGGACGTCGGCCCCGCGATCGCGGCACCATTTGTTGAACTGGACTTGGTTGATGTACAGCCGCCCGCCTTTGAACGGGTTCGTCTTGTCGTACTCGATTTCCATGCGAGCAACGCATTCATGCGTTGGGACAGGGTCGACGTAGTGGGAGCGGTCTTCCTTCCGGTTGTGCTTCCAGAACACCACCTTGCTCTGATGTTCGCCGACGTACTGGCCGAGGATTTCGAAGCAGTCGAGTTTGGTCGAGTCCGTTTCCTTCCTGAGTTGCACGATGTACCGCAGCCCTTCCCGAACGCACTGTTCGTGGTTGAAGTCCGTAAGCCCGCTTGCGCGGCAGATTTCCCCCGTGGCATACGCGATAACCATCGCAGCCTGCCAGAAACGTTCCTTGCCCGTAAAATCGAAATTGAACGTCCGATGGAACTTCTTCAACGCAGCTTCGAAAACGACGTGCGGCCCTCCGAGTTCGAGTATCGCCTTGATGAAAGGTTCCCCGATGAGCCCGTGGTTGCGGTCCAAGAATTTGTTGAGCTGATATCCGGCGTTCGTTCCGCCGGACGTTTCGGCGAATACCGCATTTGGTCCCACTTCGAACTGCAGGATGCGCATGGTTTCGCCGTCAGTCGAGAACCGTTCAGCGAGCAGAGCGTACAAGTCTTGGTTTGACGACGCGATAGAGACGGTTTCCCACTCCATCGATTCTTGAAACCCGCCGCCTTTCGTAAGGCGCTTTTTCTCGCGACCCTGCGTCAAGAAGTACACCGTTTTCGGCAACAACCGTGGGTCGATCGTCGTAATCTCGTCGATGTAGATCGGCAGGTTTCCGTACACCCCCATCGTCTTGAAGGTGGCGTTTTGCGTATCTTCGACGGTCAGGCGGGTTTTTTCGGGGTTCCCGTACGCGCTGTTGATGAAACTACCTGTCGTGCTCTTCCCGGTCCCACTGGCTGCCGAGTACATGTTGACGAGAACAGACTTCAGATTCGACCCTACCATCAGGGGGGCGCCCACCCCCATGAGAAACACCAGTCCATGAAACTCGAGCCCCGGAGCGTTGAATATCGACGTCGCCTGTACCCACTTCTGCAGATCGCCTTTCGGTGAGTACGTTGCGCCGAACGTCGCCGCTGTGCCGCCAAGTCGGACCGTTTCTGTTACGGATTTCTTGATAAGCCGCTCTCCGAGAACAAACGATTCGCAGGTATCGTCGAGCCAGCCGAACGAGTTACACAGCACTTCGGAATCCGTCTCCCGCTGCAGTTCCTGAAGGTAGGTCATGAGGTACGTCCTTGTCATTTTCAGCATCAGCTCGTTGGCGATGAAGAGCTGATGGTTGAGCGCCCACGTGTGGAAGTCTTTCGTGCTGCCGCCGAGCGTATCCATCTCGAGCGGCACGGTACCCCAACCGGCTTTCGGAAAGTTCACTTCAACGAGGCACATTGACTTCCCCGAGTGATCGTCCTTGTACCGACGGCTCGGATAAAGTAAGTACTCACTAACCGGGATAACCTCGTCCCCTACGGTCTTGAATATCATGGACCCGCGGACAAGGTACCCGTGGGGCATCGGTATCGCCTTGGCGGCGACTGCCGCCGGCGTGTCTGCCGCTGGCTGGTAATCGGACAGCTGAATCGGTGACCCGACGCGCCCCCGGTGGGGGCAGGACGCACATGGGGCGCTGTTGATCCGTTCGAAGTGTGTGCATGAGCTGGGGCCGCTGTTGACCTTCCATTGCTCCATTTTCTGCAGCGTCTTCACCGCGTCGAACTTCGGATGACCGCGGCTCCACCGGAGGGCTACCGCGTCCGAGTCGACACAGAACCCCGCGATTCCCAACGCTGCATACCAGAGGGGCTCTTCGACGTTGCCGCCGCATGCGGCGATTGCGGTAATCTGCGGACACTTCGCTTCGATGTCCTCTGATTTAGCCGGCGGGTATTCGACAGACATGACCGCATCGGCGACTGCGGAAACCCGCTTGGCCGCTCCCGCGGGAGCCGGCTCCCTCTTGGCGAGCTTGAGGATGCGCTCAAACAATACGTACGGGTCGAAGTCCCCCGTGTCTTGGACCAGCCGTACCGGACGCTCCACGCCCTGTTTGCGGTTCTGCGTTCCGACGGGACGAAGTACCATCGCCGGCTCGCAGATTTTGCTGGTGTCGATGTCGACGCCATTGGCGAGCAGCAGGTCGCGCAGCGCCTCGGATACTGTCCGCCACTGGCGCGTACTGACGTCCATTGTAAGCGGGTAATAGCAGTGCAGGCCGTACCCAGAGGAGACGAGGCATGGCTCGGGCAGGTCGAGGGCGCTGCAAGCCATCAGAACCGCCGTAGCGGCGGCTTGCTGTGTGGCGTAGGGTTTCCCCTCGCCAACATCAACGTCGAACGCTAGCGTTCGAAATTGGCGTGTCTGTACTGCCTTGCGGGTGATCTTTCCGGTTTCGCTGTCTTCGTTGCCGTCGAACGCGGCTAATGCGTAGTAGACTGTCTTGGGGGGAACGTCGAAATTTCGTGCCGCAGTCTCGAGTTCTTCGATCGTCTCGTACCGGTAGTTGCGATACCACGATTCCCCGTCTCCCTTCGGCGTTCCAACGGTCAGCACGTACCACCCGGAGGAAGGCAGTACGCGCGACGTGAATGAATTCATGCCGCCCTCTCCATGACGTTTTCTTGTAGCTTAGAGGATTACGACCAGCGGCGCTAGACTGGTGTGAGATGGCATTTTATGATACGCCCGCCACTGGCGTAGATATCCTTCCACGGGCGCCCTAACAGTTCCACAGCTTTCGTTTCGCACGATTTTCGCGAGTGGTCGACTAAGTGCGTCACAAATCCGGCACGCCTACCTTTTGGCACCCACGCGAAAGCCCACACGGCTCTCCCTACATACGGACGCGTTTCGCCCATGTTGGCACCCCCAGTTTTT
>ERZ724526.1160-NODE-1160-length-14078-cov-11.716038_pt1 | contig 14078 bp, 7 predicted proteins | sample MGYA00376059_ERZ724526 | MGnify/ENA primary metagenome ERZ724526 (study PRJEB28724, sample SAMN07190883) | activated sludge metagenome | isolation source: activated sludge of sewage treatment plant in Hong Hong | place: Hong Kong | collected 2016-03-17 ... | reverse complement strand
GTCTTGATACTTTGAGCCGGGCCGGTGGTATTGTAAGTGGGTAAGGTAGCAGACCAGCTACCACCATTCACCTGGTATTGAAGTGTAGAGCCTGCAGGACAAGGGCTTCCTCCAGGAGCTGTAATACTTCCTCCTGTAACAGTACACATGGGATTACAGGTGCTATTGGTTATACTCACATTGGAAGGCGCTCCTGAGAAAGTAGGGCAGGGCGGAACAGGGAAATACTGAGTGCTATTACAGGCACCAAATGTATTGGAGGTTGCTCCAACAACCCAAACGGTTTCAGTTGTTCTTTGGATGGATCCGTTTGGATTTCCAGTACCGTCTTCAAATACGCCTATATCAGTGGAAGTGAGTCCATTGGCCGGACCAATCGTAGTAGAAAAGGTGCCTTCATAACTCAAAAATTCAACAACACCTCCGTTGTTGTCAACCAAAGCCCATCCGTCAGGATCACCATTGGCATCCTGAAATACACTACCGCTGGTTGCTAACACGTCTACAACTGTCACACCTACATTTTCTCCCGAAACTGTACAGCTTACCGGTAATACTCCGGAAAGGGCAATGGGTGAACCATAAGGGGTGAATGTAGTACCATCATATAAATAAATAGACCATCCGGCGAGGTTGGTGCCACTCGCCCCTGCTATTTCTATTCTTTCGTTACTATCTGAAGGCCCATTATCGTAATGTACCTCATTGGTCCAAACTTCGTATGCAGGTTTTGCATCGTTGCTGGTAATGGTGATAATTTGGCTAACAGATCCACCCAGTACAATCCCTGACGAAGGTCCACTTATTATTAAAGTAGCTTTTTCTATGCCCTCGTACAATACATCGTCTACAACATTAAATGTAACAGAGCCAGTATTTGAGCCACTGGGTATGGTGATGACAGTGTTGCTTAGGTTATAATCTCCAGCTGTAATGAAAGGGCCGGAAACTGTAAGGTTTACAGTTTGGTTTCCTGTCACATTAGCTGAAGCAGTTGCTGTTACTGTAATCGGGGTAGATGCAGTTGCCTCAGATCCTGCATTTGAAGACACGGATAAGTTAACTGTATTGGATGAAGCTGGAAAATATTGTGAGGTATTACATGCTCCAAATGTATTTGTACCACTTCCGAATATCCAGCTTGAAACACCTGCCCTTTGTATTGAACTACCTACTGGACTTGAAGAGCTTTCTGAGGTAATTTCTATGGAAAGTTGGCCTGCAGCAGGACCGTTTGTGGCAACAAATGTCCCTTCATAGGAATAGAATTCCAACAATGTCGAACCAGGACCAACAAGTGCAAATCCATCTGGCGCCCCATTTTGAAATGATTGTAAACCCATTGACAAACCAAAAATATCAAAAAAGGCAGTTCCAACATTATTACCCCCAACAACACATTGATTAGTAAGTGTTCCCGTAAGTGGAAAGGAAAAGTAAAAAGTACCATCTCCACCATTATACATATAAATAGAGTAAGCTGATAGATCTGTTCCAGCTAAACCTGCCACTTCTATATATTCATTTGCATCAGCACCAGTGTTGTCATAGTGAAATTCATTCAAAAAAACCTGGGCCCTGATAGAAGTTTGGGACATTACCAGGATAGACAATACAAAGCAGAACCTTACAACTCTAGACATCATTCAAATTTGGTTTGATTAATGTCATAAAATTAACACTTTACGTTTAAAATTGAAATGTTTTTTTCATTTTATACTTTGCAAAATCCATTGTCCTACAAACAATTATCGATTAAAATAAGTAGAAATACGTATTGATTTTTTCCAATTATCTATAATATATATATATAATTTATGTGTAAGAAATTTAATATCAATAAAATAAGTGCGTTTTATTAAATTTCTTGAGAAAAGTTATAAAACTTAAGTTACATACTACTTTTTTTGAAAATTCTATTTTTGCACCGTCATCATTGGGCAGTTTTAGACTTAAGCTGTAAAATATGATCAAATACAATTAAACAATATCAAAGTTGGAAGACAACAACGTAAACATTGAAGTTGAGGATAGAGAAGGACAAATTCACTATCTCCTTGCTCCCACAGACATGGCCATGAATCTGATGGAGGTTTGTAAATCATACGAACTCCCCGTGGAAGGCACCTGCGGGGGCATGGCCCTGTGCGCATCCTGCCATGTATATGTCAGATCAGCACATGATCTACCAGAACCTTCGGATGATGAGCTGAACATGTTGGACCAGGCTTTTTTTGTGAAAGAAAATTCCCGGTTGGGCTGCCAGATCAAAATTCAACCCGAAATAGATGGTCTGCAGGTCACCCTGGCTCCGGTGGGTCAATGATCTTGCTATTATTTTTCAGGCTTTTGTGTTAATTTTGCCTAAAATTATTCCTATGAAATTGGTTTCATGGTCAATGGTAATTTTACTTTTGGCTGGTTGTAAGGGAGGCGTAGATGTTAAACATTCAGATTTAACAGGACGATGGAATTTCTCTCACGCTTTGCGCAACGGCCACCAGACCAAGATGCTGGATGAAGCTTATTTTGTATTTCACCCCGACAAATCCATCACTTCCAACCTCTTCGCTACCGATGAAAGAAAGACCTTTGATGTAACAGACAACAAATTGTCGGTATCCGGCAAAGACGCTTTTAAGCTGGACATTGTCAACTTTAAAAAAGACACCATGGAATTAGAGGGCAAAATGGGCCCTTTTCAAATGGAGTTTATGTTGATAAAATCCCAGGATACGCTGTCGGCTGAATAAGACCACCTTTTGAAGGGCTGTTGATGAAATCTTAATTTTTGCATGATGAGAAATCTTCTTCTTACAGCTGTATTTTTATGTTGCTGTCTTCTTGCCAATGCCTTGAATGTTAGCTTGCATTCTTCCGTTTTTTATTCAGGAAACCAACCATTTGTTGATATAGGTTTTCGCATCCTTGCTGGAAGCCTCAATTTTGAAGAAAATAGCAGCAAAAATTTCAGCACTTCTGTGGATGTGACCATGACCATAGCCGACTCCACAGGCAATTACATTGTAGGTTGGGAAAAATATAAGTTGACAGCTCAAGACCTCAAAGCCCCCAAGGATCTAATCGACCAGCGAAGGTTTGCCCTTCAGGCCGGTAAGTACCTCCTCAAACTCCAAATTGTAGACGAAACTGTCTCTACCAACAGCTTCGGCGTGGAAAGAAGATTTACCATCGATGCTCTGGTAAGACCTTCGTTTTCAAGCATCCAGCTCATTACATCGGTGGAAAAAAAAGAACAGGGACCCTTTGTCTACAATGGTTTTTACATGGAGCCCTTTGCCTTTGATGTAATCAATGAAACCCAACAACTTTTACATTTTTATACAGAGTATTATCCAACACCCCAATTGCCGGCTGATTCAGCTGCTACAGCTTTATTCAGATATGCAATTAAAACAGGATTCGAACCCAGTGACTCGTCAGCAGAGGTTATGGTCGTTTACAAAAAAATGAAGCTGGGTCAGGTGGTTCCTATCACCGGACTCTTTGACCTCAATAAACTTACATCGGGCAATTATCATTTGGAGGTAGCCCACATCAACAAACAAAAGCAAGTAATCTCGTATAATTACAGCCCGTTTATCAATCGCAACTTCCCGGCTGATGTGGCCAATTTTAGAAATTACAATACCGAAGTCAACAACTCTTTTGTGGCAAAGCTTGATTCAGCTACCCTACATTTGAGTCTACAATGCCTGGCCCCCCAATTGCCAACAGAAGAAGCCGCATCTTTATCCTATGCGCTCTCATCGCAAGCGAGTGTAGATGCAAAAAAATATTTCCTATTTAAATATTGGAAGGACAGATATCCTACTCAAACCGAAGCTGCCTATCAAGGTTACATGAACGTGGTGAAAGCAGTCGACAACCAGTTTTACAGTGCTTTTGGAAAAGGACATCAGACTGATAGGGGCTACATCTTCCTCAAATACGGCAAGCCCAATAAAGTCATGTCGGTCGACGACGAAGCCAATACACCGCCATATGAAATTTGGTACTATGATGTCATGCCCAAAACCAACCAGACCAATGTGCGCTTCATTTTTTACAGCCCTATGCTGGCCAATGAATACGAGCTGCTACACTCCACATGCAGAGGCGAACGCAGCAATAAACAATGGGAAATCCAGCTTTACAAAAATTCAAAAAATGAAGCAGTAAACCCTGGCATAGACGCCACCAAAATGGGCAGCAATTGGAATCGAAAAGCAAGGAAATTGTTTGAAGAACAGTAGACCATTTAACTGGAACTATATCTCGATTATTGGAAAAAAAATGTCAGAATGAGCCTTTGTAAATATCTGTCCCTTTTGATTTGCAAATTAGGTATTTGTTTATTTTAAAATGCCCATCATTTTTTAAAAGACTTTTTACCGTGTTTGTTTTATTTAAGTATTTCAAGATATTATACCTATCTTAAAACAATGTTTTATCAAAATTATATTTTGAATTTAATGATATTTAATTATTAAATTTGTTTATTCGTCAATAAATAGAAACAGTACCTGTTAAATTATTAGATTCATTTGAACCCAATTATATTTGGGCCTCAATCAAAACAATGAATCAAAGAATCGTATTTTTATCATTCGTCGCCGCAGTCTCAGGCCTGCTCTTTGGCTTTGACACAGCTGTGATTTCAGGAGCAGACAAGCCCATACAACTAATGTGGGCATTATCAGATTTTGATCATGGCTTGTTCATCATGTCGTCAGCTTTGTGGGGCACAGTACTTGGAGCCATGTTTGGTGGCATACCCCTTGATCGTTATGGCCGAAAAAAGAGTTTGATCTGGATCGGAGTCCTGTACCTTGTTTCAGCTATTGGCTCAGGCCTGGCATGGAGCCCGGTGTCATTTGCTGTTTTTCGTTTTATTGGAGGACTGGGAGTAGGGGCTTCTTCTGTAGCTGCACCAACTTATATTTCAGAGATCGCACCTTCCCGATACAGAGGTCGATTGGTGGCCTTGTACCAGTTTCTAATAGTCTTGGGCATCCTTGTGGCTTTCTTTTCCAATTGGGTGGTCGATAAAACCTTTGATGCCAGTACCGCCTGGAGATGGATGGTAGGCCTGGAAGCGGTGCCAGCAGCACTTTACCTTTTGTTTGTGGTGGGCATTCCTGAAAGTCCCCGATGGCTGGCCGTATACAAAAAAGATTTTGACGGAGCCAAAGCTATTTTACAAAATCTGGACGCCAACAACGATGCAGCTGCACTCGTCGAAGAACTCAAGGGACATGACGCTCAAAAGGCAGGTGAAAATATTTTTACTGCTAAATACACAAAACCATTGTTGCTGGCCTTTTTGGTTGCCTTCTTCAACCAGGCTTCAGGTATCAATTTTATAATTTATTATGCACCACGTGTGTTTGCAGAAACAGGCATGGATGCTTCCTCATCACTCATGGCAACCATTGGCATCGGAGTAGCCAATCTGATTTTTACCATGGCTGGAGTTGCTTTGATCGATAAGCTGGGAAGAAAAACGCTCATGATCATTGGTTCTATCGGTTACATTGTTTCATTGTTTTTGGTTTCAAGTGCATTTTACAACAATGCTTTCAATGGAGTGGAGTGGTTTGTATTCTTATTCATTGCAGCCCACGCTATTGGCCAGGGAGCAGTCATATGGGTATACATCTCAGAAATTTTTCCCAACCAGTCCAGAGGCCAGGGGCAGTCTTTTGGTACCGCAGTACACTGGGTGGGTGCTTCCATCATCACCCTCATCATGCCCTACGTGCTCAACCGCTTTCAGGGAGGACCTATCTTCCTCTTTTTTGGTATTATGATGATCTTACAATTGATTTGGGCCGTATTTTTTATGTACGAAACCCGTCACAAATCTCTGGAACAAATTGAAAAGGAACTGCTGCGTGATTAACAAATTTATCTGGATTTTGGCCTTGATGACCTTAACTTCCTGTGCCACAAGCACAAAATCTATAACTTACCAACCAGTTTTTCCTGATGATTGGCTGGGAGTGTGGGAAGGAACCCTTCAAATTTTTAGCACTTCTGGTAAAACCATGGATGTGCCTATGTCGTGCGTACATCGACGAAGAAATGATGGAAGGTACGACTGGCACCTGATCTATGGCAAGGCGGCTCAGGCGGATGAAAGAACATATACACTCGTGCCTGTCAATCCTGCTGCCGGTCACTACCAGGTAGATGAGGGCAATGGCATTCTGCTGGATGGTTTTGTATTAAATGATAGATTTATTTCCACCTTTGAAGTGATGGACAACGTCATTCAAACCCAATACATCCGACACAAAGCTGGACTTGACTTTGAGGTTACCTTGCACGCCAAACAAACCTTCCATACTTGTGGTGATACTATTGTAGGGAATGATACCATCCCTGCCGTTTCAACATTTCGCAATTCGGTTTTTCAAAAGGCCAGCTTGAGGCGAGTAGAATAAGACTTGGCTAAAATTAATTTATATATCTGTTAATCAATTATATATAAATTAGATATAATTATTATATGAAATTTGAACGAAAAACATATTAAAAAATTTTCTAATATGTTTTTAATCCCTACTTTTGCCTAAACTTGGAAGCAAGACCAATGAGTAGGGTAGCAGCAAAGGCCGCTATTTACCTCCCAATCCCAGGGAGACTCTTGTGCCTGTTTCCTTTAAAGGCATCTTACATTTCAAAAATCGATTAATCCATGAGTGCGAAAAAGGAGAAAACAAAATCCTCGCCCCAAAACAACACCTGGTCCGACGAAAGATGGAGAAAGGTATTTGGCATTGTTAGCCTGCTGGCAGCCATTTATCTGGCCATTGCTTTCGTTTCTTACCTTTATACGTGGAAGTACGATCAGGACAAAGTTTTACATTTCACCTGGTCATCTTTTTTTCAAAAAGACCTTGCCGTTGAAAATTGGTTGGGCAGATTGGGTGCCTACATTTCCAATGCCTTCTTTTACTATGGCTTTGGACTTCCATCAATGGTGGTAGTTATATTATTGCTACGACTGGGTGTCGATTTGATCAAACGCAATTCGCTGAAACCACTGCTGATCCTGGCGAGAAACCTGATCGCAGCCATGGCATTTTTCTCCCTCTTACTTGAATTTACTTTCAGAAGTTCATCCTTCACATGGGGTGGAGCTTTTGGTGAAAGTCTGTGTATATGGCTGACCAATTTTGTTGGCAGCGTAGGATTATTCCTGCTATTGTTTGCCTTTGCCTTTACCTTTGTAGTTTGGAGATTCAACATTAATTTGGATCAATATTCGTTCGCCATGAGCGGTATCCCCGTTCCAGCCCGATTCACCGGTTTTGCTGAAAAAATGGATACATGGATACAGGCATTCAAAACAGAGTATCCGGATCCCGAAGTCATCGTTAAGGAAAAAACAAGAAAAAAATCCAAATCCGACAGCATGGAAGATGCCATGCCAAAAACCGACGAAGTAGATAGTCAGGAAGCTCCGGGTGCACAACTGGACTTTGAGCTTCCTGTCACTGCTGCCCGCACCAAAGCTGCTTATGTACCCCCTGCCCTTGAAATGGATTTGCCGGAGGTCAATGAGGTGCCCCTTGATGATGAAGGCGAAGAGCCCACCGGCTTTAGTGGAGAAGAAGTGAGCGACGAAATGGAAGAAGATGATTTCATCATTGAAAACCTGAGTGATGACATCAACGCCGCCCAGGCTCCAGCCCTCAATGACGTCATTCGCGAAAAAACTGCCGATGATGTATTGAGTTCTGAGCCCTACGATCCGACCCTGGATCTTCGTAACTACAAGTATCCGGGACTAACTTTATTGCAAAATTACGAAGAAGAAAATACAGAAGTTGATCGCTCAGAACTCGAAGCCAATAAAGACCAGATCATTAAAACGTTGCTCGATTATAAAATCGAAATCGTTAAGATTAGGGCTACCATCGGTCCAACAGTCACCCTATACGAAATCATCCCTGCTCCTGGTGTAAAGATCAGTAAGATCAAAAACCTGGAAGACGACATCGCACTTTCACTTTCAGCCCTTGGCATTAGGATTATTGCGCCTATTCCCGGCAAAGGTACCATCGGTATTGAAGTGCCAAATAAAAATAAACAAGTAGTAAGCCTCAAGGAAGTATTGGCCTCTGACAAATTTCAGAACGCCAAGATGGCCCTACCCATAGCCCTTGGCAAAACCATCAGCAACGAAGTATTTGTAGCCGATCTTGCCAAGATGCCCCACCTCCTCATTGCAGGTGCCACGGGTCAGGGAAAGTCAGTGGGCATCAACACCGTTTTGATGTCGCTGCTATATAAAAAACACCCTTCACAGGTAAAGCTGGTTTTGGTTGATCCCAAAAAGGTAGAATTGTTCCCATATGCCAGTTTGGAGCAACACTTCCTCAGCTTCCTACCCAACGAAGAAGAGCCCATTTTAACAGAAACATCCAAGGTAATTTACACCCTCAACAGCTTGTGTATTGAAATGGATAGCCGTTACGACCTGCTCAAAGCAGCGCGTGCAAGAAACATCCAGGAGTACAATGAAAAGTTTGTTGCCAGAAGGCTCAACCCGCTCGAAGGCCACAAATTCCTTCCTTACATTGTACTTGTAATCGACGAATTCGCAGATCTGATAATGACAGCCGGCAAAGAAGTGGAAATGCCCATCGCACGTTTGGCACAGTTGGCCAGGGCCATTGGCATTCACCTCATCATCGCTACGCAACGACCTTCAGTCAATATCATTACAGGGATCATCAAAGCCAATTTCCCTGCAAGACTTGCTTTCAAAGTTACTTCCAAAGTCGACTCACGTACCATCCTCGATGCGGGTGGAGCAGAACAACTGATCGGTAGAGGAGATATGTTGCTGAGCATTGGCAGCAGTGTAGTGCGTTTGCAGTGTGCCTTTGTAGATACACCGGAAGTAGAAGATGTAATCAAATTTATCTCTGATCAACCCGGCTTCCCCGAGCCATTCTTCTTACCGGAAGTCAAAACAGATGACGATGCCGGCAGTGGCATGATCTCTATGGATGAACTCGACGATATGTTTGAAGAAGCTGCCCGTGTTATCATAGGCAATCAACATGGCTCCACTTCGATGATCCAGCGCAAGCTCCAGCTAGGCTACAATCGCGCCGGCAGGATCATGGATCAAATGGAAAAAGTAGGCCTCGTAGGACCCGCCCAGGGCAGCAAACCCCGCGAAGTCCTTGTGTACGGCCTCGAAGAGCTTGACAATATTATGAGAAACCTAAAAAACCGTTTTTAATACCCCATTAACCAACAATTGGGGGCCGGTTCGCCGGCCAACTTGTGAATGACGCATCCCTTATCGTTTCACCGCGGTAAGGGATGTTTGGTTTTGTGGTAGGGGATAGGTTATAGGGGCTAGGTTTTATGTTGTCTGTTGTCTCATAAAATAGCTTGACAGTCCCCTTTCGTGTGTAAAGTGTCCCCCGTCGCAAGCCGCCCGTCATAACTGAGTGGTTTCAGCAAGGCTGAAAAAATTGATTGGCAGATCAATTTAACGAGGGCACCACGCGCTAATCGCGTGGCATCAACTAAACCTCCTCAAGCCCGTCCCCTGTCCCCCCTCTTTAACTCCCCCCGACAATTAGTATAATAACCCCTAACCCCTAACCCCTTATTATCGTATATTTGTAAAAAAGAGAGAGAATGAAAAGGATGGGTATAGTTGGGTTGTTGTTAATTTTCTGCTTTGGCTTAAATGCCCAGATGGTCTACATCGATCCGGCATCGGGTGGAGCAGATGATGAAATTACCCTCTATTTCAATGCTGCCCAGGGAAACAAAGAACTGATGGGAGCTAGTTCAGTATATGTGCACCATGGTGTAGTTACTGATAATGCCAACGGAACCGTCTGGAAATATGTAAAAGGCAATTGGGGCAAAGACGATGGCATTGGAAAAATGACCAAAATTGGAACAGATCTCTGGCAACTCAAGTTGAGTCCCAATGTTAGATCTTATTTTGGAGTGCCCGTAGCGGAAAAAATATATCGCATATCCTGTGTGATCAGAAGTGCAGATGGCAGTAAAAAAGCAACCATGGCTCCTGGTAATTATGGTTGGGGTACGGTGACCACCAATCAAGATATCTATATCAATCTCAATTCAAATGCCTGGGTCTCTATAGACGCCCCATCTTCCAGCCAGTTGGTTGCTGCAGCAGGTGAAAAAATAAGTTTTAAAGCTACTGCCAGTTCCAATGTTTCAACCATGAAATTGCTCATCAATGAAGGCAATGGCTGGGAAGAAAAAGCAAGCGTAACAACAGGCAGAAATATCAATTACGAATACACAGCAACCGCCAGTAAAGTTATAAGCACAAGAGTAGAAGCTACCATTCAGGGGCAAAACCTCAACACAGAAAAGACTTTTGAGTTAGTTGTCAGAAACCCCGATTTGATTGACCCCCTGCCCTCATGGTATCTGCCTGGCATCAACATAATCGATTCCACGTCTGTAACCCTTGTGTTGGAAGCACCCAATAAAAAATATGTTTATGCCGTAGGTGATTTCAGCAATTGGAAATACCAGGAACAATACCAAATGACAATGACACCGGATGGCAGGTATTACTGGGTGACCATTGATAGCCTCCAGCCTGGTAAAGACTATGTTTTTCAATACTGGGTGGATGGCAATATTAAGATTGGAGACCCGTATGCCGTACAAGTTGCAGATCCATGGAACGACAATAGCATCGGTTCTGTATTTCCCAACCTCCCAGCTTACAATAAAACAGAATATGGCATTGCCACCGTTTTAAACACAAAACCGGCACCTTACGAATGGGGAATAGGCGAAAGCTTATGGCAAAGACCAAAGGCCGATCATTTGGTGATTTACGAATTACACATTCGCGACTTTGTTAAATCGCACTCATTCCTCGATCTGATTGACACATTATCTTATTTGAAAAGACTGGGAATTGATGCCATTGAGCTTATGCCCGTCAACGAGTTTGAAGGAAATGATTCCTGGGGTTATAATCCCTCTTATTTTTTTGCCGTTGACAAATATTATGGTCGACCCAACGACTTGAAGGCATTTATTGAAGCTGCCCACGAGCAAGGAATCGCCGTGATCATGGATATAGTACTCAATCATGCCTTCGGTCAAAATCCCATGCTGCAACTGTATTTTGACGGTAGCAAACCCACATCAGATAATCCATGGTTTAATCGAGAATATGTGGGACAATATCAATGGGGTTATGACTTCAATCACGAAAGTCCATACACCCGCAACTTTGTAGACCGTGTGACCCGCTACTGGTTGGAGCAATTTCATTTTGATGGCTTCCGCTTTGATTTTACCAAGGGATTTACCAACTATGCACCCAATGGCAGTGTAGATGGATTTGACCAAAGCAGAATCAACATCCTTAAGAGGATGGGCGATAAAATAAAGGAATATGATAAAGACGCCTTTATCATCCTTGAGCATTGGGCACCGGCAGCTGAAGAAAATATACTGGCTGGTTATGGCTATAAAATGTGGAGAAACCGATCTTATGATGTGGTGCCAGCTACTACCGGAGCAGGTGGGGGCAGTTTTGCCGATATGGGCATCACCAGCCACGTGAGTTATTTCGATAGTCATGATGAAAGACGATTGGCAGAACATGTGATCACGGAAGGCCTGTCCAAAGAAGGTTATAATACTAGACTCGATGAAGTCATGTATGAAAGAGTGAAAATGGCTGCCGCATTTACTTTTTTATTCCCTGGGCCTAAGATGATTTGGGAGTTTGATGAACTGGGCTACGACATTGACATCAACTTCAACGGACGATTGGGAAGGAAGCCACTTCCTTGGGGCAATGGTGGTCTGGGTTATTACGAAAATGAGCTGAGACAGCACATTTTTACCACCTATAGAGAGATATTGAAACTGCGTAAAACATTCGGACCAGAAAAACTGGCGGCTGCCAGCCAGTCACACAAGCTTACAGGCAATACACGAAGATTGGTTTTCAACATGACAGGTACCGATCTGGTGGTTTTGGGTAATTTTGGCTTAAGCAAAGAGAGCCTTAGCCCTTCTTTTACTGCCACTGGATGGTGGTACAACTATTTTAGCGGCGACAGCATCCAGGTGACCAATGTAAGTACCCCCATTGAGTTGTTGGCCGGTGAATGGCGTGTTTATACCTCAACCAGGATGAGTTCTGGCTTTGGCGATGCTATAGCAGTATATCAAAATCCGGTCTCCATCACGCCGGCGTCTTTTACGCAGGATCAGGAAATAACCCTCGTTTTTGATGCCAAAAAAGCGAGTAAAGCGGGCACAGCCGGTTTGGTGGGTGCAAGTAAGGTTTATTTCCATAGTGGGGTGGTCAAGGATGTCACTACAGGTGTTTGGTCAAAGGTAGTTGGTACCCTTAAAGATGATGGCCTGGGTGAAATGACAGCCCTGGGTGACGACAAATGGCAAATTAAGTTTACGCCCGCCCAGTACTACGGACTCAACGCTTCAGAAGACATTCAGCAACTGGGCATGTATTTCAGAGATGCTTCCAATGCAAACAAAGGCAAGGGTTTTCGCGACAAAGACATCTACTGGGATGTAGCTTCCAATGACCCCCTGATCACCGTTGATCCACCCGCTTTTGACATCGATCAGGAAATAACCATTACCTTCAATGCAGCGCAGGGCAACAAAGAATTGCTCAACGCCAATGCCATTTACATGCACAGTGGCGTAGGGCTGGTAGACACACCCAATCCACAAACTACAGCATGGAACAAAGTAGTAGGTAACTGGGGGCAGGATGATGGTGTTGGTAAAATGACGAGGGTAGCAGGTACCAACAAATACCAGATCAAAATAAAACCAAGGACCTATTATGGCTTAAAGGATGGAGATTTTCCTTACTGGATCGCAGCAGTGTTTCGAAGTCCCGATGGCAGCAAAAAAGGAACCGGTAGTCCGGGGCCTATTGCTCAGGGCTTCATTGCCAGTAACCTCGATTATTTTTTAAAAAATCAAGGCACAACAGCAGCCATTGAATTATCTTCAACCAGGCTTACAGTTTATCCCAATCCCGCTACAGACCGAATCTACCTTTCGGAGCCTGCTGAAAACATCCGTGTGTATGATATCACAGGTAAGTTGATTTGGGTTGGTGAAGATCAGGAAATTGAAGTTACTAAATGGCCAAAAGGAAGTTATATTATAAACGCAAATGTTAAAAATAGAATTTTGTCGACAATATTTGTGGTGAAATAAAATTTGTTGTATAAATTTGTGGGAGAACTATAGTTAAGTTGCCACCCCATCATGGCAACTTCACGTCGCAGTCAGACAAGACAGTCCCGACTGCAAAGCAGTCGTATGTTACAAAAACCGCACGCAGACCAACATGTGGTCCTGAAGGGACCACATAAATCACTTTAGCCCCGCAAGGGCGTATGCCTCAATCTTCCAAAGAAAACTTTATCCTGCCCTGAAAGGACAGTAAAGATTTCGCAGCAATCCCATGTTACAACCTCTGTACAGTGGCACCATGCATGTGGTCCTGAAGGGACGCCCCGCAAGGGTTAAGTTGCCATCTCATCATGACAACTTCACCTGGCAGTCAGACAAGACAGTCCCGACTGCAAAGCAGTCGCATATTACAAAAGCCGCATGCAGACCAACGTGTGGTCATGAAGGGACCACATAAATCTCATTTGCCCCACAGGGGCGTATGCCTTTACTCTTTCAAAAGAAACCTATACCTGCCTTGAAAGGGCAGCAGAGATTGCGCAGCAATCCCATGTTACAATCTCTGTACAGTGGCACCTGGCACGAAGTCCCTTCAAAGGTCATTTCTTAAAAGAATCGAAAATACATAAATATTACACACCATCCACATTTTATTCAAATGTTAAATAATTGGGTATAATGTAAAAATTACTTAAAATAATTTGGAGGATTAAAATTAGTGTATAATTTTACACTGTTATAATTATTATTTACTATTTAAATTTAATGCTATGTATTTAAATCCAACCTCCACCAACGCAAGAACGCAAGAACGCAAGAACGCAAGAACGCAAGAACTCAAGAAC
>ERZ724526.1154-NODE-1154-length-14110-cov-4.713269_pt1 | contig 14110 bp, 11 predicted proteins | sample MGYA00376059_ERZ724526 | MGnify/ENA primary metagenome ERZ724526 (study PRJEB28724, sample SAMN07190883) | activated sludge metagenome | isolation source: activated sludge of sewage treatment plant in Hong Hong | place: Hong Kong | collected 2016-03-17 ... | reverse complement strand
CAAACTCACCGCCCCAGGTCGTTTTTGATGCACCCGGCACGACACTTCCCTTCAGTTATTTCGGCGCCCCGGGTAATTACACCGTAAAAGCGACGGTGATGTTCAATGGCCTCCAGATGTTTGAATGCGACGAACTGGTGGCAACTGTTGTCATACAGGAACCGGTAACCATAGAGGATGTCGCCGGACCTACCCTCGTGTGCCCCGGAAAAGCATACAAGTATACCGCTGTTCCGGGTACCGGCAATTTCGACTGGACCGTTACCGGCGGAACGCCGGCCACCGCTTCAGGGCTAAACCTCAGTACGCTGAATATCACCTGGACACCCGGTGTGCCACATGCCATCAGTGTGGTTCGTACGGTCAACGGATGCGCCTCCGCTCCTTTTGAAGTAACCGTTGAGGAAATAGAGCTCGAAGATATTGTGATCAGCACGGATGATCCGGCCTGCCCTGACGGATCGCTTGCCACCTATACTGTCAATATACCTGACGCGGAAGTATACAACTGGAGTATACAGCCCTCCTTCGCCGGCAGTATTATCAGCGGGCAAAATTCACCGCAGATAACTGTCCAGTGGTATACCTCCGCCCCCTCCAACCCAAAGATCAAACTCATCATCAGGATATGCGGCGTTAATCATACGGTTGAATTGCCTGTTCCCATTTCTCCGCCCTTTTTAAATATCAATTGCCCGACAAATCTATCCGATCCGGACCCTGACGCTGAATGCAAGGTATGCCAGGGCAGTTTAGAGCACTATACCGTGGATAACCAGAGCGGAACCCAGTACGATTGGTATGTGGATGAGGGAGACCACTATATGTTAGCCCAAAGTTCGTCTTTGTCCACATTCGATCATGCCTTCGAAACACCCGGTACGCATTATGTCAAAGTCATCATGTCCAAAGGGGGCGATTGCCCGCTTGTTCTGACAGATGTACGCGTTATCGAGGTGGTTGCCAATCCCGACCCGGTTATTTCTGCATCGGATTTTCTTGATTGTGTCAATTACACACCACTCACGCTAAATGCTTCGATTTATCCGTTTGCCACTTCCGAATCTTTCGCGTGGTGGCATGACGGCAACCAGATCGAAAACCCCTTTGATCTGCCGGTGTACGAGGTTGTACCTACGAATGATGGCCCGCAACTCGTCATAAGCGGCACCAGCAACTCGGATTATGAAGGAAACTATCACGTCGTGGTTACAAGGGTCATTGACAATTTAACCTGCCAGGCAGATGCAGACCTGACCCTCGTATGCGGTCCGGGTTTCAATGAAGGTGGACCGGGCACCGGAGTCGTTTTTGAAGACTGGGAGTTCGATTTGGGCATTTTGAATGCCGAATGCGGCACCACAGGCATGGAAATGGGCGCTAATGAATGCGGACATATTCGGGTCAAGGGTGATCTCAAGGGACGTGAATTCTCAGAAGTCGAAGCGGCGGCATGGGTTGTCTTCGACCCGAGCCATAGCCTGGTTAATAACCTGACTCCCCCGAATATTTTCCCGATCGTCACATTTGACGACCTGGTCCACGGAGAGATTTCAACATTCACCCACGTAGGGTATTATCCGACATCCCTGAACGTCAAGTTTTTTGGCGACGATTTGATCTATTTCGACACGCGCATGCTTCAAATTCCGATGGTCCCCAACCTGCAGGCAACATATGCATGTGGTTCGACACCCGGCACCTACGAACTGACCTTGCGCGATATTTCCGAATTGCTGCCCGGAGTTACCATAGACAACCGCGTATGGTCCGTCATTATAAACGGCACGGCTCAGGTGCTGAGCAGCTCCGACGATGTTGTGACGGTAACGGTACCTGCCGGAATGAACATCACCGTATCGCTTACCCCTTATACGCACACCATCGGGTCCGATAAACCCGGCATGGAGTATCATTGTACTTTTTGCCTTAACCTTGACCTGCCTCCCGTACCTACTGCAAGTATAGAGGCGCTTCCCAGCAATACCGTATGTTTCGGCACACCTATACAGTTCATTTCACACGTCCTTCCCAATACCGACGACGTGCTGGGTTATCACTGGGATTTTGGGGATTTCTCCACTACGGGAATTATGAATCCGATTAAAAACTACCCGTTCCCCGGTGATTATATGGTTACACTCACGGTCTCCACTGAATTCGGTTGTGATGTAGAAGCGACCCAGGATGTGCATATCAATATCAGCAATCTCAACGGTAATATAACGGTAGTAAAAGATGATTGTGAAACCTCGGCCACGCTTGCCTATCAACCATTACCGGGCTCCAATACACCGACCTCCTGGTTATGGTCGAACGGATCGACCAATCCGACCATTACTGTTACTTCGGGCATATACGATGTGACCGTTTCCGACGGTATTTGTGAATATAGTCCGACAGCCGCGAATATCGACCTGATCGACTTGTTCGCCGGCGGGATTCAGGGGGACCTGCAGGTGTGCACGGGAGACTGGATTTTGTTGAATATTAGCAGCAACACAGGGTTTACCTATGTCTGGACATCCGATCTGCCCGGTTTCCCGAAAACAGGAGCATCGATCCAGGTGTTCAATGCACCTTACCAAAGCACGCCGTACACTGTTACGGTAACAGCTTACAAGAATGGTGTAACATGCACCTCTGTAACCGCCGAAGTTATCGTCAACCCCCTGCCGCCTGCTCCGACTTTCGACGTGGACTATACCTGTGAGCCTTTCACCGCACACATTGCCACCAATCCGAGCAATCCGGTTACTTGGTTTTATCAGGGCAACTATGCAGCTTTCGGGCCCGCCATAACGGTGGACGAGGGCGGATTTTACAGTGCCACAATCGTAAATCAGTATGGATGCAGTGCTTCGTCCAATATAAACATCACCGATCCGATCAGCGTCGACATCCTGTCTGGGTGCTATACGTTATGCGATACCCTGCTTGAAGAGGGCGGCATCTGCCTGGATGGCCCTCCGGGCTCCTTCACCTCCTGGCAGTGGGTACTCTTGCCCAATACCCCGCTTTCAGCGCCAGGTTCCGGTCCTGTAGCTCCCCTGTGCCTTACTACGGCAATGGAAGGTGAAATCGTGTTGCAGGTCAGGCAGCAATACCAGAATTCCAACCCGCCTCCGGGCAGTACACTTACTTGTACTGCGCAATCAGAGCCGTTCTGTCTCGAAGTGATTGAATGTGACAAGTGCCCATATAAACATATCGACGGGTACTTCGATCTGCAATGCATGCTGGATGCAGAAGAACAGGTTTTCTCTCTGCACAGCGCGCTTACAATACCCAACGGCTGGCACTATTGTGGTATAGAACCCGAAATTAACGGCGGATTTATCCTGTACAACCCGGGACTGCCCAGTTATAACAGCTATACGCACGAGCTACAAATTGATGGTTTCCTTCATGTAAACCCGGCGTCGGATTACCTGGCCAATAACGGATTGACAGGTACCTTGATCATTTGCAACGATTTGACGGGAGAGCAGTGCACTGTAAAATTCGTCATTCCGTACAAAGAGTGTACAGAGACATTCTGGTGCATGATGGACGTAGAAGAAGTCGTCAACAACCAGGAATTGAGTCCTGAAAACTGGACGGTGACCTTCAACTTCTCGTTCCCCGGCCATTATATCACCAATCCGTGCAGCCTGACTACTTATACGGCCTACCTGGGTGTTCCAAATGGATTTGGCGGTTTCTCTCAATTATTCCTCGGGCCGGTACAGTTCAATGCGACACCACCCGCATTCCAGATGAATACACTCAGCTGGACCATCCCATATGCGAGATACCTCCAGGGTGGTTGTTTCATGCTCAGGTACCTTGCTGCTTGTAGCGGCAATGAAGGCTCGTTTGGATTTATATGCAACCTCAACTACTGCTACGGTGAAGGTGGCTGGGGAGGCATAGGGAAAGGCCGGAATGATGAGGAAACTTCTGATGCCGATTACCTTGCAATCAATCCCAACCCAGCTTCGGAAACCGTACAGGTTGCCTATGCGCTGGAGGGCCGTGGCCGCATCCAACTGCGCAATGGCTTGGGTCAAATCGTAAGGGACATTGATCTGGATGAAAAGGAATCCATAATCAGTATCGACGTCAGCGACCTGTCGCCAGGCATTTACCTGGCCACCCTGCTCCAAAACGGCGCCGCGCTGGAAACGAAAAAGCTGGTCATTACCCGGTAAAAGGTTGCAAGGGTTGGAGAAAGTTGAAAAGGTTGAGGAGGCCGAAGCATGGATGTTTTGGCCTTCCTCAACCCGCTCCAACCGAACCACGCGCGCAAACAAAAACAGGAGTCAGCCCGCATTTGGACTGACTCCTGCCTTTTTGAAAGAGGATAGGATAAACCGGCGATTACTTGTCGATCGATTTCTTCTCCGCATCGCGCATGCCCTGGCGAATCTCGTCTTCCACGGAGTTTTTTGCATTATTGAATTCGCGGATGCCGCGACCCAGGCCACGCATCAGTTCAGGGATTTTATTGCCGCCGAACAACAATAACACAACCATAAAAATAAGCAGGAATTCCGTGCCGCCAAGATTGCTCAGGAACAGAAGTGTCGAAACCATGGTATTTGAATTTAAAATGGTGTAAAAATACGGTTAATGGGTGCTGCTTCCGGCTATTGCTGGTTTGACCGGAAATATTCCGCAAAGTTAAGTTCCAGCCCTGTCAATTCTTCAGCATTTGGTATAAATTAACCTCAGCCGGGCATTTTCAGCCTTCAATTGATAAACACCGGCCGGCTATCTTTGTTGTTTTACAGTAGCGCTGTACGAAACCCTTATTGCCCCATCCGCCACCAGCATCATGCAAATAAAAGATATTATCGCGGTGCTCGAAGCCGTCGCGCCGCCGCACCTGCAGGAACCGTACGACAACGCAGGGCTCATCGTTGGCGATCCGGAGGATCAGGCAAAGGGTGTGTTGTTTTGTCTCGACTCAACAGAAGCGGTGGTAAGCGAAGCGATCGAGAAAGGTTGCAACCTCATCGTTGCCCACCACCCGATCATTTTCAGGGGTTTGAAGCGGATCAATGGCGCCTCCTATATCGAGCGTACGGTAATCCAGGCCATCCGCCACAACGTGGCGATCTATGCCATACACACCAACCTCGACAACGTACTGCACCGGGGCGTAAACGAGAAAATCGCGGAAAAAATCGGGCTCCTGAACACCCGGTTGCTGGCGCCCAAAGCCGGTTTTACCGATATCGGAGCAGGCATAACAGGAACCCTGCCCGCTGCAATGGACGAAACGGCATTCCTGGGTATGATTAAAAAGGTGTTCCGGGCCGAAAGCATCCGCCACACGGCCCTGCGCGGGAAACCTGTTCTCGAAGTGGCTGTTTGCGGCGGCAGCGGCAGCTTTTTGCTGCCCGACGCACTAAAATCCGGGGCTGACGCGTTTGTCACTGCTGATTTTAAGTACCACGAATTTTTCGACGCAGAGCACAAACTGGTCATTGCCGACATCGGGCACTACGAAAGTGAACAATTTACCATCGAACTTTTATACGATATTTTCCGCGAAAAATTCCCTACTTTTGCGGCCCATTGCACGAATAGCAATACCAACCCCGTGCATTACATGTGAATAAGCACCACCCGCAACGCACCACTCACCACTCACTACACTTAACTTACTACTCATAAAATATGGCTGTAGAAGCATCCGTTGCCGAAAAACTACAAGAGCTGTGGAATTTGCAGCAAATTGATTCTCAACTGGATGAGATCCAGATTCTCAAGGGCGAATTGCCGATGGAGGTTTCCGACCTGGAAGACGAAATCGCCGGTCTCGACACCCGCATCAAAAAGCTCAAGGCCATCCTGAAAGAAAACGAGCAGGAAATCGCCCGTTTGCAGACGATGGCCAAAGATGCCGACGGCAATATCAAGAAGTACCAGAAGCAACTCGACGAAGTGCGCAACGACAGGGAGTTCAAGGCCCTGCAGAACGAAATTGACCTGGCCAAACTCGATATCCAGTTGTCGGAAAAGAAAGTTCGGGAGGCCAAAGCAGGACTCGAAACCAAAAAAGACGGCCTGGCCGTAGCCGAGGCTAAAATGGAAGCCAAGCAAAAGGAACTCGACGCTAAAAAAGTCGAACTGCAGGGCATCATTGAAAAAACAGAACAGGAAGAAAACCGGCTGCGCGCCATGAGTGAAAAAGCGCGGACCGCTATCATGGAAGATCGCCTGCTGAAAGCATACGACAAAACGCGCCGTACCTATCGCAACGGACTGTCCGTCGTGACGGTAGAGCGCAACTCCTGCGGCGGCTGCTTCAACAACGTACCGCCTCAGGTACAACTGGAGATCGGCCTGCACAAAAAGATCATCGCCTGCGAACACTGCGGACGTATACTCGTCGACCATTCGATCGCCTATCCTGAAACGGCTGTTGAAGCCTGATACCCGGTCTGTATTTCCTGCGGGCGACTGAAAGCTCCTTTTCAAGCGCCCGACAGGTAATTCGACTGACAGAACGAACACCACGGCAAACAGACAGTTACCGGAGAAATCTCCCCGGGCATCCCCGCCCGGGGGGATTTTTTTATGAAAATCCCCTGCCCGCGCATTTTTTTCGTCGGAAAAACTGTTAAACCTGCTGGCTATTCGGAGACTTCTTTGTTCCTTGCAATGTTTTTTTTTAATAATACTGTTTCATGATGCCTATGTACCCGTATCGGTTTTCTCTTTTGACGATTCCTCTGCTTTGCTTGTTTGGACTTTCGCAGGCCAAAGCGCAGGAATTTTCAGTGTATGACAGCCTTCCACAGCTGACCACCCGCATTGCGCAGGCAGGCGAAGCGACCCTTGTGGTCAACTTCTGGGCCACCTGGTGCAAGCCTTGTGTCGAAGAACTTCCTTGCTTCGAACAACTCCGCGAACAATATACCGGCAAAAACGTGCAGGTACTCCTGGTCAGCCTCGACTTTAAAAGCCAGCTGGAGAAGAAATTCATTCCCTTCCTGAAAGCGCAACAGCTTAAATCGGAGGTAGTGTTATTTGCCGATACGGACGCCAATACATGGATTCCGTACATTTATGAAGAATGGGACGGTGCGATACCGGTTACACTCGTCGTTAAAGGCCACCAAAAAGCCTTCAACCTCGGTAAATTTGATAATTATTCGGACTTGGAAGCATTCGTACTCCCATTCGTAGGGGACACGAAAGCAGTTTCGCTTAAGAGCCTGATCAATTGTAGTAGCGGAAAATAACCCTTAGCACAGGCTTTTTCGTTTTTAGTCGACACGCATTCATTACATCCCATTCATCGTTCATTCTTTCTTTACTCATGAAAAGTCTCGTCTTCGCGGCTTTTGCACTTGCAGGTGCTATCCTGCAATTTAGTGCGACTGGCCCCTCCGGTTACGTAGTTGGCGATAAAGCCGACGATTTTTCCTTAAAAAATGTAGACGGTAATACAAAATCCCTATCCGACTACAAAGATGTTAAGGGCTATATTGTGGTGTTCACCTGCAACCACTGCCCCTACGCCCAGCTTTACGAACAACGCATCATCGACCTCCACAACAAATATGCTCCGCTGGGCTTTCCGGTAATTGCGATCAATCCCAACAGCCCGATTATCGTGGAGGAAGACAGTTACGAGGAAATGCAGCGGCGCTCCCGGTCAAAACACTACCCCTTTGCCTACCTTTTTGACGAAGATCAGACCGTTTACCCCAAATTCGGCGCCACCCGTACACCCCATGTTTTTGTGCTCGACACAAGCCTCGTGGTCCGTTATATCGGCGCGATCGACGACAACCCCGAATTGCCCTCCCATGCCAAAAACCGCTGGGTGGAAAAGGCCGTAGACGCCTTGTTGAAAGGGGAAAAGCCCGTCACGGAATTTACAAGGGCTATTGGCTGTACGATCAAGAAAAAACCCTGAACACAAGATCCCTCCGTTCGATAAATAATATTTGCACATTAGCCGGCCTGAATCAAGACCGGCTTTTTTTTTGCTGTTAAAAATCTTTCTTCCCGAATCCGCGTTCTATCTGCAAATAATTAAACACATCTGCCATGCGCAAATTTTTCCTTGCAGGCGCATTTCTGGCCTGCATGCTCACCCAACTTCGTGCCACCTACATGCTGGTACCGATGGACGAAGCAAGTCAACACAACCATCTCAAAGCCTATGGTATTGCGTACTGGGTCATTTCAGAAGGCGCCGAGGCTTACTGGCTGCTGAACTACCGGGGTGGGAGTTTTGCCTTTGTCTATACGCCCACTTTTGAAAAGGAGTGTAAAACACGCGATGTAAGTTTTGAAATACTCGCCGACGCACAGTTTGAAAAGATCCGGGAAGATATCCTCAACCCGGAAGTGAATATGGACGTCATCAAACTTGAAAAAGCGCCTAAAATTGCCGTGTATTCCCCGGATAAAAATGAAAAAGGAGAGGTTATTCAACCCTGGGACGACGCCGTGACACTTGTGCTGACCTATGCCGAGATTCCTTACGACGTTATCTACGATACTGAAGTGCTGCAAGGCAAATTGTCGGAATACGACTGGCTGCACCTTCACCACGAGGATTTTACGGGCATGTTCGGAAAGTTCTATGCGAGCAACAGCAGCCAGCCCTGGTACCGCGAACACGTGCGCATGATGGAAAACCTCGCCCGGGAAAACGGCTTTGCCAAAGTGAGCGAACTGAAACTGGCCGTCGCCAAAAAAATATCGGAATATGTTGCCGGCGGCGGATTCATGTTTGCCATGTGTTCCGCCACCGACACCTATGATATAGCCCTTGCCGCCGAAGGCACCGACATCTGTGCATCGGTATTCGACGGCGACCCGATCGACCCCAACTGTCAGAACAAACTCGACTACTCCAAAACATTTGCCTTCCAGGGCTTCCAGATTATCACCGATCCGGGTATCTATGAGCACTCTACCATCGACAACAGCGAGGTGGCCGGACGCAGGGTCATTCCCGAACAGGACTATTTCAACCTTTTTGATTTCTCTGCCAAGTGGGACCCCGTGCCTACCATGCTTACCCAGTGCCACACCCGCACAGTGAAGGGGTTCATGGGCCAGGCCACTGCATTTCAGAAAAAATATATTAAGCCCACTGTGCTGATCATGGGAGAGAACAAACCGGCCAATGAGGCCCGGTATATCCACGGGACGTACGGCTATGGCTTCTGGACCTACTACGGCGGTCACGACCCGGAAGATTACCGCCACTACGTACTCGATCCGCCTACCGATCTCAACCTGCACCCCAATTCACCGGGTTACAGGCTGATTCTCAACAATATCCTTTTCCCGGCAGCAAAGAAAAAGCACCAGAAAACGTAAGAATGGCGGTTGCATGGTCAGGCTATTTGGGCTTTTCCGTTTTTACATCGCTTTATCCGAAGCAAATACCGCACTGAGGAATTCGCGGTTCATGCGGGCGATGTTTTCCACCGAAATATCTTTGGGACACTCGGCTTCGCAGGCTTTTACGTTGGAGCACTGCCCAAAGCCTTCCTTGTCCATTTGCGCCACCATGGCCAGCACGCGCTTCTGGCGCTCTACCTGTCCCTGGGGCAGCAGTGCGAGGTGGCTGATCTTGGCCGATGTGAACAGCATTGCCGAAGCATTCGGACAGGCTGCTACGCAGGCGCCGCAGCCGATGCAGGCTGCTGCATCGAAGGCATGTGAAGCCTGTTCTTTCTCGATCGGGATCGCGTTGGCATCTTGAGCCTGTCCCGTGTTGACGCTGACATAGCCTCCCGACTGGATGATCCGGTCGAATGCCGAACGGTCCACGACGAGATCCTTGATAACGGGAAAAGATTGCGCGCGGAATGGCTCGATCACTATGGTATCACCATCGTTGTAGTGGCGCATGTGCACCTGGCAGGTGGTCGTGCTTTTCATCGGTCCGTGTGGCCGGCCGTCGATGACAAGCGAGCAGGTGCCGCAGATGCCTTCGCGGCAGTCGTGCTCGAAAGCAACGGGCTCTTCGCGCTGGTGTACCAGCTGCTCGTTGAGCACGTCGAGCATTTCAAGGAAGGACATGTCCGGGTTGACATCCGGAAGTTGGTAGGTGACAAACTCACCCTTGTATTGGCCACCCTGGCGCCAGATTTTGAGCGTTAAGCGCATATGTCGGATATATTGTGTGTTTTAGAATGAATCAATTCCTTTTCAGGGTTTCGATGACAGAACAATTGTCTATCAACAAGTTACCGTTTTTGTTTTCAAAACCCGACGCGTAATAGGCCATCAGGTCGATCTCGTCAAAATCATCCACTGTCGGTTTCAGTGTGAACGAGAAGAGTGTCCACTGGGAATGGCTGACGGCGCTGCTTTCAGCCAGTAATTCCTCCGTTTGCCCTTCTGCATTCACCCCCCATATTTTCAGGATCGTAGGGGCATTGTAATTGACTTCTTTTCCGGTTGCCCTCGACATGGACTGGTACACATTTGACCTGCCCAGGTACAGACTGAACTGATACGTCGAGTCTTTTTTCAATAGACCATCCAGCTTCTGACCCACCCCTTCCCAGGTATTGTTGTCGCGCACCACCAGACCCAGATATTGTTTACCGTGTTGCGCCTTCATGACTACCCCGAAGGCGCCGGGCTGAATGTCGGGCGGGCTTTCCTGCGCAGCGCCCATATTGATCCAGCCCTCCGGTACCGTGCCCCATGCGGGCTGGCCTTCTTCAAAGGACGGGTTTCGCAGCGCAATGACATCCTGGCCGGTCAGCGGCAGGGAAATCAGATGCCCGATACAGGCGATGAGAGAAACCGTTTTACCTAAAACGCCCATATTCCTTTATATTTCTCAAAATATAGCGCCCCGCCGGGGGTGTATACGCGTTCGGCAACGATAGAACGCTCGATCAGGTTGATCTCAAGACTCCAGTGGTTGCTTCCCTGATAGTAATCATACCCAACGATCGTATCGTTGACATCCCAATCTTCATAATAGTGCTTCACCAGATCGTATGTCGCACAGCCGCTTATATTATACCAGGTCGAGTCAATACGCGTCATAACCAGTTCACTGTTAGCAGTTGTGTCAAACTGCTCCGCACCGGTATTCAACTGTTTCCGATAATAGTAACAAACGCCCGTGTGTTTGTCAAACAGCGTGTCGAATATAGTCTTTTCGGGTGGCGTCATTGTTTCCTCGGTCTTGTTACAGGAAAACAGCAATACCCCGAAAATTGCAGTGATGATCGGAACTGCGACTACATATCTGAAAATGCCGTTTGGGTTACTCATGATGCGTGGTGTTTAGTGAAAGGATAATATACAAACGTCCTTTACTTGTAAGAACGCTGCGTCACCTTCACCTCTTCGTAATCCAGTTTTTCCTTGTGCAGTTGCGCCGCCTGATCCTCGCCCTTCCACTCCCATGCCGACACATACATAAAATTCTTGTCGTCGCGCAGGGCCTCTCCTTCGGGCGTCTGGTACTCCTCGCGGAAGTGTCCGCCGCAGGATTCCTGGCGATCCAGGGCATCCTGGCACATCAGTTCGCCCAGTTCGAGGAAGTCGGCAACACGCCATGCCTTTTCCAGTTCGGGGTTGTACTCGTCGGTACGTCCCGGCACGAACGCATCGCTCCAGAACTCCTTGCGCAGCTCCCGTATTTCGCGGATGGCTGTTTCGAGGCCCTGCGCGTTGCGGGCCATGCCGCATTTATCCCACATGATCTTGCCGAGGCGGCGGTGGAAACTTTCCACACTTTGTTTGCCTCCCAGTTCCATCAGCCGGCTGATACGGCCACGCACGTCTTGTTCTACCTGTGCAAACTCGGGCGTTTCCGTAGAGATCGGGCCGGTCCTGATTTCGTTGGACAGGTAGGAGCCAATCGTATAAGGCAGCACAAAATAGCCGTCGGCAAGGCCCTGCATGAGTGCCGATGCACCCAGGCGGTTGGCGCCGTGATCGCTGAAATTGGCTTCTCCGCACGCATACAGCCCCGGGACGGTGGTCATCAGATCGTAATCGACCCACAGGCCGCCCATGGTATAGTGTACCGCCGGGTATATCCGCATCGGCACCTCATAGGGATTGTCGCCCGTGATCTTCTCGTACATTTCGAACAGGTTGCCGTAACGCGCCTCCACGGTATCTTTTCCGAGCCGTTTAATGGAATCGGCGAAGTCGAGATAAACCGCCAGGCCGGATTTGCCTACACCGAGTCCTTCGTCGCAGGCCGTTTTGGCGGCCCGGCTGGCAATATCGCGCGGCACGAGGTTGCCGAAAGCAGGGTATCGGCGTTCGAGATAATAATCGCGGTCTGCTTCGGCAATCTGCCGCGGGTCTTTCATGCGGTCGGCGGCAGATTTGGGGACCCACACCCGACCGTCGTTGCGCAGCGATTCCGACATCAGCGTCAGTTTCGACTGGTAGTCGCCCGAGACGGGTATACAGGTCGGGTGTATCTGGGTGTAGCAGGGGTTGCCGAAAAAGGCGCCACGGCGGTGTGCCCGCCAGGCAGCGGTTACGTTGCACATCATGGCATTGGTACTCAGGTAGAATACGTTGCCGTATCCGCCGGTACAAAGCACAACGGCATGTGCGGAATGGCGTTCGAGTTCACCGGTAAGCAGGTTGCGGGCGATGATGCCGCGGCATTTGCCGTCGACCACCACAGCATCGAGCATCTCATGGCGGTTGTACAGTTTAACCGTGCCGAGGTGTACCTGCCTGCTGAGCGCCTGGTAGGCGCCGATCAACAGTTGCTGACCGGTCTGGCCGCGCGCATAGAAAGTACGCGACACTTGCGTACCGCCGAAGGAGCGGTTGTCGAGCAGACCGCCGTATTCCCGCGCAAAAGGCACGCCCTGCGCCACGCACTGATCGATAATACTGGTGGAGACCTCAGCCAGGCGATGTACGTTGGCTTCGCGGGAGCGGTAGTCGCCGCCTTTGATGGTATCGTAAAAAAGACGGTATACCGAATCGCCGTCGTTGCGGTAGTTTTTCGCTGCGTTGATGCCGCCCTGTGCGGCGATGGAATGCGCCCGGCGCGGACTGTCGTGAAACGTAAAAACCTTGACGTTATAGCCCAATTCGCCCAGCGAAGCCGCTGCGGAGGCGCCCGCCAGACCGCTACCGACGATGATCACATCGATGCGGCGCTTGTTGTTGGGCGATACGAGCGGTACATGACCTTTGTAATATTCCCATTTTTCCGACACAGCGCCGGCGGGTACCTTTGAATCGAGTTTGGGTTCGGAGGCAGTTGATTTTGCCATATTTTTCGAAAGTAAATTCAGTTGACGAAGGGTTGAACAGGATTTATTTCCCTACAAGATAAAACACGAGAGGGATCAGGGCAAAACCGGCCGGAATGCCGATAGCGTAAACATACCCAAGTCCTTTGATAAGGGGGGTATACCGGGGGTGATTGAGGCCCAGTGTCTGAAACGACGACCAGAACCCGTGCCAGAGGTGAAACGCTATCACGACCATGCTGATCACGTAAAAGGCCACATACAAGGGGTTCTTGAACGCCTCTGCCACGGGCAGGTAGAGGTTTTGCACCGGATGATCGTATGCGGCGACTTCCACTGCAGGCAAGACGCCCATTTTCATCTGAAGCCAGAACTGCCACATGTGCAGGACGATGAAGACGAGGATCACAATACCCAGCCATGCCATGTTGCGTGCCGATCGCTCCGAACTCCGGGTATGCACGACGGCGTACCGGATGTTGCCCCGGGCGGCCTTGTTGCTGAGCCACAGCCGTATTCCCTGAACGGCATGCCAAAGGATAAAAGCATACAGCGTGTAGGAAATGATCTTGATCAGCGGGTTGTGCGTCATAAAAAACGCGTAGGTATTGAAGGCTTCGCCGTCGTCGTCTTTCAGGAGTTGCAGGTTGCCGATCAGGTGTACGATCAAAAACAGCATCAGGAATAAGCCGGTCAGCGACATCACGACCTTATGACCCAGGGAAGAAGAGAGAAATTTGGTAAACCAACTCATTGATAAATGATGAGTGATGAATAATGAGTGAGGGGAATCGCAAAGAAAGTCTATTGTGCGCAGTAATGAACCGGCAGACAATTTTTTTTGCGGAACAAAACTACTTTACCAAACGGGAGTACAGAATTTT
>ERZ724526.1153-NODE-1153-length-14120-cov-4.713260_pt1 | contig 14120 bp, 25 predicted proteins | sample MGYA00376059_ERZ724526 | MGnify/ENA primary metagenome ERZ724526 (study PRJEB28724, sample SAMN07190883) | activated sludge metagenome | isolation source: activated sludge of sewage treatment plant in Hong Hong | place: Hong Kong | collected 2016-03-17 ... | reverse complement strand
CTTAGAGTGTTGAACGAAAAGATTTCTACACTCGGCCTTATGGGTGAGTTTGGTAAAGAAATCCAAGATGCCGTAGGCATCCTTAACACTGAGCCTAAAGCTAAAGCAAGTTCTGGTGGCCAACCGCCTAGAGGCAGAGGTCGTGGTAGGCAGCGAAATGTCGGTGCTGAGTTAGGTATTGACTTTGCTGGTTATGAGACTGAGGCTGGCTTACCGTCTGGTTACCTTAACACTATGGCTATCATTGAGTCTGGTGGGGACCCCAGTGCCAAAAATGATAACTCCAGTGCCGGTGGCCTATTCCAACAGATTGACTCTAACGCCGCTGCTTATGGAGTGGCTGATAGGTTTGATCCTATGCAGTCTACTGAAGGTGCTGTAGCCTTTGCGCAGGACAATACAGTTTACCTAGCAGGTAAGCTCGGTAGAGAACCTACTGGTGGAGAGCTTTATCTAGCCCATCAACAAGGTCCTGCCGGAGCAGCTAGGCTTCTGTCTAACCCAGATACACTTGCTGTCGATATCGTAGGAGAGGAGGCTGTCAAGCTTAACGGCGGTACTGCTGACATGACTGCTCAGGAGTTTGCTAACATCTGGATCAACAAGTATGACCGTATTGCCAAGGGTGGTATTGGTCCTGCTGGAGCGCCTGTATCCGTGACCAAGAAGGACACTTTAAGTCTTCCCCTAGGGTCAGCTAGCCCAGACTCTCAGAGGGCCTCTGGTGAGGCTCCTACGCAGTCTACGGCCCTATCTACAGGCACCTCCTTGACCTTCGATTCTCCTGAGGTTCAGCAGATCGTAGAGAAGGCTGCCAGTGCTCCTGATGAAGCTATCGCTATGGCTAAGGAAGTCCTTACCAGACCTATGGACCCTAGCATCAAAGCGTTGATCGAAGCCTTGGTTAAGATTGGAGAGAGAGCATGAACTGGAAACGTGGTGGGGCAAAGGCAGTAGAGGCTGTAACTAAGCCCACCTTTGATGATAAGAGATTCTTTGATGTCATCAGACCTTTCTTTGGTGGATTAAACCAAGAGCAGGTAGATGGTATCAATGGAATCATTAAAGCCTTTAGAGAGGTAGGTGATGGAGATATTGATACCTTAGCCTATGCTCTGGCCACCGCCTACCATGAGACTGGTAAGAGAATGGTTCCTGTAAGGGAGGGCTTTGCCAAGACAGATAAGGGGGCTAGGAGTGCTGTAGCCAAGCTTGCTGCCAAGAGAGGACCATCTAGTGCCCCCGCTAAGTACGGACAGCCTGCTGGACCCTATGGTCATGTCTACTATGGTAGAGGTCATGTTCAACTTACTTGGCTTCATAACTATAGAAATAGTTCCAAGGATGCTGGAGTTGATCTAGAGAAGTATCCAGATAAGATGCTTGATCCTGTTATCTCAGCTAGAGTTCTTATTAGAGGTATCATGGATGGTAGGTGGAATGGGCAAGGTAAGGGTATTGACTTCTACGAGGGAGAAGATGATAAACTCTCAAGAGAAGAGGCTACTCAGGCTAGAAGGCTTGTCAATGTACAGGACAAGGCCCTTACTATTGCAGTGTACTTTGAGCACTTCTATAATGCTCTCAAGTCTTCGGGGTTTAAATGATGCCTGAAGCTATCAAGGATGACCTTATAAATAAACTCATGGTGGGTGCTGTTATTGGTCTGCTTACTTGGAATATCTACACCACACAACAACTGACTATTGATATCGCAGTACTACAAGAGAAAATCGAGCAATTAGAGGAGAAGCTTCGTTGAAGAAATCACTAGAACTACTTCTGGACTTTCTGATGTTTGTCGTTCCTATCTTGGAACTTACAGATGTCATGACCTTCATTCCAGTTGACTGGCTACCGTACTATATGATCACCACTGTAGTCTTACGTAGACTGCTTAGACTCTTGGAGGATAAACTTCGTGTTCCTACTCAAACTCCTGTGGAATAAATGGATCACCCCTGCATCAACTCAGATTTGGCTCCTTGTGGCTGGTGCCTTTGGTGTGTTAGTGCTCGTCGTCAAGATGCTCCTGATGTACTTGAGGCTGGTGAAGAAAGAGAACAAAGCTCTGAACGAAGAAGTCAAGAGGGCAGAAAGGATTCAGAATGTCAAAATCAATCGTACTCGTGATGAGTCTCTTGAGCGTCACAGGATGCGTGGCACCCTCAGGGGACCGGATAAACCTCTGTAACGTCCTTCCTACTGTATCAGAGCAGGATACTGATCAGACTATTATCGAAGTTGATAACTTCAATGCTAAATACCGTGCTGCCTATAGGTGCCCATAATGCCATCAAGTCCTAACTATAAACGAAACTACAAACAAGAGTACAAGAACTACCATGCTTCTTCAGAGCAGAAGAAGAAGAGAGCTTCTAGGAATGCTGCTAGGTCTGAGATGGAGAAGTCTGGTAAAGTTCGTAAGGGTGACGGTAAGGATGTGGATCATAAGAACACCAATGCAAATGACAACTCCAAGAAGAACCTTAGGGTGACTAGTAAGTCGGCTAATAGAAGCTTCCCAAGAAATAGGAATGCAGGCAAGAAATGAGAATCTACCCCGGAACAACTGTAGACTATGAGTTTGCTACGTTAGGTGGTCTTGGTTATACCGGGACTCTTAACGATAGACAGTTTGCTGCTTTAAGGGCTGAAGGTCTTACCGGCTCTTTAGCAGATATGTTCAAGCAGTTTGATGGCACTCTTGGTGGTGGAGGTCCTACCCTTTCTGAGCAGGTGGAGGCGATGCTGTCGGGGACCGATGGCTATGTCATCCCACTCCGGTCTGCGGCGCAGTTGAAGCAAGACCCTGCCGGGACCATTGCCGTTGCTGCCGCAAGCGACCCTATCGGGAGGATCAATACCCTCTACGGCAACACGGCTCACAACTTCCAGACGACTACCGATCCATTCCGGGCAGCTTGGTCTGGTGTCGCTGCTGCTATCGCGGACGGAACTGACGACTGGATGCAGGGGAGCACGGCGGCGATCACGGTTTTCCAGAACAAGCCGAACTTCTATGTCTGCGGGCGGGCACAATGGAACGCGCTGGCCGGGGCGTCTTTCGGGATCGGCTTCGGCAACAACCCTCTTTGCCGGTTTGACGTTGGGGCTTCCGGGCAGGTCGCGGTGCAGGCCCGCAGGGCAGTGGCATCTACAGGGACGACGACCGTCACAAGTGCTAACGGCTTGATCAGCATCGGGATTCCGTTCACTTACGAAGTCGAGATTGACTTCGCTTCGACTGGCGGGATCACCGTATCCCTAAACGGCACCTCTGTCGCGACTGGGACGCTGGCCGATGCCCCCGCAAACAGCGACAGCGCCAACCTGACCCGGAACTACATCTTCCGGTCGAACAACAATACCGCCGCCTACGCGAACATGCGGTTTGGGGATCACGTTTTCACCCAGCGGGCCATGTCGGTGGGCGAGCGGACTATTTGTCGCGCCTATGTCGAGGAGATTGGCCTATGAGCGGTTTTACCGTAAGAATTCCAGTCGCCAACCTTGCCGCCGCGAATGCTGCGTTGGCCGCACAGGGTCATGGCGACGTGTGCTTCACTGTCCCACTCTGGACCAACGGGGCTATGCCGTCAATGGCCACCCTGTCGCATATCGCGCGAGACGTGAGCTTCCGGGCTCATTGCGCCGCCTTGGCGGGGGCCGTTGTTCAAGACTTTGCCCCCATGACAGTTGACATGGATGCCACCGCTGCTGCTGTGGGTGGTAGGTGGGGTGGCAACGCTCCGCTCCTGCAAGGCAACGTTACACCGGGCCTCTATAGAGCCATTCCGGCTGATGGTGGTGCTTTATGGTGGGTGATCCAAGCATTCAACAGAACTACGTTCAATGCTGCCTTGTCTACGTACCCTGCTCTAGTCCGTCAAGCTCGTGTACCCGGTGAGGTATCTCCATGGGTTCAACCTGTTGACCAGTTTGATGCCTACTGGACCAAGAACGCTTTTACTGGATTACCGGACAGAGTAACGCATAACGGTAGACTTTGGAGGAGCATTGTGGCAGAAGCAACGCCTAATGTATGGGCACCCGGAACAGCAGGAATATGGATAGATGAAGGACCAGCGACATGAACACTAGAGACAATTCTAAAGGAAATCTCAGGGTCCAGAGCAAGTCGGCTAACCGCAGCTTCCCAAGAAATAAGAACGCAGGTAAGAAATAATGGCTAAACGTCCTAATCTAGGTCAGATCAATAGTACCGTCTTTACTGTGACGCAGCTTAACTCTGCTTACACCAAGATAGACGAAGCATTCGATAACACTCTGTCTAGGGATGGCTCTACTCCAAATACAATGTTAGCTGACTTGGATATGAACTCCAACAGTCTACTTAATGTAGACGATATTCAGGCTCAGACTATTACTGTAGAGTCGGCTATTATCGGTGGTAAGGAGTTTGTAGGTACTATTACTTGGAGAGCTTCTTGGCTTACTGGTACTGCCTATGACTACCTTGACGTTGTAAACAAAGACGGTGTTCTTTACATCTGTCTTGAGGCTCATACCTCTGATGTTTTCATGACTGACCTTACCAATACCAAGTGGGAAGTCTTTATCTCTAACACCACTGGCCCTACTGGTGATCCCGGAGCGGATGGTACCGATGGCCAAGGTGTTCCTGTTGGCGGTACTACTGGGCAAGTACTGGCTAAAGCCTCCAATGCGGACTACGTTACTGAGTGGGTAGACGCTTCTGGTGGTTCTAGTGATCATGGTACCCTTACTGGTCTAAGTGACGACGATCATACACAGTACCACAACGACTCAAGAGGTGACGCCAGATACTATACTAAGTCTCAGGTAGATACCTCTCTGTCCGGTAAGGCAGATACTAGCCATGCCCATTCTATCGCTAATGTGACTGGCCTACAGACAGCCCTAGACGGTAAGCAAGCCTCAGGTTCGTATGCAGCCTCCTCTCACACTCATACTGCCTCTGAGGTTACTGACTTTAGTGAGGCTGTAGACGATAGAGTGTCTGCTCTTCTTGTAGCAGGAACCAACATAACCCTCACCTACAATGACGGAGCTAATACCCTAACTGTAGCCGCCTCTGGTGTAAGCCAAAGCCCTATCTTAGCATGGATGATATAAATGATTAACCTTACTAGCACTTCTGATCTTATCCGAGTTACTACTTCTGCCGCCAGTCAGATCGAGGTACACGCCTCATATGTAGACTTCAACGGTACTGCTGTAACTCCGGGCAGGACTAACACTCCCTATATTACTACAGCCACTACGACTACCGTTGTTCCTTCTCCGGGGTCTGGAGTACAGAGGAACATTAAGCACCTAAACATTACAAATGACCATGCTTCTGTAGCCTGTGTTATCACTGTAGAGCATACAGACGGAACCACTGCTGAAGAACTAATCTCAGTTACTCTTCTGTCTGGGGAGAACATGGTTCTAGGTGAAGATGGTAGATGGACTCACTATGATGCTAACGGGGCTGTCTACCCTCCTGCTGGTAAGGGGGCCTATGATGGCTACCCGGCAGTGTTTATGAAGAGTGGTACTGCTGCTGATACTATTGGGTATTGGTACTGCACCAGCAAGGATGCTGGCTTTCCGGGGGCATGGTCGCCGGGTACTCCGGGTATCAACGGGAGGGTTACCGATGGTACTACCTCAGGAGACTTTGGGAGTATTCCTATCAAGAACCCAGCAACAGGCTCTAACTACCTCACTGAGCTTACCATGGGTGCCTCTGTCAACCACTCTCACCTGTTCTTTGATGTACTCTGGGTCAACTCTGGTATCGCTGTAACCACTACTACTGCTCAGTCTATCACGACTCCTACCCTACCAGCTAGAGATGTGAATGGTACTACTAATGGTGAAGGCTGCATGATTGCTATGCTGACTACTACAGCCAATACTAACGCTGCTGTCATCAGCAACTCTACTGTGAGCTACACTAACTCCGATGGTACATCTGGCCGTACGGCTACTCTTACGGCTATTGCTGGTTCTCAGATTCCAGCTACTCCAGTTGTAGGGACTATTGTATGGTTCAATCTACAGGCTGGTGACAGGGGGGTTAGATCAATTGAGTCTATCACTCTTGGCACCTCTCTTGGTGCTGGTGCAGTATCACTCATGATCTGTCGTGACCTAGCCAACATCGGCACCTCTCTGGTTAACGTACAGTTTACTCGTAAGCTCAGTGAGCCGGGGGTTAGGTTGTACAATGGTACTTGTATGCTGCACTGTGTTCTTGCTAGTGCGACTACAGCCACATTCTTTAACGGTGAAGTTGTGATTCAGGAGAAATAAATGAACAACAGAGATTCTGTAAAGACTAAAATGTCTGCTGTAGAAAAGCGTTATGGCAAAACTACTAAAGGAACTATGCCCGGAAAGGCTAAACCCAAGACAAGAGTTAAACCAATCCTAGGTAAAAATAAAATAGGCTTGAAAGTAAAGGTGACATTCTAATGGCCAAGAGACCTTCTCTAACTGATATTACTTCACTTACCAATTCTAGTGCAATCAACACTCTCAGTCAGAATTGGGATGCTATTGAGGAAGCATTTGATAATACTTTGTCGTTAGACGGTAGCACCCCTAACGCTATGAATGCTGACCTCGATCTAAATGGTAATGGTCTTCTTAACGTTGGTGCTATTGACGTAGAGAACCTAACTCTAAATGGTCAGACTGTTACTGATTTGGCTTCTGTGCCTGAGTGGAGGAGTGCTTGGGTTACAGCTACTAGCTATGCCAAGAACGACTTGGTGAAGACTAATGGTAACGTATATATTTGTTTGGTAGCTCATACCTCAGGCACTTTTGCTACAGACCTTACTGCTCTCAAGTGGGAGCTTATGGTATCCAAGGGTGACTCAGGGTCTGGTACTGGTGACCTTGTGTCCACTAACAACCTTAGTGACGTAGCTAACGTTACTACTGCTAGGGCTAACCTTGGTTTAGGTACAGTAGCAATAGAAAGCACTGTACCAGTAGCTAAGGGTGGTACTGGGGCTACTGATGCTGCTACGGCGAGGTCTAACCTCGGTTTAGGCTCACTAGCAACTGAAAACAGTATCACTACTTCTCTTATCGCTGCTGGTACTCTGGTTACTGAGGCTGAAGGTATCTCTAGTAATGATAATGATACCACGATCCCCACCAGCGCTGCTGTTAAAAGCTATACCGATGGCTTGCTTACTAGTGGATCAGTAGGGCCTACTGCTACGACTAGCGGGACTTCCTTTGACTTCGCTGTACCTTCTACCTGTACTAGGATTGTGGTTCAATTCTTTGGTGTTTCCCTGTCTGGTACAGATGATATCCTAGTTAGGCTTGGAGATGCTGGTGGTATTGAAACCACTGGTTATTATAGTGGGTCTAGAGATATAACACCAGTGACAAATGGCTTAATCGTCTTTGTTAGTGTCGCTAGCCGTACTGCTACAGGACATATGGACATTGTGCGGGTAGGCTCTACCAATCAGTGGACCGCTATTCATAGTGTGTCTATGAATGCAGTTAGTAACTCTGGTGGCGGCTCTAAGACACTATCTGATTCTATTACCACGGTAAGAGTTACTACAAATGGTACGAATACTTTTGATGCTGGTAGCATTGCAGTAAGGTACTGGACATAAGAAAAGGGCGCTTTCGCGCCCTTCCTTAAGCTTTGTCCCAAGTCAAACACTGATACTCTACGTCTGGTAGTGGAAGACCTTGAGCTTCAATGTTAGTCATGTTCTTCATGATGTTCCCTTCAGCCTCCTGTACACAGACCTCATGAGAGGGGTAGATAGCTGGGTCTGCAAAGGTCTTGCAAGGTTCCCCCATAAAGCAGACTAGGTAGATAGCACTAAACATTATTCAACCTCCTCTGACTGATTAAAGTCTTCAATAAAATGTAATTTAACAAACTCAAGAATACCTAGAACCTCACAGTTTGAAATATTTCCTGCTCCTTCTTCATAAATATAGTCCACGATAGCTTTGACCATAGTAGAAGCTTTCTTATCTTCAGTCATTCTTTATTCTCCATTTCATTGATTAGTTTGTCGAGGTATACTTTAGCCTTTTTCAAATCTTCTACCGGATTCTTCTTGTACCTCCAGCGATGGAGGTATTTCTTTATGTTCCATTCGAGGCCACCTAGGTACGCTTCTCTTGGCATATTGTCTTTCAGGTAGTCCCAGCACTCGATAGTGCCTCCTGTATAGTGGTCAGGTTTATTTACTTGGTCTGTCCCCATCTTCAACCTCCTTAGCAGTCTTAAGTAGAATATCCTTTATGGCATAAGACAAAAGGAATTGGACTTCTTCGGCAGTCAAATCAAACTCAATCTCCGCACCACCATCTTCCTTTTCGTGGATATTAATCACTTCCATTTAGTTAACTCCGACCATGATACAGGGAACTTCTCAAGCATTTGCTCACTGATTTGGTTAGCAATGAGTCTAGTTTCTTCTTGGGTATCTGGCTTGCAGCGTAGCTTGCTCATATTAGCAAAAGCATCTAGGCTCCCACTCCAAATCCATTCTGTCATCATACTTTGAGGTAGAACCATACGGGCCATCTCAGGGGCCACATTAGCATTAATAAGGTCCTCATAGAAGTTTGAACATTCTTCTAAAAAATCTTCGTAACCATTAAGACCGTTAGTGTAGACCTCTCCTGAACTTCCTTGCTTCTTGTCTTTAGCTCTACCACGCCATACTTCAGGCTCATAAAACTCTGGAGTATCGTCTACGTAACGCCTAGATACCTCATTAGTCCTTAGGTACTCGTGCTTAAAAAGTTGTCTTGCTACAAAGATGGGAGCTTTAACATGGAAACTAGCAAAGCAATGACCGAAGGGGCTGTAGTGCCCATGGTCTGCAAGGTACTTGATCAGCTTATGATTCTGTGCTTCAGTGAACTCTTTGTGTCCTTTCTTGAATGATACTCTAGCAGCGTCTACCACAGTGTTATCGTCACCCATATAATTTAATAGGGTAGCTTTCAATTCAATCTCCTTTGTTAATACGGCCTAACTGCTTTCACCGTCTAGATAAGGGCTAGACTACGGGTCTTTCAAGCACACAGGTTTGCCGGTCTTCCCTACTGGAGTGCTTTGTTCGGGATTCATATTACTCACACTGGCGAAGCCCGGTAGAGGGGTCATAGTAGCAGGCTCCGCCCTCCTCAATAAAGTCATCTTCTTCTACTTCAGGCTCCTCTGCTACGTCTTCTACAGCAGCAGCATTGAGGATACCATAACGCTTACCTGAGGCTCTGAAGGTTGTACAACCAGATGCCCCACCAAGGTAAGCTTGCATGTAGACATCCTTGAATTGATCCCAAGTAACTTCATCACCTACGTTACAGGTCTTGGAGCAAGCAGAATCTACAAACTTAGAGGCAGTGTTTAACACCTTCACATGGTCAAAGACAGACAACTCGTTAGCAGTCTTACCCTTTACTCCGAAGACTCTGTATCCGTAGTCTTCAACTCTTTCGACTTTAGGTCCTTCGAAAGTTTGGATGGTACGTTCATAGCTATGAGAAAAGACTGGCTCAATACCAGAAGACACATTATCAGCAGATAAGGAGATAGTTCCAGTTGGAGCAACAGAGAGAAGGTGAGAGTTGCGAATGCCGTAGTTATGAATATCTCGTCTAATGTTCTCAGGAAGAGTTTTAGCAAAGACAGACTCCAAGTATTTGTCTGCCATGAACATAGGGAATGGACCCTTCTCCAAAGCTAGACTGATTGACGATTGATAGCAGGTATCTCTGATCACTGTCATGACCTCCTCAAGCCACTCTAGGAACTCAGGAGAGCCGTAGGAGTAGCCTAGAGCTTCACCAGCGTTAGCTACACCAGTAATACCTAGACCCATCCTACGCTTGCTCTGAGCCTCCATACGCTGCTCTTCCAGAGGATAGACAGTACGATCAATGACGTTATCCATAGCCCTGACCACAGGAACAATATCGTGCTTAAGAGACTCGTAGTCAAAGGCTCTGACCTTACCAATACCTTCCCCGTCAGTGTAGATGTATTTAACCAAGTTAAAGCTACCCAGCAGGCAAGCGCCGTATGGTGGTAGTGGTTGCTCACCGCAAGGGTTAGTAGCAGCGATAGTCTCACAGTAGCCTAGATTGTTCTTCTTGTTGATAGTGTCAATAAACAACACACCCGGTTCTGCCCAATCCCAAGTAGAGCGAAGGATTTCATCCCAGAGGTACCTAGCTCTGACAGTCTTGTAACGTTTACCTTCGAACTTAAGATCAAACATCTTGTCATGAATCACAGCATCCATAAACTCATCAGTGACACCTACAGAGACATTGAACTGGGTGAGGGTTGTAGAATTATTCTTGGCTTTGATGAACTCCTCAATGTCTGGATGGTCTACTCGTAGAACTCCCATTTGCGCCCCTCTGCGGTGCCCAGCACTAGCGATAGTCTTGCAGATAGCGTCGAAGATTCCCATGAAACTAATTGGCCCGGAGCTACGGGAATCAAGTGACGCGATGTGGTCTCCCCGTGGTCTAAGCGAACTAAAATCATAACCGATACCTCCACCAAGTCTCATTGTCTGTGCTGCCTCAGCAGCCTTCTCCATGATGCTGTCCATGGAGTCTTCCAGTGTACCACTTACGAAGCAGTTAAATGAGGTAACTTCCCTAGGTGCCCCCATAGCTGCTTGTACACGACCAGCAGGAAGGAACCTCTGGTCAAGGAGAACTTCTTTAAACTGTAGGTAATGTTCTTCATTGTCCTTAAGAGCATCTGCAACACGGATCATAGCCTCCTTAAAGCTTTCTCCTTTGCTACGATATTTCATAGCATGGATTTCTTCTGAGATACTAAGTGTAGGACCGTATTTCTTTTCAATAATCAAGGAGCACTCCGTTGTTGGTTAGGACCACGTTCTTAACTTCATGGTCTAGGTTAGAATTGAAGTCTGGGATCATCACCTTCTCGTCTTCAGGGAACCCCATAAGCATGTCGATTAGTTCCTTAACGGTCATGGTGCTTTCCTTCCAATCTTAACTGGCGGCACATTCCTATGCTCTTCACACACTGTATACAGGAATCTAGGCTCCTGTTGGTTCTTGTTGTGTAGTCCGCATACAGCACATGGCTCTGAACTAGGGTGTCCAATGTCAGCGGTCATCTCCAGACCCTCCAATTACATTACGTTCTTTACGAGACTTGAGTTTGTCTACATTCATCTTGGCTACATCAGACAGGTGAACATCCATAGCTGCTGCTGCTTGAGCCACATACCACAACACATCACCAAGCTCTGCTACTAGAGCGTCATCGTCTTTCTTACCATCTCTGATCCATTTCTTAACCTTACCAGCAAACTCTCCCGCTTCTGAGGCTAAACCAAGAGCAGTGTACTCTAGTCCTTTGTCTTCAGGGTAGATAGCAGTCTCATCGGTGAAGTCTTGGTATTGGTCAAAGTTGGTATACTGCCCAATCTCCTCCATGTCTTTAATCTGATCAAGTATTAGGCCATAGTGGTCATCACCATAGTATTCAGTACCCGGTACAGGTTCATGTTCAGTCATCATTCTCTACCTCATGACCAAGAAGTTCTAAAGCTTTAGTTAGCATGTACGTTCTGTCAAAGTACTCGTTGTCATAACAACCTGCGTGTGGTATGTACTCCCACATTAACGTATCGTCAAAGAAGATTCTTCCACCGTACTCTGACCCACCGCCACAAGTTTCACAATCGTTAGAATCCCAGAGTTCTTCAATCTTAATCTTCATCTTCCATCTCCCAACTAAAATCTTCCAGATCAATTAAGCCTTCTCTAATCAGTAGCTCTACCACTACCTGAGGCTCGATATCGTTAGCCTCCAATAGATACTCAAGCCCTACGTCTTCTACTAGATGCTCAATGGCTTCCTCTGATACAGTCTTATGTTTTCCCATATTCTTTTCTCAGAGCCTCCAGACTAACATGTTGAAGATCGTAGCAGCCATCTTCTACATTTCTTTTGATGCACACTCCTGAGGACCAATGATTACACTGGGACTTTCCTGCCCATGGGGCAATGTAGTCTTGGTATACTCCGCATACAAGTCCTTGACGTTGGCTACCAGAAGAATCTCTAAGTACATGATAGTCAAAAAGATGGGAATGCCCACAGGTGCTTGACTTGAACCGCTTTTGGGTAAGAGCGAATCCGTGATGAACAGACTGAAGTGCACGACCACTAATACCACTAACAAAGTAATGGCTATAATCAATTCCATCAACATTAATTACTCCGGGGTTTCCACCGTCATACTCGACAACATCGCTGTACCTACTTGCAAAGTCAAGGTCCCTAAAAGAAATCCCATAACGAATGCCTTCAAGGTGAGGTTCGTAGTCAAGAACCTTTTTAATCCTGTGCTCATGGTTACCCTCCAAGATAACACTATAGGGCTTCTTCTTCTTAGCCTTGGTGATTGGTCCCCACATACGTTCTTGTGCGTCTAGGTGGGCATTGATATCCTTCTCGTAGTTCCTGCCGTGAAAGCTAGCCTTACCCTTGTCATAAGCAGAGAGGCTAGGCATATCAGCAGTATCACCAATGTTAATCAAGACATCAGGCTTCAGGTCTAGAATAAGCTTACCTATCCAGTCAAACCTATCGTTCTTATAGTCTGGATGGGCGTGACTATCTGGTAAAATAAGATGAGTTTTAGACATTAAGGACACCACTCTAGGTTATCTACGTTACAGTTCTTTACGTCACCATCTTTAAATAGTACATGCTCATAGCCATTAGGATTAGGCAGATACTTCTCAGCTACTAGTCTATGGACGTATTGTCTGTGTTGGTGGTTCAGGTAGAAGTTAATAAACTTAGTACCGTCAGATTCCTGAGAAGGTATGACTGTGAAACCATCTGCTGCAATCTGGGCACCTATTGGACCTCTCTTCATAAGTCTTCTAGTAGACATTACTTTACCAGATTTTCTTATTACAAACGGATAAGGAACTTCGTAAGGTTCAATCATCTTTTGATTACCCAATACAGATGGACAGGCCAGATGAAGACTCCTAGGATAATGGTTAAGACTTTCTGTTTAGTAGATGGTGGTTCTTCTTGGTAGTGTTCCCTAATGAAGTCATCATAATCATTATTGAATACACACCACCAAATAACCAGAGAGTTTACTGCACCTAGAATTAAGTAAAGAGAAATCAGAGTAATCATCTAACAAGCTCCATGAAGGCATCTAAGTCAATTACTACAAGAGGTTTACTATGGTTCTGCTTGATCACCAGTAATGGTTCCATATCCTTAGGGGCGTTAGTCTTGGCTTGTTGGTACCAAGCATACACTCCTACAGAGGCTCTGGACTTACACTCAGTTGCATAGGGGAACCAACGTTTAGCAGCAGGACTAAGTTGAACATCCATACCGCTAGCTCCCATGCTTGTACTCTTGACATCATCTGGCTCTAGTCTAGGGAAAGCATCAAGAATCTTATCTCTGACTAGTTGCTGGAGAAGACGGCCTTTTTGCTTAACGCTTGAAGTTTTCAAAATGGAGCCTCATTAAAATCCACTGCGTCAGCATTTCTATCCCTACCGAACACTGAGTCAAACACTGCAATACGTTCTTCCTTAGTCTTAGAATTTAGAGTCTTGATAAGGTTGGTGGCAATGATAAACTTCTTCCAGATTTCCTCTTGACTTACCAAGATAAGGTTAACGTCATTCTTTCTAATACTAGCAAACTCACCTTGTCCAGCATCAGAGCCTAGAACCCAACCATCAATTTGTTTGTAAACATCTTGAAGCTTGTGGTCAGGGTCATAGACAACATAGTCCCAATCAGACTCACTAGTCCAACCATCCTTGGTTACCCTAGAGCCTGTAGCCTTCACCCAATAGCCATCGTTAACTAAGTCTGAGATAATTTTTCTTCTGGCCCCTTCAATAGAAAGTTTGCCTAGACTACCAGTAGACACCGGGGTAGGCCAAGGAGATGTTGGAACTGTTATAGTCTTCTCAAGGTCTTCTTTAGTTAACCTAGAAGGCATAGTGTAAGTCATTCTGTGAACTCCGGTACTTTGGGGAGGTTGATAACTTTCGTAAGATAGGTAGGACCATTT
>ERZ724526.1152-NODE-1152-length-14123-cov-8.404464_pt1 | contig 14123 bp, 12 predicted proteins | sample MGYA00376059_ERZ724526 | MGnify/ENA primary metagenome ERZ724526 (study PRJEB28724, sample SAMN07190883) | activated sludge metagenome | isolation source: activated sludge of sewage treatment plant in Hong Hong | place: Hong Kong | collected 2016-03-17 ... | reverse complement strand
TTGGTCGCCGACTTCGCAGGCTCTGCGTCTTTGGCCGCCAGCTTGCCCAGCGCGCCCTTGGGAGCCGTGTCCTTGCCCGCGCCCTTGGCGTCTTTGGCCGCGTCTTTGGCCGCCGCTTTGGCTGGCTCGGACTTGGCACCGGACTTGGGCGGCTCGACCTTGGTCTCGGGATCTTCCCACGACGCTTTCGCATCCCCCAGACCGAGCGCCGCAAAGTCAAGCGAGCCCATCTGCGTCTTGTCGCCGCCCTCGTCTTCGTCATCGGCTGGCTTCGGCGCAGGTGCGGGCTTGGCTTTCACTGGCTGCGGGTTTTTGCGCGCTTTGTCCACCGCAGCGCGCACTTCGTCGATCGAGTCCGGTGGCAGCCAGTCCGACTGACCTTCTCGCCACACGAAGATGTCGCGACCCGGCGTGCCTTGCTCGCTCAGGATCCGCTGCGCAAGCTCTGCGAGCGGCATCGGATCGACCACATTGCCATCGAGCGACAGGTGCCACTCATCGGGCGCTTGCTGCGTCGGTCCGCCCAGCTTGGAAAAGAAGTCGGCCATTCCGCCGATCATCGTCGAGTCGCCACCCTCGCTCTCGTCGCCGCCGCCACCGCCACTGTGACCGCCGCCGCCGCTACCGCCGAGCAGTCCGACCGACGCCCGCGAGCCAATCATCGTCGCGTCCTCGGACTCTCCTTCGCCTTTGGCAGTACGGACGCCGCCTTGGCTGACCGTGATCTGGCAGCCACACTTTTTGCAGCGAATCTTGAGCACCTTCCCCCGGACTCGGTCGTCGGGAAGGTTGTACTTGGTTTGGCACTGTTCGCAGGAAAACTTCATGTTCCGGGGGCTCCCCAGGCGCGCGATTCTGTTGGGCCACTTGGGTCAGGCGGCGCAGCTTCCGCCATCGTTCCCAGCGGTGGGATCAGTACGGGCAGTGACACGACTCGACGATCGGTTCTCACTATACCCGAAGACAGCGCGTCTAAAAAGCCGGTCAGATCGCGTATTTTCAGTAACTTGCGCCACATAGCTAGGTGCGATGCGGATTCCTGCGCAGGCCGTGCTACGGTGCGCTCGTGCCCATCCGACATTGGTTCCGTTTCGTCGCTGTGGTGGTTTTTTCTGGGACGACGCTGCTGACGGTTCGTTCCCTGCGCGCACAGCCTGCGGCTTTGTGTGACCCGGCCCTCTCTGCGACCCGGCGAGCGCTCATCAGCGCAGGACAAGCGGTCGTGTCGGTGCCGGTGGCTCACTTGTACGAGCGCGCCGATCCGCAAGGTCCGCTCGCGGATCAGGCGCTGTTTGGCGAGCGCTTGCGCATCGTGCCGCAGCCTGATTCCTGCCACGGTCCGGCGGATGCGCTGCTGCTCGTGCAGACGGCGGCTTCGTATCAAGGCTATGTGCCGATTGATGCGCTGGCTGTCGGTCCAGGTCCGCAGTCCACCGTGTCGCTGGTTCCCGGTGGAGCGCCAGTGCGGCTGCGGGTCACGTCGCGACTCGCCAACCTGTTTCGCAGTCCCGATGTGACGGTGGCCAATCCGCGCTGGGTGCTGCCGCTGCAAAGTGAGCTGGCGCTCATCGAGGTTGTGTCGGCTCGCTGGCTCAAGGTGCTGCTGCCCGATGCCAGCCTCGCGTACATTCAGCGCGGTGATGTCGAGCCGATTCCTTCCGAGCAGCCGACGATCGCGTGTGTGCTGGCGGCGGCGCAGCGGTACGAAGGAACGCCGTATCTGTGGGGCGGACGATCGACGCTGGGCGTGGACTGTTCCGGGCTGGTTAGCAGTGCGTTTGCGGCCTGCGGAGTGATTCCGCCTCGCAATGCCGCACCGCAGATGGCGTGGTCGTCGGCTGTGCCAGTTGCCGAGCAGGCTGCGCTGCGACCCGGTGATCTGGTCTTCTTTGCCAGCGCCGAGGCTCCAGCGGGCAGCCCGCCCAAGGTTGCTCACGTCGGCATCTTCGTCGGAAATGGCCGCTTTTTACACGCCACCACCAGCGATCGTCCTGTCGTTCACGAAAGCGCACTGGGCGAGCCCGAGTGGCAGCGACGATATCTGGGCGCCCGTCGCTACAAGACCTTCTAACCAAGCGTGATCTGCGTGAAAGCGAGACTGGTTAGCGGCAGTTTTCGTCGACCAAGTGCGTCAGGTCGTCGAGCGAAAACGGATCGGGCAGGTAGTCTTCGAAGTCGAGCATGCTCGCCGCCTTCCAGTCCGCTTCCTGATCGAGCAGCGCGATGATTGGCAGCCGTCGCCGAGGACTGACCGCTCGCAGCGCCGCGAGCAGCTCTTTGCCACCCAGTTGGGCCAGCAGTCGATAGCGCAGAAGCACCAGCGCCACATCGGGCTGCTCTGCGCCGCGCACCGCTTGGTCAAACGACGACACCGTCAGCGTGCGATAGCCGCGCTCGCCCAGACAAGACTGCACCGAGTCGATCAGCGTGGATCGGTCCTCGATGAGCAGCACACCGCCGCCCCATCCTGGCTGGATCTCGTCGCCCGCTGTAAGCATGTGCGACAAGTACCCCCATTTACCCTCATGGTCAACCAAAACGCAGGACGTTTTGGATATTTGGGGTAATCGAGCTACGGCACCAGCACGCTCGGATCATCGACATAGGCGGTCAGCGTGCCGCTCGTGTTGATGCGAAGCTGGAAGTTGCCGCCGCTTGGAACCGGCACCGACAGCTCGAGCTTTTGCCAGTCCGCCGTGCTCTGGGCGATGGTTGGCGACGAAGCGATGACTTTGTTGGCACCCAGATCCCAGATGTCGAGCCCGATCTTGGCTCCGGCGCTGGCCTGCTGCACAAACACATAGGCTGAAGCCGTCAGCGTCTTGCCTACTTTCGACGGAAGCTGGAGCGACTGGTTTAGGACGTTGGCCGTGGCGCTGGTGCTCGTCACTTGCAAGGATCGCAGGCCACAGCGCGGCGTGCCGAGGCTGACCATCCAGGTGGTGCCGCCGCCGGACTGGTTGCAGCAGCCGTCCCACTTGCCGGGAATCGAGCTGGCAGGGCTGCCGGTGTTCACTGCCTTGCCGTTGCCGTCGGGCTCGACGCTCGGAGTCTCGAAGCCAGGGTTTTGCAGCAGGTTCTGCGAATCGATCGGGCACATGCCCATGTCGCGGGCCTGCATGGCCAGGTCCGGTGTTCCACCTTCGACGTTGCTGGTTGTCGGACTGCACGCCAAACACAGAGCGAAGAGGCTCGCTGCCCATCCTGCCGTGAGCTGTCGTCGTACGCTGCGCATGTTTTCCCCCAAGAGCCGGTTGCAGCAAGCAGCATATCAGGGACAGGCTCGCTTGTTCGATGCCGTCCGGTCGACAGGATCGCGTGGCGGCGCGCGCTCGTTTGGCGCAAACGTGATACACCGTCATCCCGAGCGAGATGGTCCAGATGAAGCCCGTTGAGTCCGTGCCGGTTGCCGTCGTCAGTCGGCCCAAGTCGAAGTATCCCGAGCTGCCGCCCTTTGATCCTCCCAATCCCGTCTACGAGCAGGTGGAAGCGGCGCTGCGTGATCTGGGGCTCGACCGGGCGCGCAGTGGAACGCCGGACTGGAACCCGCTCGGGGACTTGATTGCGCCGGGCGATCGGGTGGTGCTCAAGCCAAACTTCGTCGCGTCGAAGAACTTTCATCAGCCGCTCGTTGGGGACAAGCTGCTGTGTAGCTCGACGCCGGGATCGGTGCTGCGGCCCTTGATCGACTACGCGCTGCGAGCGACGGGACCGACCGGACAGGTCACGATCGTCGATACGCCCGTCGAAGGCTGCAACGTCCAAGACGTGCTGGCAGGCCTGGGAATCGATCAGCTGATTGCGTACTACCGTCAGCGCGGGCACTTGGTCGAGTTTCTCGATCTGCGCTACTTCCAGATCGTGCCTCGGATGGTGCTCGACGATGTGCGACGACGTGGACGATCGCTCAACCTGGGCATGCTGGTGCGAGAGTCGCTGCCCGGAGATCCGCTCGGTTATCGGGTGGTGGATCTGGCGAGTCGCTCGCGCTTTGCCGACGTGGAGCGACGGGCCGGACGCTATCGCTTTCATCGCTCGCACAAGCACACGCCGCATCCGCATCACTCGGACGGCAAGCACGAGTATTCGATCCCTCGGACGGTGCTGGCTGCCGACTGCATCTTGAACCTGTGCAAGCTCAAGACGCACAAAAAGTCGGGCGTGACGCTGGCCTGTAAGTCGGTGATCGGGCTGACCAACGAAAAGTACTGGCTGCCGCACTACACCGCCGGGACGCCTGCCGAAGATGGCGACGAGTTTCCGTTCTGGCCGCCGCTCGCGGTGCGGATGGAAAACCAGCTTCAGCGTCTTCCGCTGCCGCTTGGGCACTCGCTGGTGGCGCGCGCACCGAGGCTGCAAGACCCGCAAAACGGGATGGTCAAAGGGTTCATCCTGGAAGGCTCGTGGGAAGGCAACGACACGATCTGGCGCACGATCTTGGACCTAAACGAAATCGTGCTGCATACGGGCAAAGATGGGGTGCTAAGAGACTCGCCGCAGCGACGCTATCTGACGCTGATCGACGGCATCATCGGGGGCGAAGGGGAAGGGCCGCTTGCGTCGACGCCGCGTCACGCCGGGCTGATTGTCGCCAGCCAAGATCCGGTGCTGGCCGATCTGGTGGCGACGAAGCTGATGGGCTTTGATCCGTCGCGCGTGAAGACGATTACCGAAGGGCTGCGCAGGCCGATCCTGCCGTCGTCCAAAGAAGGCGCGCTGGTGGTGTCGGTAAGCGGTGTGCCGCCGAGCGGTGCGTTTGTGCCGCCTTCGACCTGGCCGTCGCTTGTGCGCAAGCCGCAGGATGTGAAGCCATGAGCACGCTTCGTCTGTCCGAGAGCCGGGTCCTGGTGACGGGCGGCGCGGGCTTTCTTGGCTCGTTTGTCGTCGAAAAGCTAAAGGCCCGAGGCTGCTCGCAGATCGTCGTGCCGCGCTCTTGCGACTACGACTTGGTCGACGGACACGCGATTCGCAGGCTGCTTTCCGATGCCCGGCCCGATCTGATCCTTCACTTGGCCGCGCGCGTCGGTGGCATCTTGGCCAACCAGCGAAATCCGGGTCGCTTTTTCTACGACAACCTGATGATGGGCGTGCAGCTCTTGGAAGAGGGGCGCCGCTTCGGGGTGAGGAAGCTGGTCGCGACGGCGACGATCTGCGCGTATCCCAAGCACACGCCGGTGCCGTTTCGCGAAGCGGATCTGTGGAATGGCTATCCCGAAGAGACGAACGCTCCGTATGGGCTGGCGAAGAAGATGCTGCTGGTGCAGTCGCAGGCGTATCGAGCGCAGTACGGCTTTTCATCGTCGGTGCTGTTTCCGGTGAACCTGTATGGACCGCGCGACAACTTCGATCTGGAAAGCTCGCATGTGATTCCGGCGCTGATTCGCAAGATTGCGCACGCGATGGCGCACGGTCACGACGAGGTCACGATCTGGGGCGACGGCTCGCCCACCCGTGAGTTTCTGTACGTCGAAGACTGCGCCGAAGGCATCGTGCTGGCGGCAGAGCGCTACGACGACAGTGAGCCGGTCAACCTGGGCTCCGGTCAGGAAGTGTCGATTGCGTCGCTGGCGCAGCTCATCGGTGAGCTGTTGGGCTATCGCGGACGCTTTGTCTACGACGCAAGCCGTCCCAACGGGCAGCCTCGGCGAGCGCTCGACTGTTCGCTGGCGCTGGCGCGCTTTGGCTTTGCCGCGACCACGTCGCTTGCGGACGGACTTCGCAAGACCATCGACTATTTCCGTCGAGAGATATCCTTATGACCGCAAAGCGCGCGCTCATCACCGGCATCACCGGACAAGACGGCTCGTACCTGGCCGAGCTTCTTTTGCGCAAAGGCTACGAAGTTCACGGCATTGTCCGTCGCTCGTCATCGTTTAACACCGGGCGGCTCGACGGGATCTATCAAGATCCGCACACGCCGGACTATCGGCTGAAGCTGCACTACGGCGACATGGTGGATGCGACCGGGCTTTCGCGGATCTTGCACGCGGTCCGTCCCGACGAGGTCTACAACCTGGCCGCGCAGTCGCACGTTCGCGTCTCGTTTGACATGCCCGAATACACCCACGACGTGGTGGCGCAGGGCACAACGCGGCTGCTCGAAGCGGTGCGCGAGCTGGGCAGTCAGGCCCGCTTTTATCAGGCGTCGTCGTCGGAAATGTTCGGCTCGTCGGCCCCGCCGCAGTCGGAAATTACGCCGCTGCGTCCGCGATCTCCGTATGCGATTGCCAAGGTTGCGGCCTATCAGACGACGGTGCTGTATCGGGAAGCGTACGGTCTTTTTGCCTGCAACGGCATCTTGTTTAACCACGAAAGTCCCCGTCGCGGAGAGACGTTCGTGACGCGCAAAGTGACGCGCGCGGCGGCGCGGATCAAGCTCGGGCAGCTCGACAAGCTGTACCTGGGAAACCTCGATGCGCGACGAGACTGGGGCTTTGCGGGCGACTACGTCGAGGCGATGTGGCGAATGCTTCAGCTCGAACAGCCCGAAGACTTGGTGATCTGCACCGGCGAAAGTCACTCGGTGCGCGAGCTGCTGGATGTGGCGTTTGCGCGACTGGACCTCGACTGGCAGCGCTACGTCGAGATCGATCCCCGCTACTTCCGTCCGAGCGAGGTCGATGATCTACACGGCGACATGACCCGAGCCCGCCGCGTTTTGCAGTGGGAACCCAAGGTCCGCTTCCGTGCGCTCATCGAGATGATGGTCGATCACGACCTCGCCGACCTGCTCCGGCACCGTCACTAGCTCGCGGACTTGATCGGCTTGCTTTGGTCGGGCTTTTTGTAGTCGCAGACGCCTTCGGGGAAGATCGCCTTGAGCTTCTGAATCTCGCTGAGCGAGGGCTTCCACGATCCGTAGGTTCCGTCGCGGAGCGCCGCATCGACCGACTTGAGCGCGCACTTGAACACGCCGCCTTCATACGGTCCACCGGCCAGCCGACGCGACGTGCTGTACATCGGGAACTTCTGCGTACACGCGCCTGCAGGCTTTTGGTCGAGCACGCCGCTCCACACCTCGGGGCCCTTGGCGATGAGCGCGCCGCTTGTGTCAAAGCAGCTATCGACCGCACGCTCGGGACGGTTCTGCGCGACGCTTGCGCTCGGGGACTTGCGGATGTTTGCCATCCACTCGTCGATGACTTCCAGCGCCATCGGCACTTGGTCAAAGTCCATCGACGACACGTTGGTGGTGTCGGTAAACCAGATCGCTTGGTGATCGGCGCTGCCCAGCTTAGCGGCGATGCGCTTCCGAATCGCGAACGACTGGTGGACGTTGTGCATGTCGAGCCGCTTTTCCAAGTACGGATGCCAGTCGATCGTCGGGATCGTCGTCTGTCCTGAAAACGTCAGCCCTGCGTCGTACATCGCCGCCATCGCTTCGACATCGCCGTGCGTACGCGGAGCCGGAACCGTCGGCGTCAGCGGATTCCAGCGGTTCATGTTGCGGCTGCCCCACGGATCGAAGTAGCTCGCGTCGGCCAGCACCTTGGCGACCTCACTGGCTCCCGTGCCGTTGTACGGAAAGCCCTCGGGCACCATCTCGCTTGACTGCTTCCAGCCGCCCACCTTGAAGTTCACATCCAGAAACTCCGCCGGCGAGATCTGTCCCTTAACGAGCGACTCCAGGCCGTACTGCACCCCGACGTTGTCCCAGGTCGATCGCGCGTAGCCGTCCGCTCCGACGCCGTAGATGTTCTTTAGGTCTTCAAAGTGGGTAAAGTGAACCGGCCCAAACGCGGCCAGGTTCATCCGCGCCGCTGCCTTGGGAACGATGTCGTCCGCGTCGTAGACCGGGTTCATCGCTCCGGCGGTCAGGCCCATCCAGGCCTTGCGACACTCCGTCGAGCCCTTCGCCATCTTCACGTTCGGCAGCGCCGGCTGTAGCGCCAAAAACGGGTTTGCCACCGACTCTTCCGCGTTCAGGCCCACGAGCAGGCTGCGGTTTTTGACATCGCTCGACCACTTGGCGTTCGCCCGGTCGGTGACATCCATGTAGTACTCCAGCAGCTCGCAGTCCCCAATGTGAGGAATCTGTCCCACCATGTCGGGATACGGCTGCTGCGCCACGGCGGCATCGATGATCTGACCCGGATGGTTCTGCGGATAGATGTACTGCTGGATGCCTCCGCCCGAGGCACCGAGCCCGACGGTGTACAGCGGCACGCCATAGCGCTTTACGAAGCCTTCCTTGGTCATCAGCGCCGTCTCGCCGCCCAGGACCAGGTTGTAGTGCTCGCCGGTGCGGTTGCCGCTGGAATGGACGATCGCGTAGCCCTTGCCAATCGCGTACGCCAGCCCCGCCCGCGTGTCCGGTCCGCCCTGGTAGTGGCCAAAGCCGACGCCGCCCTGGAAGTGATAGATGAGCCGCTTGTTCCACAGGCTCAGGTCCGGCTTGGTCGGGTCTTCCCCAAACGGAGCCAGCATCACGTACTGGTAGATGAAGCGGTTGATGGTGCCGCGCTCCCAGCGAACGATGAAGTCCACTTCGCGACCGTCGATCAGCTTGGTCTTGGCGATGTCGCTCGGCCTCGTTCCGTCCGTCGGCAGCGGCTTGTAGTCACGGTGGCTCAGCTTGCCGACCGGCATGTAGTAGTACGTCACATACGAGTCCATCGAGCAGTTCTTGCTATAGCCCACCGTCTTGCCCGCTGCGTCGTGGACCGCGTAGTACTTCGCGTCGGTCGTATCGGGCAGCGGCTCTTTGCCCAGGTCCGTCAGCACCGAGCACACAAACGGCTCCTGCTGCGGACCGGAAAACATCGGGCCCGTGATCGGATGGTTCTTGAGCGCCACCCACGCAAGCCGTCCGCGCCGCAGCGAGCGCACTTCCAGGTAGTTTTCCCCAAGCTGAAGCCCGCCGAGGATTCCTTCGATCCCGCTGTCCGTCACCGTCTGCTTGCTCAGCGACACCTTCTGTCCGTTGAGCCACAGCTCCAGCCCCGGCTGAAGAGACTTGTCGGCTTCAATGGCAATCCGCGCATCGCCGCCCGACACATACTGCGGCAGGCTCGACAGCACCCGCAGCGTCACCTTCGGCGTGTCGGTCATCTGCGGCACGTCAGTCGGTGGCGGGTTGGTACTTTCCGTCGGAGAACAGGACACAGACAGCACGGCGCAGGCCGCAAGGACGTTCCATCGGTTCATCGGCAAGACTCCTACACGATGTCTACACTGAAACCCTCGGCGCTTCGGCGGCAACGTTGCGGGCGGCAGACCGGCGGTCTACCGAATTCGCCAGCGATCCGAGCGTGGCTTGATCAGGCAGATGGCTTCGACCTGCGTGCCTTCGGTCGTCGATCGAATCAGCAGCGTATCGACCAGCCGCACCACCGCCGCCAAGCCGTGATCCGTGGCCGACAGCACCGGCTCGGGCCGTGGCACGCTCTGTTGCCAGCGCTCCACCGTGGTCAGCATGTGCGACGGAATGCCCGGCCCGCGATCGACCACGCGAATCTGCACCCCGAGACTCGGCGGCACCAGCTCCAGCAGCTCCAGCCGACCAAAGCCCGCGTGACGGACCGCGTTTGACACCAGCTCGCCCACCGCAATCGCCACCGCGCTCGCTGCGTGGGGATCAAAGCCCGTCTCTTCCGCAAAGCGCCGCGCCACCGTGGCCGCCACCACATGGTCGGTCGCGTGGGCGCAGTCAATGCGAAGGGGCGACGGCAACCCTTACCCCAGGCCCGATCCGCCGCTGTCCTTGGACTTGCCGCTGCGGCTCGAAGGGAAAAACGCCGCCGGGGACTTGGTCTGGCTGCGCGAGGTCATCGGTGCGCCGCTGTCCCGCAGCCGCGAGATACACAGCTCCAGCGCCTGCTTGAGGTTCCGCGTTGACTGAAGGCCGCTCAGATCCACCCCGAGCGCCACCAGCGTCTGCGCCACCGCCGACTGAATGCCCGCGATGATCGCCTCGGACCCGAGCAGCTTCGCCGCCCGTGCGAGCTGAAAGAAGCGATTGGCCGTGCTCGTGTCCAGGTTGCCCACGCCGGTCAGATCGATGATCACAAAGCGCGCCCGGTGTCGCTCGATCGCATCGAGCAGTCGCGTCGTCATCTGCTCGCCGCGCTCGGTATCGACAATGCCCACGATCGGCATCGCCAGCACCGAGTCCCACACCTCCAGCACCGGCGTCGTCAGCTCGCTTACCGCGATCCGCAGGCGCTCCACGAGCTGCGCGTTTTCCTGCGAGCTTTGCAGCAGCTCCTCGTTGCGCTGGACCATCTCGCTGCGGAGCTGTTCCCGCTCGTACTCGGTGCGCTGCGCCTGCGACACATCGCGGACCACGCACGACACCCCGATGACCGTTCCCTGCTTGTCGCGCATCGGAGAAAACGCGCTCTCGAACGTCTTGCGCACCAGGTGATCGTCGCCGTACGCCTCATACGACACGATTCGTTCCCCGCCGAGCGCCCGATCGAACAGCGCCTTGGCCTTTTCGCGATCGTCGTCGCGCCGGACCACCTCGGCCAGCATGTCCATGCCGAGCCGAATGTCGACGCCCCAGATCATCTGGATGGTCGCCCGGTGGCTTTCGTTAAAGGCCACGTAGCGGTATTCCCGGTCCAGCGCAAAGATCACCAGATCGCCGGGACTATCGAGCACTGCCTGGAGCAGCGCCGCTGGTTCTATCGATTCTTGCTGGGTCATTCGGCACCGTTCGGGATGTCTGGATGCACGGTTCCCCGAGGGATGGCTCGCTGCATCGCACCTGACACGCCCCACCCTATCGTAGCCCAGCCGGGACGCTTCCTGGCAGCCCTTGTCTGCCCGTGCGGCACTTTTTTGTAGGAGCAGGAGGAGCCACTGGTATGTAGTCGTCCGGGCGTACCGCCCAAGGAGAGTCCGATGCGCCCAGCCCCCGTACATCCCGTCGATGAGCTGCTGCCGCTGTGGCGTCTGTCCCTGCTCGGCCTTCAGCATGTCTTGGTGATGTATGCGGGCGCGGTGGCGGTGCCGCTCATCATCGGGCGAGCGCTCAAGCTGCCACCTGCGCAGGTCGCGCTGCTCATCTCTGCCGACCTGTTTTGCTCCGGCCTGGTCACGCTGATTCAGTCGCTCGGCGCGGGCCGCCTGTTTGGCATCCGCATGCCGGTGATGATGGGCGTCACCTTTGCTGCCGTCGGACCGCTGGCCGCCATGGCCCAGACCACGCCCGGTGCTGCCGGAGCCCAAGCCATCTTTGGCACCATCATCGGTGCGGGCGTTTTGTCGATGCTCATCGCGCCGCTTATCGGACGGCTGCTGCGCTTCTTTCCGCCCGTCGTCACCGGCACCATCATCGTCGTCGTTGGCAGCAGCCTGATGCGCGTCGCCATCGCCTGGGCCATGGGCGGACCGCCAAGCTCCGACAGCCCTGACTATGCGCGCCTTGATCACCTGGGCCTGTCCGCGCTGGTCCTTGTGGCCATCTTGGTGCTGGCCAAGTACGGACGCGGCCTGGTCGCCAACATCTCCGTCCTGCTCGGCATCTGCTTTGGCTGCATCGTCGCCCGCATGCTCGGCAAGATGCCGCTTCACTCGGTCGCCGAGGCCCGCTTCTTCGACTGGGTGACGCCGCTCGCCTTCGGTCGCCCGCACTTTGCCGTGGTTCCGATTCTGACCATGACGCTCGTGATGGTCGTCGTCATGATCGAGTCCACCGGCATGTTCCTCGCCTTAAGCGACATCGTGGGCAAGCCGCTCGATCGCAAGGCGCTTACCGCCGGGCTGCGCACCGATGGCCTGGGCACGCTGCTCGGCGGGCTGTTTAACACCTTCCCGTACACCAGCTTTTCCCAAAACGTCGGGCTGGTCAGCGTCACCGGCGTGCGCAGTCGCTATGTCTGCGTCGCGGCGGGCATCCTGATGATCGGCCTGGGCCTGGTTCCCAAGCTCGCGGCCCTGTGCGAAGCCGTGCCGCAGTTTGTCTTGGGAGGCGCGGGCCTGGTCATGTTCGGCACCGTCGCTGCCACCGGCGTCCGCATCTTGTCCAAGGTCGACTTCACCCACAGCCGCTACAACCTCTACATCGTGGCCGTCTCCATCGGCATCGGGCTGATCCCGCACGCCGCCCCCCGCTGGACCCTGCACATGCCGCCCGCGCTGCACCCGCTCTTAGAGTCCGGCATCCTGCTGTCCGCGCTCACCGCCATCGTGCTCAACGTCTTTTTCCACGGCGGCAAAGAAGATCCCACCGCCACCCTAGAAGCCGCCAAGGCTACCGACAGCCACTAACGACCCCGCCGCGTGATCACGGTGGGGCCCCGCTACCCTGCGAGTCTTTTTTACGTCCCGCAGGGGCGGTCCGAAAAAAGCTCTCCGGTCGCCCCCACCTAGAGGGCTTCATGCTGCACAAACCGACCCTTCGCTGTGGGGCGGACTGACATGGTACGATGAACCGTCACGATCGGCTTCGTCGGTTCAGTCGGGGGGTTCCTATGGGCTCAAAGAGAAAAGGCACGGTTTGGTCGTTGCCAGAGAAGTTTAAGACCGCACCTGAGGTGTATCAGGCGCAGCGCAAGGCGCACACGGCGACGGATTATCTGGAAGATGTCCTCAAGTACGTCGATCCAGACAAGTCGAAGGTTGCGCAGATCATGCAGGCGTTCAAGGCGCTCAACCTGCGGCAGAAGGCGCTCATCCACGCCGAGCTAAAGGCCGCCATTGAGCAGTGCCGCAAGGCAAACGGCGACACCTCGCTCGTCGGCAAGAACGTCAACTTGGTCGAGGTCTTTGGCAAAGACAACCTGATCTTCCTCCTCAACACCTATGCCCCGCCCCGCATCGTCGAGCTGGCCGTCACCCAGCCCACCGATACCGAGACCGGCATGTACCGAGAGACCGGCGCCATCTGCCGCGCGTCCGGCATGACCGTCATTCAGTACAACGGTGAGCTGCGCAAGACCTACGCCAACAGCCGGGGGGAGTTCGCCTTCGGTGATGTCTACGAAACGAAGGGCGAGGGCCGCAAGTCGCTCGGGGCGATCTGTGCCCAGCCGCTCGTCCTGCTGGGCTCCAAGCGCAAGATCCTCGAATGGCTCGCGTCCCACCGGGACGAGTACATCAAGGACTACTCCCCGCTGCCCGGCGGCTGGGACGACCAGATAGACACCGGCTATCCCTACGGCAAATCGACCATTTGGATGGATGTCAAAGCCTACGTGCCCGGTCCGCGCGCCGTCGGCCTCTTCCCCGTCCAAGCAGCCATCCAGCAGATCTGCGAAAACGCCATCAAGATCGCAGGCGCGGGCGCTGGCAACGTCCTCGACTCGCTCAAGCCCGACGATGTCGCAAAGGCCATGAGCGCGATGGACTACGTCCAAGAAGGCGTCACCCTGTTCCGCGATGGCGTCGACAACTTCGGCGAGGTCAAAGGCCAGCTCGAGTCGCTCAAGCGCTCCGAGTTCCGCAACAAGGTCTACACCACCTGGAAGACCACGATCCGCGACTCCGATCGCTTCAAGTGGTACATCAAGTTCAGCTACGGTCCTGCTCCAGCTGGCATTCAGATCGCCGAAGCAGTTCCCACCACCATCGGCAAGAACATGATGGGCGAGAACATGTACGTTCCCAACTTCGCGGTAGCCACCATGGCCGATGTCCGCAGCAAGCTGGCGGGCATCTTCGAGCTGTAGGATCGCCATGCTCCGACCTTATGTTCACAACGAGGCCGACCGCGCCCAGCTCGACGCCTGGTACACGGCCCACGGCTACAGTCCGCTGCGACCCGGCGAGCTACCCGCCACCGGCTTTGTCTTTGAGGGCGTTGCCGCAGGGTTTCTGTACCGAACCGACGCCGACACCGTGATCCTGGAAGGCTTCATCACCAACCCGGACGCAGCGCCCGACGCGCGGTATCACGCCCTGGAGCAGGTCCACGCCGCCCTGATCGCCGCCGCCCAGCAGTCCGGCGCGCGCCGCATCTTGGCCCTCACCGCCGATGACTCCCTCAAGCAGCGGGCGCTGGAGCACGGCTTTACATCCCTGGGCCTGTTCGAGCTGCTCGAGCGAAACCTCGACCCCGAAACCCCCTAGCCCAGCCGTCCCCCCAACAGCCCGCGCATGCCATGACGGGTGCTGCGCATGCCATGACGAGCGCTGCGCATGCCATGACGGGTGCTGCGCATGCCATGACGGACCTT
>ERZ724526.1150-NODE-1150-length-14138-cov-11.106085_pt1 | contig 14138 bp, 12 predicted proteins | sample MGYA00376059_ERZ724526 | MGnify/ENA primary metagenome ERZ724526 (study PRJEB28724, sample SAMN07190883) | activated sludge metagenome | isolation source: activated sludge of sewage treatment plant in Hong Hong | place: Hong Kong | collected 2016-03-17 ... | reverse complement strand
AAGGGCAGGCCGTCGCGCGTCAGGTGCGGGTCGCCGACGGCGACGTAAGGCGGGTTGGCGACGATCAGGTCGAAGTGTTCCCCGGCCACCGGCGCGAACCAGTCGCCCTGACGAAAATCGACCGGCGCCCCGAGCCGGGCGGCATTGGCGCGCGCGACGGAAATCGCCTCCGGCGCGAGGTCAACCGCGACAACGGCCGCCGCCGAGCATTCGAGCGCCAGCGAAATGGCGACGATGCCCGAACCGGTGCCGAGATCGAGCACCCGTGGCGCGGTCAGGCCATGCAGTCTTGCGCGCGCGAGGTCGATCAGGACTTCGGTTTCCGGGCGCGGAATCAATACCGCCGGCGATACCGCGAAGATGCGGCCGCGGAATTCGGCCTCGCCGACCAGATAGGCCAGCGGTTCGCCGCCGGCGCGGCGCTCGACCCAGGCCATGAACTGCTGGCCGGCCAATGTGGAAACCGGCGTTTCCGGCCGCGCCAGCAGGTCGCCGTGCGAGCAGCCGGTGGCCTGTTGCAGCAGCAGGCGGGCATCGAGCCGGTCGATTTTCCCCCTTGCCGCGGTCAACGCCTCGAAAAGCGTCATTTTCAGCTTTGCTCGCCGAGTTCCGCCAGCAGGTCGGCCTGATGCTCGGCGGCCAGCGCGTCGAGAAGTTCGTCCAGGTCGCCTTCGATGATCGTCGCGATCTTGTACAGCGTCAGGTTGATGCGGTGGTCTGTGATCCGGCCCTGCGGGAAGTTGTAGGTGCGGATGCGCTCGGAACGGTCGCCCGAGCCGATCAGTCGCTTGCGCGTGCTGGCGATGGCGCTCTGCTGGGCGCGCACCTGGATGTCCCTGATGCGCGCGGCGAGCACGCGCATGGCGGAAGCGCGGTTGGCGTGCTGCGAACGGCCGTCCTGGCATTCGGCGGCGATGCCGGTCGGGAGGTGGGTGATGCGCACGGCCGAATCGGTCTTGTTGATGTGCTGACCGCCGGCTCCCGAGGCGCGGAAGGTGTCGATGCGCAAATCGGCCGGGTTGAGGGCGACCTCGTCGACCTCGTCGGCTTCCGGCATGACCGCGACGGTGCACGCCGAGGTATGGATGCGGCCCTGGGTTTCGGTTTCCGGCACGCGCTGCACGCGATGGGCGCCGGACTCGAATTTCAGGCGCGAATAGGCGCCGCTGCCGACGATGCGGCAGATGATTTCGCGATAGCCGCCGAGATCCGATTCGCTGGCCGAGATGACCTCGACCTGCCAGCGCTGGCGCTCGGCATAGCGCGAATACATGCGGAAGAGGTCGCCGGCGAACAGCGCCGATTCATCGCCGCCGGTGCCGGCGCGGATTTCGAGGATGACGCTGCGCTCGTCGTCGGGGTCGCGCGGCAGCAGCAGCGTCTGCAGCGCGAGTTCCAGCGCCGGCAGGCGCGCCGTGGCGGCGGCGATTTCCTCGTCGGCGAAGTCGCGCATTTCGGGGTCGGCGCGCATTGCCTCGGCTTCGGCGATGTCGTTCTCGGCCTGGCGAAAGGCGTTGAACTGGACGATGAGCGGCTCCAGTTCGGCGCGCTCGCGGGCTAGCCGGCGGAACTGGTCCATGTCGTTGGCCGTGTCCGGGGCCGACAGCATGCGGTCGATCTCGTCGATGCGGTCGACCAGCAGGTCAAGTTTCTGGCGGATCGAGGGTTTCATGATGGTTGGGTGCGAGGGCGCGGCGGGCGGGCGCTACTCGCCGGAATGGAGGTGAAAGAGACGCTCGGTCAGGGCCTGCAGGTCCGCGCGATCGGCGCCCTCGGCAAAATTCAGCGTCTGCGTCGGCGCATGCAGGAACTTGTTGACGAGCCGTTGCGACAGTTGCTCGACGACCTTTTCCGGCGCTTCGCCGCGGGCCAGCAACTTCAGCGCATGCTCGATCTCGTGGCGGCGCATGCGCTCGGCGGAATCGCGCAGCGAGCGGATCACCGGCACCGTGTCGCGCGCTTCCAGCCAGCCGAGGAAATCGTGCACGCGGTTGCTGACGATCGACTCGGCCTCGACCACCGCCGCCTGCCGCGACTCGAGGCCGCTCTCGACGACGTTGGCCAGATCGTCGACGGTATAGAGGAAGACATCGTCGAGTTCGCCGACCTCTTCCTCGATGTCGCGCGGCACGGCGAGGTCGACCATGAACATCGGCCGGTGCCGGCGCGCCTTGACCGCCCGTTCGACCATGCCCAGGCCGATGATCGGCAGCGGCGAGGCGGTGCAGGAAACGACGATGTCGTGCTGCGCGATGTGCTCGCCCAGTTCGTCGAGGCGGATGGCCGTGCCGTTGAAGCGCTCGGCCAGCGCCCGGCCGCGCTCGACGGTGCGGTTGGCGATGGTGACCAGTTTCGGCTGCCTGGCGCAGAAGTGGGCGGCGCACAGTTCGATCATTTCGCCGGCGCCGATGAACAGGATGCGCTGCATCGCCAGCGATTCGAAAATGCGCTCGGCGAGATGGACGCCGGCCGCCGCCATCGAGACGATGTTGGCGCCGATCGCTGTCGTGCTGCGTACTTCCTTGGCCACCGAAAAGGAACGCTGGAACAGCTTGTGCAGTTGTGTGCCGAGCGTGCCGCTCTCTTCGGCGACGCGCACCGCCTCCTTCATCTGGCCGAGGATCTGCGGCTCGCCGATGACCATCGAATCGAGCCCGCTGGCGACCCGAAAGGCGTGGCGGACCGCATCCGGCTGATCGTGCAGGTAGAGGTAGGGCGCGATCTCGCCGTGCTCGACCCGGTGGTAGCGCGTCAGCCAGTCGACGACCGCCTCAGGCGTCTCGGCCGCGCAGTAGATCTCGGTGCGGTTGCAGGTCGACAGGATGGCCGCCTCCCTGACCCGCCCGTTATGCGTCAGGTCGGCCAGCGCCTGATGCAGCTTCTCGGCATGGAACGCCACGCGCTCGCGTATGGCGAGCGGCGCGGAATGATGGTTGATGCCGAGGGTAAAGATCACCGGGATGGGTGGGGCGCACGAAATGGGTGGCGATTATAGCATCCGGGCCGGTCAGGCCTTTCGCGAGGCCGGGAAGCCGCGCCGCGCCAGGCCCCTGCGGACCGGCCGGCACGCTGATCGAGCGGAACTGAGCGAGCAAAAAGTTGACAAGTCCGATCGGGTTTAATAAAGTCGCTTCCATCCCAAGGGGGAGTAGCTCCCGACCGGCGTGTCGTCACCACGAAGCTTCGGCTTCCGGCACCCGGGCAGCAGAACAGCGCTGCGAGCAAGACCTTTGCCGTGACGGCGAGGCTCCTTTTGGCATTCAGCGGCCCTTCGCCCACTCCGGCGCGGGCCGTTTGCTTTTTCGAATGCGCGAAAGGAAAGTTTCATGGAAACCGTAGGCAGTCTGGGTTTGTGGGCCGGCTTCGCAGCCATTGTCCTCGTCATGCTGGCGATCGACCTCTTCGTGGTCGGCGGCGGCAAGGAGCGCCGGGTCAGCTTCAGGGAGGCGGCCACCTGGTCGGTGGTCTGGATCGCCATCACGCTTGCCTTTGCCGGCGGCCTGTGGTGGCATCTCGACGGCACGCTGGGACGCGAGATCGCCAACACCAAGGCGCTCGAATTCATCACCGGCTACCTGATCGAGAAGGCGCTGGCGGTCGACAACGTCTTCATCTGGCTGATGCTCTTCAGCTTCTTCGCGGTCCCGGCCGAACTGCAGAAGCGGGTGCTGCTCTACGGCGTGCTCGGCGCCATCGTCATGCGCACCGTCATGATCTTCGCCGGCGCCTGGCTGATTACCCAGTTCCACTGGATCCTGTATATCTTCGGCGCCTTCCTGCTGGTCACCGGCGTCAAGATGTACTGGTTCGCCGACGAGAAGCCGGATCTGGAGAACAACAAGCTGGTGAAATGGCTGCGCGGCCACATGAACATCAGCACCGAGTTCGACGGCCAGAACTTCTTCACCTGGAAGAACGGTGTGCGCTACGCGACGCCGCTGTTCCTGGCGCTGGTTCTGGTCGAAACCTCCGACCTGATCTTCGCCGTCGATTCGATCCCGGCCATTTTCGCGATCACCACCGACCCGTTCATCGTGCTGACCTCCAACATCTTCGCCATCCTCGGCCTGCGCGCCATGTACTTCCTGCTCGCCGGCGTCGCCGACCGCTTCTCGCTGCTCAAGTACGGGCTGGCCATCGTGCTCATGTTCATCGGCGTCAAGATGCTGCTGATCGACCTCTACAAAATTCCGGTCGGCTTCTCGCTGGCCGTCGTCGCCGTGATCATCGGCGCCTCGGTGTGGGCCTCGCTGCGCAAGGAAGCGCGTGGCGGCGGGGGCTGATCAGCGGTTGTCGAGGCGGCTGTAGTCGAGAATGGCCGCCTCGCGGGGCGCCGCGCGCCGCCATTCGGCGTGCAGCGCGGGACAAGCGACAAACCTGCTACTATTTCATATTTCGCTGCATCGCACCAAAGGCTTTTTCCCGATGTCGATCCCCGCCGCTGACCGGATGAGTCCGCAAGAACGCCGCGCCGGCGCTTCGCTGGCGGCGATCTTCGGCCTGCGCATGCTGGGACTGTTTCTCATCCTGCCGGTGTTCTCGGTTTACGCGAAGACGCTTCCCGGCGGCGAGAACCTGGCGCTGGTCGGCTTTGCGCTGGGGGCCTATGGCCTGACTCAGGCGGTCTTCCAGATTCCCTACGGTATTGCCTCCGACCTCTGGGGGCGCAAACCGGTCATTGTCACGGGTTTGCTGATCTTCGCCGGCGGCAGTTTCGTGGCCGCCTGGGCTCCGGACATGAACTGGATCATCGCCGGCCGCGTGCTGCAGGGGGCTGGCGCGATCTCGGCGGCAGTCACCGCCCTGGCTGCCGATCTCACCCGCGAGGAGCAGCAGACCAAGGTGATGGCGATGATCGGGTCATCGATCGGTCTGGTATTCGCGCTGTCGCTGGTTGGCGCGCCGGTACTTTACGGCTGGATCGGGATGGGTGGGTTGTTCGTCCTGACCGGCGTTCTCGCGCTGCTGGCAATCGTGCTGCTGCTCAAGGTCGTGCCCCCGGCGCCGCCACCCCACGGCCATGACAAGCTGCCTTTGCGCCGGGTGCTCGTCGACCCCGACCTTTTCCGGCTCAATGTCGGCATCTTCGTGTTGCACATGGTGCAGATGGCGATGTTCGTCGTCTTGCCGCGCGCGCTGGTCATTCATGGTGGTCTGGCCGCGACCGAACACTGGAAAGTCTATCTGCCCGCGGTGCTGGCCTCGTTCGTCATCATGGTTCCGGCGATCGTCGCCGCCGAACGCAAGGACCGGATGCGGGCGGTCTTCCGCGGCGCCATCGCGCTGCTGATCGTCGTCCAGCTGGGGCTGCTGTTCTCCGGGCAGGGGTTGTGGACGCTGGCTTGGTGGCTGCTGCTTTTCTTTGTCGCTTTCAATGTTCTGGAAGCCACGCTGCCGTCGCTGGTCTCGCGCACCGCGCCGCCGGCGGCCAAGGGGGCGGCGCTCGGCGTGTACAACACGATGCAGGCGATCGGTCTGTTCTTCGGCGGCGCGGCTGGGGGCTATATCGCCCAGCATTTCGGCGATAATGCGGTTTTCGCCGCCAGTGCCGGACTGGCGCTGCTCTGGCTGGCGGTGGCTGGCTCAATGAATTTTCCGCGACGGCGCGAGACCGCAGTCGCGACTCAATCTATCTAGGAGGCATCGGCATGGCATCGGTCAACAAGGCGATCATCATCGGCAATCTCGGCAAGGATCCTGAAGTGCGGTACACCGCAAGCGGCGAGGCGCTGTGCAACATTACCGTCGCCACCAGCGAGACCTGGAAGGACAAGGCTACCGGTGAGAAGAAGGAGGCGACCGAATGGCATCGCATCTCCTTCTTCGGCAAGCTGGCGGAAATCGCCGGGCAGTACCTGAAGAAAGGCTCGCAGGTTTATGTCGAGGGGAGCATCCGCACCCGCAAGTGGACCGACAAGGAAGGCCAGGAACGTTACACCACGGAGATTCGTGGTGACGAAATGCGAATGCTCGGCTCCCGTCAGGGGATGGGCGCGCCAGCTTCCTCAGGCGGTTACGACGGCGAACCTGCCGACTTCGCTCCGTCGCCCGCCAAGAACAAGCCGAAGCCGGCCTTCGACGACCTGGGCGACGACATTCCGTTCTGAAATCCGCCCCGGCATCCCTTGCGTGCAAGTCCCCGGCAAGCTTCTGGCTGCCGGGGACTTTTTCTTGTTGAAGCCTGTTGCGACGGAATTTCTTCTTGCGCGGTGTAACAAATCCGGCCCTGGCACGACTAAGGGATAAGGTTTTCCACGAGAACGACAATGCTTGATACCTTCCCGCTTCTGGTCCAGACCGACTTCCCGGCAATCACGCGCAGAAAACCGGAAACGCTTCAGGCCAACCTTGGCTACCGCTGCAACCAGTCGTGCTTCCATTGTCATGTCGCGGCCAGCCCGAAGCGCACCGAGGAAATGAGCTGGGAGACGATGGAAACGCTGCTGGCGTTTGCCCGCTGTCACGGCATCCGGACGCTCGACCTGACCGGCGGCGCCCCGGAGATGAATCCGAACTTTCGACGTCTGGTCGTCGCCGCCAGGGCGATGGGGTTGCGCGTCATCGATCGCTGCAACCTGACGATCCTGAGCGAACCGGGTTACGGGACCTTGGCGGCCTTTCTGGCCGACAGCGCTGTCGAGATCACGGCATCGCTGCCCTGCTATCTCGAGGAAAACGTCGACCAGCAGCGCGGCGAAGGGGTTTTCCAGGCCAGTCTCGAAGGTCTGCGCCGCCTGAATTCCCTGGGCTACGGCCTGCCGGACAGCGGCCGCGTTCTGAACCTCGTCTATAACCCGCTCGGCCCGAGCCTGCCGCCTGACCAGATGCAACTGGAACAGGCCTACAAGGAACAACTGGCCAGCAGCCATGGCATCTTCTTCAACCGGCTGTTAGTCCTCACCAACATGCCGATCCAGCGCTTTGGCAGCCAGCTGTTGTCACGCAACGAATTTGCCGACTACATGCAGTTGTTGAGGGGTGCCGCGAAACCTGAAAACCTCGATGGCGTGATGTGCAGGACGCTGCTTTCCGTCAGTTGGCAGGGCCAGGTGTTCGATTGCGATTTCAACCAGATGCTTGGATTGCAGCTGGGCGGAAGCAAGGCGGCAAGACCGGTCTACCTTTCCGACCTCCTCGACGCAGACCTGTACGGGCGCCGGATCCGGGTCGCCGATCACTGCTACGGCTGTACGGCCGGTCAGGGCAGCAGTTGCGGTGGTGCCCTCGTGCCGGAACAGGTCGCCGGCCAGGCAAAGCCAGTGGCGATGCTGTGAGCAGGCATTTCCAGGTACGGCAGCGACGGTGAGATCGCGCTCCCGCGTGATCGGCATCCTTGCCGCCGCCACCGGTGCAAGTGCAGGTGCAAGCGCGGCGCGCTGATTGGGCAGGGGCCGATCGCGGCCGGGCAGCAAACGGAACCCATCCGCCCGGACGATGCCTGATGGCGAGAGGCGCATCTTTCCTGTAAGGAATGCCGTGGCTGGTCCGACTAATGACCAGGAACTACCGGATACCGGACTCGCCGCAAAGTGCGCCGAGCATTGCCAAGGAGAAAAATCATGAACCGTCGCAACTGGATTTTCCGCATGACCGGGCTGCTGGCTGCCGGCGTCTTCCCCTTCGGCGCTGGTGGCGCCGCGAGCAGTTTCCCGCTGGTCAAGACCCGCGATGAATGGCGCAAGCTGGTCTCGCCCGAGGCTTACCGGGTGCTCTACGAGGAAGGTACCGAGCGTGCCGGCAGCAGCCCGTTGAATGAAGAGAAGCGGCTCGGCACCTACATCTGCGCTGCCTGCAACCAACCCCTGTTCGACAGCGCGCACAAGTACGAAAGCGGCACCGGCTGGCCGAGTTTCTGGCAGCCGATCGCCGGCGCCCTGGGCACCTCGACCGATTTCAAGCTGCTCTATCCGCGCACTGAATACCACTGTTCGCGCTGTGGCGGACACCAGGGGCACGTCTTCAACGATGGCCCCAAACCGACGGGCAAGCGTTACTGCAACAACGGGGTCGCCCTTGCCTTCGTGGTTCAGGGCGCCGCCTTGCCGGAACTGCGGACATGAAAATCGGCCGTTTTCTGCCGTTGACCGCAGGCGTTGCCGTTCTCGCGGTCACGGTCCATGCCCAGTCGCGGCAGATGGATTTGACGCCCTCATACTTCGGCCCGGGGGCCACGGCGATATTTGCCGGCGGCTGCTTCTGGTGCGTGGAACAGGACTTCGAAAAGCTGCCCGGCGTGTTCGAGGTCGAATCCGGCTACACCGCCGGCTGGACGCAAAACCCGAGCTACCGAAGCGTGAGCCTTGGCAACACCGGACATGCCGAAGCGGTCAAGGTCTACTACGACCCGGAGAAGATCAGCTACGGGCAACTGGTCGAATATTTCTGGCGCCATATCGACCCCACGGTGAAGGATCGCCAGTTCTGCGACACCGGGACGGCGTATCGCAGCGGCATCTACTGGCAGAGCGAAGCCGAGCGCAAAGTCGCCGAAGCCAGCCGTGATGCACTGCTGGCGAGCGGACGGTTCAAGAACGTCTACACGGAGCTGGCCCCCGCCACGACCTTCTGGCGCGCCGAGGAATACCATCAGGACTATTACAAGAAGAACCCGCTGCGTTATGGCTATTACCGCACCGTTTGCGGCCGCGATGCGCGGGTGGCCGAGATCTGGGGCGAGAAAAGGTAGCGGCAGGGCAGGGCAGCCGCCTACCGGCCCGTTTTCCCTGCTGCCTTTTTCCCGACGGTCCCGCTCTGGTCGGGATAGCTGCGCCGATTGATCGCGTAGTTGTTGATCTGGCCGCGGAAGGGCAACAGCAGCATGCCGTCGAGACGCGCCACTTCGCGCACTTCACGATGATCGCGGATGCCGATCGTCATGCCGAGCTGGCCGTCGCGTGGCTGGTCGCGATAGGTGCCGAACAGGCGGTCCCACCAACTGAGGTTGAAGCCGAAATTGGAGTTGGTTTCGTCGTCTTCGATCGAGTGATGCACCCGATGCATGTCCGGCGTCACGAAAAGCCAGCGCATTGCCCGGTCCAGGCCGGCCGGCAGCCCGATGTTGCCGTGGTTGAACATGGCCATGCTGTTCAGCACGACCTCGAAGATGACCACGGCGACGACCGGCGCGCCCAGCACGACGATGGTGGCGAACTTGATCAGCATCGACAGCACGATTTCGAGCGGATGAAAGCGCGCCCCTGTCGTCAGGTCATAGTCGAGGTCGGCGTGATGTACCCGGTGCACGCGCCAGAGGGCCGGTACCGCATGGACCATGACGTGCTGCAGCCAGATGACGAAATCTAGGGCGATCACGGCCAGCGGGATAGCGAGCGGCCACGGCACGGCAAAGTGATTGAGCAGGCCCCAGCCCCGGTCGGCACAGAAAGCCGCCATGCCGGCGCCGGCCAGTGGAAAGATCAGCCGCAGCAGGACGGTGTTGAACGCCACCAGACCGAGGTTGCTGCTCCAGCGCAGGACCCTGGAGACTGTAAGCGCACGCCGCGGCGCCAGTACTTCCCAGAGCGCCATGACTGCGAAGATGCCGGAAAAGAACCCCAGCCTGATCGCCGTCTCGTTGCTCAGAAAGAATTGCTCGAAATTCATGGCGCGTCCGTTCACAACGCCAGCCAGCGCTCGCTGACGCAGCGTATCGGCTTGACCGGCAGCGCATGCCCGGCGACCCCGGCAGCGCCCGCCGGTTGCGCTGTCGAACCGATATCTTTCGGCACAGGGGTTGTTCTTGCTTGCATCTATTGGCTTTCCAGACCTTCTTCGACAACGGCGCCGCGCACATGGCTCGGCGGTGTGCTCAAAATGTTATCCGGAAACCAGAACAGCCATCCAACGCGTCCCAACACTCAGGTCATTCGTTGGCCGAGGATGGCTTTCTGAAAACACAGCCACCGGTCAACATGTACCAGTAATTGGCAGGAGTTCGGCCGTTGCTGCCGTTGGCCTGTAGCGCTCAATCGGGCGGCAGCAAATTGGTTACCAGTCGTTCAGACTTGAACGCGAGATCATTGATGCGCCGGCACTCAAGGCGTTGGTACGAAATTGGGTTTGTCAGGCAAATACTGTAGTGCCCAACGGGTAACCGGCACATTACAGCCCGAATAAGTGTGACAGGCCAACAGCAGCAATGGCCGAACTGCAGTCCGATAGCTGACAGTGCCGAAGGCCCCCTGCGTCAGAAATTGGCCGCCGTCGAAATGAGATGTCTTAGACTCGCAAGACGACAAGAGGCCGAGACCTTCGAGGCCATGCAACTCTTCCGCGACGCCCAAAAAGGTGTCGAAATCAACGCCCGGTTGTAAGGAATCGATCCGCCCCGCCGACTAATGGGCATGCAGGGGTTGCATCAATCCCTGGGTGCTTTATCAGGAAGGACTTAATGCAATTTCGCAAGCTGGCGCTGGTTTTGACCGCAGGTGCGGCGATTGCCGCGTTCTTTGCCTTCGATCTCGGGCAGTACCTCAATCTCCGGACACTCAAGGAACAGCAGGCGGCCATCCAGGCCTTTCAGGCGGCGCAACCGCTGCTGAGCATTGTCATCTATTTCCTCGTTTACGTCGTGGCGACGGCGCTCTCGTTGCCTGGCGCCGCCTTGCTGACTTTGGCCGGCGGCGCGGTGTTCGGGTTGTTGTGGGGGACGGTGATCGTGTCCTTCGCGTCGACCGTCGGCGCCACGCTGGCTTTCCTGATGTCGCGCTTCCTGCTTCGCGACTGGGTGGAGAGGCGCTTTGGCCAGCGCCTGACGGCCATCGATCAGGGCGTCCGTCGTGAGGGTGCCTTCTACTTGTTCACCCTGCGCCTGGTGCCGGTCTTCCCCTTCTTCCTGATCAATCTGCTGTTCGGTCTGACCGGCATGAAGGCGCGGACCTTCTATTGGGTCAGCCAGATCGGCATGCTGGCCGGCACCGTGGTCTACGTCAATGCCGGCACGCAACTGGGCAAGCTCGAATCGCTCTCCGGCATCCTGTCGCCGGCGCTGTTGGGATCGTTTGCGCTGCTTGGCATCTTTCCGCTGATTGCCCGCCGGATCGTCGAGGTGATCCGCCGCAACCGGTTCTACGCCAAATGGCAGAAGCCGGTGCGCTTCGACCGCAATATCGTCGTCATCGGCGGCGGCAGCGCCGGGCTGGTGACTGCCTACATCGGAGCCGCCGTCAAGGCCAGGGTAACGCTGGTCGAAAGGCACAGGCTGGGCGGCGACTGTCTCAATACCGGCTGCGTGCCGTCGAAGGCGCTGATCCGCTCGGCGCGGCTGCTGTCGCACATGGCGCGCTCGAAGGAATTCGGCATCGAATCGGCGCGCGCCGACTTCGATTTCGCCGCCGTCATGGAACGGGTACAGGGGGTGATCAGGACCATAGCGCCGCACGATTCGGCCGAGCGCTACACCGGTCTCGGCGTCGATGTCGTGCACGGCTCGGCCAGGATCGTCTCGCCGTGGGAAGTCGAAATAGCCTGCGACGATGGCGGCAGGCAACGTCTGACCACGCGCAGCATCGTCATCGCCACCGGCGCCCGCCCCTTTGTGCCACCCATCCCGGGCATCGAGGAAGTCGGCTTCCTGACCTCGGACAACGTCTGGGATGTGCGCGAACTGCCGCGGCGGCTGGTCGTCCTCGGCGGCGGGCCGATCGGCTGCGAACTGACGCAGGCCCTTGCCCGCTTCGGCGCCCGGGTGACGCAGGTGGAGATGGCGCCGCGCATCCTGATCCGCGAGGATCCCGAAATATCGGAAATGGTCGCCCGGCGTTTCCGCGCCGAGGGCATCGCCGTGCTGGTCGATCACCGCGCCACGCGATTCGTCATCGACAACGGTGAGAAGATCCTGATCGCCGACAATCAGGGACAGGAGGTCCGCATTGCCTTCGATGCCGTGCTGGTCGCCGTCGGCCGTGCCGCCAACCTGACGGGATTCGGCCTCGAGGAGTTGGGCATCCCGACCGGCCGCACCGTCGACACCAACGAATTCCTGCAAACCAGCTACCCGAACATCTACGCCGCCGGCGATGTCGCCGGCCCTTTCCAGTTCACCCATACCGCGGCGCATCAGGCCTGGTATGCCGCGGTCAACGCGCTTTTTGACCCAATAAGGAAGTTCAAGGCCGATTACTCGGTGATTCCCTGGGCCACCTTCGTCGAGCCCGAGGTTGCCCGCGTTGGCCTGAACGAACTCGAGGCGAGGGAGAAAGGCATTCCCTGCGAAGTGACGACCTACGGCATCGACGATCTCGACCGCGCCATCGCCGACGGCGAAGCGCACGGCCTGATCAAGGTGCTGACGGTGCCCGGCAAGGACCGGATCCTCGGTGTCACCATCGTCGGCGAGCACGCCGGTGACCTGATCGCCGAATATGTGCTGGCGATGAAGCAGGGCATCGGCCTGAACCGGATCCTCGGCACCATTCATATCTACCCGACGCTGGCAGAGGCCAACAAGTACGTGGCCGGCAACTGGAAGAAGGCGCATGCGCCGCAACGGCTGCTGGCCTGGGTCGAGCGCTTCCACGCCTGGCGTCGGGGGTAAGCCGGATGCATGGCCCTGTTGGCATGCCCTGTTGCGGTCGACCTGACAAAAACCGCGATTTTGTGCTGGCAACCGCTGGCATGACCAGGAAATCCGGCGACGTGGCGCATGCCGGGTTCGGGTTTGTCGCGCGCCAAGAGGATTGTGCGGTGACCGGGAATGAGTGAAGCGCGCTTTCCGATGGCCGGGCCCGGGCGCTGCGGCTCCGGGATGATGCGGCGGGGAGCCCGATGAGCGTTCACGGCATCTCCATCATCATCCCGATGCTGAACGAGGCCCGGGGCATCGTGCACCTCCTCGAACGGCTTCAGGATTTTCGCCGGGCGGGCGCCGAGATCATCGTCGTCGACGGCGGCAGCGTGGACCATACGCAACGTCTGGCCGGGGGACTGGCTGACCGGATCATGTCGGCGGACCGCGGACGCGGCCGGCAGATGAACGCCGGGGCGGCGATCGCCCGGGGCGATGCGTTCCTGTTCCTGCACGCCGATACCTGCCTGCCGGCCGGAGCTTTGACGCTTGTCGGTGACGCCCTGGCAAACGGGGCGACATGGGGACGCTTCGACGTGAGAATCGACGGGTCGCTGCGCGGTTTGGGGCTGGTCGCGCTGATGATGAACTGGCGCTCGCGCGTCACCGGGATCGCGACCGGCGATCAGGCCATCTTCGTCACGCGCGAGGCGTTCCGGCGCGTCGGCGGCTTCCCGGAGATTGCGCTGATGGAGGACATCGTCCTGTCGCGCGAGTTGCGGGCGCTCGCCTGGCCGGCCTGCTTCAGCGACAGGGTGACGACGTCCGGCAGGCGCTGGGAGCGGAATGGGCTGCTGCGCACCATCCTGATGATGTGGCGGCTGCGCCTGCGTTTCCATTTCGGCGCCAGCCCGGCCGATCTCGCCCGCGAGTATGGCCAGGTTTCCGATGAACGCTGAGCGCGGGACCCGGATCGGCCTGGCGATCATGGCCAAGGCGCCTGTTCCCGGCCTCGCCAAGACGCGACTGATTCCTTATCTCGGGGCCGAAGGGGCTGCCGCACTGCAGACGTGGCTGCTGCGGCGCACCGTGGCGATCGCGGTGGCCGCCGACGTCGGACCGGTGACGTTGTGGTGCGCGCCGGATGTCGACCATCCTGAGTTCTCCGCTTGTTGCGGTCGCCGGCAGGTCGTCCTGCGCCAGCAGGCGGATGGCGACCTGGGAGCGAGAATGCATGCCGCCGTTGCCGATTCGCCGGCGGGGGGGCTGGTTGTCGGGACCGATTGCCCGGTGCTGACTTCCGGACTGCTGAGGCGGGCCGCCGTCAGTCTGGATCAAAATGATGCGACGGTGATTCCTGCCGAGGACGGCGGCTATGTGCTGATCGGCATGCGCCATCCGTCGCGGCGGGTGTTCACCGACATCGACTGGGGCAGCGGAAAGGTCATGGCCCAGACCCGTGAACGCCTGTCGGAAATCGGCTGGCGGTGGAGCGAGTTTGCCCCTTTGTGGGACGTCGACCGCGAGGAGGATTTCCGGCGCCTGAGCAATCTCTTTCCGGATGTTCATCCGCCTGGACGCTAGTGTAGTGCTGCATTCTGTTTAGATCTTAAGCGACTGTTGGCGCGGATGA
>ERZ724526.1144-NODE-1144-length-14215-cov-5.773941_pt1 | contig 14215 bp, 12 predicted proteins | sample MGYA00376059_ERZ724526 | MGnify/ENA primary metagenome ERZ724526 (study PRJEB28724, sample SAMN07190883) | activated sludge metagenome | isolation source: activated sludge of sewage treatment plant in Hong Hong | place: Hong Kong | collected 2016-03-17 ... | reverse complement strand
TGGGAGTACTGTGCGCCAATTTCTTTGCCGAGGCCGCATTGATCGCCGCCGTGAACGCCCAGGTGGAGGAAGCGCGCGTCGTTGCGGGACTGGTGCGGTGGGGGCTGCTGCTATTCACCTGCGCGATGGTGCTCACCCAGTTAGGCATTGCGAAGGAAATTGTCATCGCCGCGTTCTCCATCACCTTCGGCGGTGTCGTGCTCGCCCTGGCCCTGGCCGTGGGCTTGGGCGCGCGGCATCTCATGCGGGAGATTCTTGAACGCCGCTTCAGTCAACACGAACACAAGGCCGACCAGTTATCACATTTATGAAAAAAGCGCGGCCTACAGATGCTCGGCGAAACGTGCCGTCCAAGCCGGCGAGCCGGAAGAAGCAAGCCTCGTCCCCTGTCTTGGGCGAGGGCCGGTTGCGCGTGGCCATTGAACATGTCGAGCCACAAGCTGACGACGGGCGCTATCCGATCAAACGAGTGGTCGGAGAGACGATCATCGTCGAAGCAGACCTCTTCGCGGACGGACACGACGTGATCCAAGGCATTCTGCGTTCCCGTCATGAACGTCAGGAGGAATGGCTAACTACGCCGTTGAGCCCCCTGGTCAATGACCGCTGGCGTGCCTCGTTCGATGTCACGGAACTGGGCCAATACCGCTACGGCATCATGGGATGGGTGGATCCCTTCGCGACATGGCAGCGTGACATGCGTAAACGGCTGCGGGCTCGGCAGGATGTCACGGTGGAGATCTTGATCGGGAAGCACTTGATCGAACAGGCGACCGCTCCCGCGCCTGACGTATCCCGACGACGCCTGAAGGACATCCAGGCAAGGGTGTCTCGTTCTGATCTCGCTTCGCAGGCTCTGCTGGACCTCCTGCTCGAAGAGGACACGGCAGAGATCATGGCCGACTGTATTGATCACGCCCTGATGAGTACATATGACCGCGAGCTCATCGTCGTGGTGGATCGGCCCAAAGCGCGATTCAGCGCCTGGTACGAGATGTTTCCCCGTTCGACGACAGACGAAGAACAGCCCCACGGCACATTCAAGGATTGCGAGTCACGGCTCCCCTACATCGCGGAGATGGGATTTGACGTGCTCTATCTGCCGCCCATCCATCCTATCGGCGAAACCCACCGCAAAGGACGAAATAACAATCCGCGAGGTGACTCGTCTTCGGTAGGCAGTCCCTGGGCGATCGGATCTCGCGATGGCGGGCACACCGCAATTCATTCGGAACTAGGAAGCCTGGGCGATTTCGAGCAACTCGTGGCTGCCGCCCAGACGAACGGCATCGAGATTGCCCTCGACCTCGCCTTTCAATGCTCACCCGACCATCCTTACGTCAAAGAGCATCCGGAATGGTTCAAAACACGCCCTGACGGCACCATTCAATTCGCGGAAAATCCGCCCAAACAGTACCAGGATATCTTTCCATTACATTTCGAGACAGACGCGTACCCAGACCTTTGGAAAGAGCTACGCGAGGTGGTCCAGTACTGGATCGACCACGGCATCCGGATCTTTCGCGTGGACAATCCCCATACCAAACCCTTTCTGTTCTGGAAATGGCTCATCAGCGACGTGAAAGCCTCCTATCCGGAAACGATCTTCCTGGCAGAGGCGTTTACCAGGCCGAAGGTCATGTACCACTTAGCAAAGATAGGCTTTACGCAGTCGTACACCTACTTTGCGTGGCGCAACAGCAAGCAGGAACTCACCGACTATTTCACCGAGCTGACGACCGCCTCAGTACGGGAATATTTTCGCCCCAACCTCTGGACGAATACGCCAGACATCCTCACCGAGCATTTACAGCACGGCGGGCGTCCGGTATTCATGGCCCGGCTGGCGTTGGCGGCGACCTTGGGATCGAGTTATGGCATTTATGGCCCGGCTTTTGAGCTCTATGAACACCGTCCGCAGAAACCAGGCAGTGAGGAATACCTGGATTCTGAAAAATATGAAGTGCGGAGATGGGATATCAATCGACCGGATAGCTTGAAAGAATTCATCGGCTTGATCAACCGTATCCGCCGCGAGAATCCTGCGCTGCATCGTGACGAGAGCCTGCAGTTTCATCCCATCGACAACGAGTATCTTCTGGCCTACAGCAAACAATCGGCCGACGGCTCGAATGTCATTCTCATTGTGGTGAACCTCAGCCCGCACCATGTTCATTCGGGCTGGCTGGAATTGAATCTGGCGGCTCTCGGGATCGAGGCCAACCAACCGTTTCAAGTCCATGATCTCCTGACGCAGGCTTATTACGTGTGGCAGGGACCTCGAAATTATGTCCAGCTCGACCCACATTCAGTGCCGGCACAAATTTTTACAGTGCGCCGCAATCTTCGGCGCGAAGAGGATTTTGATTATTACCTCTAACCGTTGCGCAGGCATACCAATCTCATGATCACCGTGCGGGACAATTGGAAAGTCGCCTTTGAAGGCTCGTCACGGGCGGAAATCGAGAAGCTGCTGCCGGACTTCCTTACGGCCTCGCGATGGTTTGGCGGGAAAGCGAAAACGATTCGCTCGGCCAAGCTTGCAGACGTTCTACAGCAGGAACATGGGGACGGCACTATGGTCCTGGCATTGATCGACGTGTCCTACGTTGAAGGAGGAGCGGACAGGTACACACTGCCGATGACGGTCGCTTTTGACACGGAGGCTGAGCGTATCAAACATGACTATCCACAGACGATCATCGGGGCACTGACTGTCCTCCAGCACGGAACGGCACTCGCTGGAATTTTGTACGATGCGTTATGGCATCCGGACTGCGCGTACTTGCTGCTGGACAGCATGGGCCGACGCGGACAATTCCGGGGATCACTCGGCACGCTGGTCGGATCGGCTACCGAACTGTTTGATAAAGCGTCCCACTGTGCGCATGCCGCCTCCAGTTCCGTTCTGAAAGGCGAGCAGAGTAATACGTCGGTGAAATTTGGCGACTGTGCGATCATGAAGCTGTACCGACGAATCGAGCCCGGCATGAATCCGGAATTGGAAGTCGGCCGTGCCCTTACGGCACGACACTTTACACACTCCCCCAGCCTCATCGGTGCACTGGAATACGTACAAGAGGCTGGCGAGCCGATGACGCTCGCTCTGGCACAAACCTTTGTCGCCAATCGAGGGAATGCCTGGGATTACACGCTGACGGAACTGTCCCGCTACATAAATGGCATCCCCGCGCTCGATCACAGGAAGGAAGACGCTGGGCAGCGGGCGCATGACCGATCGAATCAGGAACACAGCACCAGTGATCTTCTTGCTGGCTACCGTGACTCGGCACACCTATTGGGTCAACGCACAGGCGAGCTCCACATGGCGCTCGGACAATCGAGCGACGTGGCTGCGTTTACACCTGAAGCCTGCTCCGCGTCATACATTCAGTCGCGGGTTCAAACTATGCAAGAGTCTGCCGCTCAGGCCTTGGCATTACTGCGACGCCGACTTCCTTCACTCTCTGTGACGGACCAGGAACAGGCCCAAAAGATCCTGGAACAGGAGTCTCCGCTTCTCAGCCGGTTAGCAACACTGGCGCGGCAACCCTTGAGCGCGTTGCGCATTCGGTGCCATGGCGACTATCACCTGGGACAGGTCCTCTACACAGGCGAAGATTTTGTCATCATCGATTTTGAGGGAGAACCGGCAAAGCCTTTGGCTGAGCGCCGGGCGAAATGCCTCCCCATGGTGGATCTCGCCGGAATGATTCGCTCCTTTCACTACGCCGCCCATGTGGCATTGCGCACAGGAGAAGCACGCCGCCCTCACCTACCGGCGTCGCTCGACTTGGTTTCGTGGATGGAGCACTGGTATCGAACGGTGCGCACGGCGTTTCTGAGAGGATATCAAACCACTGCGGGGCAGGCGCCGTTTTCCCCTCAATCACCGGACGAGTTCAACCTCTTATTGGATGTGCAGATGCTGGATAAAGCCATGTATGAACTGACGTATGAGCTGAATAATAGACCGGATTGGGTGGGCATCCCCCTCACCGGCCTCCTACACTCGATGAGTGCCTCTATCGCCATTGAGGATGCTGACAACGACGATGTGCGTAACGATGGGGCCATTCCCCGTTCAGGCGGACAGGTGAGAGACGAGGTGAACCAGTGAGTCCACAGAACCTTGCACAGAATCCGGGGCCTTCGGCAACCACCAGACTGACTGATGATGATGTCTATCTCTTCAATGAGGGGACACAATTTCAACTGTACGACAAACTGGGCGCGCACCCGATGGTTTCTCACGGAGAGGCAGGCACTTACTTTGCGGTGTGGGCCCCGAATGCAGAACAGGTGTCGGTCATCGGCTCATTCAACGACTGGAATCGCGACGCCCACATCCTCCATCCACGAGGAGACTCCGGCCTGTGGGAAGGGTTCATCGCCGAGTGCGCCAAGGGAGCGTTATACAAGTACCATGTCCACTCGCGCCATGCCGACTATCGCGTCGATAAAAGCGACCCCCTGTCCTTCTTTAATGAAATCCCGCCGAAATCGGCGTCGATTGTCTGGGACCTCGATTACACATGGACAGACGACGACTGGCTGCGCACACGCGGGCGCGCCAATGCATTGAACGCGCCGATGGCAATTTACGAAATGCATGTCGGATCATGGAAACGCATCGCCGCCGAACAGAATCGGTCGCTCAGTTATCGCGAACTGGCAGTCCCGCTGGCCGAGTATCTGCAGAAGACCGGATTCACGCATGTGGAATTTATGCCGCTGACGGATCATCCCTTTTTCGGTTCGTGGGGCTATCAAACAACCGGCTATTTCGCACCGACCGGGAATTACGGCACACCGCAGGACCTGATGTATCTCATCGATACGTTGCACGATCACGGGATCGGGGTTCTGCTGGATTGGGTCCCGTCCCATTTCCCAACTGATGAACAAGGACTGGGGTTTTTCGACGGCACGCATCTGTATGAACATGCCGACCCGCGGCAAGGATTTCAGCTGGATTGGAACACGTTTATCTTTAATTTCGGCCGCAATGAAGTCCGCAGCTTTCTCATTAGCAGCGCACTCTTCTGGCTGGACAAGTATCACTTCGACGGCCTGCGATTGGACGCGGTGGCCTCCATGCTGTACCTAGACTACTCGCGGAAAGAAGGCGAATGGATTCCTAATCGATATGGGGGTCGCGAAAATCTCGAGGCTATCGCTTTCCTCAAGCGGCTGAACGAAGAAGTGTACCGGCACTTTCCCGACGTCCAAACCATTGCGGAAGAATCCACCGCTTGGCCCCTGGTCTCTCGCCCCACATACCTCGGTGGCCTGGGCTTCGGATTGAAATGGGATATGGGCTGGATGCACGACACCCTGACCTATATGCAAAAGGATCCGATCGATCGCAAATATCATCATCACAACCTGACCTTTCGGATGCTCTATGCCTTCCACGAGAACTTCGTGCTACCGCTCTCGCATGACGAAGTGGTGTATGGGAAAGGCTCTTTACTGGGGAAAATGCCGGGAGACGAATGGCAGAAATTTTCCAACCTTCGTCTGCTCTTCGGACATATGTACTCCCAAGCCGCGAAGAAACTCGTGTTCATGGGAGGAGAATTCGGCCAACCGGCTGAATGGTCCCATGATGGCCAGTTGGAATGGAGTGCGCTGGAGTTACCGCTCCATCAAGGGGTGCACCGGTGGGTGACGGATCTCAATCACACGTATCGCCGGGAATCGTCACTCCATGAAGGCGATGTCGATCCCTCCGGCATCGAATGGATTGACTGCCGGGACGCTGAATCGAGCGTCATCAGTCTGATCAGAAAAGGCCGGGCCACTGACGAGATCATTCTCGTCGTGTGCAATTTTACCCCTGTGCCGCGTCCCAATTATCGCCTCGGCGCGCCACGCGGTGGATACTGGAAAGAACTCTTGAACAGCGATGCCGCGATCTACGGCGGCCATGGCTGGGGAAATGCCGGCGGGATAGAAGCGACACCTGTACCCATGCATGGACGAACGCATTCGATCACCTGTACCTTGCCAGCGCTGTCTGTCCTCTTCCTTAAACATTCTTCATCACCGCTGTGATCTCGTCGAAACGGTGCACCGCGGCTCCTCCAGCTGATTGCTGCAATCCCCTCGCGGTGGAACCGTTGCATTTCACCGCCCACCGTTGCCAATCACGATCCGCATACCCCTCGATCCGCTCCTGACGACTGCTCCCTCAGGAAATCAAAAGGTTATAGCCGCAATCCATGGCGTTCTCCGAGGCATGGGTGTTGCTGATGTAGGGGCAGCAACCATCGATGACCATTTGCCCAAGCATGCACATCACTCCGGCCTCCAGGCCGGGCTACCTGAGGAGGATCACATGAAGAACACCATCGCACTGTATTCGACAGCGTTCCTGATCGGAGCCTGGCCCCTGCTGGACCTGTCCCAGGCGCAGGCATTTTCGAATAACCCTGAACCGGTCGTATGGAACAGTAATCAAAAATCCGCCGCCTGGGCTGAAGAGTTGCTCGGTCAAGTGGTGACCTATCAAACCATGGCGGAAAAAAATCTGATTCCAGGAAGTTTTCAACCCTATGTGGAACAGACGAGCAAGATACGAGAGTTGCACCGGTCCGGCAATCGACGTGCGACGTATGACGGCGTCAACGCCTTGATGGTCATGCTTGAGGCACGCGTGGGCGGCATTGACGAGCATAGCGCCGAGGCCTTGTGGGATTTTTGCTATCGGGTGACACCCGATGAATTCCACGCGCGGGATCGGCACATTCGGGCGAAAGGCGCGGACACTGTGAAAGAGCACGAGGAATTCATGCGCAACATGGAAGAGCGGGCGGGCATGAGCTTCTAGTCGTCGTTCGTTTCGTCGAACAGTGAATCTGCCGGGGGTGCGCGACCAAGTGGCCCCCGGCCTATTCGCCCCGACACTTGGGGAAATGGAGGATTCTATGTTCCATGACTGTCGAGACGCCGCATCATCGCCATGTGGAAATTCCTGTTGTTGTGGTTTGCCTTCACACTTCCATCGGGCGCGATCCTTGCCCCGACTTCCCTCATGGCCGAAGCGGGGCATGTCGGCTATGGGCCGACCTCACCGGCGCTTTTCTCGTCGGCTGAAAGTCTGGTGATCGACACTGACCCCGTCGCACTACTGCCTCCCCCTGCTGCCTTTGACATCCGGAATTTCTGGATGCGCGCCGACCTGCGGGTCAGACCGGAATGGCGTAGCGGGGTCTGTTTTGGAGGAGGACCTCCGATGAATGGCGCCTGCAACAGCCTCAACCTCTCCGGATCCGGCACCAGCGCCCACGATGGCTCCAAGGCCAGCGACTTCTTCATTCAGCAATGGGCGCGGCTCGGCCTCGGGTATGATCCTTCGCCCACTCTCAATTTTTACGTTGAACTGCAGGATTCGGCGACATGGGGAGGCAGTGGCAACCCGACGGATGGAGGCCAGAGTGCAGACGCCGCCAACCATCAATGCGGAACTCAGCGACCGGGACAATGCCGGCTCGGGATCCGAGCGGGCTATGCGCTCATCCGGAATCTCGCCGGTGTCGAAGGCCTCAGTGCGAAGTTCGGCCGCCAATACGTCGTGTTCGGCAATCAACGTTTGTTCGGACACTTCGATTGGGCGAATACCGGCTATTCTCACGATGGCGTCATGTTGAGTTACGCTCGCACCGATTTTGATCTGAAACTCGGCTGGTTTCGTCATTCGGAGACTGACCTGGGCCAAGGGCACCCTGGCGGAAGTCTGACCCCGAATCTTTTAACGTGCAACCAGGACGTCACATCCCAGTCCGTCTGCAATCCGGCCGTGGCGCAGCATGCGGCCGACGCGGGAAGCGATGTCGACATGGTAGTGTTTTACAATCAAATCCGAGGCGTGCCGCGAATGATTGTCGAGCCGTATTACGTCCTCTACTCCAACCGGCTTCCAGAACGAGCCAATCCTGGGCAGTACCTTCCCAAGTCGGCCTCTCAGCTCAGACATATGGTCGGGCTTCGTCTCGAACTACGCGATGGCAATTGGGATCTGGTGCATGAAACAGCGTACCAATTCGGGCGGACCGCGGACGGGTTTGGCTTCGACAACCAGCGCAACCTGAGCATTAATGCCTGGGCCTCTGGCACCTGGCTTGGCCACACGTGGTATGCCCATCCTTGGAAGCCACGAGTCGCGATCGGGTTTGACTATGCGTCGGGAGACGGAGACAGCAATTGCGTCACACCCGGCGGAACTCTCGCGCGCAGCTGCGGTGGCAATGCCAACACGTTCGAAAATTTCTTTCCCACAAACTTCCTGCACGTCGGCTACATGCTGAACGGGGCCTGGAGGAACACGGTTCAGCCGCAGGTGAACCTGCAAGCCAGGCCGACCACTCGAGATCACGTCGAAGTCTGGGCCATGCGCAAGTACTTGGCAAGCGCTCGCGACAATTGGTACCGTGGATCACAAGGGCCACTCATTTTTTCACGATCCGACAACCAGATGACCCATGTGGGCGACGAACTCGATGTCGCATGGAGTCACATGTTTGCGGACGGTACCGTGTCAGTGGCCGTCATCTACGGCCATTTTTTCTCTGGGCCCTATATCCGCCACCAGCTCGGCACCTCAATGGATCAGGACTGGGGCATCGTACAACTCTGGACCAATTTTTAATTCGTCATGCAACGCGCAACCCTGAATTTTGAAACACTTCTCGAAGTCACCAATGCACTGAACTCGCAGCGAGACATCGAGAGCCTCTGGCGAGTGATCGCCGACCAAATCCAGAAAGTGATTCCATGGGATCGTGCGGGGATTACCTTGTACGAATCCAATACTGACGCCTTCCGGTTTTACGCCGTCATCACCAACATGGCCAGTCCGGCCCTGGCGCATGATAGCGTCATTCCCCGTGAAGGCAGCGCGGTGGGATGGGTGTATGACCACCGGCGCCTGCACATTCGTGGCAACCTTCAGAAGGAACAAGTGTTTCTGGAAGACCGTTTTTATGCCCAAGAAGGATTGGGCCGCATGATTAACCTGCCGCTGCTGGTGCGTGAGCATTGTCTCGGGACACTCAACATCGGCAGCGTCCATGGTGGCGAGCCCGACCCGGACGACTGCAAGTTTTTGCAGCAAGTCGCCACCCAGATCGCCTACGCCATCGATCACGTGCTGGCATACCAGCAGATCAAACAATTGAGCGAGCGGTTGCGCCGCGAGAACGAGTATCTCGCCGAAGAGGTGAAGGCCAGCCGTAATCAGCGGTTGCTCGTTGGAGCATCTTCATCATTCAGCAAGGTGGTCGAGCTTGTGAAGGCGGTCGCGCCGACAGACACAACCGTGCTCCTGCTCGGCGAAACCGGAACGGGGAAAGAAGTGCTGGCCCAGGCCCTTCATGACTTGAGCGCGCGGAGCCAAAAGCCATTTATTCGCGTCAATTGCGCAGCGCTCCCTTCCGGACTGATCGAAAGTGAATTATTCGGTCATGAACGCGGTGCCTTTACCGGCGCACAACTCCGACGAGCAGGACGTTTCGAACTGGCTCACACCGGAACATTGTTTTTGGATGAGATCGGTGAAATGCCGCTGGAAACCCAGGCCAAACTATTGCGGGTGCTCCAGGACGGCATGGTCGATCGAATCGGCGGCACGCAGCCGGTTTCCGTGAATGTTCGCCTCATCGCTGCCACCAATGCCGACTTGTCCGCCGCGATTCAACAGGGAACTTTCCGAGCCGACTTGTACTATCGGCTCCACATCTTTCCCATCGCAGTCCCTCCCCTCCGGGAACGCCGCGAGGATATTCAGCTCCTTGCCCAACATTTTCTCACGCAAATCGGCGCGAAGCACAAGCGGCCGCATCTGACCTTTGACCCACAGTCCATGGCACGCCTCCTCTCTTACAACTGGCCTGGCAATGTGCGCGAGCTGCAAAATGTGATTGAACGCGCGGTGATCCTTTCCAGTTCATCCCAAGTCACCGTGGACGAAATGTTGCTTCCGATCGTCCGGGCAGGACGGGCCGTCTTGACGCATCAGCCTGAGAGCCTTGAAGATCTCGAACGGCATCACATCATCATGATACTGGAACGGACCAAATGGCGAATCTATGGCGACCAAGGGGCAGCCAATCTGTTAGGACTCAATCCAGAAACCCTGCGCAGCCGCTTACGAAAACTTGGCATTCGCCGGCCCGTCTCACGATCATCGGAAACCAGCCCCATGGCCTAACTCCCTGACATTTCAAGCATCACTCTCGTGCTCCTTCGTAAGCAGCATAAGATCGATGGTTGAACGGGAGGAGCTATCCGCCTCAATCGCCGGGTATTGTTGACCGCGGACGGCTCATTTGACCAAGGTGTCGTAAGCATGATAAGTTGCTAAACCGTACGAGTCACGAGCGAGATCCCACGCTTCGCGTTTCCGTCATTGCCGCGCGATCGCATCCCCAAGTTACGCTCCTCCTACGGCCCATTTCTTACATTCTGACAGGAAATGGGCAAAGCATGGGGCGAGAGTATTCCTCCCCCACTGCACCCAGTTTGATGGCCTGGACATCGCCATCCTGTTGTTCGCCGAAAGGAGTGTACGATGAAGATAACGTCCGTCTGGCGTGGCAACAAACCCAACCATAAGAAGAAGCGAACCGTTCCCAAGTTGAGAATCCGGTGGACGGAACTCGGCCTGGTTGATCCCTCCGTGGAACCACATGAGACGCCGATGGATCAGATCCGCCGTGAAGTGACGGCACTGGCCAGTTCCGGATTTGGTGCAGAGACCCGCGCCCGGTCAGAACAAACCCAGACACGTCCGGCGCGCACTCTGGCACGGACCAGTACAACCCGAACCGCCCGTCGGCCAGCTGGATCATAACGAGGCAAGCCTATTTGCTCCCCGATCGGGGAAGGTGAATAGAAGGAGGGAACCATCGCACGAGCAGGCAAAACGACCATCGCGAAACGCGATCGAGAAAAAGCCAGGCAGGTGAAGCAGCGGGAGAAAGAAGCTCGTCGGGTGCAACGGAAGGCCGAGAAGCCGGAACGGCCTGCGACGTCGGGAGGAGAAGATCCCGATCTGGAAGGGTTACGATGGGGGCCCCAGGAACCCCTGTACTAGCAGAGGTTCCTGGGAGGCCGCGAAGGGGCATCGTCGTTAAGAGGTCTTGACGATAAAGCGGTCTTCCCCAAAGATCCCGCGCAACTGCTTGCTGACCAGTGAGCGATACTCGCCCTTCTCTTTCGCCATTCGGACCATTCCTTCGGCATCCGTCAGAATCAGAAGATCTTCTTCCGCAATCAGCACTCGATCTCCCTTGCCGACGTTAATCCGGTACTGTGTCCGTCCATCGGGATTCCGGCTCGGACCGGTGACAATTTCCGTCAATCCGTCGATATGTCCCTTTTGCCCGTCCAAACGATGCTGCACCATCGTCCCATCCGGAATTCTGACCCACTGGGTCGCAGCTCGCGGTGCATCTTGGTTCTGATCACTCACCTTTCTTCCTCCCTTGCAACGTAGACTCGTCCAAATTAAGAGACCGGCCCAAGGTCGCTTCCGTTTTTGATTCCCCCATTGGCCTCTCGAGATCCGCCATCAGTTGTCTGACGCCATCCCTGGGCAGACCCGCCACGGCGTCGGCGCCGCTCCGGTTCATTGCGTGGCGCGTGACCATCCGGTCGTGACGAAGGCGGCAGTGAAGCCGGGCTTCCCTCGGCGCGAGGCACCGCTTGGCCCAGCAATCGCTCGATGGCTCGCAGTTGTTCCTGGTCTTCCGCCGTCACAAACGTCGTCGCACGGCCGGTGGTCCTCATCCGCGCCGTACGCCCGACCCGATGCACATAATCTTCCGGGCAATTAGGCACGTCGTAATTGATGACGTGCGCAATATTTGCCACATCAATGCCTCGGGCGGCAATATCCGTCGCGACTAATACTCGATACGTCCCTCGCCGGAATCCTTCCAGGGCGGCTCGCCGTTGCGGCAGCGTACGCCCTCCGTGGAGCACCGCCACCCGGTGACCGGCCGTATCCAACAGATTGCCGAGTCGGTCGACCCGATGCTTCGTTCTGGCGAATACCAGCACGGTATCGGATTCGGACTGCAGGAGGGACATCAGGAGCGCATTTTTCCGATCATGCGTTGTGTGATGCACAGCCTGGGCGACGCCCTCGGCCGTCGTTGCTGACTTCGCCACCATGACGCGCACCGGATCCTTTACGCTGGCCTGCGCCAGCCTGGCCAGATCCATAGGCATCGTCGCAGAAAACAGCAATGTCTGCCGCTCTTCCGGCATGGCATCCAGAATCTGATTGATCTGCTGGGCAAATCCCATATCCAGCATCCGATCGGCCTCGTCGAGCACAAGAATGTTCATCGCCAATAAGCTGATCGTTCCATTCCACATATGATCGAGCAATCGCCCCGGAGTAGCCACGATAATATCCGGACGTTGCCGCAACCCTCTCACCTGAGCCTGCATGTCCGCTCCGCCAACCACCGTGGTGGCAAACAACTGCAGGTCGCGGCCCAATGTATCGATCGTCGCTTGAATCTGTATCGCCAGCTCACGCGTCGGAGCCAAAATGAGCGCGCGTGGCTGTCCCTTCGGTGTGCCGGTCAACCGCTCCAGCATCGGAATAACAAATGCCGCGGTTTTTCCCGTTCCTGTCTGTGCGCAGCCCAGCACGTCACGCCCTGACAAGGCATGCGGTATGGCCTGAGCCTGAATGGCCGTCGGTTCAGAAAAACCAGCTTTCGTGAGATTTCGCAACAGGGTGGGAGACAGACCAAGGGAGTCAAAACTCGTAAACGCAGTCGTCTGCACGCAGCTATCCTTTCGTTGTGGATCGCATTAAGACGGGATCAGAGAACCGAGGGGAGGGTGAATCCGGAGGGAGTCAGCTCCAAACTGGACCTGGTCGCGATGCGATCGCGCGGTCCACGTTGAGGAGGTACAGCATTGGTGGACCGATACAATGCTGCAGTAGAACACACTTTACCGCACGGTGCCCCAATTGGTCAACAGGAGAGGCTGTTTCAGGCGGCCAAGACGCTTGCCCTGGCTTGCTGTGGTAGCAGAATGCTTTATACTAGTATCACGAATAGGAGGGCACGTAATGCGGATGATCCTGGCTGCACTGTGTTTGTGCGTGAGCACGGCGCTGTGTACCGTATCATCCTATGCGGCCGAGAACTCCGGCGGCGGAAAGAACGGATCTAATCAAGGGATGACCCTCGATGATATCGGGCGCGGACTGAAAAGTGCAGCCAAAAATATCGAGGAAGAAATTCCGAAGGTCGGCCCTGCGATCAGTGACACCTTCAAAAAGGTAAGGGACGGGAGGAAAGAAGATTCCTCAGCCAAAGCATCCCCTCAGCACTCGTCCAAAGACAAGAAATAGCGCTCCCTCCAAAATGAGACCCATTCATCCTGTCGCATGCTTCTTGGTTGTGCTGCACACCACCGCCGGCTGCCTCGCTACTCAATCACCGGTCTGTCTTCCCGGCGAGCGTCACGCCATAATGGAGTCAATCTACTTCGGGACAGCGACACCTCGCGGAGTGGTCAGCCCTGATGAGTGGGCGGCCTTCGTCAATGACACGGTCACACCGGCATTTCCAGAAGGCCTTACCTCATGGCAGGCTTCGGGTCAGTGGCGAAAGCAGAATGCCTCCATCGAGCACGAGGATTCGCACATTCTACAACTAATTCATGAGGGGAATGCGGTGAAAAACACCGCCATCCAACGCCTCATAAGCATTTACAAGCAGCGATTCGAGCAGGAGGCGGTGATGAGAGTTCGTTCGGGCGCCTGCCTTTCGTTCCCGCAATAGCTCAGACGCGCCGCGTGACTAGCCGATTATCTGTCCTTTCCTTTTTTGATCTTTCCCACGTCATTTAAAATTTGTTGCAGCAATTTACTACTGTTTAAGCCTCCGGATTGAGCCGGCCCCGTTCCTCCAACACCGGCGGCTTGAAGCGCGCCCCCTGTCGGCGGAGAGATGATTGTCGACCCACTGGTTGATGCTCCAAGCGCAGAAGCTTGACCTGATGTTGGGCTGGCAGAAATGAGCGGCAGTCCGATACTAGTGGCGAGGATCGTTCCTTTCGTAGCAGAACCGTAAGGCTCCCTTTCCGCTCCATCCGATGAAGGCCTCTGGAGGTTCTTCTCAAATTCGAGGGCATGCCCGACTTGTGTTCCGACGATCTGCCTGGTGACAGCATCAGGAAG
>ERZ724526.1141-NODE-1141-length-14238-cov-6.688077_pt1 | contig 14238 bp, 13 predicted proteins | sample MGYA00376059_ERZ724526 | MGnify/ENA primary metagenome ERZ724526 (study PRJEB28724, sample SAMN07190883) | activated sludge metagenome | isolation source: activated sludge of sewage treatment plant in Hong Hong | place: Hong Kong | collected 2016-03-17 ... | reverse complement strand
GAAGATCAACTTTATCTGGATGTGGAACCGGCTTAGTTGCACGACAATAATCTCGCGCATCAGGAAGATCACGATTCCAGCCGTATTTAAAATAACGTGTCATTCTGCACCACCTACATGAAAGAATCTTTTGACCTTATTTTTGTAATGATCGATCATATGATTTTTAACTTTATTAGCAGCATAACTCTTAACATGGGTTACTATGTCTTGTGGACTAGTTTTCATAACCTTATTAACGACTTGCGCTGCTTTATTTTTAAATCTAATATCAAGCGGCAAATCAGCGCCCTGATCTTTATAAAAATATCCAGCTTTTCGATCATAACCCTTTGCAGTTGTTTGCCCTAATGCACGTTTAAAAGTATCTCCAGTAAATTTTCCAGGAAATGCTTTTAAATTATCTTCTGGTTTTGCGTAAAGAGCTTTATAGTAACTATGTGGACTATTAATTACTTTAGATGCATCATAAGCAGCATCATCTAAAAGCTTATAACCATACTCTCCGTCTTGCTTTAAAACATTATGAAAAGAAGCCGCGCCCTTGATAATTTTACGAGGAAGAATTAAACCAGCAGAAATTGCGCCACCTAATGCCATACCTCGTAATGCAGCTTTACCAGCGTCTGCATGAGAATCACCGTGTTGACGAGCCTTAATGTAATTGTTTGCGCCCAGTCCAATCGGTGCAGCTAACTGAGCCATAAATGCAGCATCGTCTACATGACCAGCTACGCTTAAAGCCGCCTTAATTCTATTTGTTTTTAATACGTTATCTTTACCAAAATTTAATAATGCAGATGGAGTATTTTGTGCCACGATATTAGCTTCATGCATAGCAATGGCTTTAGGCATCTGAGTAGTGCCTAACCATAAACCCAATGGTTTACGATTAGCAAACACTTTACCTTCAGTTGCTGCTTTTGCCGCAACAATAGAATCCGCAAGAATCATTCGTTGAATCTTACGACCACCCTTATTTGATTTGCCAAAAATAAGATGCGGAAGATCATGAATATTACCAGCAATAGCTAAATTAAAAGCATTCTTAACAGGCCATGCAGCAGTCTCTAAACCAAGCACATGAAATGATTCTGGGCCTAAATGTTTTAAACCAGAGAATACACCCTCTGGTATAGCTAAGGTTGCTTTATCGATCAAATTTAGTTTACTTGGCATGTGCTTGTAACCATAAAATAGCCTTGCTGATCCAAGGGAGTCCATAAAGTAAAAAAGCTACGATAATAAGACCCATAAAGTTAGTCGCTACAGCACGACCACCTTGTTCAAGAAACCAGCGTCCAGCATCCAAGGAGAGAAACTTGATTTTCTCGCCTGTTGCTGGTTTTCTAAAAGACGAGGCGCGAACAAGCACCTTAATTTCATTAAGAGCTTCATGCATTTTATGGTGATCTTGAAAGAATTGTGGTGAAATATTTTGGTCATAATTAACCGTAAAGGTCGATAAAAGATCATGTAAAGATTTGATTTGTTTTGCAACATTTGTTAAAAAAGATTGAAATTGAACTAGATTATTTGGATTGGTTCTCGTCATGAAGCCATCAAGATTAGCGGCAATTTCTTCTAATTTAGAGCTAATTTCAATTGATACTGCACGATTATAGTTTTCAATACTCTGTTGCAAACTATGAATGTCAGTTCTTAAATTATCATAAGTATGATGAATTTTTTCTCTATGTTCATTGGCCTTAAATACTTCATCTAAAAGATGCTTACGCATTTCTGAAGCGTTTTTTTCCGTGGTGTCATCAGCTTCAGATATTTTAGCTACTAATTCAACTAATTCATTTAATGTCTCTTCTTGTGCCGATACAACAGTATCTATTCTTTTGAAGGATTCTTCAATAAGAATTAATCGTGTTGTCAAAGCAACATATTGTTGTGCTACTTCATTCCAGTTTTCCACTCTAAGCCTTTAATGTAATCTTCGACTATTGAAATAACAGTCTTCGGATCTTTGCTTTCTTTTAATCGATTTAAAGACGCTTCCGCAAGTTCCCTACGTCGTTCAACTCTTTGAGAGATTGCTAAAATCGCTTCAGTCATGGTTCTTTTACCTTTTACCGATAACATCTTAGACAACTTTTATTTTATCATAAAACTAGGGTTTCGCTAAACTGTAACCTGATTACCAATTTGACGAATGTATTTCAGATGACAATCGACGATTCCGGTAACGAAAGTGCTGGGAAACATTTCTCCGATTTCACCAATATTGTCATAAGCAGGTTTAACTGGATAAGAATCAAGAGTTTCGCCAGAAAATTTATTCGTCCAACGATATTTAGCGGAAGACAAGTTAGCATCATCATATTCAGAATCAAACATATTAACAATTGATTCAGGTAATTTGTTTAGTATTTTAGGATCATTAAAATCTACATTTTCATCTGGAGTTCCACCAAAAAATTTAATAAATTCTGTAATTGTGCAAATTTTACGTTTTAATTTTTGTTTTGTATCATTTCGCATCTTACGCGAATCACGCTGATATTTCTCATTCCATTCTTTAAAATAATCTTCAAGCTCTTGAATATAATTCTTGGTGTCTAATAAAGATGTTCCAGTGAACCTAGCGAAAAGCTCATCCTGTCCACCATCTGAAAGTGGATCGCCCCATACAGATGCCTCAAATTTCCAAGAATAGTCGCGTGGATATGTGAGATTTAATGAAATAAATGTTCGTCCATTATGATCTACCTGACGAGCCACGCCGGTACAATAAGCAATTAAATGATTACCATCTTCATCGAGAATTGCAACGCTCATGCCGGGCACAATTGTTACATCTGGAACAACTTCAATTTGAAGTGAGAATTTATTGCAATGTGTAATCAAAAACTCATGGTTAAGGAGTTTTTCAAGTTCTTTTTCTTTTTTATCTTCAGAAAGATATCGAATAATTGCATCGTTTAATCCGATTTGCTCCGCTGTCGTTCCATAGCGTTGCTCGTATTTACTACCAATGCCATTAATGCTGAAATCTTGAAAATATCCATTCGCAAGATTATGCGGCCCATTACCGGCCCAAAAACCAGGAGCGGCTTGATTACCAGAATTAGCTCCAGAAGAAGTATTCGTTGGAACCATCTGAGCATTTGTAATAACGCGAGTATTGTCCGCGCCATGATTAACAACAAAGACTTTAGATAAAACTTGATCAGGAAAAATAATATTACAACGAGGAATTCGACCAAAGATAGATTTTGGTTTTATTAAATATTCACAAAGCACAGGCGTAGAATTACCGCTGGATAAAGTAGCATCTGGAATGCACTGTACTTCACAACCCATTTGATTAATAAAGAATGTTGCAATAGTCCAATAAGAAATATCTCCTTGGAATGAATTTAATTGTTTCGTAACAATGTTCCAAGCCGTATCTGATATAATTGCATCTTTCCATGCTTGAGGAGCAGGAATATAAGCCACTTTAAAAGGAAGTCGATAACGATTAAGATACCGATCTAAATACGGAGTAAGATTTAACTTTTCAGGAGTAAATGTCGTAAAGCCATTTGCTGTAAATGACTGACTTTCTCCGTTTAATACAGCGTTAAAATTTTTGGGGTCTGATTCGCCAATAACATATCTGGTAGTCAAATACATCGCACCAGCTTTGCATCCATCACCCTTTATGCCTGGATGACGCAAAACAATAGTCGATGTATCAATAATATTTCTTGCAGAAGCATAACTAACTTCTTGTTGTTGCTGTTGCATTCTTACCAGAGTGTTTAAACTAAGAGCGTGTTCGATTGCAAAAATGTTCTTTTTGCGATAAATCCAAATTTGACCATCGCCTTGAAAACCAAGAGTGACGGTAGCTTGTCCTTGATATGATTTAGATTCAACAATAGAAATAAGTGAACCATCAAATGCTAAAGTTGGTTCTGAGTCTAAATCAGTATTTCTATGAAAGATAGTTATCTTGGTTGTTTTAGGAAGCTTTGCGAGAAATGGAGAATATGGAACTAACGCCTGTCCAGACGCAACTCCATTCGTTGCTGAACGTGAAGACCAAGAAAGAACGGGGATTTCAATCCCAGCTATCATGAAAATTGATTCAATTGCCTGACTAGACAAAATTACACCCCATTGTAGTTGCCGCCTAAAACAATTGAACGCGGATCTTTTTCGTAAATCACTTCTTCAGTGTGTGGACGAACAATTCGCAAAATTGATTTAGGACTCATTACAATTTCGCGTGTTTGATCAGGGCTTAAAAAGACACGAACATAAGGATGATGATAACTTTTAAAATAACATTTAATGGGAGCCCCAAATACATAACCAGGACCATCGAATGAACTGACAGTATAAACTTCATCAAGAAGTTGAGCCTTCTCTATGTTGGTCCAAAAATGAGGAATCATGGCTGTCCCGGTGTTGAAATAGGTGCTGATGGAGGAATGGTGGCAACACCAGGAGTTTGTGTAATTAAGTAGCTTAATGATTCTGATTGTGGTGTTGAGAGGGCTAAAGAAGTATCCAGTTCTCTAGCTGTCGGCAAATTGTCTAAAGACGATGCAGAAAGCGTATTGACTGAAGCGGTTGTGAGCCTATCAAATAATGTATATGCAGCGGTTGTGTACATATTATTACTCATAGTCGTACCGACAATATCTTTTACATAAGTATCAATATTATTACTAGCAACAGCACGATCTACAATAAGGATCTGCATATTAAACGTAGAAACATATTGTGCGGACGAAGATTTGGAGGTTTGAAATGTTAATGGATAACCCCAATAAACCTCACCGGCCATACCGAATTCAAGAATGCATTCATGCTGTGCGAGTGTAGTAGCACGAAGAAGGTTGTCCCATAACAGAATCATTGCCTGATCCCAAGGATCATCCCAATTTGTTTTAAGGGCGCCTGAAATATTTAAGACTTCGGGAGCAGCATCAAAAAAGAAAGCATGAAGCACCTTATTGCTCTTCATGATTTGATTGCGTTCAGTATGAGATACTGACTTGCTCATAATAATCATTTTTTTGTAAGATGCTACATTAGTGTCATCTTCTGTATCATTTGATTTATTGTGAACTTTGGGGAAAACCTGTTTAGCCGTGTAAATTTTTCCTTGAACAAACTTAACAATACGAATATAAGCAATATCATTATTATTATCAGAAGACGTATACCCGCTATCAATTCCAAGATACCGATTGTCAAAGATTTCTTCTGCATATTCCGCTACAACATTTCCAGCGGTATTAACCTGTGCTGTATTTGCATCAGCACGTTCTGTTAAATATCCTTCCAAATCTTCATATTCAAAACGTGGATCTGGATCTTGATCAATATCTTCCGAATTAGATACCGTTGCTGGTTTAGGAGTACCTGTTGGACGAAGATAGATAAATTTACCATCCTCATCCATTTGAGGCTGCATTCCACTTCCCATTTGAGAAGCAACATAAGTTTGTAATAACATCGTATTGAATGGCATATTATACCTTTAATAACTTTCCGGCCCATTCCGCAAATTTATCACCATTTAATTGAAGGGCCTGTTGTGCTTCGGATAAATCTTCGGTAAAAAACATAACGGCTTGTGTTGGTGTTTTTTCTCGCTTAGTGCCATCAATAGTATGTTCGGTAACTCTAGACTTTTCTCCTGCTTTACCGCCAAAAATACTTGCTTGACGATGATGTTCTATTTTTATAATTTGATCCGATGTCTCTTGACGAGTTCGTGCATCTTCTCTCGCACCACGTTCAGCCGCATATTTATATTCAAATGGAGTTCTTACACCATCTTTAGTATCTTGTGATTTTCCACCATAAACAAAGTGAACCTTATCTCGTTCACCGATACTTTGATAGAATCCACGTTCTTTCATGAATTCTACAAGTTTAGCCCCAGGGTATCCGCTTTGCGTTCTAATATCAAAAGCTAAACCAGTTTCGTGAAATGATAATCCACTTGATGAAGTCATAATAGCCTTGCCACTTGCAGCTACTCTTGCTTCATCTTCTTTAGAACGATAACCACTACTGACAATCAATTTATCAGAAGAATTTTGCTGGTTCCATTCTTCTTTTGCTTTCTCTAATGCACTAACGGCAGTTTTTGTTCCAACTATTCCACTTTTTTCACTTTTAATTATTTGATCATTAAAATCAATTGTTCCGCCTTGGGCACGAACCTTCTGAGCTTCCGCAGAAGCTTGAAGTCGGCGTTGTTCATCATAAGAAAGATAGCTCATTGTGGCTGTGCGTTTCCAGGAACCTTTTTCTTATTCCTGGCTTCATCTGCTGCTTTTCTATCTATATTTCTTTGTTCTTCTACAGTGTGTCCTTGCATTCTTGCATTAATGCTTTCCATAATTTTAGTTAATTCAGTAACAGCATCAAGTGATGCTTTTTCCATTGTCTTGTCTTCAGATGCAATATTTTCCGAAATACGCTGTAACTCTTCTTTGCTTTTTGCAGAAGCCACTCCTGCTTCTTGAAGAAGAGAATTAAATAATCCACTTTGCGCCTTAGACATTCCTTCTTTAGCAATTTTTTCTAATTCTCTATCATTGAAAGCTGCTTCATACTTTTTTCTAGCTTCAGGAGAAAGACTCGCTTTAATTACATCCTGTGATTCAATGAAAGCTTGTCGAGCAGCAGTAAATGCCTTCTTCTCTTTTTCGTCTTTTATGTCTTCTACTTTTTTCCCTCTGAATTCTTCGCCAACAACAGACCAAATACCAATTTGAGCTTTCTGGAACCTTTCAACACCTTCTTTATCATCTAAATCTTTTCCATATTTTTCTTTAAACACACCACGATAAGCATTAATGACTTTATTAAAATCTTGCAAATCTTTAGCTTTAAGTTTTTCGTGAGTTTCACTCTTAGAGCTATTTTCTTTCATTTGAGAATCAAGTTTTTCAAATGCCCCCTCATCGCCTAACTTGATATCTCGCCACATTGAACCAAGGATGTAATCCTGATCGCGTTTTGATTTTGAGTTAAACTCTTGCTCTGTAATTCCTATTTGTTTAAAGTAATTTTCACGAACACTTTTTGCTTTTTCGGTAAAAGATAGTTGTTCATTATCTGCAATTGATCTGACAAAGTTTCCAAATTTAATTTGATTACTTCCTTCTAATTTTCCTTTTAATGTTCCGCTTACATAATTAGTTTTACTTCCAGCAAGTTGTGACATTTCTTCACCAGATTTATATATTGCATGTGAAGATCGTCCCATCCATCCCTTACCAGCATATTCTCTTGTTTCTTTTCCAGCATCCCCACCAAGAAGTTCATATCCATTGTCTTTGCTTTTAACGACATCAACTGCTTTAGCCGCTTGATCTTTTCTTAAAGAAGAAAGAATTGCAGCACTAGTATTTGTGGCACCAGCAGATTGAGCAATTTCAGTCGCTTTTTTACTAAAGGCTTCTGGATCTTTCTCACCAATTTCATCCCATAATTTTTGAATTTCTTTTTGTTTATCTTCGGAGATTGTTGAAACATTTTTTAACAAATCATTATAGGAGAATTGTCCTTCTTTTTCAAATTCATTCAATCTCTTTTTGGTTTCTTGAATCATTGTCATAGCATTTTTAAATTCTTTAGTATCACTACCAAACTTTTTCATTAATCTAAAACTAATTTCACCCTCACCCTCACCTTGTACCATCATTGATTTAATATCTGATTCAGATAAACCAAGTTTCTTTAACTGCTGAATACCAGAACCAAGAATTTGTAATTTGGTGGCAGCACCTAACATATTTTTACCGCCTAAGCGTTCTGTTAAAACATCTTTATAAAAATCTTCAGGACTAATTCGTCCTCGATATGCTTCTGCTCCAACAGGAGCATCCCCAAATAATTTATGAGTGCTTTGTAAATTACCCCTTATTTCATCTAAACGTTTTTTAGCAGATTCTCTATCTCCGCCTTCTGCTTTAATAATTGCCTGAATCGCTTCTTCTGGATCAGCATTAAGGATGTTTTGTTTAATTTCTGCCATAGTGGTCTTACCACCGTTTTCAACTAAAGCACGAACGGCAGAAAATGTTGCTTCATTTTCAATACCTAATTCTTGTCTAACCTTTTCCCACAAGGCTTTATCTGAACCTAAATGTGGTTTATACTGCATTAAAAGAGTTTTTGCATATTCCGCATAAGCCTCAGTTGGCTTTTTATTTCTCATATCAGCTTGCATTTCAAGAAACTTAGTAGGACTGCTACCTGCTTGAAGCAAACTACCCATTTTTTCCTGAATTGTTGATCCAGGCATTTGAGCCATCATCATTACTGTGTCATGTTTAGAGGCCGCATATCTTTGACCTATTTCAGTCGCTACCGCGAATGCTTGTTGGCCGTTCTTTAAAGCTTCATCAACCATTCCGCCATGAGCATAAGCATTCAATTGCCCAGCGGTTTTAGAAATCGATTCATAAGATTTCATATAATCAAGACCCATTGCTTTAAGCTGCATTGCTGATGCAACAGTTGCTTCAATGGTCTGATTTTGATCCATACCAGTTAATTTAGCCAATCTAGCAGACTGGCTTAAAATAACACCCATTTGTGAAGAATTAACATCATATCCAGTTTGACGTTTAATAGCCCCCATTAATTTAGCAACTTCTTCTGGAGCCTGTCTTAATTTTTCGGCAAATTCTTTTAATGTTGGAATTAATTTCCGTAATTCATCGGCAAATTCCTGACCAGCACCCTTTTGTTCAATAAGCCCTTCTCGAATAGCAGTTTTACCAATATCTTCATATCTAAACTTGTCTTTCATTCGAAGATCAGCAAAATAATCACCACCCAACCATGACATTTTGCGTAATACTCGTTGTCCAAAGTCAGCAGTATCATGTTCTTCAAACATTTCACTTGTTGCTTTGATTTGCTTAGAAGTCATTATTCCAGTATGACCAACTCTTGCAAATCCGATTTCTTTAGCTAATTCTCGATATTTCTTTTCATGATACATATCTTTATCGAGAACGCCCCAAGCACCGGATACGATTGGTTCAGCTATTGCTAAACCAGCCATTCCAGCCCAGCCAACACCGGGAAGCATTGCAAGGCTAGATCCAACAGCCGCAACGCCCATTCCCATTTTATTCATTGAACTGAATCGATCAGCCATTGATAACTCAAAAGCTTTTTCATATTCAGCTTGACTCAAAAAATCTGGTTTTCTGCCAACTAATAATCGATTTAAAAAACCATCTTTACTAGCGCCTAATTTATTTAATCCCCAATTTGACACATCCCGTACAAAAGATGTTTCAATTGCAAACTGGCGACCTTGCCCAACCATATCATTTGGTTGAGCAAACATTCCAACGGCTCGTTGCGTCATTGAATGAGCAGTCGCCTGTAACTGCCCAGCAGCCATCATTGAACCCTGCAACACACTCTGCAAATCACGCATCATCATATTTGATGTTTGATTCATGATTGCAGAACTGGTTGACTGGTTATAAAACGCCATTTGATCAGCAAATGCACCTTGCTGCATTGCTCCAGGCGTCATACCCTGAGTGTTATATCCGGGGTAATTATATGGCAAAGGCATCAACATAGGCGATGAACCCATGTTGATGCCAGAATACTGATTCAGCGTTGAAGGATCGATTGTTTGATTAGGATCCATTTAGCCCATCGTCATAATTTAGTTCTGATTTCGAGATATGGATTCGTATCCTTCGACATTTGTTCACGATATCTATCAAGTAACAACTCAAATTCAGAAACCATATCAGGGAACAATGTTTTCTGAAAGTTATCGAGAATCTTTGTCTTAGTTTCTCCATCGCTACTCGCGGACATGAGAGTAGCGTTTGCCTCCATAAATTTTAACGTCATTTCGTAATTAACACCAGCGTCTTTCAGCGCAAAGAATAACGCTGAAAGACTATAACGTTCGAATGTCTCTGGCTTTCTAGTCTGACCCCTCGACGCCAAAAATGCTAGGCGTACTCCCCGAGAGGTCATTAGGAGTTTTTTAAGTTCACCTTAGACATTAAAGCCATTCGAACGATTTCGTTGAATGCAAAAGCATACATTGAATAGAAACTGACTGTCTGTTCTGCCATTGACTCAAGGAAAGTAATTCGATCTTCAACAGGCTTTTCTTTAAGATTAATAGTGGAAGCATCAATCTCAATCACATTCAAATAGAAAGCAAGATTGATTCTGCCCATAAACTGTTCTAACATCTGTGGAGATACTTCTTCCTTGCCAACCCAATCACGAATCATAGTTAAAAGCTTACTCTTATCCTTATCCGAAATCGTCATAAAGGTAAGCTTGATTGTCGGAGTCAGTTCAAACGTCTTTGTCCATGCGCCAAAAGCGAGAACGTTGTAAAAAACATCGTCCAATTCTTTCTGATTGGTTTCGTAAATCGTTGCACCTTCTCTAAGTGCGATTTTAAAATCAACTTCTTCGGCCATAAAGCCTCCTTAGTTATTTGACGACCTGAATCCCCAAGCTGCCTGAATAGCAAATGGGAATTCTCGTGAAATGGCTTGAACCAGATTATTAGGAGAGACTTTGCCAATTTGAAATGACAAAGCCCTGGTGGGAATTTCCATATTAGCAAAAGGTTTGCGACCAAGTAAAGCGTCACGAATCTGGTTGTCATGTGGCATCTGATACGAACGAGTTGTTAATCCGTATAGATCCTGAATAAAAGTTCCAGTATTTTCAGTTCCAAACTTAGGAGATAAATTGAGCGTTTGGAGCGCCTCCATATAATTTTCTTCCTGTTCATTAATTTCAATTTGCGTAAGTGGTCTAAAGAATGGTTTTCCATCTAATCCCGCCCTAAACGTGGCTAATGTTTTGTCTTTGATCATGGACGGTGACGTATTCAACGGAAAATGAATCACATATTCTGGAAGTTTGTACTGACTAAAAGGATTATTAATTGCTTCTTTCCATTGATCATATGTCATTAATACCAAATCATCAGGATTGGGTGCTAATGGTACTGACAAAAATCTGGCCGATTCGTAATCTGAAGCAGTATGTGCTTCTAAAATCCACAAGCCATCATCAATAATTAATCTCAAACTAAGATCAATTTTTGATCCAGATGGCTTTTTGCAGTACAACGAAAAAACATCGTTATCGGCACAAATAATACTACCCTTTTCACTCGCACTAAACAAGTCCATCCAAGTATTCGTGGGAATAGCATCAAGCGTTGATATCGTATTTTTCGTAGTGATATCATCACATTGCGGGTAACTTGCGGCATCATTTGTCAAAGTGTAATAAAAAGCACCTGATCCTGGAGCATTCGATGTGACTAAAAGCTCTTGATTTTTTAATTCAAGATCCTTCAGCATTACCGCTTTTCTTGCTTCCAAGGAATTGATTGAGTTCATGACATTTTGCGCTTCTAAGGCCGCATTGAGAACTTCTTGCATTTCACCTAAAAGCTTTTGCCTCAATTGTAAGTCAGAATTTAAATTAACGATAACTTGATCACCCAACAATTCTTGTGCGGCATAAATATCAGTATTCAAGTCACTGTTTACCACCGTATCATTGGCACAAGACAATACTAATGTATTAAATGCCTTTAATTCATCAGGACTAATATGGACAATCGTTGTCCTTGGATCAGATCCAGCCGCTGCAACGACACCTGCTGGTAGTGACATTTTTTGAATCGACTGAGACATTTCCGTATAAGCAGCATTATATTCCTGAACTTTATCCACCACTTGCTGACGGAAAGCGTCAGCTAATTGAAGCTGACTTGCAGATTCTATAGCTTTTTGCTCTTTAGATGTAGCTTCCATTTTTTCAAGAAGCTTTATCGCATGATAATTAGCCGTTCTTGGATCAGAGGAAGTAATAAAAGTATTTACAAGACTTCTTTCAATTGTAGTAAACAAACTTGGCGGCATAGTCATTAAGCTTTGTAGACTATACTGAACCTGCGCCTTAACTGAATTAAATTTATTAATAACAGCTTGAGTAGTTCGTCTAAATTCATTAACAGAATTCTGTAATTGCATCTGTGCCATCTGTGGCATATTTTGAAGCGAATTAATAATAGCTGTTGTTGCAGCAATAGTTGCAGCAACATCATCAACCGCCTCTTGAAGCACTCTAAATAAAGCAATTTCATTTAAAGTAGCAACAGTTTTATATTGATTAATATTACCTACAATCCTACTCACCAGATTAGCCACAGCTTGCATCTGATTCGCAAGGTAATTAGCCATCTGATTAATGACACTTGTTAATGCATTAATAGACTGATTCATCACTTGCTGAATTTTTCTAACAACTCCTAAAGAACACTCTACAGCTTCTTTAAGCTCTTTAATTCGTTTCAATACCTTAATAGCTAAAGCAATTGGACGTTTGCTATCCGGAAGATAGCATTCAATCGCCATTTCAATTTCATCTTCAATTTTTTTCTTATAAAGAAGAAACTTACGATAAATAGGATCCAAATCCCAGTCTGACATAGAGAAATTAGCATTTACTGAAAGATTGCCACCTAAAAAGTCTTTACATAATTCAGTATATGTAGGAGGACCAACAGGCGGATTCTTCTTTAAAGCGTCACCAGCTAAGTCTTTTGGTTTTGTAAGACCTACTTCTATAGTTAGAATTTGAGAATCAAGTTTAGCGCCTTGATTCTTAACACTAAGTTTATCGTGACGCTTATCCATTAGTATCTCGATGTGGTATTAATGCCGTGAAGAGGACCATTCTCTGTAATAGCGATCTTAGCTGTAGTATCAACTCTCTCACCTTCAAGAGATAATCTAAGTCCAGCTTTAATCGAAATATTTTCCGAAGCACTCAATCTATAGTTTCCAGTAATTCTTTCATCAACATCTGTTGTATCGCCCTTCTGAATCACCTGTCTATTATATGTTTCTTTTGTAAAATCAGGGTCATATTGCTTATGAACAAATGTACCAGTTGGAGTAATTTCAAAGGTCTGACGATACTTCTTATCCGTAATGTCTTTACCTGTTCCAATGAAAACAGTACCAGCTTCTTCGCCAAGATCAGAGTTCGTCTTTAGACGAACTATCGTGCGGTTGGTTCTTTGCCAATCACCGACTTCATCGGGCCTAACGTTATTAATCACAGGTCCAAACAAAAGAGTTAAACCATTCTTATCGACCAAAATATCGAAATCTGCGCGGTCGGCCCAAGTCTGGTCATGAGTCCAGCCCCAAATATCTTTAGTGAACAATGAAAGACGAGTTTCTATTTCACCATTATTGTTATTAGAAACAGCATTTACGCCGTTACTCCAAAATTGGAAGTTCTGACAAATTGTTCGCCATGTATTTTCAAATTTAATAAAGATAGTCTGGCATAGAGGCGAAGCTCCTATACGGGTTATGCCACCACGAAGAAACTGTAAAAATGATCCAGCCATTCCAAACCAATGACGATCACCAGTAAGCCATTTTTTCTTTTTTAGATATGGGTGAAGATAAGGTTTTTTATCCCAAGCATATTTAGAAGTCTTGAATTCATTCTTTCCTGCCGGAATCGTCATGTACGAATCCAAGAATGCAGAGCCTGTTTGGTTGACTCTTACAACAATATGATCACCACAAACAGGATAACGAATTTCACCGCTTCCGCTTACTTCAAGTTCTACAAAATGTACGGCTGGGAAGTCAACGGAATGATCCATCGACACTGCTCTAAATGTATGATCAATTAAATCAACATACATTACAAAAGCATCAAAATAACGATCATCGGGATGGCGTGAAGTGCCAGCCTGATCATAACCGTAAGAATGCATTCCTACTGAATCACCCATTTTCTTCGTCTTCCAAGCAAAGTTGCAGTAACGGACCCAAGGGTTTAGGAACATTCCTTTTATTGGGCCTTCCCGGTGATTTACCGTATCCGGCCAGTTCTTCGACTTCTTCTGGAGTTATAACTCGCTTGATTTTTTCAATTTGATCACGTCTTAAATCAAGTTCTCGTCTAATAATGCTTGAAATACATTTTCTATCTGATTGACCGCGAAGATGTGCCAAGAGTTTGAAGTCAAATATTTCTTGTTCTGTCAAACCCACAGCAATTACATATTTAGTCAGGTTTTTTTGCATGAAATAACTCGTAACAAACGTCACATATTCCGCGAGTTGAATCATGGATGGTTGATTGATCGATAAAGTCTAACGGTTTCAACCAAATCTCTTTTTCTTTATCAAAAACTGCATGACAACAAGTACA
>ERZ724526.1140-NODE-1140-length-14241-cov-10.634287_pt1 | contig 14241 bp, 8 predicted proteins | sample MGYA00376059_ERZ724526 | MGnify/ENA primary metagenome ERZ724526 (study PRJEB28724, sample SAMN07190883) | activated sludge metagenome | isolation source: activated sludge of sewage treatment plant in Hong Hong | place: Hong Kong | collected 2016-03-17 ... | reverse complement strand
AAGAAACTCTTCCCTTTTCCTTCCAGAATTCTGGACAACAGTTTGTCCATCGCGTCCGGAGTCAACGGCGTTCCTCTGCTTCCCAGGATCGACTTGATGGCCCCTAGCAGGCCGTATTTGAGATTCCCGTTCAGCGCATGAATATCGAACATCATCTTGGCGCATGTGCCGGCGCCTTGAGCCATGTTGGTATTCGTACAACGATAGACGTAGTAGTTATAGGCAGCATTGCCGACGCGTAAATCATTGGCCATGATGCCGCTTCCCTGCGCCTCGATGATGAAGTTCGAGTCAAACATCACTCCCGCGTGGGTGATGTCGGGGTTTTTCTCCTTAAACAACGTTTGCCCTGCCGTGATCAATCTCGCGACCAGCGACCCGTCGTTGACCTTGACCATGATATCGCCCGATTGTAAGTCTTTGCAGCGTAGTTGGCTTGGCATCTGGTGTCCCTCCTTATTCGTGTGAAGTCCGGTGAAAGAAACAGTCCTATGGGTATTCGATTCGATGTGTTCTCCCCTCGCTCTGACTCTTTGCTAGGGATTGGTGTAGAGAAAGAGTCCGGAATTGTGAAACCAGGTTCGATAGGTCTGCACCGTAGGGCTCCCGCTCGGGACATCGTTCATCTTGAGGGTGGCTGCAGCGCGATACAGCGCCTCAAAGTCAGCGAAGGTCCAGCCGAGCCCCGTCATAGCCGAGACTCGACCGGCGAGTGGTGCATCGGAAACGGTAAAATTCCCCTGGGTGTTCCCAAAGTTGTTTGCGGGCATCGAGACCTCCTGTTATACGGGTATGATTCAAGAGTGGACGCTGCCACTTACCAGGCATGAATGGCGCCACCCTATCCTGCTGCCTTCCCTACTTCTCTACAACACGCTGCAATACGTCCGGAGCCGTGGTTGTCCATGGCGTTCGCATCATCTCCTCCTGTGCCCGATTGAAGTCGGTTCGCACGGTGGCATGAAGCCTGAGCAAATGATGGGCCATCAGCTCTGCGTAGCGGAGTAATGGGTCGAGATAGTGAAAGGCCGCTGTTTAGGAGGATTCCCCCAGACGTACAGTGCCCCAAATTCATGCGGCAAGTCGCCCGCCCGTCCCGAAGGGTGGGTGCGGCCCGTCCCATGGGACGGGCCGCACCCTTCTGCCTACTCAGCCGCAGCCGAAAATCGTGAGGAAATATGTGAGAAGGGCCATTATCTCTGGACTTCGACCTAGGCTCTTCCCATTGAGGTCTGTGGCCTAGCGATTGCTTCCCGCTAGGAGGCAGGAAACTTTGTGCGCATCACAGAGGAGAAAAGGGGGCCGCGTGAACGAAGCATGGAAAGAAGACAGCCAATCGCTCAGAGCGGAGGTCACAGTACTCCAACAGCAAGTACAGGCCCTGCTGATGGCGCAACAGCCACGCACATCGACTGATAGACGCCGGCGCGTGTTCAAAAGTATCCGATTCATCTGGCTACCTTTCGGCATCAGCTTAGCCACGGTAAGCGCGCTCTACGGCGCAGGCGCGATGGATGCCCTGTTTATTGACCAACAGGGGCGCATTGGCATTGGCACGACAACACCAGAGTATGTCGTGGATATACGCAGTAAGGACCAAAAAACACCTTTTTCCATCGACAATGCCCTCTATCTCGACAACCACAACGGGACGGTTCGCATCACCAATAATGCCTTCGTGAACGACGGGGGGCAGTGGCAGATCAAGAACGAACAGAAAAAAGCCTTCACGCTAGAGCTCCGGGATAACGGCATGTTGGAACTGTACGGTACAGCGACCGACGGAAAAACAGACTGGCGCAAGATGGCGACCTTTGACGCTCCAAGCAATGCGATCAAATTTCTTGCTCCGGTCACTCTAGACACTCTGACTCTAGGCACTTTGAACGGTGTGCCGTACAAAAATTCTCTGGTCCCGGTGGGAACGATGATGGCTTACGGGGGAGATACGACCAACGAGGAAGTTGTCAAGAACCTAAAAGCTCAGGGATGGCTGCCGTGCGACGGCGCCGCCGTTTCACAGACAGACTACGGCGACCTTTTTAAAGCACTTGGTACGGCATTCGGGGCGGGGGATACGAAGTTAACCTTCAATGTGCCTGACCTGCGCGGGCGATTCCCGCGAGGCACGAATCAAAAAAGCGGCAGAGATCCAGACGCTGAATCCAGGCGGGCGGAACCAGCCGGCGGAAACCCTGGCGATAAGGTCGGGTCCGTGCAGGATGACGAGTTCAAGAGCCATACGCATGGATACACCGAATTTCCTGGAGGTCGCGGAGGAATCGCTGGAGGAGACTATTGGAGCTCAACAACCTCTCAAACTGCTGCTACCGGCGGCAAAGAAACCCGTCCCAAAAATCTCTACGTCAACTGGATCATTAAGGCGAAGCACACCTAAGCACGGCACGACGTTCACCACCGAAGGGTCCACGGAACCACACACTTCATCCTCACAGAAAAGAGCGACAAAATGCCAGTAAAAGAGATATTCCCGATGCGCAACGACTTTCTTCAAGGTGCTGACAAGGGCATTTGCACCTGCATTGCTTTGGTGTGGGCCAGAAAGACCCTCCTCAAGGGAAGCGGCTTGGACTCGTATCGCGAACTCGGTCTCGACGACCATACCATGAACGCGCAAATGGCGAAGCTCCGCAAGCTGGATAATCAGCCCGCCGAGCAGTGTGAACTGGTCGGGCTGAAACCGGACGGCCCCGACACCACCATTCACTCGATCGACGACGTGATAAACAAAACCAAGGCCTCCGCTTCCGGCGTGGCGATTTTTTGGACGCAGACCCATACCATGGGCTATCGCTATGCCTCCAAGGAGAAGGAGTTCTTCGATAACGAAAAAGGACTCTATCGGGCCGAGCTCACCGACGACCTGAAGAAAAAAATGACCGATATCATTTCTCCCAATGGCCCCGTGATCGGGCTCCGACTTCTCAAGTTGCCTTCGTAGGGAAGCGGTGGCCCATGCGCAGCTCTGCGCTCCCGTGCGTCGCTCACTCGTGCAAGCGGGGCCGTTGTCATCGTGAGGTCACAAGCAATTTCACTCAGATTCGATCAAACCAATTAAGGAGGAACAGACAATGGGGGACACCACGGGAACGGTAGAGGCCACGGTAGAGACAAAGGCAGCAAACACCCCAACCACCACACCTGCTGTTACACGGCAACTGCCAGATGTACTGGCGGGCGCGGACACGCTCATGAATGGGAAACTCCGCGTCGGGGTCGAGGTGCGCGTGAAAAGTGGCAGCGGCTCGTCGGCATTGAGAATTGCGGACGTCACAGGCATTTCAAAGGGGGAACCGGTCTACATTGCCAAACCGATTCGGCTCGAGGGCTACAATTTGAGAAAGTTTTTAATCGGAAAAGGTATCCTGCATGAGAAAGCAGAAACGGAGAAGGATGACAAAAACCAGGATATCAAGGGACCGGACGGCAAACCCAAAAAGCAGCTTGAAGAAGCTTACGGCAGGTTAATTGACGACGCCACCATTTCCTGCCAGGCGTTCTATTTCACCGTAGGAGACAACAATCCGCTGCTCATGATGTTTGATCTACAGTTAAAAGAGGGATTGATTAAGACACTCACCAACGACGAAGACTTAGGAAACCTCTTTGACATTACTGGGGCGTCTGTACGCTTGCTGCGGTGCAAGGAGGAGGATTTCCCCAAACTGCAAGCGTATGCGGCGCAACTGGCCGAAGACTGAGCCACGCACGCTTATCCCCCCACGGCATGACAGACCTGCATGGGAGGAGGAACCGGTCGTCCTCCCATGCACTCGTTTCGCAGGTAATTGCCTGTGAGGAGCGGAGGAAATTCTTCCCAGAGATCGATTGTGCCCATCTCATTTTGGCTAGGACCCCTCAGTAATGGCAGCAGCCGAGACTATTCAGAGAACGGAACTTCTGCTCCGTGCGCGGGTTGCGCGGCGCCCGGTGTCGCTGCGAGGTGTCCTTGATCAGCATGGCCTCAGCGAACTCTCCGGACGTATCGAGATTCAGCAGTCCCTCTCTTCACTCCTCCCCGATCTTGGCGAGACCTATACTGAAGCCGCCGAGGCACTGACGGCGTTGCTGGGGACATCCGACTTGGATGTCGTGCTGCAGGAGTTGGGCGTCGCCTACCATTCTGGCACGACGAAACACGTCCAACTGGGGCTGCTATTGACCGTCGGCGGCCATCGCCTCCAGTTCGCGCTTCTCAAAAACGTCGGAACCCCCGGCTATCTGGTCGGCCTCGATGTGGCTGTGAATACAACTCACGCGCCAACAAACTTTCTATCCGGGTTAGTGGGTGACATTGCTATCGGCAAGCTGGGCGTCTACTACGCCAGCAAAGCGTTTGACAACGTCTCTTTTTTCGCCGGGGACGACTTTCAGAACGCCTCGGTGCTCACCCCGAGCCGGAATACAGGCAAGCAGGCCACGTTTCCACAGGGGCTCAAGGTTATTTCGGAAATTTCCATCGGAGGCCTGAACCTGCTCGACAGGCTGGCCGCCCCACGAACAGCGACCCCTGAACCGGAACCTCCACCCGCCCGTCCTGGTGAGTCTCCCGCAGCGGCTACGCAAGCCATCTCCGCAGGCATGACGGTGTGGATCGAGGCGCAGAAGACGATCGGGCCATTGTCGTTGAGGCGAGTCGGTCTGAGTTATCTCCCTTCAACAAAGAAAGCAGACCCTGCCCGGATCGGCATCAAGCTGGATGCCGGACTCCAACTCAGTTTTTTGACTGCCACGTTAGAGGGCGTCGGACTGACCTATCCGCTAAAGGCACCCAAAAGCGCGGCCGACGTCTGGGACAATCTTCGCTTCGGTCTTGATGGCGCCTCCGTGATGTTCTCGGGAGGCCCGCTGACGATTGGCGGCGGCCTCATCAAAGTGGACGTGCCCGGAAAACCGGATGCCCTCCAGCTCGACGGGTCCTTACTAGTTGGCATCGCCGGACTCTTCACGATCACGGCGCTGGGCTCGTACGCGAATGTCAACGGGACGACCTCTCTCTTCCTCTTTGCCGCCTTACAGCGAGAGCTCGGTGGACCGCCCTGCTTCTTTGTCACAGGGCTGGCGCTCGGTTTCGGCATCAACCGGGCTCTGAAGCTGCCGGCGATTGACGAGGTCGCGAATTTCCCCCTGATCAAAGCCGCCACTGATCCTGCCTATCTGGGGAAAAATCTGGACCTTCGCGGCATCAGCCAAAAACTGGGCGAATATATCTACCCGTCAGTAGGCAACTACTGGGGCGCCGCCGGGGTGAAGTTCACCTCCTTCGGTTTGATCGACGGCTTCGCCATGGTGACCGTCTCGTATGGGACGCAACTCCAGATCGGCCTCTTGGGTCTCGCGACAATCCGGATACCCAAGCAAATCGGAGCGAACCCCCTTCCGCCCATCGCCTCGGCTGAACTCGCGATCAAAGTCGCCTTCAACCCGGCGGAGGGCGTCTTCGCCGCGGAAGCGCGCCTCACGGACAATTCGTTTCTCTTCACGAAAGAATGCCGACTCAGAGGAGGGTTCGCATTCTATCTTTGGTTCCAGGGCGACCAGGCGGGGGATTTCGTCGTCACGCTGGGCGGGTACCACGCGCTCTTCAAGAAGCCAGACCATTACCCCGTCGTACCACGCGTACGCATTCACTGGCCACTGAGCACGGCCTTGACGATTACCGGAGAGGCCTATTTTGCGTTGACGCCCTCCTGTATCATGGCCGGTGGACGATTGGACATCGTCTTCCAAGCCGGGCCGATCCGCGCCTGGTTTCACGCACGCGCCGATTTCCTCATCGCCTGGCAACCCTTCCACTATGACATCGACATCGCCGTACGGATCGGCATCGCGTTTCAGACTGAAATCGCCACCCTGACGTTTGAAGTCGGCGCCTCCGTGCATCTCTGGGGCCCCCCGTTCGGAGGCGTGGCGCGAGTCTCCCTGGTGGTCGTCTCCTTCGATATTCCCTTGGGCAAACAGGAACCGACACAACCCGAACCGTTGACCTGGGACGAGTTTCAGCGATCTTTTCTCCCACCGTCGCAACCAGGGCAAGACCCGGTGCTCAATACCATCCGCATCACCGGCGGCCTGCTTAGCGAACGAACCATCGGGGAGACGGAGCACAAAAAAGCCATCAGGGTCGTCAATGCGCATGCCTTCTCGTTTGTGACCGAATCCGTCATCCCATCGACGACCATCTTACTCAATAACACACGCGTCGTAGACGGCCAGGCGGATGCCCCGGCACTGGGCATCCGCCCGATGAGGGAAGCTGCGCTCCAGTCAGAGCAGAAGGTAGTGATACGGCGGCGCGGCAAGGATCAAACGGAATGGGGGGCCAAATACGTCGCCTCCCAACTGCTTCGAAAGAATGTCCCCTCCGCACTCTGGAGTAACGATCTCGCAGCCCTGCAAACGCCAAGTGCCAAGATGATCAAGGAGGTTCCGAGCGGCCTCCGGATATCGATGACGCTCCAGGACCCGTGTCACGCTCTCAGTCCGATCGATCTGGCCAAGTTCCGCTATGACAACTTTGAGAAACCGATTCCCTGGAGGGAGCTCACAACAGCGGAGATTCCCGCGCCCAAGGAGAACACGCTCCAGAACACGATCTGGAATAACGTCACGGTCTCCGAGAAACGACGCACAATCCTCCAGGCTCTGGGAAAAACCGACGACCGCGGGACGGTGATGCTGGAGAATTTTGCCGTCAACGCGGGACGGATATTACAAGCCATGCCCGAGATGGCCTGTCTCGGCGAGGCAATGAAGGGGCCACAGAACCGCTAGACGGCGGTGACAGATCTGGGAATCACGGCGGTATCGAACGATGGCAGACCTCGAACGCGGCCTCATTCAATTCTTTCAAGCATGCCTGCCTCCCCTGGTGCCGGGAGAGTACCGCATCGACGTTGAACACACCATCCGAGAAGCGCGCCCCGAGCCTTTTCGCACCGGACTCGACTTTTCGGTCGCAGGGCCGCGCTTTACGCTCAATCCTGCGGATGTGTACTCGGTCTATCCTCCAGCGAATCAGGCCGGTGCGTATGGCAACACACTTCCCCATATCGTCTTAGTCCGGCGCACGCTTCCATGGGAACGCACCCTGGATGGCAGCGCCCCTGACGAGAAAAATCCCTGCCCCTGGTTGGCCTTACTCGTGCTGAGCCCTTCGGACTTCCCCAATTCCGAGCTGCCCAAAATGGACATCAGAAAAGTACAGGAACTGTTACGTCCAGGCCATGGCATCAAAGGACCAGACCTGAACACTACGGAACTCAAAGAGTACGAATCGGTCGATGATCTGTGCAACACCATCGATCTTCCAACGTCATTGTTCACGAGTATCGTGCCCGCAAAAGCGGACCTTCCCTATCTCGCGCATGTGCGGCAGGTACAGACCGATAAGAAAGAAACCGCCTCGCTGCACACCGAGGGATGCTTTTCCGTCGTGCTCGCCAATCGTTTTCCAGAAACCGCAAAAGGGCGCGACGGGGGCAGGAACCTGGCCGTGTTGGTCTCGCTGGAAGGGCTTCACACCTATCTCCATGGTGAAGCGGGAATCATCCGCGAAAAGACGGTGCGTCTCGCGGTGTTGGCACACTGGAGTTTTAGTTCCCAAGGGCAAACCACGTTCAAGACCCTCATCAGTCAACTCGACACTGGGCTTTTGCAGTTGCCGCCCCCCATGAACACGGTGGCTGCAGAGGGTTCTGACGATGTCAAACACGCGTACAGCCTTGGCTACACAGCACTTACCCATCGCATCCGCAATGGTGAGACGACGGTCTCCTGGTACCGGGGTCCCCTGGTTCCACTTTTCTACCGTAAGCTCGATGTGTATCGCTCCCTGCCCTGCCCTGATGCGGCACTTCGCTATCACTACGACACCGGGCTCCTGGATGTGAGTTATGCCGCTGCCTGGCAACTGGGGCGTCTCCTCGCGTTACAAAGCCCGCTCTTCGCACAAACAATCTACAGAACCCGGCATCACGAACGCCAACGGGTGCACGCGAAGATGGAGGAGGCCGCACAGCGCCAACAGTATGAGGTACCAGGGAACGAGATGAGTGAATACCTTGCGCAGGAGATGGGAAAACTCACGAACGAGTTGAAGTAGCACCGTACTGATGAGCGCGACGAATACGCTCGTGGGCTTACGCAGGAATAGATGACCATGGACGACGCCTATCAAAAAGACATTCTGAAGAACATTGAGATCGTGCTCACCGGAACAGCCTGGTCGATGCCGGCACCGATCGGAGAATGGCTGGGCCGGCTGCTGCTGTTGTATGGGGTGCCGTTCAACTATCTGGTTCCCGACGAAGGAATGCTGCCGCCGGAGTCGATCCGTTTTTTCTATCTGGATCCCGGTTGGGTGAAATGTCTGCTCGAAGGCGCGAGCAGCATTGGAAAAAGCAGTTCACTGGACGAGGTGTTCGACCAGCGGCTGCGCAATAAATTTCTCGACCTGGCAGGCGAGCATGCGACGGAAGTCCGACAGTCCCTGATCACAAAAGAGAAAGACCCAAAAGACCAAGACCGTACACCCAAGCCACTCCATTGGCCGCTGACTGGATTTCTCTTGCGATCGAGCCTGGCAGAAGGCTGGCAAGGGCTTGAGATACAAGCTGCCGGTGTAGATGGGGAAGGAAACCGCCTGGACCCGCTGCAGACTTTGCGGATCGACCGGTTAAGTCCGGACATTCTGTTGTGCCTCTTCAACGGCAAGGTGACTGAGATCGCAATCACACAGCCACCGGAAGGGCTCCATTTTGGCGCTGAATCTCAGGGCAACACTGTCTACAAGAAGATCCACCTCCGAACAATCATTCCCGCCGAACAGATAGGAGATCAAATTGGAAGAACATTCGACATCACCATTCCGATGCGCCAAGGCAGCTCGCGCGTCGTGCATGTCGGGGCGCTCGCCAACCAGATAGAAGGGTCTCTCCGTAACGTACAGGCTCTCGATGGCACGTTTACATCGGCAGAGTTTGCCGTACAGATGGTGGAGAGTCCAGGCCGAGCCCTCTTCGAGGCACCTAAGGAGAAGCAGGGATGAGCGCCGGTGCAACAACCTCACATTCTCTGCTGGTCCCTATCGGGCTCGAGGCGCTTGTCGTAGAGAACGCAGACCTAGGCGAGTGGAGCGACCTGACCGTTGATTTTTCCCGCTTGTATCAAGGCGACATTCTCGGCTCTCAACTCACGCCCACGCTGTTCAATCCCAGGACATGTCCGCATGACCCGGGCGTGCACCTCCATTGGACCTTGCCGGATGCCATGCGGCGCGGAGGCAATCGCCTCGTCCAAGCGAGAAGCATGGCGAGGGCTCAGCGTGTCCTCGCCGATCGATCCGCCACGGCCATGGATGACACGGAGCGAACACGTCTCATCCAACGATTGCTTGCCCTGGGCCGCCGCCTCACGACGCTCGTGGGAGGCGCCACACTCGGCGCGGAACAAACGACGGCGATCGAGCAGCTTGCCATGGCCCCCGACAAGAAGGCCCGGAAGCAGATCGCTAAGACAGTGATCCGGATCGGGCAGCAACTCGCCAACGTTCTAGAACACGAAGCGGGCGGTGCGCCACAATTTCCAGCACTTCCCAACCGCTGGCTCGTCCAGCGGATCTGGCGCGAACCCAATGCGAAGGAGATCTCGCTGAAAGCCTGGGTCGTGGAAAGCGACTATCGCTATCGCACTGATGGCGAAACGGCAGTTTCGGGAGCTATTACGGTTCCCCTGTTCGGTGCCCTGCCTCTCTTTGACTATATTGGCAAACATTTTGATTACCCCGGCTGGTACGAGGGACAAGAGCCGGCCGACCGGGTGGAACTGACAGCGCTGGGATACGGCGACCCTGCCTTTACTGCCTCCTATTCATCCTGCAAAAGCGTGTTCGGGTTCCACGATGCGCTCGATGGCGTAACGCCCAATACGGCGCTCAGCTACCTGGTGGTGGGGTGGTACTCAAATCCAGCGAAAGACATTCTCCAGGGTTATGACCTTGAAGAGTTGGGTTGGGCATGTTCGCCGCCGCCAAAGGGCGAGTCGTATCCGACGCGAACGCTTTGCCATGGGGCGATCTATGATATCCAATGGAAACGAACAGGCGGAAACGGAGAAGCGTACAAGGCCAAGCGACCTGGGCTTACCAAAGACGATTGCACGGTGGCTATCGGCAACACCTCGTCCGAGGCGCTGGCGGCGCTGCTGGCCAAGAAACTGGACAAGCCATCGTTAGAACCTCTCCTCTCAGCGTTCATCGACGACGCATTACCGACGACGACCAACTACAAGGCAATGGAGGCGCGGTTGCAACAATCCCGCTTTGCCTCTTCCGCCGGGGGCACGCAGTTTTCTATCCAAAAGAACGGAGCCGCACAGGATCCACCCGCGCCTGCCACCGACGCCACACTCCCCCAGGCGTTGGAACAGGCGCTGACCTCCTTGAATGCGCTGCAGCGGGACTGTGATCGTCAAGAACGTGAATTGGAATCGATGCGGTGGGAGCTCCAAGCCACGTGGAATAAATGGGCTCATCAATATCGAGAAGATCACGCAGAGCCTGTTGCCTTGACACCGATCCTGGAGCGGGAAAAGAGTCACACGCAGGCCACAGCGCAAGCTCTTACGGACAAACACACCACGCTGGATCGGCAGTATGAGGCACTTGCTACCCTCCTCTTTCAACAGTTTCCTGATCTCGAACTTGGCAAAACCCTCACTTCACCATGGTGGCGCCCGAACGATCCCACGCTCCTGGTCTCGGCTCCGGGATTGTCTCCCTCCAATGCGCAAAGAGGCGGTCAACGTGGCGGAGCGCAGGAGACACTTCTCTGCCGCGTGGCTGGCCAGGAAGCCACCACGCTCCTCGTGAATATTCCCAATGGTCAGAAGGGTGTCAACGTGAGCGCGGAGCAAGTTCTGAAAATGCGAGACCCTGGCCTCTTTGCGGAGCCATTAGCCATCCCTCAAGGCATCCAGCGTCTTTTGCACGAAGCGTTACTGCTCGACCCGACTCACGCCGAGGCCATTGCCGACCAGGCCTATCGCAACGCAGGTCGCAACGCAGGTCTCCAGACTCGTCTCGGCAAGGAGAAGCTGCTTGCACAGGTCCGGCAATGGCAACGAACGCCCCTTTCGTTGACCGGCAAGCCTCCCGATCAGCCCGTCACGTGTCTAAACGGATCAGCTCCGGCCTTGTTGGCCTTGCGAGATTGGGATGGGAACCCCTGGTTGCCGCTTTTTCTTGAGTGGCAGGTCTCCTGGCGCCCTTCGTATCAACGCGTGGAGGACGTCTTGGAGAAGTGGGAGTTTGTCAGGGAGACAGACGAGTTCCGTTGGAACGGGGATGGTCAGACAGCGTATTCGCCACAGATCTACCAAGGCTACAGCATGGTCTCGCCGAATACCGCGTCGATACTGGAAGAACGACTCAAGCAGTACAGCGGAAACACACAGAAGAAAGAATTCGAAACAATTCTCGCGCTAGTAGGCCAGATGCATATTCTCGCGCAACCCCTCAGGGGATTACACGATGCGTTCCTCATGCGCGACCAGATCTTGCGGCCACAACCGATCAATCCCGAAATTTTCCCCTCTGAGGATGCTCCAAGTCCGGCCGTGACGGCAATCCCGCCGGCAAGCCCCTTAGACCCCATTGCGGCTCTACTTGCCGGTCTCCAGAACTTCTCGTTGCCAGCCCCGAATACACCCTTCTTTCCGATACGAGCGGGACATCTACACCTACTGCAAATCGGAATCATCGACGCGTTTGGTCAACGGGTCAACGTACCCCTCACTCAACTGCTGCGCACGGCAAGCCTGACCCCGTCCGGCGCCCCCATGGAACCGCTTATCCAGTTGAGTCCGCGGTTCTCTCAGCCTGCACGATTGCGCGTTGATTGGATTCCCGCTGAGAATCCACCCGAGACGCTCCCGGCAAATAGCCCGATCTGTGGATGGATCATCCCGAATCATCTCGACGCCAATTTACTCTTCTACGATGCAAGCGGCACTCCGCTCGGCGTGCTCCAGAAAATACTCCGCGCCACAGGGACACCTGCGGCGCAACACGAGAAAGCCTTTTTCTGGGTCCCCATGCCGGGAACCTCACATCGACCGGAAACCATTCACAATCCTGAGCTCAAGTTCGTGGTGCAATGGCTAGCAGGCCTCGGTGCTGACAACGGCGCCGCGTTCTGGAATCTCCTCGACGACGCCATGGCCAAGACCGATCCTGGGGAACCGGAGCACGATCCGCTGCTTTCCGTTCTCCTGGGACGACCTTTAGCATTGGCCAAAGCGTCTGTTCAATTGGAACTGGACGGTCTACCCGCTACCGACCAACGCCTGGAGAAGATTGGAACCTACGACTCTCATGGCTTCACCACAATCACATTCCCCATGAGCCTCGGCGATGCCACAGAGACTCGAGACGGCGTCATCGGCTTCTTCGTTCACGATACAGCCTCACAGATCTCGGCCCCTTTGTATGCTGCTGCGGGCGCGCCGATGCTGCCAGGGCTACCCATCGCTGGGACCATTGAATACAAACACAGTCACCCGGTTCTGGATTGTGAAACTCCCGTCAGATTGACAGTGCTCATGGACCCGCGAGCCATGGTCCATGTCTCTACCGGAGTCCTGCCCAAGCGCGTCATCGAATTACCCTCACAGGTGCGTTCTGCCGCCAAGTCCGCGCAGGAGGCCTTCTTTCAGGTGGCGCCGCTGCTGAGCCCTGGAGGCGACGTCACCATGCCGACCCCATCAGATGATTTTGGTAAATGGTCCTGGGCCTATCGCCCACAGGTCACCATGTGGAAAGAAACCGACACGATGACGGCCGCTACTGATCGAGGGGGCTTTTCCCCAAGACCGCAGGAGATTTCCGAGGGCTGGCTCAAGCTGAAGATGAATCCGGTATCGATCCTTGGTTTCTGGGTGAAGGAAGGGCTGCAGGACGTTGCGCCGAATACGAACGTCACCTTGGCGTGGGCACTGCAGGGCGGTGATCGTTTGGTACTACTGGCCGGCACGCGTGAAGACGAGCCGCTCAAGGTATGGGAAAGCCAGCCTCTTCCTGGTCAGTATGGCGTGCACATACAAGCCGACACGACGTTCACCTTACTATTGTTCAACAAAGATAATAGCCGGGCGGAACGACGCCTCAGCATCCGCCTTTCGAAAGGAATCATTCATGGCTGACCAAGCGACGCCGCTCCCATCGCTGCCGCTCACCTGTACAGTCGTTGACGCCAAGGTCGACCTGGGGCCAGGCTACGCCGGCACGAATACCATTGTCCTACGCATCACGAACACAACGGCTCAACCGATTACCTTTTCCGGACCGGGTACGAAGGGAGAACTGACTCTTTCCATCTCTACCGGCAACGGGCCGGACAATTTAGCGACACTGGAGGACAGCGTCAAACTTAAGATTGAGTACCCAAAACTCTGGCAACTCAACCCCTTGACGACTACGCAGGGGCAGGCCACGTGGAGTTTTAGGCTCCCGAAGTCTGCGTTTCAGGCGAACGAGTGTCAGCAGCTCACCCTCTCGAAGTTTGAGAGCAAGGTTGATCCTGGCCAAGCCAAGATTACGATCAGCGCGAAGATCTCCGGCTATGCGGAATACAAACAGATACTCTCTGTGGAAAAGAAAGCCGAACAGTTCTCGATCCTCTACTTCACGGCAGACCCTCCTTATCTCATCACCGATGCAGACAAAAAACACTTCAGGTTGACATGGAATACCGTCAAAGCACAGCGAGCCGCACTGTACGGCTTTAACAGGGCCAAGTTGGAAGAGTTCCATTCGGGAAGTGCAGGGTGCATCAGCGGAAAGCCCTACGTCTATGACAAAGAGCGACCATGGGCGCCCACGACCACCTATGAGCTCGAAATCATTGACGGAGAGAAGACGAAAAGAGTCGCACTCTCCGTGCCCGTGCTGAGTTCAGGCTGGCATACGGTTTCTTTTGACTACGGATATCCAGCGGTTCTCTGCAACATGAATGATCAGGAACTCTACGGCATATTCGTCAAGGAGGGAAAAGGACGCCTGTACTCGTCCACGTATCCGTATGCGACGTGGCAGCTTAAACATGAACACGTCCCTGACGGAATGCTCACCAGTCCCGCCGTGTACTGGCAGAACGCACTCTGGCTCATTGGTGGAGGCGCGGCTGACCCTAAGCTTCGGAACAATCACGTCTGGAGTTATGA
>ERZ724526.1139-NODE-1139-length-14258-cov-6.221432_pt1 | contig 14258 bp, 15 predicted proteins | sample MGYA00376059_ERZ724526 | MGnify/ENA primary metagenome ERZ724526 (study PRJEB28724, sample SAMN07190883) | activated sludge metagenome | isolation source: activated sludge of sewage treatment plant in Hong Hong | place: Hong Kong | collected 2016-03-17 ... | reverse complement strand
GCTTTGATTTTGCCGCAGAATTCATGCATATCGGCCATCGGCTGCGCATCGCCCTTCAAAAAGCTGTTGGTCTTGGGAAAGAGCTTGTCTTCGATGCACACGGCCGCAATGTTGCGCTGTTCCAGCTTACGGATGAGGCGCTGCATGTTGTTAAAATTGCCGTACCCCGTATCCCCGTCGAGAAGAATCGGAATGTTAGTGGCATCGGACATGAATTCCAGATCCTCGAGCACCTGAGTCCAGCTCGCTTCGTTGTTGTCACGCACGCCAAACTGAGCCGAGATTGAAAGACCGCTGGCCCAGATACCCGGGAACCCCGCCTCCTCTACAATTTTGGCACTGAGTCCGTTGTGCGCTTCACAAATAAACTCCAGTTGCTCGGAGAGGAGCAAATTTCGAAACTGGCGGGTCTTGGTTAACGGTTGTCTCGAATTCATTGGCGAAGGAACCTTTCCTGAGGAAGTTCTGTCTCGTTCGTCGACGAAGATATTCTTCGTACCATATGAAAGACCATCAAGTCGCAAGAATATTCGTCGTCAATGATTCGCGAATCGCACCCATTCTTTCTGAGAGATGAATGAGTCGAGAACGCATATGTCGGCCTAGAGTAAGGTCGGCACATTTCCGTCGCGATGGCCAGATAGTAGCCGAGCCTGCAGCCCTGGCGCTACCGATTCTTCACAGACAAGCAACGATACCCCATAGGCCTGCCTTGACGCCTCTGTGCATCTTCACTGACGAATTGGGATACATTCGGTTAGTTCAAACCGTCCGCAGTGTCCAGGACGCGATCGACAGCACCAGCCATCGGCCGGAAAGCGACACTTCCCGCACCCTCCAGGATCTTCCTCACTTCGTGAGCCTCGGCCTGCTCAACAGCCCTTCATCTGGCCTGTGCCGCGTGGCCTCATCATCCGTGTCGTATTCCCCACAGTGAACTTAAATTGAGACAGCACCGCTTCAGAGGATGACAAATGGCCACAATTAATTCAATGACTTACATGTGCCACACGTGGCGCAAGACTTGCTCATTCCGAGGACAAGACAAGAGTCGAGGGCAGATCGACAAAGACTGGCACCATGCGATATCACACCTTACGCCAAATCATCCTCTTACTCGCGGGCCTCACAGCCGTAGGCTGCCAATCCAATCCTGCCGTCACCTCAGTGCGGTACGACAATGTCCGTTTCATGGATGTATGGAGCACCTACACTCATTGCCTCTCAGCGGAGGACAGCCAAGTAGCCTTGCAGGACTCCACCAAGTTACGAGTCGTCAGCCGAGCTCAAACCACGCGGTCGACGCTCGATACCATCCTGCCTACCAGCCTGAAAAATATGGTCAGTCAGCCGTCCTCGCGCTTGGCGGTGGATGTTCACGCCATGGCCGCATCCTGCAGTTTACATGCGGGGAACCTGGCCATGTCGGCCGGGGAGTTAGACGTGGCGAGGAGTCAGTTTCGAGAGGTATTACAGGGCCACGCGGAATCGGATTATGCCTACTACACTGCACAGGCACGGGAGCGGCTCACTCAGCTGGAACTGACACTCCAAGCTGCGCTTCGATAACCTTCCTCATTTCTTCCTCGCCCCAACGCAACGAGTTTTATCGATCGCCTGCTCGAGATATCACATCTCTGAATAATTGTAGATAGATCGCTGCTGACCGACTCCATGAGAGATCCTGTGCCATTCCAGTCTTCACGAGACGCTGCCACTCGGCTTTCTTTCGATACACAGACAATGCGAGTAACAGGCAGGTAAGGAGCGACGCAGAACTGGTATCCGTAAAACTGAAACCGGTCGCCCGGGATTCCTTAAAGGCTCGCGGGGTATAAGCCACGACCGTATCGGCCAACCCGCCGGTCTTTCTCACAATAGGAACCGTCCCATAACGTAAACTATACAGCTGACTGAGACCGCAAGGCTCGTAGCGGGATGGCATGACAAACATATCCGCCCCGGCTTCAATCCGGTGAGCCAATCCTTCATCGAACACATTCCGCACCGCAATTTTCCCCGGATAACGCTGGGCCAGTTCACCCACCTGTTGCTCATAGTGCGGCTCGCCAGTGCCGAGAATCACAACTTGCACATCGAGCTCCATGAGCTCGGGCAGCACATCGATGACGAGATCGATGCCTTTTTGGCTGGTCAGCCTGGCGATCACTCCAAGCAGCGGGCACTTCAGCGGACGCAGTCCCAATTCCCGTTGAAGCGCCTTCTTGCAGCGAGCCTTCCCTGCGAGGTCGGATGCATGATAGGGAGCCACCAGATATTGGTCCGTGGCCGGGTTCCAACTCTCCGTATCGATTCCGTTCACGATCCCAGACAGCACGCTCTTGCGCTCAGTGATCACCCCTTCCAGACCACATCCATATTCCGAGCTTTGAATTTCCAGGCTGTAGGTGGGGCTGACCGTGGTCAGGAGATCCGCGGAGACCAGCCCGCCCTTCAACACGTTGATCTGTCCATAGAACTCGAGGGCTGCAGGCGTGAACAGATGCAACGGCAGTCCCGTCGAAGAAAACTGCGCTGCGGGAAACACCCCCTGATATCCAAGATTGTGAATCGTCAAGACGCTACGGATACGGCGCAATGAGGGCCGTCCTTGATACAGCGTCCGTAGATAGACCGCACAGAGGGCAGCTTGCCAATCATGAAGGTGCAGGAGATCCGTCTGCCATCCTTCGTGCTCGCTGAGATGAATGCACATCTCCATGACGGTCCGGCAGAAGCAGACAAACCGATCCAGGTTGTCGAGATAGTCGCGGCCAGCCTCTTGATACAGACCAGAACGAGAAAAATACGGATCATGCCGAACGACAAAGACACGCAGCCGCCCAGGTCCCTGTACGTGCAGCGGCGGTGCAAACACTTCCTGCACGCGCACATCCATCACGCTAGGCCCGGCGGGAACAGACAAACGGACGCCCTCCGTCATCTCATACCCCAGCTCGTCGACCTGTCGATACGCCGGCAACATCACGCAGACATCGTGTCCCAGCTTGGCAAATTCGACTGCCAGCGCGCCGACAACATCAGCCAGGCCACCCGTTTTCGCCAACGGTACGACCTCTGATGCCACCATGCAAATCTTCAAGGAAGTTTGATCCGGAGTCAGATTCATGGAGAAAACACGACCGCCTATTTCAAACCGGGGGAGGATTCAAGCCGCGTCTTGAACTGGGACTCGAATTTCCAAGTCTTGCCGACCGCATGCACTTTTTCGGCCGACATGGCCTCATGGTATACGAGTACCCCGTCAAGAAAGACGAGGTAGTATCCGCGATCAGCATAGGCCATGAAGAAGGCATCCCCAGCAGCCAATCCTGTTTCCCATCCCTGGGGTGATTCGCCAAGCGCCATGCGCGCCTGAGGAATCAGTTGACCATCGGGCATGCCGAAAAAATGGGTGAACTGCTGATGGGTGTACGTCGGCTCGCCCCAGGTTTCGGCAAAAGCCCGAGGCGTCAATTGCTGAATTTTCAGGTCTCCGGCCTGAACCAGCCGTTTCTGCTGATCAATCGGAGGGAGACCCGAACAAGCCACAGAAATCAGTCCGATCAGCAGCCACAAACCCACGGATGCCAGTTTAGAGACGTTCATCCGATCCCGCCTTTCCCTGTTCATCTGTAAACAGCGACCGCATCTCATCACAGCAACCGTCGAGACCGCGGTTCCACCGGTTTCACTGGCTGGCACACATCACACTGGCAGAGCCGGCGAAGAAACGAGTACGAGTAGATTCCGGTATCGTGCCCATCACTCCAGGTAAATTGAAAGGCATACCGCCCCACCGGCTGAATGTCCTGCAACATGATAACCATCGGCACATCGTCGGGCTTAAGGCGAAGTTCTCCCGTCCATTCATCCGTACAGGCGGCGCAAGGACAATGCTGCCGGAGGTAGCGGACGGGATACCGGGCCTTGTGGCCATCACTCCACGTAATGCTCAGCACACCCTTCTCGACCCATTCCATATCGACGGGCTCGAGCACCGTTTCACCCATAGCGATCAACGCTCCCTCACGCCTTGAATAGGAGACCTTGCGAACACCACCGTCGCACTTAAGCAGGTCCGCCGCTGGTCAGAAAATCCACAGCCGGCAAACGCCGACCTGCCACTACCGTGACATAACTTTCAATCACCGATTCGACTTCCGCCCGCACCTGCCCTGCCGCCTGCAATCGATTCAGCAGCGCCGGCTGCATGTGCAGGGCCTGCTGGAGAAAGGCCACGCTGCCACGCGACAAGGCCGTGCACCGAAACGGCTGGCGACTGGCACAACGCTCACACACCATCCCTCCGGCCATCGGGGAAAATTGCGGAAGCGGCGTTCGGTGTACTTGTCCGCAGGTCGCGCACTGTTCAGTTTGCGGACGAAATCCAGTGATACCCAGCAAACGAATCTGAAACAACACGGTGGTCCAGGCCGCGTCCCGGCTCTCCAGCAACGTACGCAGGCCCGATTCCAACATCTCAAAGACGCGCGGTTCCGCATCGCCCTCGGCCATGACGGCGTTCACAAGATTGACCATTCGCCCGGCGGCAGTCATCAATCCGAGATCGCTGCGAAGTTTCGCAAACGGTTCATCCAACGCGACCTGCGAAATGCGGTACAAGGAATCCCCGGGCTTTTCAAACAAATCCAGCTGGCAAAGCGTAAACGGCTCGATCATGCCACCCAAGCGGCTCTTCAACCGCCTCGCCCCTCGCGCCACGCCGCGCAGTTTCCCCAACCGCAGCGTGTAACACGTGACAATCCGGTCGGCGTCGCCCCATTTCCGGCTGTGCAACACAATCGCAGCCGTCTTTACCAGCGGCATCTCTTCACCCTGCCCTGCGAATGACTTGGGAACGAGGAGGTGCGCACGGCATCCTTATCGGATCTGCTCGAGGAAGATCGTTGCCAGGGTAAGGTAAATCGCAATCCCGGTGATATCATTGGCCGTCGTCACAAAGGGCCCGGCGGCCACCGCAGGATCGACACCCATTCGCTTCAAGACGATCGGCATGACCGTAGCCATGCTGGTGGAGACGAGAAAGGCCGTGATGAGCGACACCCCTACCACCATCCCGAGAAACACCTGGTGCCACAACCATCCGACCACCGTCAGCATGAGGCTACAGGCAATCCCCATCAGGAAGGCGATCTTCGCTTCACGAAAGAAAATCTTCCAGACATCGGTGAGCTCGACGAGGCCGGTCGCCAGCCCTCGAATGATGAGCGTAGAGGACTGCAGCCCGACGTTGCCTCCCATCGCCGCGATCACCGGAATGAAACTGACGATGGCAACGACTTCCTGAATCGTGTATCGGAACATCCAGAGCAGCATCCCGGACAGCAGGCTTCCCACCAGATTGGTAAACAGCCATGGCAAGCGAACACGCGCGGCGGCCATGCTGGAGGACTTAAACATCGCGTCCTCCTCAACGGCGCCGGCCATCTTCAACATGTCTTCCGTGGCTTCTTCGCGGATGACGTCCACGACGTCGTCTACGGTGATGATGCCGACCAATTTCCCGTCCTTCTCGACGACCGGAATCGCGAGCAGGTTATAACTCGCCACCTGGCGCGAGACTTCCTCCTGATCCATGTCGACGGCGACACTGATGAGGTCTCGCGTCATGATGTTCTTGAGCGGCGTGGCGGGGGGAACGGTCAGCAATTGGCGAAGTGACAAGACCCCGACAAGGCGATCCTCCTTATCGGTCACATAAATGTAGAACACCATTTCGGCGTCGGTCGCCTGCTGCAGGCGGCGGATCGCCTCTTGAGCCGTGGCGTCCTCGAAGAGGGCGAAAAACTCCGTGGTCATGATGCCGCCGGCCGTGCCCTTGGGGTACTTCAACAGGTCGGCGATTTCAGTGGAGTCCTCCGTCCGCATCAACGCCAGGATCTCCTTGGCGCGATCGTTCGGAATAACGCTCAGAATATGGGCGATGTCGTCTGAACCGAGGTCTTTCAACAACCAGGCGGAATCGGACGGCAGCAGATCGGACAGCACCAACGTGATGCTCTCGCCATCCAATTCGCTCAGCACTTGCCCGCGCTTCACATCTCCCCGCACCAACTCAAAGATTTCCCGTTTTTCTTTCTGCGAGGAGAGGTGATCGATCACATTGGCAATGTCTGCCGGATGCATACGCGCGAGCATTTTCGCCAGGTTGGTAATGGCCCCGCGCCGCAGGAGTCGTTGGATGGAGACCAGGCGCACATCGGACTTCGCTTGCCCGTGACCAGCTGCCTCGCGAGACAGATCTTTCCCAAGCGGCTCCTTCTCCGGGAGTCGCGCCGGTTCCGGCGGTTGAATGGTGAGGTCGTTAATAACCTAACTCCGCGAGGGTTTGCTCGTCCTCTCGCCACGATTCGCGCACCTTGACCCACAATTTTACAAACACTTTCGTCCCGAACAGCCGTTCCATATCTTCCCGCGCTGCCGTCCCCACTGACTTGAGGCGCTCTCCGTGTTTGCCGATCAGAATCCCTTTCTGGGATTCCTTTTCGACAATCACCACGGCCCCGATCTTGATCAATTTTTTCGTTTCCACAAACTCTTCGATCTCGACCGCCACGGAGTGCGGGATCTCTTCGTAAGTCTGTTGCAGAATCTTTTCGCGGATGAGCTCCGCCGCGAGAGTTCGCATGGATTGATCCGTGATCATATCCTCATTGTAGGTGGCTTCCCCTTCGTCCAGCAGCGACACCGTGACCGACAAGAGCCGGTCGGTATTGTCGGCCGTCTGCGCCGAGACCGGCACCATTTCCGTCCAGGGGAAAATGCGCAGATACTGCTCCATGAGAGGAAGCAGCCGCGACTTATTCACCAGATCGACTTTGTTGATCACGAGTACCACGGGCCGCGCCTGTTTGGCGACCGCCTGCTTCACATGTTCAATCACCGCCAGATCACCGGGGCCCGGCTGGGACGTGGCTTCGACGACCACATACAGCACATCGGCATCGTCGAAGGTCTCCAACGTCGTCCGCACCATACGACGGTTCAATAGATGATGCGGCTCATGAAACCCCGGCGTGTCGAGAAAAACAATCTGGGCGCCTTCCACATGCGCCACACCCAGAATCCGTGTCCTGGTGGTTTGCGGCTTGTCGGAGACGATGGCGATTTTTTCCTTCAGCAGACGATTCAGGAGGGTAGACTTCCCGACATTCGAACGCCCGATAATGGCCACACTGCCAAACTTCATGGTGTTTTCACGGTCGGGAGCCGTTCCTTTTCTCCAAGCGGCGCAAGTTGATACACAGTTTCCCCTTTTCGCACATAGCCCAACCGCTCGCGAGCCAGCTCCTCGATGCGAGTCGAGTCATACTGCACGCGGTCCAGGTCCGCGCGCAGTTCGCCATTCAACCGCTGCAAATCAGCCAGTTCGTGATCCAACTGTTCCGCATGCTCACGCAAATGCAGATAGCGGGAAATACCCATTTCCCCGAACAACAGCGCGCCCATCATCAGGAACAGCGCACCGAGCCCTACCCACTTCCCGGCAGAAAAGAGCTTCCGCTGCCAATCCAACCAGTCGCGACCACGGTTCGGCTTAATGATCACAGTCGTTAGGTCCTCGAGGGAACAGCCGTGCGGCCCCGATAGACAGCCGCAGCACCCAGCTCATCCTCAATACGAAGAAGTTGATTGTATTTGGCGACGCGATCCGTTCTGGATAGCGAGCCCGTCTTGATCAATCCACTATTGGTCGCCACCGCCACGTCCGCGATCGTCGTGTCTTCCGTTTCGCCCGAGCGATGCGAAATGATGGCCGTGTAGCCTGACCGCTTGGCCAGTTCGATGGCATCCAACGTCTCCGTCAAGGTGCCGATCTGGTTGAGCTTGATCAGGATCGAGTTGCCGATCCCCTCGGCGATGCCTTTGGCAAAGATTTCGACATTGGTCACAAAAATATCGTCGCCGACCAGCTGCACGCGCTTGCCGAGTTTTTCCGTCAGAATCTTCCACCCCTTCCAATCCAATTCACTCAAACCGTCTTCGATCGAAAGGATGGGGTAGCGGTCCAGCAACTTGCCGTAATAGGAGACCATTTCCTCGGAAGACCGCTCGGGATTCTTCTCCGCTTCCAACCGATAGCGTCCCTTTTCATAGAGTTCACTCGCGGCACAATCCAAGGCCAGGGCAATGTCCTGGCCTGGACGATACCCGGCCGCTTCAATCGCTTCCATGATCAAGGCCAATGCCTCTTCGTTCGATTGCAGATCCGGCGCGAAGCCTCCCTCATCCCCCACCGCCGTGTTCAATCCCTTTTTCTTGAGAAGGGACTTCAGCGTGTGGAACACTTCCGTTGCCATGCGCAACGCGTCGCTGAAACGAGGCGCGCCCACCGGCATGATCATGAATTCCTGCAGGTCCAACCGATTGTCGGCATGCGCGCCACCGTTGATGATATTCATGAGCGGTACCGGCAACACCCGCGCGTTCGTCCCGCCGAGATAGCGATACAAGGGTTGCCCGGTTTCATTCGCGGCAGCCTTGGCCACGGCCAGGGACACGCCGAGAATGGCATTCGCACCGAGTTTCCCCTTGGTCTTCGTGCCGTCCAGGGCGATCATTTCGTGATCGACGGCGGCCTGATCCAACGCTTCCATTCCCAACAACCGCGGCGCAATGGCTTTGCTCACATTCGCAACCGCCTTGGACACGCCCTTTCCCATCCAACGCTTCTTGTCGCCATCCCGCAACTCGATCGCTTCCTTTTCACCCGTCGAGGCTCCCGAGGGCACCGCCGCCCGCCCATGCGCCCCGCTTTCCAACAGCACTTCGACTTCGACCGTGGGGTTGCCTCGTGAATCAATAATCTGCCGCGCCTTCACGTTCCTGATTCCGCTCATGCTCGTTGTCTCCTCCAGGTACTCGCACTCAACAATGACTGCTGTCGTCTCATTTCCCGCTACCTGATCCCAGCCTCAGCCCAAGGTTTTTTTCAACAACTCATTCACTTTGCCGGGATTGGCCTTCCCGCCGGATGCCTTCATCACCTGTCCCACGAGAAAGCCCAGCACCTGCTGTTTGCCGTCTTTAAATTGCGCGACTTGTGCAGGGTTTTTCTTCAAGACTTCATCAATGATTGACACCAAGGCCCCTTCATCCGATACCTGCGTAAGCCCCTTGTCCTGGACGATCTGCGCCGGCGGTTTGCCAGAGGCATACATCTCCGGGAAGATGTCCCTGGCCACCTTTAAACTCACAGCGCCTTGATCGACCATCGTGAGCAATTCGACCAGCCGTTCCGGCGTCACGGGTGAGGCATCAGCCTGAATGCCGGCATGATTCAATTCACGCAACAGCTCGCCCATCACCCAATTGCTGACCGTCTTGGGATGGGGATACAGCTTGACGCAGGCATCAAAATACACCGAAAGGGCTTTGCTGGATGTCAGAATCCCCGCGTCGTATTCAGGGATGCCATACTCCGCGACAAAGCGTTGTTGCTTCGTCGAGGCCAACTCCGGCAATCCCTCGCGCAACTGCTCGATCCAATCAGCCGCAATCTCCAGCGGAACCAGATCCGGGTCTGGAAAATACCGGTAGTCATGCGCTTCCTCTTTGCTGCGCATCACCGCCGTTTCACCGCGCTCGTGATTCCAAAGCCGGGTTTCCTGATAGATCTTGCCCCCCTCGTTCAGCACCTTGGTCTGCCGCTTGATTTCGTAATCCACCGCGTCTTTCACGAACTTGAAGGAATTGATGTTCTTCAACTCCACCTTCGTGCCGAACGCCTTCTGGCCGACCGGCCGCAAAGAGAGATTCGGTTCGCAGCGAAAGCTGCCTTCCTCCATGTTCCCATCGCACACGTCGAGATACATCAAGAGTTCACGCAGCGCTTTGAGATACGCCACGACTTCTTCGGAGGAACTCAGGTCCGGTTCGGTCACGATCTCGAGCAGCGGCGTCCCGGCGCGGTTGAGATCGACCAGGCTCATGCCGCTTCCGGCTTCATGCAGATTCTTTCCGGCATCCTCTTCCAAATGAGCACGCCGGATCCGTACGCGTTTCCGGGTCCCGCCGGCAGCGATTTCGATCCACCCATGCTCACAAATCGGTGCTTCGTACTGGGAAATCTGATAGCCCTTGGGCAAGTCGGGATAAAAATAGTTTTTCCGGGCGAAGCGATTGTGCACGCCGATCGTCCCGTTCATCGCCAATCCGGCACGCACCGCCATCTCCACGGCTGCCTCGTTGATCACCGGCAGGCTTCCGGGCAACCCCAGGCAGACAGGGCATGTCTGGGAATTGGCGGTTCGGCCAAACGTAGTCCCGCACGGGCAGAATAGCTTGGACTGCGTGCGCAACTGCGCATGCACCTCCACACCGATGACGACTTCGTAGGCGACGCTCAACTCTGCTCTCCCTTGGTGAACTGCTCTCGCTCCCGCCGCATGGCTTCGCGCCCTGCATCAAAGGCCTCCCGCAAGACGGATTTCTTCGATTCGATAAAATCGCGTCCCTCTTCGACGGCGCCTTCAAACCGTTCGCCCGCCTCGCCGACCAAATCCCGCAACCCGTCTTCCGCACGTCGCGCATACCCGCGCAACATCTCACGCGACTCCGGTCCGGTTCGGGGCGTCAACAAGATCGCCGCCACTGCGCCTAATGCCGCGCCGCTCAAAAACCCCAACAGAACTGCCGCCGACGATGGACCGTGATTATCCGCCATTGTGATGTCCTCCCTCTTTCAAGCGTTCCGTGACCACTTGCTTTGCTGCGCGAAGCCCCGCTACCACGCTCGCCACATTGGCCAGCAAGTTCCCCCCGGAACCTCGCACCAAACTATGCACCTGATTGACTGATTCGCCGACTTCGCCCACGGCATGCAGTAACACGGCCGCATGCTCCACCCCACCGCGCGCCTGTTCGGTCAGATCGTTCAGGTTTTGACTCATGGCCCGCAATTCCGTCACCAGGACCGGCAGGTCGGTATTCATCTTCGTCACAAGCTGCTCCGCTTCCGCAGCGGTCTTGCGGACCTGAATCAAAAGCGGAACGAGGTATCCGACCAGGACCGCAAATGCGATCGCGACCAGAATAGCAGCGACTTCCACAATCATGGGAACTCCCTTCCCGGCTTACCGCACCAACGGCTTTTTGGACCGCCAGTTTGTCGCCTGCTCGTAGGCATGGGCCCCGCGCAACAGGGTGTCCTCTTCAAACGGCCGACCGATCAACTGCAGTCCGATCGGCATTCCCGCTTTACTGAATCCACAGGGCAACGAGATGGCGGGAAGACCGGCCAGATTCGCCGAGATCGTATAGATGTCGGACAAATACATCTGTAACGGATCCTGCGACTTCTCCCCGAACTTGAAGGCCGTGGTCGGGGTCACCGGAGTCACGATCAGATCAACCGTCTCGAAGGCCGCGTCAAATTCCCGGCGGATCAATGTCCGCACCGCCTGCGCCTTTCCGTAGTAGGCATCGTAGTATCCGGCGCTCAACACATAGGTCCCCAGCATGATCCGGCGTTTCACTTCCGGCCCGAACCCTTCGGCTCTCGTCCTGAGGTACATATCGAGCAGATCCTTGCTGTCGCCGGCCCGCAGGCCGAATTTCACCCCGTCGTAACGGGCGAGATTCGAACTGGCCTCTGCGGTCGCAATGACGTAGTAGGTCGCCACCGCGGCATCCGTGGTCGGCAATTTGATCTCGCGGATGTCGGCGCCCAGTTCCCGCAACCCTTCAATGGCTGTGCGCACGGCCTGTTCCACTTCAGGGTCGAGACCGTCGGCGAAGTATTCGGCGGGGACGCCGACCTTCAACCGTTTCAGATCTTTCCGCTTGAGCGCCTTGAGATAATCAGGAACCGGCACGTTCGCCGACGTCGAATCCCGCGGATCATGGCCTGCGATCGCGCCCAATAAGATGGCCGCATCCGTGACATCCTTCGTGATGGGGCCAATCTGATCGAGAGAGGATGCGAACGCCACCAACCCGTACCGCGAGACCCGGCCATAGGTCGGCTTCAGCCCGACGACGCCGCAAAACGCCGCCGGCTGCCGAATAGATCCACCGGTGTCCGAGCCCAAGGCCGCCACACATTCATCCGCCGCGACAGCTGCCGCCGACCCGCCGCTCGACCCGCCTGGAACAGTCTGGATGTTCCAGGGATTACGGCTGGCTCCGAACGCCGAATTTTCGGTGGAGGATCCCATCGCGAATTCGTCCAGATTTGTCTTGCCGACCAGCAGATAATTCTGCGCCCGCAATTTGGCGACGACAGTCGCATCGTAAGGCGGCACGAACGATTCCAACATCCGGGACGCGCAGGTCGTGCGCACCCCTTCGGTGCAGATGTTGTCTTTCACCGCCAGCGGCATGGCCATCAGAGGCGTCGTTTTGCGCCAGCCTTTCAAGGACTGATCAAGCCGTTCGGCCTGCGCAACAGCCGCCTCCTTACACTGTGTGAGATAGGCATTGACCTTGGGTTCGACATGCGCCACCCGCAGAAAGTAGGCGCGCACGATTTCCGTCGCGCTCACGTCGCCGGCGGTAAACTTCCGCTGCAACTCCGCCAGCGTCATTTTATGTAGGACCGTCAATGCCATCAGCGCTTCGCAACCTTACGGGCAATCCGGTTTTTTCCGTCCACCAAGATGATCTTCGGCTTATGCCGCTTGATCTCCTCGTCGCTATAATATTCGTAACAGAAAATAATGATCTGATCACCCACCGCGGCCTTGCGGGCAGTGGGGCCGTTCAGCACGATCTCGCCCCCGCCCCGCTTTCCCTTCATGGCGTACGTCATAAACCGTTCGCCATTGTTGAGATTGGAACAGACGATCGCTTCGTACGGAAGAATGCCTGCCGCATCCAACAGATCCTCATCCACCGTGAGACTGCCTTCATATTCAAGACAGGCTTCGGTCACCGTCGCTCGATGTATCTTCGCCCGCAACATTTGTCGAAACATAGTCGGCTCGTACTCCTTACGTCACTTAAGATTCTTGAATGATTTTCGGCACCCGGAAACACTGCGCCTCCGCATCGGGGGCATTCCCCAGCGCCTGCTCCGGCGACAGAGATGCCTGCACCTGGTCCGGACGAAACACATTGGTCTGCCCCAACACGGTCGAGGTCGGCTCCACATCTTCCGTGGAAAAGGACTTGAGTTTCTGAACATAGCCCACGATCTGGTTCAGCTGTTGTGAAAACGCCGTCGTTTCCGCGTCGCTCAACGCCAGGCGCGCCAGTTTGGCGACTTTCTCGACTTCCTGTTTCGTGATCTCCACTCTACACCCCTCATTTAAACCGGTATGGTGCGAAGGAAGGGGCTCCAATTGCGCGCGTCCAACGAGGGCCTTCCGAGGCCGCGCGTTGCGCGAGCACGGGAGTCCATCCTTCGCACCTCATTCCACCGTCACGCTCTTGGCCAGGTTGCGGGGCTGATCCACATCTTCGCCTCGCAGCACGGCAATGTGATACGCCAGTAACTGCAATGGGATCGTGAACAAAATGGGCGACAGCAACGGATGGACATCAGGAATGGTGAACACCGCGTCGGCGATCTTGCCCAACTCGCGTTCGCCTTCCGCCACAAAGGCAATCACCGGAGCCCGGCGCGCCTTCACCTCCATGAGGTTACTGACCGTCTTCTCATATAACCGGTCCCTGGGCGCCAATACCACCACCGGCATATCTTTATCGATCAGCGCGATGGGGCCGTGCTTCATTTCCCCCGCCGCATACCCTTCGGCGTGGATATAGGAAATTTCTTTCAACTTCAGTGCGCCTTCGAGCGCAATGGGAAAGTTGATGCCGCGGGCCAGATACAAGAAGTCCGGCTTCTTATAGTACCGCTTGGCAATCGCCAGAATCTCCGCTTCACGACCCAGCACATGCTTCACCAGTGCCGGCACCGTGACGAGGCGATCCAGCCAGGCCTTGCCATCCGCGGCGGTTAAGACACCCCGTACCCGACCGAGGTGCAAGGCCAACATGTAGAGCGCCGCCAACTGACTGGTAAACGCCTTCGTCGACGCGACGCCGATCTCAGGGCCACAGTGGGTGTACAACACGCCGTCCGATTCACGGGCGAGGGTACTGCCCACGACGTTGACGATCGACACGACGCGCGCGCCCTTCTGTTTGGCTTCCCGGGCGGCCGCCAATGTGTCAGCGGTTTCCCCCGATTGTGAGCTCGTGATGAACTGGCCGTTTTTTTCGATCAACGTGTCGCGATACCGTAATTCACTCCCGATGTCGACCTGCACGGCGGTACGAACCATTTC
>ERZ724526.1135-NODE-1135-length-14270-cov-3.629828_pt1 | contig 14270 bp, 16 predicted proteins | sample MGYA00376059_ERZ724526 | MGnify/ENA primary metagenome ERZ724526 (study PRJEB28724, sample SAMN07190883) | activated sludge metagenome | isolation source: activated sludge of sewage treatment plant in Hong Hong | place: Hong Kong | collected 2016-03-17 ... | reverse complement strand
CCCTTTCCGTAACCCGGGCCACCTGTGAGCACAGCGCAAACAACGGTGGAACCAATTCCACGGTCGCCCCATGAGTGAATGTCACCCTGAAAAAGCGGTCTTCCACCGTCGGCAGGTAGGTTTGGAAAGTTCCTTCGTGCAACTGCGCCACCGAAGCAAGTTCTGGAAATGCCTGCCGGCTGTACTCAAGCGCCGCGGACTGCACATCCACGCCATGCAGCTGCCGGTAGCCCCGATGATAAAGGGCGTTCAGGTGCCGTCCAACGTTGCAGCCAAGATCGAGGACTGGGGCATCGGCATCGCCAAGCTGGTTCGCAACCGCATCGATCAGCACATGGCTACTGCTTTGGAGTTCGACGTAATGCGTCGGACCGTGCGATTCCCCAACACGCCGCTTCTTCCAGTGCAAGTGCTGCAACGGATTTCCTCTCCACGGCAGCGGAATACGGACGTAGGTATTCCACACCCTCTCGATGCGGCGTTCATCGGGGCGAAGACTCTGCAAATCTGGCACGATTCGGAACTCTCAATGTGTAAGGACTAAATCACCCGCCGGCCCAACACGAACGCTTCCGCGGCGGACCGCCCAATTGTAGCGCCCCTCCATTTCGCAAGACTTTCAACGCCTTGCAATGAGCGAGCATGTGGAAACGGCCTCATTTCAGCATCGTATGCCTTGAGCGCCTCGAGCTTCCGGGGCAGCGTCTCGGAAATATCGACAAACGTATCGGGAACGAATGGAAGCGTCGAGCCAGCGGGACGCCATTCGGTGGACGAAGCCGTTTCGAAAAACATCAATTCCCTGACGCACAAGCCCGGTCGAGGCCGACACGCCGTAATCGTCGCGTGATGAGCCAACTGATGATCGATATTGACGTCGCCAACGTGGTGCGTGAGGACTATTTGAGGACAGATTCGCTCCACACGGTCCTCGATCTCCTTGATGACGGTCAGCAACTCGACGCCATCTATCCGGTTATCCGGAAAATCGAGAAACTCGACTGCAGCAATTCCGAGCACTGCAGCCGCTTTCTCTGCAGCGCGCCGCCTATCCTGCGCATGGCATTCCATCGCCGGTCCGTTACTTGAACGCGCCGCGACACCATCGGTCAAGAAAAGAACGCTTATTGCCGAACCGGCATCGGCCCACCTCGCCAACGTACCACCGCAACCCAGAACCTCGTCATCGGGATGTGCCGCCACAACCAATACGACTTGGCTCATTTCCGCTCCCCCGCTGCTTCCGAAAATCGTCGAACCGATCGTAGCAAGACAAAGGTCTCGGCCGCGTCGAGTCCAACCGCGGCCCCACGACTTCGGGCGTAATAGCCGATGGCATCAGGCGACCTCGGATGCGGCCAGGGACGTACTTCCAGGCTGAGCTTCTTGTAAGCCTCGATCTTTTCCCCGAGCACCGTCGAGATATCGACGAAATGGTTGGGGGCAAAATTTCCAACTCCTTCCGCGATGTTCCATTCGGTCGACGAAGGCACTTCGAACGAGTAAAGCGCCGTCATGTTGTCGCCAGGTTGCGGACGAAAAGCCGTGATTACGGCTCGAGAGGTTTTTTGCTGATCGACACTCAGATCGTACGGCGAATTGGTATAGACCATGTCCGGGGCGAAACTGCGTTTGACACGTTCTATTTCCTTGACCAGATCCAGCAGTGGAAGCGTGTCGAAGCGGTTGTCAGGCAAACGCAGGTAATCGACCTGATCCACCCCCAGACAAGCCAAAGCGGATCTCCCCTGCCGTTCCAGCACTTCAAGATCGATCACATCCCTGGCCTTCTCGATCGTTCGTACCCGCGATGTCCAACCGTCGCCCAACACCAGCACACGAACCTGATCACGAGAACGAACGTGGTGAATCATGGTTCCGCCGCAGCCCAATATCTCATCGCCTGGATGGGCGCATACCACCAGTACTTTGGTCATTGCGTCACCTGTATCCCATACGTAAGCATTGCTCCCACGACCCGACCAGCCCCCTCTCCATCGACAAGCCGAGCCGCCCTCTCCGCCAAGCCAAGCCGCACGGTCTGCGACTGCATCGCCTCGAACATAGTATCGAATTCTCCGGCATCGATCCCGGACCCCGGCGCTGTCGCCGCCGTCGCATTTGCGCACAGCGCTGCCCTCGCGTCCATCAAGGCGTCGACCACACTCTTCTGATTATCCACCGTCTGAAAGACCATCAGTGGAATTCCAACACAGCAGGCCTGCCACGCCGTTGATCCTGCTGCCGAGATCATTAGGTCACAGTCTTTCATCAACCCCGAGAGATCGGGCAAGTTGTCGTGAACGCATATCGACAGGTTGCGTACGGCAGACGTCAACCGGGTCCGATGAGGGAAGTAGGGACCAATAACCACGTCGATGGCAAGAGGAGAATTCGCCGCCAGGCTTAGCAACTCGATCACGCGGGCCGTTCTGCCATGGCGGTCGACGCCGCCGAACGAGACCAGTACCCGGCGAACCGACTCCCCTTGGATCGCCACACGCCGCGACTTCAAATAGCATGGATCGACCAGCGCGAATTGCGGACCAAGAAGGAAACTCCCAATCTGCCCGGATACGCTGGCGTACCCCGTGGATGACGTACTGTTTTGGTTTAGCAGAAGGTCGCCGACCAGTGCGCGACCCGGCACATCGTCCAGAACCAATACACGGCAAGCCGAGGAGCCCCGCATGGCCTTGACTTCATTTCCCGAAAACCGGTAGCCATCCACCACAAGCCAATCATACCCACCGTTCGCAAGCCTTTCACTTACGGCTTGCGTGACCACACTGATTGGTGCGTCTTCGCCTATCTCGGTGACGGCCTCAGCACCCGGCCAGGCGCGCTGGGCCAGTGCGTTCCTATCTCCATGCAGCACCAGTGCGGCGTCATGCCCGGCGCGGACCAACTCGCCGGCTAGAACTCTGCAACGCACGATATGGCCAAGTCCGGCGCGGTAGCCGCCCTCAGCAACAAGCAACGCCCGCATCTATTTGGGAAGCTCGCGTTCGCGTGCGCGAAACTCGCGCACCATGCCTGAGAACCGGACAAGAGCCGGAACAGGATCGGACCAAGAAAAGAAAGCTCCCGACTCGAGTCCCTTTAACTCTCGCAGCCAGCGAAACAATCCGCGATGCTCATCGGGATGCCCGAACAATCGATACCCACGAACACAGTAATAGAAGTCTTCGGCGAGGTTAGCCCATTTGACACCCACGCGGTTGGCGCGATGAGGCACCACATGCTCACCGATAGATTCGCGGTAGGCAGTAAGCACGAGGTTGGCACCACAGAGCTGGGCGAGGCGCTCGGGCCAATCGCCCGGCCGCGGGTTGAGCTCAATCAACTTGAAACTCCCGTCCGCATCACGCTTGAATTCAGTCAGCGAAATACCGCGATACCGTAGGATCCGCAGCAGATCGGCACCAACTCGCTCGAGATCGGCATCCACGACACTTTCTCCGAGCCGGCAGGTTCCAAAGTCGGGCGGGTACTGGTGCAGCTTGCGGCCGGCAAATGAAGCAATCACGCGGCCCTCATCGTCGGAATAAGCAGCGTAGGTATAAAGGCTCTCGGCGGCCCCTGGGATGAACTCTTGAACGACGAAATCGAACTTTTCGTCCAGCAGTACGGCTACGAATTCAGCCAATGGCTCAAATGCATCGAAGCGCTTTGCCTTTACGCCAAATCGCTGCCGAAATGCCGTCGAGTACGTCGGCTTGACAATACACGGATAGGGCAGCACCGACTGGACATCCTTCAGTTCGTCAAGCGACTGCGGAAACCAGCTTGCTGGAACCGGGTACCCTACAGCCTGCAGCCTTCGGTAGAGTTGGCCCTTGTCTACGATCGGCTCGACGATATCCCAACCCGACAAGGGAAGGCGGAAGACTCTCTCGAATTCCTCGCGTCGCTTGATCGAGAGAAACAGATCTTCGTCATCGACCAGGAAAAGGACTGGCCTTTCCCGGAAGCAGCCCCCCAGTTCGAGAAGGGTACGGGCAAAAGTTTCCTCGTCCGCATATAGATCTGGCATGAGCAGGGGCTCTGCTTTGCACGAAAACAATCCGGCGGATCGCGGTTTGAAGTCAAGCGCGAGGATGGGTATGCCATGATCCTCGAGAGTACGGATCACGCTCAAGCCGACCGGATGAGAGACCGGGAACACCACAACTGGCGGTACCCGCGAATCGAACACCGCGGCCAGGCGGCTGTCGCGACGCGCGTCGGAAACTGTCGAAAATGGAACGGGCTTAGCGAACATCTTCATCCTTGAACGCTGCCCACGTAATTGGCTGCCCAGCGCGCAGAGGCCTACGCAACGAAAGCCCCAGCACATCGTCGAGATGCCGTGGATGCAGCCCATCGTTTGGTCGCACCACGTCCAAGTGCTCCGCCCGGATCGTGGTACCGGCGGGCAGGTCGGCACGAGCATGGAGGCTGCGCCAGTAGAGCGCGGATTTCGCGCGCTCTTCTTCTCCGATCACCTTAAATGACGACCCCATCGCCGCTTCAACAACGCGAATGCTCCTCGCCATACTAATGAACTCGGCCGGCTCGAGAGCGTAATGGTGATCTGGACCGGGTCGTGATCTATCAAGCGTCAGATGCTTTTCGATCACGGCGGCGCCGAGTGCCACAGCCGCCACGGCGGTGCCGGTATCCAGCGTATGGTCCGAGAACCCAATCGGGTAGGGATAGATCGCTCGCAAGGTCTCGATGAAGCGTAAATTGATCGTGGCCGGTCGCGCGGGATATTCACTTACGCAGTGCAAAAGGCAGATTCTGTTGTTGCCCGCCGCTAACGCGGCCTGGACAGCCTCGTCGATCTGCTGCAGATTCGCCATTCCAGTCGACATCACGAGCGGTTTGCCCAGGCTGGCCGTCTTGCGGATGAGCGGCAGATGGGTCAGATTGGGCGACGCAATCTTGTACATCGCAGCGCCGCACTCTTCGAGCCATCCTAGCGTGGTGTCATTGGTAGCGGTTGAAAAGAAGATAAGGCCGCGCTGCTCGGCTTCAGTACGGAGGCGCGAATACCATTCGCGCGGCAGTTCAATTCGCTTGAGCAGCCGATAATCGGGATTATCCGGAGTGACGAGTTGATCTGCCAGAAAGCTTTGAAACTTTACCGCGTCAGCACCAGCCTCGGCCGCAACGTCCAACAAGCGAAGTGCTTGGTCGAACTGGCCGTCGTGGTTTGAGCCAATCTCGGCAATCAGGAATGTCCGGGGTGCAGATGCGGCCGGCGCAAACAACTCTGAAATATCTCTCATAATTCAAAGATAGCGGTGGTAGGTGAGCAGGGTCTCACGAACCCGGAGACCGGCGGCCTGATTCGCTGCCAGCGCAGCCTTCTGGCCACTCCAAGTTGAAGACTCCAGGATGTCTGCGCCCGCGGCCCCCGCTTTGCGCCCAGCAGCTTGCAACAGCGCAACGCCGAGGCCCGCTCCTCGCTCCTCGGATGAAACAACTATCAATTCGATCGCCGCGAGCGTCGAACCAATATCGGCTTGAAGCGAAGCATCAATGCGGTAGGCACAATAGCCCACCGGAACGTCACCGCGGCAGGCGACGATGATTTCAGGACGGCCTGGCTCGTCACCGACTGCAGCGTCGATCAGCCGTTCTAGCCATACAACATACAAGGCGCGGCCCTTCTCTGAATTCAATATACGATCGGTCACGAAGCGGCTGCAGGGAAATGCGCCCGTCGTCATGGCTGCCAATACTTCCCGGTCGCTCTCCCGGACTAAACGGAAAGCTATTCCAATAGGACAGGCTACGCCGTTAGCAGTAATCGCGCTTGTCGCCGCCGTCAGCGTAACCACGTTGTCCACCATGTGGAAGCCCAAGTCCTCGAGCACACCGATCTCGACGAAGCGCGACGCAAGAAGTCGCCGCTGCAGCACCTTGGTGCCGGCAGCACGGGATCGCTCAACTGCTCGATCCAACAGCGCGCGCATCAGGGCCTCTGAATCGCGGCGAGAGGCAACCAGCGGAGTACACATTGGTCCCAGCTTGGCACAGCTAGTGCCGAAGTGCTGGGTATCCCAGGGCTGGGGCTGATAGCCAAGCAGGGCCTGTATGCCATGCCCATTGGCAATTTCGATTACCTCGGCACCTTCGACCTCGACCAGGCTTTGCAACTTCGCGTCGAGCCAACGCCCTCGCACCTCAGCGGAAGGCCGCAGGTACTCGCGAAATCCCTCTGGAAGCGTCTGTCCAAGCCAAGCTTGGCTCGGCCTTCGGTAAGTCGCGGCCGCCATGGGATAAGTGTGCAGTTGCGCACTCAAAGCAAGTCCGAAATCCATTCCTTCTTGATGTCACCGTCCTTGGCGGCACCACTGACATTAAGCAACACTCGGGCCCCCTTGGAAATGTATCCCTCGCGCACTCCCTTTACCACGCCTGCAAGGGCAGTGGCGGGCTCTAGACCAACGATGCGACCCGTCTTCCGATACAAGTCACGATAGTAGTCATCCACGTAAAACAGGCGGAGCGCATCGAGGATCCCCTCTTCGGACACATCTTCGAATCGCCCTTCGGTCTTGTCCATGATCCGCTTGAGCACAGGGTAACTGTCGGTCGGCCGGCGCGTTCGTAGCACCCGGACGAAGTCCGACGGCACGACGGTCTGCGGGATGTAGCGCTCTTCCAGAGTCGGTGCATTTGCTCGCCAGGCATTGACCATCGGCGCGCATATGCTTGCCTGGACCCCAAGGAGGCGTGGGCATTCAGCTTCGCGCCCAAGATCCCTGTACGCCTTGTGATAGCTGTAGATTCCTATTCCACCGGCCACCGGCTGCACATACCAATCTACCCCGTGGCCCCAGTCGAAGATTGCCTCCAACGCGAGCAACTTGAGACCTTCCCGTCGCGCATAGTTGGAAAACCCCCCTTCAATCTGATAACCCATTTCCCTGGCAAGCTTCCCGGCCTCCAAGATGCACTCGTCGTTGCTTCCGGCAAAGAAGTGCAACTTTACAAACTCCGGATCGAAGAATTCAGCGTACGTCTTGATCCGGCGCTCCGAAGCCTTTGGCACCACGATGTGCAAGCGCGGTCCCTTAATGATCGACGCCGAGCGCGCCAGCGATGTCGCGGTGTTGCCTGACGAAAAGATCACTAGATCATTAACGCCGTTCTTCAGCAATCGATGTATCGAAACGAAGCCCTCGCGGTCCTTCCAGGTGCCGCTCGGCATTCGAACCTCATCCTTGTAATAGAGTTCGACGCCAAGGCGATCCGAGATCGCCTCTGCCGCAACCACGGGAGTCGCATCCAGGAACTCGTAACGGCTGAGGTCTTCCGTTACTGGATCGTAGGGCATTACTGGGTGAAAGCGAAAAATCGATTTGAAACGGGTATCGACTGGGGTTGCCGGAACTTCTGACAGTTCTACTTCAAGAAATCCCTTGCACTTTGGGCAATCGACATAGTATGCGTCTTCAGGTGTCAAATACCCGCAATCCGCACAACGCAAACCATACTTGTTCATGAGGGCAAGCTTCTCCAATTACAACTATCGGCATCCAGTTGACGCAAATACGTGCGTGGCATAGCCCGGCAAGGTCGTCGCGACTTGGCGCTCCAGTTCGGCCATGTCATCCCGCTGCTCTGGATAGAGAATGCCAAGAAACGTGCCGCTGTGCGTATTCACAATCCCGAGCCCCCCGGTATCCTCCATGAACCGCTGCACGTCATCGAGGTGGCGTTTGGGGTTTACCTTTTGCCAGAGCCGGGCGCTCTCGGTTGCGACACGGCAAAGTCCGTGAATATCGGCCGTCCCTAGATACGACTGTGCAAGCTCAAGCAGTTCGGCGTAATGCTGCATCTCGGCTTCGGTCCATACGAACGGCGTACGATTGAATTCCACTGTGTCGATCACCCCACCAAAATCGATACCGAGTATTTTTAGTGGCGGAACGTAATCAAAGCGCGAAATCAACTCCCCCAGGGTGTGGTGGTATGCAGCAGTGCCTTCGTAGTGCAAGCCATCGTTGGGCTCGATCTCGGTAAGCATGCGGCCGATATACTCCGGCTTGAGCGCAAGAGATAGCGCCCCAGCCAATGCCTGTATGGCAGCGATCATGTCGGCGGTACTCGAGCTGCAGCCTTTTCCTATTGGAATATTCGAATCAATCTCCAAGAGGCAGTCGTCGTGGCGTCCGATATCAGCCAGGATGTTGCGGAGCACCTTGTATGATTTCGAAAATTGGCGGTAGGACTCTGCAAACTGGGCTTCCTTCTCCCGGGAGTAGGAACTGGACATGAGATGGACGCGGGCTCGCGAGCAATTGCCGATTTTCAGATTGATCAGGAATTTCTTGTTTCCTGGCAGTACTCCCTGCAGGAGCTCCCCGAAGCTACCATTGCAAATTCCCTGTCCCATCACTTCCATAGAACCGCGATTCCTTCAGCGCTTTTCAAACAGGAAAACCTCCTTGCGTGCAGGATGGACGCGCAGGGAGGTTTCCGTATGCCAGAGCAAGTTACAGTGCGGCGCGAAGAGCGCCTGATAGTCATGCGGAAACATGTGAACCTGACGAAACCAGCTTCCGCCTTCGGATTCTTCAGCAGTATATTCGATAAGACATATATACCTTGCCGAGACGCGCAGGATTTCGGCAACGCATTGGTCGATTTCGTTCGGTATTACGTGCTGCACTGTGGAGTCGGCGAAGACAAGATCCCACGAGCCATTCGCAAATGGAAGCTGGGTGATGGTTCCGCAAACATTGCCCAGCCAGTTCGCTTCTCGCCGGTCCAACGAGCGCATTAGCAAGTTGCTCGAGATATCGATTCCTGAGTATCGATTGGCCGATTTGAAATACCGCGCGTTTCGGCCGACACCGCAGCCTAGCTCCAGCACCGATTGTGGTTGGACGCGGGTAGCGACTTCTTCGATTTCACATTCGTCGGGTTGGTAGGCCTCCCAACGCACATAGCCCCGCGTGTTCTCCTGCCAGAAGCGGCGCGGATCATAGTCTCCAGAGTAGTACGGATTGCCCACCTTCCGCCCGGCGATAAGCTGCAGTGTTTCCTGATGCATGTCCTCCAATTCCTTGACAGCTAGCTCGGGTGCAGCAAGTGCGCTATCGAGCAATGCCAGCCGGACGTCAGGGTCAATTGACTGCCCGAATCGCGCCAGCACTGTGAGCGGTGCGGTCAGCGGAAGAGGCGCCGGACTCGGCACCAGCCAAGTACAGTTGCGTTCCAGCACTCCCTTAGTTGGAAGCACTTCCTTACGCCGTGATTCGTAGATTTCATGAAGCCAATGCCAGAGCAACAGTCGCTCGCATTCAAACGAACCATCAAGCGATCCATATACGAACGCCTGTCGCCGCACAACGAGCAGCGGGAGACATTGTCCGGATTCCGATCGGAAAACGATGACGTCCCGCTTGGTGCAGGCTTCGTCGAAACCAAGGCATGCACAAATACTCTCTTTCCATTCTGCGTCTAGAGCTTCATCGCCAAATAGAACCATTACCCACTCGCCGGCGGAAAGAGAGATCGCTGCGTTGACTTGTGCGGCAACCACTTTTCTCTTTCGCCGTTCTGAAGACAAGGCCGCACAGGCCATTTTGCCGGACCCTTCACCAAGGTAGCGCCCCTGAGGATTGATCCACTCCACTAGTGCGTCTTTCGATGCCAGTCGAGCATCTACTCCACCAGAAGTATTGGAAACAGCGATGACTGTCAGCAAAGGCCCGCTAGGGCGAGCAACTATTTCTTGGTTGTCCACATTCACGTTTGTCGTCGCCCGTACTTGGCAAACAAGTCGTGTGCCAGACGTATCATTGCTTCGGCGCGCACCTTGTGCTCAGGAATCATAGAGAAATAGACGCAGCAGTCTCCGCATACATTGTTTTCGTTAGTAAGCGCATTCCTCCTGAACTCCGCCAGTTTCTTTGATTCAAGTATGTCCCGCAGATGCTGTCGATTGATATTGCCGAAGATGAAGCGCGCTGCATAATCCTCTGTGCATTCCGAGACATCCCCATTTGGAAGGATTGCAACCCCCGTCTTGCCGATTTGGCATTTCTTAGCTGTATCCCGCTGGAAGGTATAGAACTCATCCGGCGATACCCCGGCTCCGGGTGGGATTGCAGAGTGGTAGAGGTGCGGTGGATTCGCAGGAGTAACGACAAGCTTGTCGAAAAACGGCGCCCAGGTAGCCATGAAGGCTTTGAGATAGGCTTCATCCATAGATTTGTAGAGCGTCGTACGCAGTGTCATCGACTGTGTCCCAAGCGCAGAGCGTAGGGCAACCAGGCCACTCATAACCTTCTCAAACGATACCCCTCGGTAATGTCGGACCCCTGGCTCGTCATATCCCTCGATCGAATATCCAATATCGACCGCCTTGGCAATCGCGGCATGATGTTTAGGCTTGACAAGCTCCCCGTTGGTCGAAAACACGACCCTGAATCCTGCGTCGACAATTTGTTCGACGAAGGCACTGAATCGCGGATGAACCAAAGGCTCGCCCATCGGGAACACAGCGATATCACGAGCTCCCATCGACTTCAATTGTGCCAAAGCAGAGTTAAGCGTTGCTTGGTCAAGGTATACCCGACTGGCTGCCTTGTCGTCGAAATGCGTCTTTACGCACATCCGGCAGGTGGCGTTGCAAAAGCGGGAAAAGACCAAGTTGAAGGCCCCAAATCGATACGGCCGCACATTGCGCGCGACCGGCATGATCAGTTCCGAAACTGCCCTTCTCATAATCGCAATGGCGCTCATCATGGATTCCCATGCAAACGGTGGAAGAAATAGCTAAATCTATCTAGCCGCTTTCCGTCAACGATCGAAGATCCCGCTGGCCATCTGGCCACCATGTCGTAAGCTCCTTCGTGAAGGTGCCAGATGTCTTCGGAGAAGATCCAGAACGGAAATGAATATCCCCGCTTTCTTGAAAAACGTGGAGGGCGCACGATAGCTAACCTATCTCGCGATGCGCCAAACGCAATTGGGACATCCCCGACGATCACATACTCGGGCCTTAGCTTGAAGATTCTCGCTAGAATCTCGCGTGGGTCGCGAAAGATGTGTAGTGCGTTATTCATCAGAATCAGGCGCCATATGCCGGAATCAATTACTGCCTCGCTGTCAGAGAAGCGGAGCCCGCCCGCGGCGATATTTGCCAGTTCGCCAACCGTCTGACTCGTCTCCAGAACGGTCCAATCAATAGCACCCTCTCCACCGGTATCTCGCAACAGACGTTTGTAAAGCCAAAAGTAATTACCATCTCCCCCTCCCCAATCCAAAACGCGGGATTCATATGGTTTACAGCCGGCTAGCGCCACACTTGTAGCCATCAAGACACCGGCAGCGTTGCTAGAAAGCAACGGCGAACTTCCCTCCTGGTGCCCGATCTCCCAGTTCCGAGCAGTGAGCCTTGCATATTCGGGCGACTGAAAAGATGTTCCAAGGGTAGCCGCGACGGCTTTGGCCGCGTCATAGCTGGAATAATTCCCGGTCACATGGTTTTCCACGAACTGTATACGCAAGGGAATAGTCAGTCCGGCGGGAACGCATTGCAGGGCCAGCCTCTTTAGCCAATTACTGTCCATACTTCTTCTGGCTCACTTCCGCATTGATGAGGTACCAATCCGGATGCCGCGACAGCAGGTCGAGGCAATCCTGCATGGTGAACTCTGGATTACTTGGATACAAGGCCGAAACGATCCGCGAAATCAGATCGAAGTCCTCTGGCGTGTCGACGGTCCAACGATGACGACTTTCATCGCGGTCATTTAGCACATGGCCAAGCCGAAAGCGCGCAGGCTGCCGATGCAAAAAGGGTGTCACATGTTCCCGCTGGGGTGCGGCTTCCGCCTCCCTGTGAGCAATAGCAAGCGCTGCGTAGGGGAAAACTTCGGTATCCATGCCGCGAGGATAGGTACGCATGATCGCGTTGGAGACATGGTCGTACTGCCCGATGGTATCCGCGTAGTAGCCCACCACCTTGTCCACGACTTCTGGATCGATAATCGGACAGTCCGCTGTCAGCCTCACAACCGGATCAGCACGGAAAATTGTTGCTGCTTCGTAGTAGCGTGCTAGCACGTCATATTCCGATCCACGGAATGATGCGATCCCAAGGCGGTCGCACAACGCGATTACCGGGTCATCTGCGGCGTTCTTGGTTGTCGCCACGACAAGCCTATCAACTCGGCGACAACGACGCAGTCGTTCAATTTGATATTCCAGAAGCGGCTTACCAAGCGCTTCCCGCAACACCTTGCCTGGCAAGCGTGTGGATGTCATACGTGCCTGAATGATGGCAACGGCGTTCATGACTTGCTCCCGGCCGACCTGGCCTGCGTCAGCATTCTTGCCAACTCCCTCTGGACTTGCCGACCGCCGTGGTGATCGCCGTGTGATGCTTGGGCTTGACTAGTTCGCCGTTGATCGAGAAGACGCCCCGGAAGCCGGCCGCGACGATCTGGTCAACGAATGCGCTGAAGCGCGGATGCGCCAGCGGCTCCCCCATGGGAAACACGCCGACGTCGCGTGCGCCCATCGATTTCAACTGCGTCAGCGCGACGTTCAGTGTGGCGTGATGGACGTACGGCCTGCTGGCAGTCTTACCGACAGATGCGAAAGCTCTCATCGTTGGTCCCCTTGCAGGCGAGTGAAGAAGTAGCTGAATCTCTCGAGCCGCTTCCCATCGACGACTGTCGAACCGACCGGCCACCTGGCGATCATGGCGTATGCGCCTCCGTGAAGCTGCCAGATGTCCTCGGCGAAGATCCAGAAGGGGAACGAGTATCCGCGCCTTCGCGACATGCGGGGAGGCCGCACGATGGCCAAGCGGTCCCGCGTTGCGCCAAACGAGACGGGAACATCGCCGATGACCACATACTTGGGCCTCGATTTGAAAATTCGCGATAGGATCGCGCGCGGAGCTTCGAAGATGTGAAGCGCACCATTCATCAGCATCAGCCTCCAAGAAGCAGAATCGACAACCGACTCGTCGTCGGTGAACTGGAGCCCTCCCGAGGCGATGTGTCCAAGCGCGGCAACCGTTTCACTCGTCTCGAGAACAGTCCAGTCGATGGCGCTCTCGTTCCCGGTACTTCGCAACAGATTCCGGTACTGCCAGAAGAAGTTACCATCCCCCCCCCCCCCAGTCCAAGACACGGGAATCCCTTGGCCGGCCACCCGCTAGCGCTGCGTGGGTAGCCATCAGAACTCCGGCTGCATTGGCGGAGAGTAGGGGCGCTTCCCTTGCCGGGTGCGCGATTTCCCAGTTCCGGGCCGTGAGTCTCGCATAGTCGGGGGACTGGAACGATATTCCAAGGGTGGCCGCCGCGGCTTTCGCCTCGTCGTAGCTTGAATAGTCTCCGGTCACGTAGTTTTCAACCAACAGCGTGCGCAAAGGAATAGTCAGTCCCGTAGGGATGCCGGCTAGCGCCAGCTTCTTGAGCCAATTACTGTCCATATCTCTTCCGTTCGACCTCCGCGCTAATCAGGCACCAATCCGGATGCCTCCGCAGCAAGCCACGTCAGCTTATCCACTCGGTGAGAACGACGCAGTCGTTCAATTTGATATTCCAGAAGCGGCTTACCAAGCACTTCCCGCAACACCTTGCCTGGCAAGCGTGTGGATGTCATACGTGCCTGAATAATCGCGACAACGTTCATGACTGGGCTCGCCGAAGTCTAGACTGTGCAAGCATGCCTTCGAGATTCTTCTGAATTCTGTCGCGAGTCGGCTCACCGCTTTGCCCGTAGAGATACGACCTAAGGGCAGCGAAGTCCTTGTCGTCCATAAAGGCTCCAGGACCGTTGTCTAACATGCGTCCGACCCTATCAGATAGCTCCTCAAAGCTACGTACGACCACTGGAAAGCCGTCATAGTCGTACAGATCATCCAAGAAACCAATTTCGTCATAGAACAGGCATGGCCTTCCTGCAGCCAACATTTCATCCCCGAGCGACGTATGGAGTGCCACTCCAAGATCGGCAATTGTCGCCATGTAAGCGGGCGTGTAACGATCGAGCGCCGTCTCAAATTCAATATTTTCCTGTCGTTCGATTCTTCCGATCACCTCGCTCAGGTGAGGGTTCTTCAAGTTAGACAGGTCCTTACCCTTAATCACGACATGAATCTTCGGATAACGACGAGCCAGATTCAACATGACTTCATAGAAGTTTCGAACCAGGCGCCATGTGGCGGCCCTAGCCAACCGGTCTTCGTCCCACGTTTTGGTCGTGTGATAGTCGAGCGCCAGCACTAGAAAGCTATGATTGCG
>ERZ724526.1132-NODE-1132-length-14275-cov-4.793882_pt1 | contig 14275 bp, 9 predicted proteins | sample MGYA00376059_ERZ724526 | MGnify/ENA primary metagenome ERZ724526 (study PRJEB28724, sample SAMN07190883) | activated sludge metagenome | isolation source: activated sludge of sewage treatment plant in Hong Hong | place: Hong Kong | collected 2016-03-17 ... | reverse complement strand
ATATACTGCCCGATGATGGTAAATCCGTAGGGCGCATGGGTAAACGACAGTTCAGGGAAGAACAACAGCGGCGTAAAGGTGAAGATGATGTGAACGATGGCCGCCTTGACGGCAAAGCGAACAAAAAAACCGCTCAGGAGCATGAGTCCGACGGCAACCTCCCAGATGGCCAGCAGGATGATGCTGACGTTGTCCGGGATAAGTCCGAATGTCAGGATATGGATCGTATCCTTGGCCAGCACTTCGGCAGGGCTCAGGCCGGAAAAGAACTTGAGGGCGCCAAACCAGAGGTACACTAAGCCGATGGTCCATTTCAGGAGATTCGTGGTATTGGCGTAAAAATAGCGGGTGAAAGCAGAGGCTGCTGCCATGATACGGGAATTGTTTTAGGCGATTTCAAAATGCACTTCGGGAGGGATAGCGGCAAATGTCGCACCAAAGAAGGATCGGGAAGATGATGTGGGTCAGAATGACGATGATCTTTGTCACCCGGCGTTTGACAACAAAAAAACCGGCAGCCTTTCGGCAGCCGGTCCTGAGATACAATCGTCACTCATGGAATGAAAATGTTAGCGGAGTATTATTTTTCCCGTAAACAGCGCGCTGTTTTCGCCATTGATTCTGTAGAAGTAAACCCCTGCCGGTAAATTTCCTCTTTCAAAAAGGTATCGCGTTCCGGCAAATTTTTCCAGGTGAACCAGGCGCCCCAAACTGCCGGTCAGTTCAAACGAAGCATTCCGCATCGGTACCGGGAATTCGAAGGTTACCGTCCCTATTGCAGGATTCGGATAGGCGTTAAGTCCTGTTCCGTTGTTCTTCTCATCGGTTTTTACCAGGATAAATTGATCGCCGATCGTATGGAAGGTCGTATTGGTCATCACGGGGTCGTTGAAGTCGAAGAATATTGCCGCACGGTTTTCAATAAGGCTGCCGTCCGGATTGTCCGCTTTCTGGGATACCCGGTATTTGACAAACCCGTGGGACGCCGCTTCGTTGATATTGCTGTCGGGCAACAGGATATTGTCGAACTGGAAGCGCAATACATTTCCATCAAGTACCGCAAAATCATAGTGGTGGCTCGATGCGCCGGGCTGCACGGAGGATGCCTCTACGTAACCGGATAGCGTATCGAGTATTACCACGGTAAATGCCGTGTCTGTTCCTGAATTCTGAAAGCGGATCAGGTATTCAAGATCGGTATTGGCTTCGACCAGATGCTGCGTGCCGTAGCCTTTGGGAAAGGCCTGTTTGTCGTTCGGATCAAAAGACCCGATGTTTTCCTGACAGTCGACCGATTCAAAGGGGTTCGAGGTGTTCAGTGAAAAGATGTTTACCAGGCCCGGGTTGTTCAAGCCGCCGCAACCCTCCACCACTGCCGCTTCGAGGCCGCCCCAGGGGTGATTCGGCACCTCAGGTGTCGCCATGCGCCAGGTCGCACCATTTGCCGGAGCGGCATACATCTGACTCTGCCCGCTGTTGAGCTGGAACGGCGCCGTCATGTACATGACCACGTCTTCCACGACGACAAAGTCCTGCACTTGCGGCATATCGCTGATGCCCACATTGGCCAGCGTAAACCGCACACTGTCGCCGTCGCAAAATCCGGTTACTTCGATGTCTGCCCCCGACCAGCCAAGGGGCGTCGGGCAAAGCGTATCGGGATATATATGCGCCGTCGAGCAATGGGTGTACCCAAGTTGGGCCGCACACGACAAATTGGTGATGATCAGAAAGGAGGTACAGGCGCCGGGGTTCAGGTCGCCGGTAGCAAAGGAAAAGGAATTGTTGCCCATCGGTGTTGCAGGAATATCGCTGTACTGGAAGTCCAGATACGGATCAAGCGCAACCTCGACGTGGGTATTTTCAACCACTTCGGTTCCCAGGTTACAGGCATTTACGTAGTAAGTGTTGTTGAAACAGCGCCTCAAAAATGGTGTGGACAGGTCTACGCTCAACTGCGGGCAGTTGGATTCCAGGTGTGCCGGAATATCCTGCACCGATGTCTGTCCGCTTGCCAATGGCACCGTAAATACGGAAGGGCATCCCTGTCCGAAGTTAATCGAAACGGCCAGCGTTACTTCCGCGAGGGTGTCGGCGGCGGGCAACAGGAGCGTATATTCGCCATTGGCATTGGTAAATCCCTCCACCACCTCATTGCTCACCAAACCGGTGGCTTTGACTTTCCAGTTGGACAATAAAGGTTCGCCGGCATTGAAGGTGCAATCGACAAGGGTGTCCAGAAAGACTTTACCCGTCAGAATGGCCTGCATCGGATCGAAAATCCTTATGATCTGGGTGTAACTATACCCGTTGGCATTGGGGTCGTAGAATGTCGAAAAATCTGTAGTGACCGTATCCAGCGGTGTTATTTTCGATATGGTCGGATTCCAGGGTGCAGGCGCACCGGAAGCCGATACCGTTGGGCCGGGCTGGTTGCCGGGATTATCCCAGTCGGGAAACGGGTCAGGATTGGGTACTATGACCACGGGTTGACCGGGGACATAGGAGCACCCGTTGATGATCGTCCAGACACGCTCTATGCGGATATCTGCGTCCGGGTCGTTGGTGAGTATTACATCCTGATAATTGAGCTGCAACAATTCGCAATCTTCACCGAAAAAAACGGGCGACCCATAATTGCCGCCATTCGGCGACGCGAGGACCAGGTCATTTGGAAACCGGATAAAATAATCCTGCTCGTAGTTTACAATAATCCGGTGGGTGCATTGAGCCAAGTTGCCGCTGCAATCAATGGCCTGATAAGTCCTTACAATGGTTCCTCTGTTGCAGACAGTATCGAACAAATCGTAGTTGAGCGTTTTCAGCACGGTGTCCAGGCACACATTGTCCAGGGCCGTTACATCGCCGTAGGCCAGCAGGCTCGGGTCGAAGTTTTCGCAGGCTACCGTCACATTGGCGGGGCACAGCACAACCGGTTTGACTTTGTCCTGCACGACGACGTTGATCGTACATTCATTATATATAGGTACACCTCCGTTCGTCATGATATTTCCCGCGGCATCCGTTTGATAGACGCGCAGTATCACGTCCTGCGTCGTGCCGACTTCACAGGCGTAGAACTTGATGGAATCGGACTCCTGTGTGGCGCGTTCGAATTCGTTCGGCGTGTCTGCCGACAAATCATCGCAGGGCGCTGTACCGTTCACGGCATTCAGGGCATTGATGCAGGCCGAATAGGGCGTCGACCGGCGAACGGCCAAATGAATGTTGTTGCAGGCGTCGAAGGAGCCTTCGTCCAGCATTGACGCCTGCACCCAGGAGATACCCGCTCCCGGCGAAGGCGAAGGGACGCCGTTCGGGCCCGCCGGTCCGAAGCAGTCGTTGGGGTCGTCGAATAAAATGTTGACATATGCCTGAGAGACGCAAATCGCAACAGGCGGGACGGTGTCGTTGCTGCATTGACCATACAAAAAGCCGTGAGCGCAAAGCAGGATCGCCCCCAGCGCGAGGCGAATGCAGGGTCTGGCAGGCAGGAATGTAAAAAATGTTGATGTCATAGGATTTGAATTTGACATTACTTGAAGAATTAAGCCCGCTGACGGGAAGATTATTGATTCAGCCGTTTTCGGGAATTTTGTGCGATCCGTTTCAGCACATCGTGCCTTGCCAGGTATTTTGCGGCCAGGGCCGGGTTGCCGGAGTCTGTGTACAGGAAACTTTGCATTTTATAGTGATCGGCAAAAAAATCAAGGACATTTATCTGCTGCGCATCTCTGAGTATTTGCCCGGCTTTCGCGGTATGGACAAATTCCGGTTGCTTTTGCAGAAATGCTTCATGGCATGCAATCGCTTCCCGCCACTGCCCCGCGTCCGCATTATTTTTTATCCGCTCATAATAGGCCAGTTCATACATCACGTTGTAATCGGTCGGGTCCAGCATGCTGACGGCGTGTCGCCTGTAACTGTACGATAAAAAATAAAAACACAACACGGCAATTGCCAGCTTCATTACTGTTTCCATTCGCCCGGAGCGCGACCACCGCGCACACTCCACCAGCGCATATGCGGCAAACGGGATCATCAGCGCAACAAGCGGGGTGCGGAAGCGTCCCAACACATAAAAACCGAGCATGACGGCCAGCTGTACCAGCATGGCGAGCAAGATTGGCCGCGTTTTCTTTCGATAATACAGGGAGAAAATAATTCCGGCTGCGCCGGACCAGCCAATCCAGTAAAAATCGAGAAAAGCCCATTGAAGTGCCGGAACCAGTTGCCGGTAGAAATAATAGTTTTCGTTGTTCGGCCATTCGAGGCCATCGAGTACACGCCGGAATTTGGACCACAATAATTTGCCGTAAGATGCCGCAGAAGGATGCGTGCCGAGGGTTTCCACGACAACGGCGCCGAAGTCGCCTTCCGTTTTGCCCATAATTTCCGCACATTTTCCGGCATCCGGCGCCCAGTTGGAAATGGTTTTCGTACCATATACGTTGCCGGCTGTAAAGGTGATGGCGCCCACACTGGAAATGCTGGTCAAGGGTGCGCCAACCGCCGCATTTCGCCATACAAGGGGTGCATTTACCGCAACAAAACCCAGGAGCAACAAAGCGGCCAGGCGTGCCATTATTCGCGGATGCGTCCGCTCCTGCATAAAACAGAGGAACAGCGCTCCCAGCAGGTACATCGAAAAAACCGACTGCAACAGGTATGCCATGCCCAGGCACAGCCCGCATACCAGGTATGCCGCGCCTTTCCGGCTTTCGAGGGCTTTTTCGAGTGTCCATACTGTCAGCAAGGCGAAGAAAACGCTCCATGCCGTGCGCAGGATGAGCGCTTCCTGAAAAAGGATTACCCCGCAAAACAGGTACAGCAGGCCCGCTACCAGTGCCGTCAGATCGCCAAAGTACTTCCGGGTCAATACCCATATCAACACGCCACTCAGTACACCCAGCAGCCCCTGGATTAACATCATGGGAAACACCCCGTTGCCTGTCAGGGCATAAAACAGGGCCATGACGTAGGCGTACAACGGCTCCTGGTGATACATATTTCCGCCGTACCATTCGTTCCACAACACCTCGCCCGGCGCAATAGCCCGGTTTGACGTTCCGAATTCAATCGAAGCCTTCTTTTCCGGGTGCCGGTCCAGGTAATAGGTGGCAAATTCATCGTGCCACCGGTGGTAAGGATGCAGGGGTTGCCGGTTCAGCCAGTCGCCGCCGGCCAGCGTGCGCGCCCATTCGTCGAAGAAGTAATTGTCGGACGCCGGCCATTTGTACATCTGATACAGGGGTCCGCTTGCAACTGTCTGCAACATGAAAACCCGCACGGCGAGCCACAACAGCACCAGCGCCGCAATGACCTGCCTGCGATGCCCGGCAAGCCAGACTTCCGCATTCGGTTCAGGCGCCTTTCCCGGGCGCTCCGGCACAGGCACGGTCGGGCCTGTGCCGGACCTGTTTGCCTTGTGTTTCGTAAGAGAAGCGGGTCTGTTTTTCATATCTGCAGTCGGCCGGTCTGTTGACCTGGTTTATCGACGGTACAAAAGACCGCCTTCTGCCGCACTACGCCAAAATCAAAAAATATGTGTTGTAGAGTGGTTTTTAAACTTTTTTTGTAACTTCTATTTGTTTATCAATATTTTATGAGCCATATTTTCAGGCCGGTATAAGAAAAATGGCATATTTGCCGCCTGTTGATTAACAATCGCCGACTATGGACAAAAGTGTTCTGCTTCACCTCATACGCTCCTTTACACCGGTGGAACTGCGCGAAGTGAAGAAATTTCTGCTCTCGCCGTTTTTCAACCAGCGCGACGACCTGACGGCGATGTTCGAGTACCTGGCCGGCAATGGAGACCCGGAAAAGCAGTCCGTGTGGCGGCGCCTCCATGGCAGCGCACCCTACAACGACCAGAAGATGCGCCTGCTGATGAGTTACCTGCACAACCTGCTCGAACGCTACATAGAAATAAAGGAACTGACTGCCGACCCGCTCAATGCCCGGTTGCACCTGGCCAAAGGATACCGCAAACGGCGGATGAACGAATCTTTCGAACGCGTCAGGAGCAGTCTCGAAAAATCGCTGGCCCGGCAAGCGCTCCGGAACATGTATTTCCACGACATGCAATACAAACTGGAATGGGAGGCGCACCAGTTGAACTATATCCAAAATCCCACGGACGTGTCGCGTTTACGCAACTTGTCCGAAACGTCTGAAGTAATCTACCTGTCGCAAAAATTGCGGCTGATCTGCCTGCTGACGGCGCACCACTCCATTTACCATTCCGGCGCCGACGCCAGTCGGGAGGAAGAACTGATCGAACGCGCGGAGCAAAGCAACCTGAACGCATTGCCCGCCATTGCGGCCTACCTGCATTGCTACCGGATGCTGAAGTTTCCCGAAGAAGAGGTTCATTTTCAGAAATTCAAGGCATTGCTGCTCGAACATGCCGGAAAGTTTTCGGACGAAGAGATGCACGGACTGTTTATCCTGGCCATCAATTACTGCGTGCGCCGGCTCAACTCGGGTGGCGACCGGTATTTCCGGGAGGCATTCGACCTGTACCGGGAAGGGCTGGAAAAAGGGTTCCTGTACGAGGAAGGCATGTTGTCGCGATTCACCTACCACAACGTGGTGGCCATCGGCCTGCGGCTTGGCGAACTGGACTGGGTGCGCACCTTTATTTATGACAACAAGAACCGTCTCGAAAAACGATACCGCGAAAGCGCTTTCAGTTACAACCTCGCCCGGCTGGAATACAAGAGCGGCAACAGCGGCTCCGTGCTGGAATTGCTTCAAAAAGCCAACTACCGCGACCCGCTGCTCAATCTGGCCGCCAAAACCCTCTTGTTCAAAACCTATTACAACCTTCAGGAGTACGATCTGCTCCAGTCGCACCTCGACGCCATGCGCAACTACATCCACCGCAAGCGCGTCATCGGCTACCACCGCAACAATTACCTGAACATCGTCCGGTATGGCGAAAAACTGATGCGCCTCAATATGCACGACCGGGCTGCCGTCAAGGCATTGGCGGACGACATCGAGCGGGAAGACGTGTTAACGGAAAAGGAATATTTCCAGCAGGTGCTCTTCGATGTGTTGCCCGGAACCAAAGACGGGTAAGTCGGGACGCGGAAGTTGCCCCTTACTTTTTAGTGCCGCCACCGAGACAACCAAAGGCCCGGGCGACTTATACTTGTCCGGACAAATTCCTGACATCCTATGCACACCACCGGTCTCCACCTGTTAGACTACCTCGTCTTCGCCCTTTATTTTATTGCCGTTTCGGCATACGGCTACTGGATCTACCGCCGCAAACAGACGGGCAACAACACCGCAGGGGATTATTTTCTGGCGGAAGGTTCGCTCACCTATTGGGCCATCGGCGCCTCCCTGATCGCTTCCAATATCTCTGCCGAACACTTTATCGGCATGTCGGGCTCCGGTTTTGCCATCGGCCTGGCCATTTCCACCTATGAATGGATGTCGGCAGCCACGCTGCTGGTCGTGGCCGTTTTTTTTGTTCCGGTGTACCTCAAAAACAAGATATACACGATGCCGCAGTTTTTGCGCAGCCGTTACAGTCCGCTGGTGGCCACCCTGATGGCCGTTTTCTGGCTGCTGGCCTACGTGTTCGTCAACCTGACCTCCATCCTTTACCTCGGCGCGCTGGCGCTGGAACTGACCACCGGTCTGGATTTCTATGCGGCCATACTGGGACTTGCCCTGTTCGCCATATTCATCACCATCGGCGGCATGCGGGTGATCGGCTATACCGATGTCGTGCAGGTGGCGGTGCTGGTGCTGGGCGGCCTGGCAACGGTGTACCTGGCCCTGAGCATGGTGGCCGAGCATTACGGATCGGAAGGTGTGTTTGCCGGACTGGCGCTGATCCGCGAAAAAGCGCCTTCGCATTTTCACATGATCCTGCCGAAAGGTCACCAGTATTACAAGGACCTGCCCGGCCTGACCGTGCTGATCGGGGCCATGTGGATCAACAACCTGAACTATTGGGGTTGCAACCAGTACATCATCCAGCGCGCCCTGGGCGCCGACCTGCCTACTGCGCGCAAGGGCATCCTTTTCGCCGCGTTTCTGAAACTCCTGATCCCGGTGATCGTGGTGCTGCCGGGCATTTCCGCCTTCGTATTGTATTCGGAGGGGATGTTTCAGCAGGAAATGCTGGACGCCAACGGCGTGGTAAAGCCCGATTTTGCCTACCCGACGCTGCTCAACCTGCTGCCGATGGGCATGAAGGGTCTGGCGTTTGCCGCGCTGATCGCAGCGGTAGTGGCTTCGCTCGCGGGTAAGGCCAACAGCGTCGCCACCATTTTCAGCCTGGACATATATAAAAGGTATTTCGACAAAGAAGCCTCGGACGCCAAACTCGTGCGCGTGGGCAAGATCGCGATCGCCGTTTCGATGCTGATCGCCATCATGGTCGCGCCGCAACTGCGCTCGCTGGAGCAGACCTACCAGTTCATCCAGGAATACATGAGTTTCATCACGCCGGGCGCCTTCGCCATTTTCCTGCTGGGCATGTTCTGGCGGCGCACGACGTCGGGAGCGGCGCTTGCCGCTGCGCTGCTGACCATACCGCTGTCGGCTGCGTTCAAGTTCCTGGTGCCGGAAATTCCGTTCCTCGACCGGCTGGGGTGGGTATTTGTCCTGATCGTAGGGCTGATGGTCGTCATGTCGCTGTCGCGGAACAAGGAAGACACCTCCATCGAGATCGACGTCAAACTGTTCCGGGTGGAGCCGTCCTTTATTGTGGGCGGCGTGATCATTTGCGGGATATTGACGGCTTTGTATACGGTGTTCTGGTAATTGCATGAGTGGGATATCCTCAGGTACCGGGGCTGCGTACGTGAACTGCCCGGCGATGTTATCAAGGCCGCCCAACCTGCACCGGGATTATGAAAAAGGCCAGGAAAAAGCGCAAATGCCTCCTTGACGACTTAAAAATTTGCGCATTTTGTTTTGGTTATTTGAAAACACCGGTTAACTTTCGGCACGCTTTATTAAAATCAGATGATCATACACCCATACCCTGATGCATGCCAACGCCCCTGCTACCGACGATATGTTGGTAGCAGGGGCGGTTTCGTATGGAGGGGGCATAAACGCACCTAACGAATAATGAAAAGGTGAAGTACGGGTTTTGATTATTCATTAGGTGGGGTAGTTGGCAGTAATAATATAAAGGCATAACAATGAAAGTGATTGACGACTTCATAAGACAATACAACAAGGAGTTTGACTTTTATCAAAAGTTATCCCAGATAGTTGCATCCAAGATTGAAGACCAGCTTTTCAATCTAGGCATAAAAGCCATTGTGACTCATCGTGCTAAGCGACCTGACCGACTTAAAGACAAGTTGATTAAGCGGAATGAAGATAAAAAATACCAAACTATAGGCGAAATTTATGACGATATTGTTGACTTAGCAGGTATTCGTGTTTCACTTTACTTTCCATCTGAGAGAGAAATAATTGACGAAGTAATAAATGAACTTTTCAAAGTTATCAAGACAAAAACATTTCCAAATGAAGCATACACACCTAAATATGAAAAGCGTTTTTCAGGTTATTGGGCGACACATTACAGAGTAAAACTAAAGGAAGAAACTTCTACAAAAAGGTATTTTGACACCCTTGCAGAAATACAAGTAGCGTCCGTACTTATGCACGCTTGGTCAGAAGTTGAACATGACTTAGTCTATAAACCTTTTTCGGGCAATCTTTCAAAAGAAGAACTAGCAATCCTTGATGAGATAAATGGTTTGGTTTTAAGTGGAGAAATTGCACTTGAAAGACTTCAATCAGCAATGGCAGAAAGAACTAAAAAGCAAAATGAAATTAAGGATAAGTACGAGCTAACGAACTTTCTTTTAAGCAACATCAACAAAGACTATTTAAACAAAGTAAAACTTGGTGATACATACTTACTCAACAACTACTTGAATACAATAAAAAAGTTAGATGTAAATGAATTTTATAATTATATCAAAAAGGTAAATGTAGACCTGCCCGAATCTGTAACCGATCAACTTTTAAACATGCTCTTAGTTGAATTTTATGATAATGACAAAATCAACCTTAAGAGCTACTTTAAGAACCTTCATATATCCGAAAAGAAAGCATCTGGATTTGAATCATTTGTTCGTTGTTGGGTAATACTAGAAAAAGCGGTTAGAGAAATACTTAAAGACGAGCAAATTCGTCCAAACAAGTATCTAATCCCTGATTTTAAAATTCTTAAAGAAAAACAAATTCTGACTTTAAAAGAAGCAGATGAACTAAGACAATTAAGACAAATTAGAAATTATCTCTTGCACGGTATTGAAACGCCAGCCGAAGAATACTTGAAAGATAGTTATCAGAGGCTAAAATCTTTGACAACAAAAGTAGTTGACAAAATGCCGACGAATACTATAAAAGAAAAACTTAAAAAGGAACTTGATGATTTATAGAATTATCGCTGCCAACTATAGCTTGCTGTCAATGCCGCCGAACAGCCAGCCCGCAAACCCAACGCACGGCGGCAAGCCAACCGTTATGGGCAATTTTTAGAACGAACAATGCAAGAAATAAACTACCGACATATTGCAACACAAATTGGAGATGCTTTAAAATACTCAACTTCTGTTAACGAAATTGACCGAATAGGACAATCCATTTTAAGGGTTAGTAAAGAGATCTTTCCAAACGCTTCGATTACTTCTGTAAGAGCCAAAACGCTTTATGACTGGGTGCTCTCTCTTGCCAAGACACGTTTAGACAGTACAGAAAGAACAAAAAGACTTATTGGTTTTTGCTTGGAATTGACACCTCAAGACCACAAAAAACAGACCATTGAATTTTTAGAAAAAAATGGTTGCCCTTATAACCTTTTATATAAAGACAATCTTGACGAATTTTTGAAACGTAATTTTCATTCAGAAGTGGTTAAACATTCGCAAAAACTATTCTTGCAAAGTAATTTTTTTCACGCAGTTTTTGAAAGTGCTAAGGCGTATAATAAAGACGTAAAAACTAAATCTCAAAGTGACAAAGACGGGCAACCCCTAATGCTGAATGTTTGGGGTTGCGACAACGGTGTATTAAAAGTGACTGCCTGTCAGACTCAAACCGACAAAGACTTTCAAGACGGCATTAAATTTATTTCTGGTGGACTAATGAGTGCAATTAGAAATCCTACAGCTCATGAGCCTGCCATAACTTGGCCAATCGACAAGCAAGACTGCTTAGATATTCTTAGCCTTATTTCATTCCTATATCGACAACTTGACAAATCAGTATTTTATAAACTGTGACAATAAAAACTGCTCACAACAATGCTTCCCTGCTAACCGCTCGCTAAGCCGGCGGCTGACAAGGAAGCCATCGTTCTCGGAAACTAAAAAGAAAATAAATAAAAGCAAAATGGATACCTCAACTGCCTACTTTTCAGGAATACGACAGGTTGTTTTAGACCAATTAGAGAATGCAAAATTTGATATAAAAATAGCAGTCGCTTGGTTTACGAATTTTCATCTCTTTGAGAAATTGTGTCAAAAGAGGCGGCAAGGGGTTAATGTTTCCGTGATAGTAATAGATGATTTTATAAATAATGGGGATTGGGGTTTGAACTTTCAAGAGTTGATCAATCTTGGTGGAAATCTGTATTACGGAAATGCAGATAATCCGATGCATCATAAATTTTGCATAATTGACAATCAAGTTTTGATAAATGGTTCATACAATTGGACATATTATGCCGAAAGTAGGAATATTGAGAATATAGTATTATTTCAAAATCATCCATTTTTAGTACAGCAATTCAAAACTGAATTTGAAAAATTATGCCAAAGTTTGAACAAATCAACTTTTGCAATAAAAAGGAAATTTGAAGAATTGTCTATGTTTGATATTTTTTCAACAAAAAATTATCTTGCATTTGATTTATACTATCATGGTAAACAAGAGAACAATAAAGTATTTTTTGAGGCAGCAACCAGAGTATTACCGACGAACACATTTTTATCAACTGAATACCACAGAATTAGTCAAGTTGAAATAATAAAGAAAACTACAACTGCACTCGGAATAAAATCTAGAATTGACGGTATTGACGGTAGATTTTCAATACTCATCAATAAAGGAATAGTTGTTCCATATTCAAATTTTGGCAACTACTATACCACTGTTGACAATCAAACGTCAATTAGTATAGAAACTTTTAAAGGCGAACATGACTATTGCTCTTATAATCATAATATTGGTAAATTCTTGATAGCAGACTTACCACCAAAGTTAGCAGGACAATCAGGAATTAGTGTTCATTTTACTCTTGATAAGAATGGTCTTTTAACCGTAAGAGCAAAAAGTATTGATACGGGAAGTGAAATTTCAGCAACTTATTTAGTAGGACAACTTGTTTTTTAATTCAAAATCATGTATAATATATCCTTAACACAAAATTTAATTGAAGAACATCAAAAAAGGCTTGCTCAATTAAGCAAGTTGAATACTAATTACATTTCGGCATTAGTCAACAGCAATAGTTGGGACGAAAAAAAAGATACAAGAGTATTATATTTTGTGTTTAATCGTGAAATATTGCAATCTTATTATTTGATAACCTTAGCCCGAAAAGAGTTTTTTCCAACTCTTGACTTATGGAATAAGCAAAAGTATAACACCGATGAAGAGAAACATAAATTCATTAATGATAGGTTGTTTCATTTCGATGAAGAAATGAAAAGCGGACTATTCTTAAAATTTTTTGTAAACCTTGAAACTTGTGCAAGGCTTATTGGTGAGAAAATTAACGTAGCCGACAACTCTATAAAGAACTTGTTATGTAAACTGATACAAAAGGCAGGGGTTAATATTGACTATGAAGAGTTGGTAAAAATATATGCCTTTTCTCGAAATACAATTCATAATGGTGGTTTCCATTGCAAGCCATCTGTAAGCATTTCATACAAAGGAAAAAATTTTGATTTCGAGGTTTCGAAGCCTATAAATTTTTTGGATTGGAATTGTGTGTTTTTCCTCATCGAAGAAACGAATACCTTTTTCTACGAATTAGTGTTGCAGCACGAAATTTCAAAGCACAACATAATGGAACACAGTTATTCAAAAATAGTATTCAAATGAAGCACACTATCGGTATATAGTGTTGAAAATGAATAAATAAATAAAATCCGAGAACAATGCACTAACCCCATTAAGTTAAGCCCCCTACTCAAAGATAAAACGACACCAAAAAAGACAGTGATAAATTATTCGCCACTACATAAACCAGGTATCGCTCGCTGAAAGTGTCTCTAAAAACAAAACCGGCCTCCATTTTCATCGTCGCTATCCCCCACCCCGCTCCCTCCCCTCAATCATCTCCCATGTAGGCAACCTGCTGATCCCCGCCCCTTCCACCACAAACGAGGCTGCGGCGTTGGCAAACACCGCCGCTGTCGCTATGTCGCGGGTTTGCGCGTAGCGCAGTACAAACGAGGTGGCAAACACGTCGCCGGCGCCGGTCGCGTCAACTTCGGCCACCGGAAACGCGGGAAAATGCTGTTGCCGGCCGTCATGGAATACCCTTGCCCCGTTTGCGCCTTCCGTCATCACCAGGATCTTTACACAGGAGGCAATAATCGGTATGGCCGATTCAAAACCGGCGATGTCGGCATCGCTCATGACCACGATATCGAGCCCTTTGAGTTGGGACCAATCCATCGGTTTGGGAGATACGAGTCCCTGCCGGTCCCATTGCCTGAGCCAGCCCTGTATGGTGGCGGCGGTCAGACTGCCCGAAAAGGCGCGCAGCAGGGAAAAATCGACTTCATCCGCGATGGGGCAAAACTGAACGACCGGGGCAGCCCGCCATTGGTCGGGAACATGCTCCGGCAGCAGGGGCGAGGCCCGGGCGTGCAGGTATTGTGTCCGGCTGCTTTCCCGGTAGATATTTTCAAAAACGGTGGTGCGGGGCGCCGCGATATGCTTCACCTCTATACCATTTTCGCGAAACACCTCCATAAATTCAAAATCGGGCCCGGTGCTGGTCAGCACGGCCGTCTCCTGTCCCAGTTGGCGCGCCACCAGCGCAGCATAGGAGACCGTGCCGCCGAGCGTATTCCGGTCATCGTGCCGGTCGTGGCAGCAATGGCCCACCAGCAGGTATTGCGGTGTCCCGGCCATGATCAGTGCAGGTCAAGGCTGTTCAGAAAATCGACGGTGCGGACCGTTAGTTGGTCCCCGTACACCCGCCAGATGTTGCTGTGGCCGCCCCCGGGAACGACGATCCACTGCTTTTGCGCCGAGG
>ERZ724526.1131-NODE-1131-length-14278-cov-9.971736_pt1 | contig 14278 bp, 8 predicted proteins | sample MGYA00376059_ERZ724526 | MGnify/ENA primary metagenome ERZ724526 (study PRJEB28724, sample SAMN07190883) | activated sludge metagenome | isolation source: activated sludge of sewage treatment plant in Hong Hong | place: Hong Kong | collected 2016-03-17 ... | reverse complement strand
TTCGCCGCCGGTTTCAGGGACGGGCGCGGCCCGGGAGGAGACAAATTGCAGCGTCACTAGGCGTTGTAGAGGACGGCTTCGTCGACCTTGCGGATATTGAAGCGCCGCCGCTTCCAGCCGAGGAATGCGCGCTTCGGCTGGATGACGTTGGCGATGTAGTAGAGCACTTTGAATATCCGGATCGAGCGCCAGATCGGCGTCGTGCCGAAGATGTCGCCGGCCAGCACCGAAAGGAGGGCTTCCTTGACGCGGAAGATGTTCTTCGGATACATGAAGAAATCGCGCATGATCGGGTTGGTCACGCGGTAGATGAACCACGAGAATTCCTTCGGCCCGTGCCGCATCAACCGGTCGAATCGCCTAAGCGCGGCGGCGGCTTCGGAAGGCCGGCGCAGGCAGGTATCGACCGCCTCGGCGGCGATGACGCCGCTGTTCATCGCCAGCAGCACGCCGGACGAAAAAACGGGGTCGATGAAGGCGTAAGCGTCGCCGAGCATCACGTAGTTCCTGCCGTGATTGCGCTCCGAAACGTAGGAGAAGTTGCCGGTCGCCTCGACCCCGGTGACCAGCCTTGCCTCCTTCAGGCGCATGGCGAGCGCCGGGCACATGGCGATGCCGTCCATCAGGAACTGCTCGAGGCTGCGCTCGCCCTTGGCCTTCATGTAGTACGGCCAGGTCACCATGCCGATGCTGGTCGTGTCGTTCATCATCGGGATGAACCAGAACCAGCCGTGGTCGAACCAGAAGATCGTGATGTTCCCCTCGGCCTCGCCGTCGTGCCGCATGGCGTTGGCGAAATGGCCGTACACCGCCGAACTGTTGTGCCTGGGGTTGCGCTGCTTGATCTGGAAACGGTTGGCGAGGAAGGTGTCGCGGCCCGAGGCATCGACGACGAAGCGGGCATGCCATTCGGACTCACGGCCGTCGTCGTCGATCGTGCGGACGGTCGCCGTGTCGTCGGGCAGGAAATCGACGGCCTTCGCCTTGCAGCCTTCATGCACCTCGACGCCCTTCCGGGCCGCGTTGCGGATCAGGATCTCGTCGAACTCGGCGCGCCTGACCTGGTAGGCGGTGGGCATCGACTTGTCCCAGGCGTCGGCGAAGTTGAAGACCTGCGGCATGTCGTGGTGCGGCGAGACGAACTCGGCGCCCGGCTTGACCATGCCGATCGCCTTGACTTCCGCGGCGATGCCCATGCGCTCGAACAGCGGCAAATTGGCCGGCAGCAGCGATTCGCCGATGTGGAAGCGCGGGTGGCGCGCCTTCTCGATCAGGACGACCCGGTACCCCCTTTCCACCAGCATCGGCGCGACCGTCGTTCCGGCGGGGCCGCCGCCGATGACCAGAACGTCGCATTCGTGATGATCGATCTTCTGTGCTTGCTGTTCCATTCTTTCAGCCTCCAGTGGGGCGGCCAGAAACGATCTGCCTCGATGGGTCATCCAGCCCGCGGATTCAGGATGGCCATCGAAGTGCCTGCCGTATTCCCGGACCAACGGACCAAACAGGGGTCAAAATTATACCGCCGACTGCAGTGCCGGCGGCGGATAACAGGCGCTGCCTGCCTCGACCCGCGGAACGATCGCTTTCATCACGTCCCGCCGCGAAAGGCGGACCGGGGACATGGCGACAATATTGTCCACCTGCAGTTCCGGGCTCAGGAACGGTATCAGCCCTACCGGCTGACGCGGATGCAGTTTGAATTCCCGCTTGGCCCGCTCCAGTTGTTCCTTGTTGGCGCTGAAATAACGGGCGGCGGCGATGGTTTCCGGCAGGTGTTTGACGACATGCCACAGGCTCCAGCGATGCGCCCACAGCCGTTTGGCGAAGCGGCGGCGGTAGCCCTTGCTGTCGTAGAAGCGCCGGACGTGCCAGTTGTACAGCGCGTCCATCTCCTCGCGCGACTTGAAGCCGTGCGGCAGGAAGACGAAGTTCAGGCAGTTCATCAGGCGCCAGTCCTCGATCATCTCGCCGGATACCCCGGAGACGCACTCGTCCCAGATCGGCGCGCCATGCAGCGGGCTGAACTTGGTCATGTTCATTTCGTCGAGGTCGAGCGACAGGATGAAATCGCTGGTGGTCTTGACCGTTTCCGGCGTCTCGCCGGGCATGCCGAAGATGAACAGTCCCTTGGCGCGCATGCCGGCGGCGTGGATCTGGCGCACCGTGTCACGCACCGCATCGAGCGTGACACCGGCCTTGTGGCGCTCCATCATGCCGGGGTCGGCCGACTCGATGCCCATCGACACCATCAGCACGCCGGCCTGCTTCAATTTGGCGAGCATTTCGTCCGAGGTGTGGCCGGTGCGGATGGCGCAATTCCACTGGATGCCGAGCGGCTTCTCGATCAACATCTCGCACAAGTCCATGACCCGCTGCCGCTTGGCGGTGAACAGGTCGTCGTACATGTTGATGTGACGGACCCCGAACCGGTCGCGCAGGTACTTCATGTGGTCGTAGGTGTATTGCGCCGAATTGGTCTTGTACAGGCGCTCAAACACCGTGCGGTCGCAGAACGAGCAGGTGTAGGGGCAACCGCGCGAGGTGATCATCGTCGCCCCGTGCCGCCTTTCGTAGGCGAACAGCGGCAGGTGGTAGGCGTGCGGGAAACCGGCCAGCTTCTCGTAGGCGGGGAAGGGCAGTTCGTCGAGATCGAGAATGCGGTCGCGCCGCGGGTTGATGCGGACCCTGCCGCTTTCATCACGGTAGATCAGGTTGCCGATTTCCCCGAGCGGCTTACGGTCGGCCAGATCGAGCATGGCGCCTTCGCCCTCGCCGATGATCAGGTAATCGATTTCCGGAAAATGTTCGAGGATGGGCGCGCCGAGCGACGAAACATGGACGTTGCCGAAAGCGATCCTGATCACGGGCCGGCGCTCGCGGATGTAGGCGGCGATCTCGAAGGCGCCCATGAAACCCGAGGTCGTCGCCGAAAAGCCGACCATCTCCGGGTCGCTGGCCAGCACGATCTCGGCATTCTCGGCGATGGTCGGTGGCGCATGCGGGCCGAGGCAGTCGTGCAATTGCACGCGGTGGCCGAACTTTTCCAGCCAGGACGCCAGTTGCATGATGCCGATCGGCGGCATCCGGTTGGCGAGAACAGAGAAATCGGGCTGGCCGGGGACGAAATTGAAGCCTGCCGGGTGAACCAGGGTGATCCGCACGATTACTTCCCTCCTGCCAGCGGTTCAGCGAATTCTACAGGCAAGGCAACGATCCGGCGCGGGCGGGGCTGATCGGCGCGGCGCGCCGGGAGGGAGCGCCGGATTGGGTGGCCGGCGCTCCGTTCCGTGGTCGACCGCGGGCTACTCCCGTTCGGCCGGCGACTTCGTGTCGGCCAGAACGATCTTGCCATTCTCGTCGAGCGCAATGTCTTCGAACCGGACCTTGGTAATGCGGTGATGGTCCATTTCCATGATGACCATGCGCGCCGACGGAATGTTGATCGCCTCGCCGACTTCCGGGACCCGGCCCAGGGTCTTGTAGATGAGGCCGGCGAGGGTCACGTAGTCGGAGTCGGGCTCGAACGGGTAGCCGATGATCGGGTCGAGGTCGGTGAGGCGGATCGAGGCATCGACCTCGAACTGGCTGCCTTCCAGCTTCTTGACCTGGCGCACCTGGTGCGAGAACTCGTCGTCGTAGTCGCCGACGATCTCCTCGAGGATGTCCTCGAGCGAGATCAGGCCCTCGGTGCCGCCGTATTCGTCGATGACGATCGCCACCTGCTGGCGCGTCTGCTTGAACTGCTTGAGCATTTCGCTGATCAGCTTGCTGTCGGGAACGACCAGCGGCTGCTTGGCGAAGTCGCCGACCGCACGCCGGCTGACCTCCTCGAGCGATTCGCCGCTGCTTTCGGCCATCACGCTGAGCAGCTCCTTGATCGAGACGATGCCGATGATGTGGTCGATGGTCTGGTCGTAGACCGGGAAGCGCGAGTGCGGCACGTCGCGGAACATGCGCAGGGCGTCGGACAACGTTTCACCCTTCGACAGCGCCATGATTTCGGTGCGCGGCACCATCGCCTCGCGCACGGTGTGCTCGTCGAGGTTGAAGACGCCGCGGATCATCTGCGTCTCCTCGGGGGCGAGGACGCCGTCCTTCTCGCTGGCGGTGAGCACCATGCGGATTTCCTCGACCGACATCGTGAAGTGGCCTTCGCCCTCGTGCGCCAGGTTGCGCTGGCCGAAAATCCAGAGCAGTCCGTTCGACGCCAGCTTCATGAAATAGATCAGCGGCTTGAAGACCATATACATCCAGTTGACGATCCAGCCGACGGCAAGGCTGATCGCCTCCGCCTTGTGGAAGGCGAGAACCTTGGGCGCCAGTTCGCCGGCGACCACGTGCAGGAAGGAGATGACGACGAAGGCGAAGGCGTAGGAGGTGGTGTGCGCCGCCTTGGTCAGCGTCTCGCTCTCGCCGAACAGCGAGAAGAGCGAGACGAACGAGGCGTCGGTGAGGTTGCTGATGGTTTCCATGCCGATGGCGCCGAGGCCGAGCGAAACCAGCGTGATGCCGACCTGGGTGACCGAGTAGAAGCGCTCGGGTTCGTTGTGCAGCATCTCGACCGTCTTCGCCGACTTGTCGCCCATGTCGGCCATCTGCTTGATCCGGCTGCGCCGCGCCGAGGAGATCGCGATCTCGGAACCGACGAAAAAGGCGTTGCCAGCCACGAACAAAAGGATGAGTCCAAGGTTGGCCCACATTGTTAACGATTCCATCTTTCCGCCTCCATATGATTGTTCTTCGTCAGGGTTTCGGATGCCGCGGGCAGCGGACACTGACGGGCGGCAACCGGAAACCCCGGACCGCGACGCGCGAGTATCGCCGAGCAGGGCGGCGGGAGTCAATCGCGGGGCAGGGCATGACAGACTCGGGCGGCGGGCAGCGCGAGTCACGATTACTTGGTGAATTCGTCTGGCTGTTGACTTGCGGCAACGGCTGATCTCGCCTATCATTAAAACGAACGTATGAATTATCCTTTCGTGAAGCAGGCATGGCCGATGGCAGAAGTCCGCAATATTGATACCCGTGAGCGCATCCTCGACGCGGCCGAGCGCCTGTTCATGGCGCATGGCTACGAGGGGACTTCGATGCGCCAGATCACCGGCGACGCGGCGGTCAATCTGGCCGCCGTCAACTATCACTTCGGATCGAAGGAATCGCTGATGCAGGAGGTGTTTAGGCGCCGCCTGGACTGGCTCAACGAGGAGCGCCTGCGCGTTCTCGACGAAATGGAGCGGGCGGCGGCGGGCAAGCCGCTGAAGCCGTCGCAGATCGTCGACGGCTTTTTCGGGACGCTGCTGCGCCTGGCCGACGACGACCAGCGCGGCGGCATCGTCTTTCTGCGCCTTCTCGGGCGCACGCACACCGAGCCGTCGGAATTCATCCGCACCTTCCTCGCGGACGAGTACGCCGGGGTCATGGAACGCTACCAGCAGGCCCTGTTCAGGGCATTGCCGGACGTGCCGCGGGCGGAAATCGTCTGGCGCTTCCACTTCATGCTCGGCGCAACGTCTTACGCAATTGCCGGCACCGACGCGCTGCGTCTGGTCGCCGACTGGAAAATCGAGGAAGCGGACACGGTCGACCGCAACGATCGCCTGGTTCCCCGGTTGATGTCGTTCCTGCTCGGCGGCCTGCGCGCCCCGCTGCCTCAATTCAAGGCGGCGGGCGTGACGGATTCGCGGGCAGCATAAAAACCTTTGAGTTTCATAGGAGGCAACAGCATGTCATATTCGATCATTCTTCTACTCGGTGCGGTGGCGCTTGCCGTCGTGGCCGCCCTGATTCTGGTTCGTCCGTTGCGGCGCGCCGTGATCAGTCGTCCGCTGTTTGCGACGTATCGCAAGGTCCTGCCGCAGATGTCGGATACCGAGCGCGACGCGCTGGAGGCCGGCACCGTCTGGTGGGAAGGCGAACTGTTCCGCGGCAAGCCCGACTGGAGGAAACTGCATGCCTATCCGAAGCCGACGCTGACCGCGGCCGAGCAGTCGTTCATGGACAACGAGGTCGAGGAGGCCTGCCGCCTGGTCGACGACTGGAAGGTCACGCACGAACTTTACGACCTGCCCAAGGAAGCCTGGCGCTACATCAAGGACAAGGGCTTCCTCGGCATGATCATCCCGAAGAAGTACGGCGGCCTCGAGTTTTCCGCCTACGCCCATTCGCAGATCGTGACCAAGCTGTCGACGCGTTCGTCGGCGCTGTCGGTCTCGGTCATGGTTCCGAACTCGCTCGGCCCGGCCGAACTGCTGCTGCATTACGGCACCGAGGAACAGAAGAATCATTATCTGCCGCGCCTGGCCAGGGGCATCGAGGTGCCGGCCTTCGCGCTCACCAGCCCGTGGGCCGGTTCCGATGCCGCCTCGATCCCCGACAGCGGCGTCGTCTGCAAGGGCCTGTGGCAGGGCAAGGAAGTGCTCGGCATGCGCGTTTCCTGGGACAAGCGCTACATCACGCTGGCGCCGGTGTGCACGGTCTTCGGGCTGGCCTTCCACCTCTATGATCCGGACGGCCTGCTCGGCGACAAGAAGCACGTCGGCATCACCTGTGCGCTGGTTCCCTACGATCACCCGGGGGTCGATACCGGCCGCCGCCACTTCCCGCTCAATGCCATGTTCATGAACGGTCCGACGCGCGGCAAGGACGTCTTCATGCCGCTCGACTTCATCATCGGCGGTCCGAAGATGGCCGGGCAGGGCTGGCGCATGCTGATGGAGTGCCTGGCGGCCGGGCGCTCGATCTCGCTGCCGTCGTCCAACGCCGGCATGGCGCAGATGATCGCGCGCACGGTGGGCGGCTACGCCCGCGTGCGCAGCCAGTTCAAGATGGCCGTCGGCAAGTTCGAGGGAGTCGAGGAGTCGTTGACCCGCATCGGCGCCTTCGCCTACATGACGAATGCAACGCGCACGATGACCGCCGGAGCCGTCGATCTCGGCGAGAAGCCGTCGGTCGTCTCGGCGATCGCCAAGTATCACGTGACCGAGCGCGCCCGCCAGGTAGCCAACGACGGCATGGATGTGGTCGGCGGCAAGGGCATCTGCCTTGGCCCGTCCAACTTCCTCGGCCGCGCCTATCAGCAGGTGCCGATCGCCATCACCGTCGAAGGCGCCAACATTCTCACCCGCTCGCTGATCATCTTCGGCCAGGGGGCGATCCGTTGCCATCCCTACCTGTTGCCCGAAATGCACGCCGCGCACAACGCGGATGCGCGGCAGGGCCTGGTCGATTTCGACAATGCGCTGTGGGGACATATCGGCTACACGATCAAGAACGGCTTCCGCGCCCTGTGGCTCGGAATGACCGGTTCGCACTTCGTCGGCGTCAATGTCGACGTGGCGCCGGAAGTCCGCCGCTACTACCAGCAGATGACCCGTTTCTCCGCCGCCTTTGCCTTCTTGGCGGACATCTCCCTGCTGGTGCTGGGTGGCAGCGTCAAGCGTCGCGAAAAACTCTCGGCGCGTCTCGGCGACATCCTGGCCCAGATGTACCTGATCTCGTGCACGCTCAAGCGCTTCGAGGCCGACGGCCGTCCGGCCGCCGATCTGCCGCTGCTGAACTGGGCGGTGTGGGATGCGATGTACAAGGCGCAGGAAGCGTTCGACGGTGTCATCGCCAATTTCCCGAACCGCTTCATCGGCGCCTTCCTGCACCGCAGCATCTTCCCGTGGGGTCATCCGTATGTCGTGCCTTCCGACGACCTCGGCCACAAGGTCGCCAAGCTGCTGATCGAGCCGTCGGAAGCCCGCGACCGCCTGACCGCCGAGTGCTTCCTGCCGCTGACCGAGAGCGAACCGGCCGGTGCCATCGAACTGGCGCTGGTCGCGACGATCGAGGCCGAGGCGATCGACGCCAAGATCCGCGACGCCGAGAAGGCCGGACGCTTTGCCAACAACCCGCTGGCCAATGTCCGTGACATTGCCGTCGCCGCCGCTGAATGTGGGGTCATCACCGCCGCCGAGTTCGAGAAGCTGAAGCGGCGCAACGTGCTGCGCGACATCGTCGTGCATGTCGATGACTTCCCGTTCGACTTCAACGTGGTCACGGCCAACAAGCCGACGCTGGAGCGCAAGGCGGCCTGATGAAGACGATCTATGTGGTGGATGGCGCGCGGACGCCATTCCTCAAGGCGCGCAGCGGCCCCGGACCGTTCGCCGCATCCGATCTGGCGACCCAGGCCGGGCGCAGCCTGTTGCTGCGCCAGCCCTTCGCTCCGGAAGACCTCGACGAGGTCATCCTCGGTTGCGCGGCGCCATCGCCCGACGAAACCAACATCGGGCGCATGGTTGCGCTGCGTCTCGGTTGCGGCAACAAGGTGCCTGGATGGACGGTGATGCGCAACTGCGCCAGCGGCATGCAGGCGCTCGATTCGGCGATTGCCAACATCCAGTGCGGACGCTCCCACCTGGTGCTGGCCGGAGGCGTCGATGCGCTTTCGCACGCGCCGCTGCTGTATTCCGAGGCGATGGTGCGCTGGTTCGCCGGCATGATGGCGATGAAATCGGCTGGCCAGAAGGCAGGACACTTCACCAGGCTGCGCCCGGGGGCGCTGTTGAGTCCCGTCATCGGACTGATGAAGGGACTGACCGATCCGGTCGTCGGGCTGCTGATGGGCCAGACGGCGGAAAACCTGGCATGGAAGTTCGGCATCGATCGCCAGCGCATGGACGAGTTCGCCGTGCGCAGCCACCTGCGCGCCGTGGCCGGCCGCAGCGCCGGACACTTCGGCGAGATCGTCCCGGTGATCGACGACAAGGGCAATATCTACGCGGAGGACGACGGCGTGCGTCCGGATGCCAGCCTGGCCGGCATGGCCAAGCTGAAGCCATTCTTCGACAAGAAGTACGGCAACATCACCGCCGCCAACAGCTCGCAGATCACCGATGGCGCGGCGATGCTGATCCTGGCTTCGGAAGATGCGGTCCGGAAATGGAAGCTGAAGCCGCTCGGGCGCATCGTCGACAGCGCATGGGCCGGCCTCGATCCGGCGCAGATGGGCCTCGGTCCGGTGCATGCCGCGACGCCGATCCTGCAACGCCACGGCCTCGGTCTCAACGATCTCGATGCCTGGGAAATCAACGAGGCCTTCGCCGCGCAGGTCCTGGGCTGCCTCGCGGCCTGGAAGTCGGACGACTACTGCCGCGGGCAGCTCGGCCTGGCGGGCGCCCTCGGCGCGCTCGATGAAGACAAACTGAACGTCGATGGCGGCGCCGTGGCGATCGGCCACCCGGTCGGCGCCTCGGGCGCCCGCATCGTTCTCCATCTGCTGCATGTCCTGCGCGAGAAGCAGGCGAAGCGTGGCATCGCATCCATCTGCATCGGCGGCGGCCTCGGCGGGGCGATGCTGGTCGAAGCCGGAGCATGATCAATGTCTGATCTCAACTTGCAACACTGGCATCTTGACGTCGACGCCGAAGGCATCACCTGGGCCACCCTTGACAAGGCCGGTGAATCGGCCAATTCGCTGTCGCGGGCGGTCATGGACGAACTCGGCGTGGTGCTCGACGAACTCGACCGCCAGCCGCCGAAGGCGCTGATCTTCCGTTCCGGAAAGGGCGCGGGTTTTATCGCCGGCGCCGACATCCAGGAATTCACCCAGCTCGACAGCGCCGAAAAGGGGCGCGAACTGGTCGAGCGCGGCTGGAACCTGTTCAATCGCCTGGCTGCCGTGCGCTACCCGACGCTGGCGCTGGTTCGCGGTCACTGCCTCGGTGGCGGCCTTGAACTGGCGCTGGCGTGCCGTTATCTGCTGGCGGTCGACGAGCCGGGGACGAAGATGGGTCTGCCGGAAGTCATGCTCGGCATCGTGCCCGGATGGGGCGGCATGCTCCGCTTGCCCGAGCGGGTCGGCCCGGCGGCCGCGATGGACATGATGCTGACCGGCAAGACGATCGACGCCAAACGGGCGAAACGCATGGGACTGGCCGACGACGCGGTGCCGCCGCGCGTCATGGAGCGCGCCGCGCGAATGATGGTGCTGTCGAACGCGCCGCGTCATCAACTGCCCGCGATGCAGAGGCTGCTCAACGGCCCGCTCAAGAGCGTCGTTGCCAACGGCGCCCGCAAGCAGGTCGCCAAGCGCGCGCGGCAGCAGCATTACCCGGCGCCTTACGCCATCATCGACCTCTGGGCGAAGTACAACGGCAACGCGCTGGCCGACCCGGCGCTGGTCGACCGCATCATCGGTTCGCCGACGGCGCGTAACCTGGTGCGCGTGTTCTTCCTGCAGGAGCGCCTCAAGAGCTTCGGCAAGGACTCGGCTTTCAAGGCGAAACGCGTCCATGTCGTCGGCGCCGGCGTCATGGGTGGCGACATTGCCGCCTGGTGCGCGCTGCGCGGCATGACGGTGACGCTGCAGGACCAGAATCTGGACCGGATTGCTCCGGCGCTCAAGCGTGCCCGCGAGAATTTCGCGCGGCGCATCAAGGACAAGCTGCAACTGCGGGCGATCATGGATCGCCTGATTCCCGATCCCGACGGCGCCGGCGCGGCCCATGCCGATGTCGTTATCGAGGCCATTTTCGAGAACGTCGACGCCAAGCACGCCCTGCTCGGGAAACTCGATGCGGTGATCCGCCCGGATGCCGTGCTCGCCACCAACACCTCGAGTCTCAAGCTCGAGGACCTGCGCACGGTGCTGCAGCGGCCGGAGCGCCTGGTCGGCATCCACTTCTTCAATCCGGTGGCGATGATGCCGCTGGTCGAGGTGGTGGCCGCCGACGGCGCCGACGCCGCCATGGTCCAGGCCGCCTGCGCCTTCGTCCGCCAGATCGACAAGCTGCCGCTGCCGGTCCGCAGTGAGCCCGGCTTTCTCGTCAATGCCGTCCTCGCCCCCTACATGCTGGAGGCGATGCGCGCGGTCGACGAGGGAATTAGCCCGGAAACCGTCGACGAGGCGATGCTGGCCTTCGGCATGCCGATGGGTCCGGTCGAACTGGCCGACACCGTCGGTCTCGACATCGCCGTCGCCGCCGGCAAACAACTGGCGGGCGGGGCGGAAGCGCCGCGCTGCCTGCTGGCCCGCGTCGACCAGGGGCAACTCGGCAAGAAGACCGGCCAGGGCTTCTATGCCTGGACCGCCGGCAAGGCGCAGAAGGGCGCGGCCGGAATGCCGCCGCCGCAGCTTGCCGTCCGCCTGGTCAAGCCGCTGATCGACCGTGTCGAGCACCTGGTCGCCAGCGGCGTCGTCGCCGATGCCGACCTCGCCGATGCCGGCGTGATCTTCGGGACCGGCTTTGCCCCCTTTACCGGCGGGCCGCTCAATTATCGCAAGACGCAAGCGCAGTAGTCTGTTGCCGGCGGGCAACACTTTGCGCCATCGAATCGCGGCGTAGGCGGTTCATGTTGGTTCGGGATCGACGTTTGATGTCTAATTGGCCTGTTGCGTAAGCGCAAATAAAATCAACTTTTTCGAGTGGAGAGATCAATGCCCAAGAACTTCGCCCCGCGCCTGATTCCGGCGCTCCTCGCCGTCGCTTTTTCGGGCGCAGCCAGCGCTTCCGGCTTTCAACTGATGCAGGAACAGGGCGCCACAGGCATCGGCAACGCCGGTGCCGGTTCCGCCGCAGCGGCCGAGAACGCCAGCACCATCTACTATAACCCGGCCGGCATGACCCAGTTGCAGGCGCGAGAGTTCTCGCTGGGCGGGACGTTGGTGAAGACCAATTTCGAATTCTCCAACAGCGGCTCCGTGGTTCCTGGAGTTCTGGGCGCCGCCGGTGACGGCGGCAATGCGGGCGGCTGGGCCTTGGTTCCCAACGCCTATCTGTCCTGGCAGGTGGCGCCGGACTGGTATGTCGGTCTCGGCATTGGCGCACCGTTCGGCTTGAAGACCGAATACGACAAGCCGTGGAAGGGTTCCGCGCAGTCGGACAGCTTCGACATCAAGACAATCAACATCAACCCGACCGTCGCCTGGCGGGCCAACGAGTGGCTTTCGCTGGGTGCCGGCGTTAGCTGGCAAAAGGTTGATGCGGAATACAAGCGTGCAGCAGCCGCGCTCCCGAGCAGCGCCGGCAATCCCGCGCTTGGCATTCCAGCAGTGAGCAGCGCAGGCTATGCCGGCTCGACCGTCACCCTGAAACTGGATGATGACGCATGGGGCTGGAATGTCGGAGCCTTGTTCACCATTGCGCCGGCAACCAAGATCGGCGTTTCGTATCGTTCGACCATCAAATACAAGACGAGCGGTGATATCACGATCTATGGCGACGGCACGCCTGCTGCCAACGCCACGGCCGCGGGCTTGACTGCTTCGGGACGCGCGTCAAATGCCGCGGCCAGCATCAAGATGCCCGATACCTTCATCCTGAGCGCGACGCACAAGTTGAACGAGCAGTGGGAACTGCTGGCGGACATCTCCTGGACAGGCTGGAGTTCCATTCCCAAGGTCGACATCATCCGTACGTCGGGGCCTCTGACCGGCAGCACTGCCCAGACGCTCGATACGGCTTTCGACGATGCCTGGCGCTTCGCCATCGGCGCCAACTACAAGATCGACGACGCCTGGAAGCTCAGGATGGGTCTGGCCTACGATCAGACGCCGGTGCCGAGTGCCCAACATCGTCTAACCTCGTTGCCGGATAACAACCGGACCTGGTTTGCCGTTGGTGGGCAGTGGAAGCCCAACAAGACCAGCGCGCTCGACCTTGGTCTGGCCTACCTCTACCTCAAGGATCCCGAGATCGACAACAATCAGTTGGCTGCTGGCCGCGGCTATATCAAGGGTAACTACAACGACAGCACCTGGCTTTTCGGCGCCCAGTACTCGATGGGGTTCTGATCGATCGCCCGTCCTTCAATCGTTTCGTTCAAGCCCCGGCCAGTCCGGGGCTTTTTTTCGAGTGTTTTCACTAGCAAATGCCTTGACCCTGGCTGCCGCTGCATTATAATTCAAACGTTCGTTTAACGCGGACAAGCAGGGCTTGAACGGAACAAGAAACACCTTAAGGAGAACCGCTTGAACAAGCTGATCGTGAAGAAAGCCGCCGTCCTCGGCGCCGGCGTGATGGGGGCGCAGATCGCCGCGCATCTCGCCAATGCCAATGTGCCGGTCGTGCTGTTCGACCTTCCGGCCAAGGAGGGTGACAGGAACGGCATCGTGCACCGGGCCCTCGAAGGCCTCAGGAGACTGGAACCGGGGCCGCTGGCCAACAAGGGCAAGCTGAAGTACATCGACGCCGCCAACTACGAGGAGCACTTGCCGCTGCTCGCCGAATGCGACCTCGTGATCGAGGCCATCGCCGAGCGCATGGACTGGAAGAACGACCTCTACGCCAGGATCGCGCCACACCTCGGCGCCAACACGGTCATCGCCTCGAACACCTCCGGCCTGTCGATCAATTCGCTGGCCGACGGTCTGCCCGAGGCGGTGCGCCCGCGCTTCTGCGGCATCCACTTCTTCAATCCGCCGCGCTACATGCACCTGGTCGAGATCATCGCCACGCGCGGCTCCGACGCCGCGACCCTCGACGCGCTGGAAACTTGGCTGACGTCGCGTCTCGGCAAGGGCGTGATCCGCGCCCTCGATACCCCGAACTTCGTCGCCAACCGCATCGGCGTCTTTTCGATCCTCGCGGTCATGCACCACACCGCTGCCTTCGGCCTCGGCTTCGACGAAGTCGACGCGCTGACCGGCCCGCGCATCGGGCGCCCGAAGAGCGCCACCTACCGCACCGCCGACGTCGTCGGCCTCGACACGCTGGCGCACGTCGTCAAGACGATGCAGGACACGCTGCCCGGCGATCCCTGGCATGCCCATTTCAAGACTCCCGACTGGCTGTCGGCGCTGATCGCCAAGGGCGCGCTCGGCCAGAAGACCCGCTGCGGCATCTTCCGCAAGCAGGGCCGCGACATCCAGGTGCTCGATGTCGGCATGCAGGATTACCGCAACTCGGCCGGCGCCATCGCCGATGAAGTCGGCGAAATCCTCAAGATCAGGAATCCCGCCGAAAAGTTCGCCGCGCTGCGCGCCTCGGCGCATCCGCAGGGCCAGTTCCTGTGGGCCATCTTCCGCGACATCTTCCACTACGCCGCGGTCCATCTCGAAAACGTGGCCGACAATGCCCGTGATCTCGACCTCGCCATGCGCTGGGGCTTCGGCTGGGCGCAAGGCCCGTTCGAGACCTGGCAGGCCGCCGGCTGGGCTGATACCGCCCAGGCAATCGCCGCCGACATCGCCGCCGGCAAGGCGATGAGCGCTGCCCCGCTGCCCGGCTGGGCGCTGGAAGCCGGTCGGGCCGGCGTGCATACGCCGCAGGGTTCGTATTCCGCGAGCCGC
>ERZ724526.1127-NODE-1127-length-14287-cov-5.408375_pt1 | contig 14287 bp, 6 predicted proteins | sample MGYA00376059_ERZ724526 | MGnify/ENA primary metagenome ERZ724526 (study PRJEB28724, sample SAMN07190883) | activated sludge metagenome | isolation source: activated sludge of sewage treatment plant in Hong Hong | place: Hong Kong | collected 2016-03-17 ... | reverse complement strand
GACCTGGGGCGGTGAGTTTGTTTCCATCACCACCCAGGTGACTTTGTATGGCGTAGGTGTCGGGGCGGGCGTAATGGCCAGTACCACATCTTCACCGTAGCAAAAACTGTCGCCGCTGAGACTCATATTGCGCACTTCGACACATTTCTGACCGCCGGAAACACAGCCGGCGACCGGGTGTGTGATATTTACTTTGACACAGAAGGTACCGTAAAAGTTATTCAGGCCGACAACGGCATGGTTGCCACTTGGAGCGATGTAAACGGAGCCCCCCGAGAGGTTGCTGGTAATGTTGATTTGCCAGTTGTATACCGCTCCCGGCCAGTATGGCACGGAATAAACCTGATCGATCGCATTGGGATCGCACAGATTCTCAGGCCCTGTTACCACCTGAACTGTCGGTATGACCGGCACTTCAACGGCGACCGGCGTGGGGCAGAGATTGCCATTGCAGTTGGCGACCGTCAGCCAGACGATACCATAGCCGTTATCCTGCGGCATATCCCAGATCACTTCATAACACGACTCGTCGTTGGGTCCATTCTGGGTGCCGCCCGACTGACTCCAGGTAAAACTGGTGCAATCGGCTGTAGTGCAATATTTAACGGGGGTGGCGCTTTGGCAAACAACAGAGGGGCACAGTATCTCCGGAACAATGGCCTCACTTACATTTACCGTGACAGAGGTCGGTTCGGAACTGCATCCAAGGCAGTTAGTGGCATACATCGTGACGGTATAGGTACCCGGAACGTTAAAGGTGTGTTCCAGATTAGGGTCCGACCCGAATCCAACGAGGTTATTTGTAGCGGCATCCCTGATCTCCCAGACCCATGTGCCTACAGGCAAATCGTTCGGATCTGAAAAGGTGCCCAGAAAAATAAGGTCTTCGCCCCGGCAGATATTAATGGGGTTGGCCGTATTGTAGGTGATCTCTGTAAAACTTGTAACAGGCGGGGCGTAAATATCGTATTTTTCACATACCGGGACGCCGCAGCCATCTTCTCCGGATTCAGTCAGGCATATTTCCACCTGGCCGGAACTACCCAGTTCAACCGTAAGAACATCGTCATCATCGACAGAATGGCCGGTAGAGTTGCCTGAAACAGTCCAGGTGTAGGTGCCTCCTGAACCGTTGGGGAAAAACCGCACGGTTCCGCCGCCGCAATACCCGGTAATAAATCGCGCTTTACCTTCTTCGATAAGCGTGCAATTGCCTTCGGGCAAATATTCGGGAACAATTTCGGGCGTAAACCCTGCCGATACCTGGGTTGATACGCTGCAATAGCCCAGCGGTATGCCCGGATTTGCCACCGAGAATATCCGGGCTACGATTTCCGCTGTTCCGGGCGCATCCCAGTGGACCGTCAGCATTCCATTGTCTGAATTGACTTTTAATCCAATCGGAATGTTGTCCCAAACGATGTAATAGTTTACAGGACTTTGCACCGAAATTTCGTAAACCGAATTGCCGCCTACACAGGCATACTCGGGTGCGACAGTGAAATTACAACTGCTCTGAGCCGGCAGTTGATAAAAAATCACGCACAGAAAGGGCAATAACAAAGATGCCCTCCCCAGCATAGTGGAGAGAAAGTTGTTCATTGTGCTTAATGTATTTGGTGATGTATTTGGTGCGGGCAACAGACCACACCCGCCCGCTCGGATGCGCAGCGAAAAAGCAAGGATTACGAAATTGGAAAGCGGCGATTCAGCGGGACGTCAAACAGACGCCAGGCGGTTTTTCAACTGAACGATTCGCTGACTGATGCCGCACTGTAAAGGTGAGGACAAATAACCTCGCATTTCGCGTCACTTCGTGCCATTTGGGCTCAAGTGAGGTCATAATCCGTCAAAACGGAATGTCCTCCTCGTTCATGCGCGATTGCATGGTAATGATGCTGGGAGAGAAAGGTCCGGCAAGCGGATCGTTCAGCCCGGAGAAAGCCGGGTCGTCGAGGTTGCCGAATTTGGCGAAGGTATCGGTGAATTTCAGCCTGATTGTTTCCAGCGCACCGTGGCGGTGCTTGGCGATGATAAACTCTGCGATGCCTTTCAGGCTCTGGCCGTTCTCGTCTTCGAGGATTTGGTAGTACTCCGGTCTGTAGATGAACGATACAATATCTGCATCCTGCTCGATACTGCCCGATTCCCTGAGGTCGCTCAATTGCGGCCGCTTGCTGCCGCCGCGCACCTCTACCGCCCGGCTCAACTGGGAAAGCGCGATGACCGGCACATTGAGCTCTTTGGCCAGCGACTTGAGGGCACGCGAGATGCCGGCGATTTCCTGTTCGCGGTTGGCATTGCGGCTGTTCTCAGAGGCCCCGGTCATCAGCTGCATGTAGTCGATGATGATCATCTGTATGTCATGCTGCATTTTGAGCCGGCGGCACTTGGCGCGCAATTCAAATATATTGATGGCAGGGGTATCGTCGATAAATATCGGTACGGAGTTGAGTCTTTCCACGGTGGTTTGCAGCAACTGCCACTCCCAGTCTTCGAGTTTGCCGTTGCGCATCTTGGAACCGGGTATTTCCGCCTCCATGGAAATGAGGCGCTGGACGAGCTGCGTACTGGCCATTTCGAGGGAGAACATGGCTACGGGTTTGCCGAAATCCTTGGCTGCGTTGAGCATAATGGCCAGGACGAGCGAGGTTTTACCCATGCCCGGCCGCGCTGCCAGGATGATCAGGTCAGAAGGCTGCCAGCCGGAGGTGAGTCGATCAAGGTCGGTAAATCCGCTGGGCACGCCGGTCAGGCCATCGGTTTTGCCGGCCAGTTCCTCGATCTGTTTCAATACGCGACTGCTCAGCGATCCCATGCTTTCATAACTCCGGCTCAGGTTGTTCTGTGTGATGGAGAACAGGCCTTTTTCCGCTTCGTCGAGCAGGTTGAACACGTCTGTGGTATCCTCATAGGCATCGCGGATGGTTCGGGTACTCACGCTGATCAGTTCGCGCTGGATGTGTTTTTGTGCGATGATGCGCGCGTGGTATTCGATGTTGGCTGCCGAAGCCACGCGGTGGCTGAGTTCAACGAGGTAGTACCCGCCGCCGACCTTTTCCAGGTCGCCGCTTTTGCGCAGTTCTTCCGTGACGGTGAGCAGGTCGACGGGATTGGAGCGCTCGAACAGTTTAATGATCGCCCGGTATATATGCTGGTGCGCTTCGAGGTAGAAACTTTCCGGGCGCAGGGTGTCCATCACCAGGGGCAGCGCCTCCCTGTCAAGCATGAGCGCCCCAAGCACGGCCTCTTCCAGCGGTACGGCCTGTGGCTGCACCTTTCCGAACACATAGTTCGAAAGACCCTCGCCACTGCCGCCCTCGCGTTGTTTCCGCGCGCGCTGGGGCTGATTCTTTTGACCTTCGTTGTTCGACTCGTTCATGTGCGGCTGCTTTTGATAGGGTGGGTTGGACGCGCGACAAATCTACTTTTAAATCTGCGGTTACCGGTTTTCAAACAATCCGTATCTGTGGAAAACAGGGGCTAAGGGTGTGGATAACAGGGGAAATTTGCCGAGTTATCCACATCGGTTTTCAGTTATCCACACTGTCGGCGGGTGTGAAAAATACTTCGGTTGCGTGAAATGCAAATGTTTTAACAACATGAAAAGTAGATTTTTACGCAACATCCGGCCCCAAAACAGGGGCCTCTTTGGAGGCGTTTTCCCATGGCCGAAATATTAAGCGAACGTTAATTTTCCACAGTGTAAAATTTTTTTCCGTCGGATTTGTTGCCTCAAAATTAAAAATTAATGTTTGAAAAGTAAAATGGGTTCTGTGCGCAGGATAAAACTTTTTGCGTCTGGGGGATAAATGTCGAATTCGACCGTTTTCTCGCAAAAACAACCGCTCCTTTTTCGATTCAACCGAAAGCGGTCATGAAAAAACCCATGCTGCGTTTGCAGCATGGGTTTTTTAAAACAAAAAATGGATGAAACCCGGGTTAATTCCCTTCGTTTTCCACATTATTGAGCCGCTGCCGCGATTCTTCGATCATGCGGCGTTGGGCTTCCTGGTCGACCAGATTGGTTTCCTGCTCTTTTTCGCTCTTAACGATGTCGTCCTCAGCCTTTTTTATTTTCGCTTTGTAGGCCTCGATGTCTTTCCGGAGGGTATCGGTCTCCTTCTGGAGGGCTTTGTACTTCTTCTCCATTTCCTTCAACTTGTCTTCCTGGTCCTTTATCTCGCCGTTTATAGTCGCGCGGCGCACATCGAGGTACAACTGGCGCAGTGCCCGGCTGGCTTCGTCCGAACGGCTGGAATTGTCCCGGCGGTTCAGAAAATAGGAACCGGCATCGTACCAGACGTTGAGTGCAGCGCCGTTGCCCGTTTTTTCAACCGTGGAATAAATTGCAAAGGGATCGGAACCCATCATGGCCGACTTCAAATCGGAGGCTGACCATTCGCCGGACTTCCGGTCTTTTTTCAGTTTGGCTCCGTAATTCTTTTTGGCAAAATCTTTCCACAGGTCTTCCACCGTTTTGGTGTCGGCGGCAGGGAATTCAACCCGGAAGCAGGGCCGGCTGCCGAACGACATCATTTTTTCGGTTTCGGTGACGACGTTCTTGTTCCACTGTGCAGACAATGCGGTGGCCGAAGCCAGGGCAAAAAGCAGGGGAAGTATTGTTTTTAATGTCATAATTTTAAGATTTTTAGTGATTTATAAAAGCGCCTTTGGCAAAGGCCAAGTGCACATCCTAACAAAGATAAGACGCGAAAATGGTTAAAGGTGACATGCCGGCCTAAAAATAAACGACCGACGACCCTGTATAAACAGGTCTGGGTCGTGCGTCGGAACGCTATTTTTCGCCCTGTCAGGCGCACTCCGAATGCCCGCAATTTTTGCAATGCAGGCAACCTTCCTGGTAAACAAGCCCCTCCGCCTTACAGGCAGGACATGTGTTGTGCGAAGGCGCCGTGCCGTCGGGAATGAATTTGCGCAGGGCGCGCACCACACCGTTTTTCCAGTTGTTGAGCGATGCGCTTTCGAGGTGCAGGTTTTCGACCATATCGACGACATATGGCAGGGGCATGCCGTGCCGCAACACCCCGGAAATAAGCCTGGCATAGTTCCAGTATTCCTTGTCGAACGTGCGCGACAACCCCTCGATAGTCACTTTGTAGCCGTCTTTGTCGGTATATTGAAAATCGTACCGGTTTTTGCCGTTTTCCTTGATTTTGAGCACCTTGCCTTCCGATACCTGGGTCAGTACTGAAAACGAATCCACGGCACGGCCGGTGAAAATTTCGTAGGGTTTGCCGGCATACATCCCGATCACGGCCACCCAGCGTTCGTCGTTATTCATAAAACTGAACACCACTGCGTTGAGTTCGCGGGGACGCCGGGGCGCGGCTGTTTCGGCAAATGACTCGCTTTTTTCCTTTTTCTTGTCGCTTACCAATACCCCGCTGCGTGAACCCTCGCGGTAAACCGTCATGCCCTTGCAGCCGACTTCCCAGCCGGTCAGGTAAATCTTTTCGATAAGCTCTCTGGGGGCATCTTCGGGTACGTTGACCGTTACGCTGATGCTGTGGTCGACCCATTTTTGCACACGCCCCTGCAGGTGCACTTTGCTGACCCAGTCCACGTCTTCGGCACTGGCGCGATACCAGGGCGATTGTCTGATGATCTCATGCAGTTCGGCTTCCGCCATGCTTTCCGCTTTTTCCGGGTCAAATCCCCTGTTTTTCATCCATTTGAGGAAAGGGAGGTGGAACACGTGATAATCCTCCCAGGCATCGCCGACCGCGTCGGTAAAGCTGATGCGGGCATTTTTGTCGTTAGGATTCACCTTTCGACGGCGTTTGTAGGAAATGCGGAATACAGGTTCCAGTCCCGAGGTTGTCTGCGTCATGAGGCTTGTTGTGCCGGTAGGGGCTATGGTCAGCAAGGCGATGTTGCGGCGACCGTACTGGACCATATCGCTGTAACACGCAGGATCGGCCTCGCGCAGACGCCGGATGAAAGGGTTGTCCGCCTCACGTGCAGCGTCGTACATGGGGAAAGCGCCGCGGTCGCGTGCAAGCGCTACCGAACCGCGATATATCTCCAGCGCCAGGGTACGGTGCAGGTTTTCGCAGAAATCGAGCGACTCTTCCGAACCGTACCGGATACCCAGTGCCGCCAACATATCTCCCTCGGCGGTGATACCGATGCCCGTCCGGCGGCCCTGGCGGCACTTGCTGCGAATTTTCAGCCACAGGTCGCGTTCGGTAGCCTTTATGGCATCAGGCTCGGGGTCGTGTTTTATTTTTTCAAGGATTGCCTCGATCTTTTCCAGTTCCAGGTCGATTATATCGTCCATGAGCCGCTGGGCAAGGCGTGCGTGCGTGCGGAATTTTTCAAAATCGAACCGCGCTTCGGGTGAAAAAGGCTGCTCCACATAACTGAACAGGTTGATCGCCATCAGGCGGCAACTGTCGTACGGACAAAGCGGGATTTCGCCGCATGGGTTGGTCGAAACGGTTTTGAAGCCCAGGTCGGCATAGCAGTCGGGTACGGATTCGCGCAGAACAGTATCCCAGAACAGAATTCCCGGCTCGGCACTTTGCCAGGCGTTTTGCACAATCTTGTTCCACAGTTCGGCGGCCTCTATTTCGGTTTCAAATGTCGGGACCTCCGCATCGACCGGAAAACGCAGGCGGTAGCGTGTATTGTTCGCAACAGCCTGCATGAAGGCATCGTCGATCCGGACGGAAATATTGGCGCCAGTGACTTTTGTATTGTCCAGTTTGGCATCGACAAACTGCAGGATGTCGGGATGCCGGACGGAAAGGGTCAGCATAAGGGCGCCCCGGCGGCCGTCCTGCGCTACCTCGCGGGTCGAATTGGAGTAGCGCTCCATAAAAGGAAGGATACCCGTGCTGGTGAGGGCGCTGTTCATGACCGGCATGCCCTGCGGGCGCAGGTGCGACAGGTCGTGCCCCACCCCGCCGCGGCGTTTCATCAGTTGCACCTGTTCCTCATCCATTTTCAGGATGGCGCCATAAGAATCGGCGCTACCTTCCACACCGATAACGAAGCAATTGGACAGTGATACTACCTGGAAGGGATTGCCGATGCCGGCCATCGGGCTGCCCTGGGGGACGAGGTAGCGGAAATCGCGCAGGAGTTCGTAAATATCTTCTTCTCCAAGCGGGTTCACGTAGTGGCGTTCCATGCGCGCCAGTTCGCGCGCGATACGGCGGTGCATATCGTCCGGACTGCGTTCATAAATTTTTCCCCAGGAGTCCTTGAGCGCGTATTTGTTCAGCCAGACACTGGCGGCAAGGGTGTCGCCCTGAAAATATTCGGTTGCGGCAGCTATGGCTTCTTCGTGCGTAAAAACCTGCATTCCGGCCGCATCGGCCGGGGGCTCGGGTAAGGAAACTTCTTGTGTTTTCATGACAATGGATGGGCTTTGAAATCGATGGATGCCAAAAAGAACCGGCAGGCAGACAGGTAATCCGGATAATGACAAACATACACCTTTAATGACGGTATCGTAAGCAATGTTGCTGAAAAACGCACCAATTATTATTGCTCAAAGAAAGGGTGTGTGGTGAAGACGATCGAACGTCCGGCGCCTTCACCTTCCTGATCAAAATCATACCTTATACTAAGGAATTTCATTGCAAAATGCAGGTTATTCCAGTGAACTTCGTACCGCTTCGAACGTGTAGTTGCAGATCGATCGGGCCACGCGCCTGCGGTCAGGTTATTTGTCTGTAACAAATAGATTTCAATATCATGAAAGCAAAGGAAGTACTGGAACAGGTCTTTCGCGAACTTGATGTTGAGGTTGGGAAAGACATTATTATTCACGACGATCGTTTTTACGCCCGGGTACTGGGCGATCATACGATTGGCATGGGCGAATCGTATATGGAAGGCTGGTGGGATGCTCCCGATCTCACGGCATTGTTTAAAAAACTTATTCCCGGTCTGCCCGTAATACGGAAGTCGTTGCGCGCCAACCTGCGGGTGGCAGCCTACTATTTATTGGCCTCTTTGTTCAACCGCCAGCGCCGAGGCGCCGCACGGCGCAATGTCCGGTCGCACTACGATATCGGCAACGAATTGTATGAAGCCATGCTGGATGAAAACATGGTGTACACCTGCGCCTATTTCCACAATCCTGCATGGACCCTGGAGCAGGCACAAACGGCTAAAATCCAGTTGGTATATGAAAAACTGGGCATACCGGAAAAAGCCGGCCGCGGCAAGCCTTTAAAGGTGCTGGATATCGGTTGCGGCTGGGGCTATGGCCTGCTACACGGCGCCCGGCATTACGGTATCGAGGGGGTGGGCATTACTTTATCTGATCAGCAGGTCGGTTGGGCCCGGCAACACGCAAAGGGTTTGCCGGTCACCTTCCGCCTGCAGGACTACCGCGACCTGCCGAAGGATGAGCAGTACGATGCCATTTATTCATTAGGCATGTTTGAGCATGTGGGCCGGAACAACTTTCGAGATTTCATGAAAGTCGTATCCCGTCACCTGAAGCCGGACGGGCTCTTTCTGTTGCATACCATCGGAAGCGATCAGCCCGGTCCGGCCGATCATTGGATAAATGACTATATTTTTCCCGGTGCATATATCCCCTCCCGGCTGGAACTGGCCCGGGCGGCCGACGGATTGTTCATTGAACAGGATTTTCACAACTTCGGACTGTATTACGGCCGCACGGCCGGCGAGTGGTTTGCCCGTTTTGACAAAAACTGGCAGCATTTGCGTCGGCTTCGCCCCGACTTTTACACGGAGCAGTTTTATCGGATGTGGAAATACTACCTGCTCACGTCGGCTGCCGGTTTTTACACCGGTTACAACCAGGTCTGGCAAATGGTGTACTCCAGACAACCACTGGGGTATGTATACGAAGCAGTCAGGGCGCCGCAACAACTCCCGGCCAACAGGGAACTGGCGACCGCTCTTTCGACACGAACCCGGACGGGTGTTGCCTCAAACGGATTTTTGCTATTTCAACGGAGCGATAACCGGGGTTTCCGATGCCGTTGCAAGCGAAAATTGAGCAAGACAGTAGTCAGATGTTTAAAAATATGTGAGCGGTATAGCGCTCAAGTTGGCGAAAGAATTTTTCTTTGTGCCTTTCCTTGCTCATCCAGTATACCAATACCGAACCTGACTTATGGCCAAAATCCTGATTGTGGACGATGAAATGCCCATCCGCCGTACCCTGCGCGATATTCTCGAATTTGAAGAATACGATGTAGACGAGGCGTCGGATGGCCTGGATTGTGTTTCCAAAGTACAAAAAGACAAGTTTGACGTCATCATCATGGACATCAAGATGCCCAAGATGGACGGGATAGAGGCGCTCGAACGCCTGCAAATCCTCGCGCCGGAGATACCGGTGATCATGGTCAGTGGCCACGGTACGATCGACACGGCTGTTGAAGCCGTTAAAAAAGGCGCTTTCGATTTTATTTCAAAGCCGCCCGATCTGAACAGGATGCTCATTACGGTGCGCAACGCCCTGGAGCGTGCCGATCTGGTCAATACCACCCAGATCCTGCGCAAGCAGGTGAAAAGCAGCAAAGGCGTGAATATGATCGGTGAAAGTGCGCCGATTCTGGAGATCAAGCGCATGCTGGAAAAGGTGGCGCCTACCGATAGCCGCGTACTCATCACCGGACAGAACGGTACCGGCAAGGAACTCGTCGCGCGCTGGATACACGAAAAAAGCAACCGCGCCGACGGGCCTATGGTAGAGGTAAACTGTGCAGCCATTCCGGCCGAACTGATCGAAAGTGAACTGTTCGGCCACAAAAAAGGTTCTTTTACCGGCGCTATTGCCGACCGCCCCGGCAAATTTGAACAGGCCAACGGCGGTACGCTTTTTCTCGACGAGATCGGTGACATGAGCCTCGACGCGCAGGCCAAGGTGCTGCGCGCACTGCAGGAGAGCAAGATCGTGCGTGTCGGCGACAGCAAGGAGATCAAAGTGGATGTGCGGGTGCTGGCTGCCACGAACAAGGACCTGCGCGAGGAGATCGCTGCCGGCCGCTTCCGTGAAGACCTGTACCACCGCCTCGCCGTGATCGTTGTCAGCGTGCCATCCCTCAACGAGCGCCGCGATGATATACCGCTGCTCATCGAACATTTCAACCGCCGCATCGCCGACGATTATGGCCATCCGCCCAAGGTATTCACCCCCGGCGCTATTGCGGCGCTACAGGAATACAACTGGACCGGAAATATCCGCGAACTGGCCAACGTCATCGAACGTCTGTTCATTCTCTGCGACCAGGCGGTACAGGAAGAGGACGTACAGTTGTACGTTTATCCCAAGAAGTAGCGCTGTATTGCTTGCATTGTTACATTGTTACACTGTTACATTGTTACATTGTTTGCATTGCTACATTGCTGATCAACAGTTTAGCAATGTAGCAATGCAAGCAATTTAAAGCCGCACCAGTTTCCCCGTCGCCACCACCTGTCCGTCGCTGCGCAACTCATAGAAGTATACGCCGGGTTGCAGGTGCCCTACCTGTATACTGCCGGTATTGCCGCTAAATGTCTCGTTTAATACGGCGTTGCCCAGAGGGGTGAAAAGGGTCATGCTTTGGCTGCCTGTGTTACCGGGCACTCCTTCTACTTTCACGGTTATGGAATAGGTCGCCGGATTGGGCGCTATGTTTACCCGGACGCCCGGTTTTTGAGGGGAGTACGTGTCGACAATAATGAAGTCTTCGCCGATGGTATGAAAGGTGGTATTGGTGACCACCGGTGCATTGAAATCGAAATAGATATGTGCCTTGTTTTCAATGACCGTCCCGATCGGAATGTCTTTGCGCTGTGCAACCCTGAACTTGGCAAACCCCTGCGATGCCGCCCAGTCGGCATTACTGTCGGGCAGGTTAATGTTCTGGAACCGGAACACCACCACGCCGTTGCCCTCAATATCCCAATCGTATGGATGGCTGGATGCGCCGGGCCGCAAGGAGGTCGGGTCGAGCCACTGTACCGGTATGGTATCCCGGATATCCACATTGATGGCCGGCGCGGTTCCGGTATTCTGAAAGCGGATCATGTACTCGATATCGGTGTTCTGTTTCAGATAGTGTTCGTCGCCGTACCCGATCGGAAAGCCCTGCTTGTCGTTTGGATCATAAGAATTGGTGCTTTCCAGGCAAAAAACATCGAGCCAGGGGTCCTCGTCGCCAAGCGGGTACTGGTTGACAAAACCCAGACTGATATTATTGCTGCCACAGCCTTCCACCCAGGCCACCGGCATGCCCAGTCCCGGGAATCCGGGCGCCTGATCTGCTTCAAGCCGGTAAAAAGAGCCGTTGGCAGGAAAGGTGACCTCCTGTGATGCGCTCGCAAGGAGTTGGAATGAACCGCCTTGCATCAGCAGCACGTTGTCTTCGATCACGATATAATCCAGCGGAATACTCATGTCGCCCATGCCCGTATTGGTGATGATAAAGGTCACGGTCGAGTCGCTGCAGGTTGCCGTCACCTCAATCTGAGAGCCGTCCCAGTTGCCACCCGCCGATCCGCAGGTAGTATCGGGAAAGGCATGCGCTTCCACGCAATAGGTAGTGCCGACCGCATCGTCGCATGGTACGTGTACAAAAATGACTATTTCACCGCACTGCTCGGAGGCGATATTTCCAAGGTCAAAGGTGTATATGTTGCCGTTTACAGCGCTCCAGGGAATATTTGAACCGATCACCTCCAGTGCCGGATCGACCGTCACGTTTAAACTGGCATCAGATGCGGCTACCGCGCCGATATTGCAATAATTGATGTGGTAATCGGCATTGAAACAAGGGCGCAACCCCTGGACGGCCACATCGACGTCGATGATCGGACAGGGAGGCAGCGAGTCGCAGTGCACGCCAAAACTGGCTTCGTACGAATTGCTGTTGGCAAAATTTATACTAAAGGCATCGAAACAGGTAGGTACACAGTTCAACCCGTCGCCCGACGGACCGGCTATGGAAAATATACCGGTGGCCGTATTATCAATTCCGGTAAGGACTGACTGCGGCAGGACAAAATAGCCGTTTGAATCCGTGGCGGTGGAAAATGACTGACCGGCGCCCTGGTTGAAAAAAGTGGCCAGAATCGTCCAGCCCGGATAACCTGTTTCAAAGGAATCGCGGATGCAGTCGCCATCGATGTCTTCAAACACATATCCGTAAATGCTGTCGACCTGCTGGACCAGATAGGAAGCGGCAAAGTCGATACCGGAAAGCGTATCGGGCGCCTGTACCGTTGCGGTAAGGGTGTCCGGGCAAAAACCCCAGGCGTTGTTGGGTTTATTTACAATGATCTGATAGGTTCCCGGATTAAGCCCCATCGTGTAATTACCGCTTGAATCGGTTGTTGCTGCATTCACAGGCGCGCCGTTCTGCCATGCAATAACATTGAGTCCGGCAGTAAGGCTATCGGTGTCACCAAGGCAGTCGCCGTCTAAATCGTAAGACAGTTGCCCGCTAATACCCGACTCAAAACTGATTCCGGTACTGCCGATCCGTACAGCATAGGGCACCCGCCGCTGGCTGCCGGGCATAAGTGCGCGGGCGCCCCCGAACAGGCACCCGTCGTCGATTGTCGGGATTATATGTACCGAAGTGGTGTTGAAGTAACCCACGCCGAATATTTTCTGGAAAATGGTATTGCCGTCCAGGTCGAGTCGTTGCAGCAATGTCTGCCGGTAATTGGAATTGTCACTGTTGGTCATCCAGTACCCGTCACCGGCAGTTGTAACGGATAATTCACCCGGGCCGACAGGAATAACCGGACTGGCTTGTCCGGGATAAAATTTTTGCCACAGTTTATTCCCCTGGTCGTCGAGTTTAATAACCATGGCCGTACTGTTCCGGGAGGCTGAAAGCAGGTAACCGCCATCAGGCGCCGCTACGATACTCCGGCATTTCAAATTGGCGCCGATCGAATCTTCGATGGTTTTTTCCCACAGCAGACTGTTGCCCGATGCATCAATCTTGACAATACTGATGATATCACTTTGTGCCGGGAAGTTTCCCGAGCGGTTGGCAGTCACGACAAAACTTCCGTCGGATGTTACCACAGCATCTTCAACAAACAAATTTGGAGTCCCCCAGGTGAAAAAACCAATGTCGGCACCGCCTGGACTGCATCCGACGAGATAGCCTGTGGTCAGGGCATCCACAACATCAAAGGGGTATGATTCTCCGGTGATCCAGTAGCCCTGGGCATTTTCCATTAACCGGTGTCCCGGGATGTTTGAACCTATTGTCACGGGGTCAAACGTCTTGTTGAAAATGACGTTGAACTGCTCGTCCAGTTTTAAAAGATGCTGGGTAACAACACCTGGCAGACCGCTGATCGTGCTAAAAGCAACAGCGTAGTTACCGTCGGAGGTAGCGATCATGTCCTGGACAAACTCGGAAGAGCCGAAATCGTATTGACGTATCCATTCCCTGACACCGTTCTCCGCAATTTTCACGATATAGAAATTCGCCTGTCCTATAGTCGTTAACTGATCTGCTGCCAACAGCAAATAGCCGCTATCGGGCGCAGGGATGATCTTTATGATGCCGGCGCCGTTGTCGGCGTTAACATCGTTGTAGATACGCTCCCAGCCCTGGGCATTGGCTCCGAAAGCCGGGAGGAGTGTGAAAATGGCGAATACAATGATTTTGATCGTGTTCATATGCTACGGGAATTTTTTTTGGATCATTAGCGTCATCAGGACGGTACAAAAGTGCTGCATTGATATGCCGGAAAAAATAACAATTTAGTATGTTTGTCAAAAGGTAAAACCATTTAAAATTGATTTAAGTGGCTGACAATAAATTAATTGAATTGTTTAAAGTACTGACCGGCCCTGAAAAACGCGCTTGCACGGTTTTTTTGCAAAGCCCATTTTTCAACAACCGGGATGATGTATCGCGTCTTTGGGCATGGCTGTTGTCAGGCAAGGGAGGTCTTTCCAGCCCCCAAAAGGCATTTGCCTGGGTTTACCCTGATACGCCGTTCGACGAGTCGCAATGGCGCCACGTTCAATCCTTCTTGTTGCAGCAAATAGAGCACTTTCTTGCCCGGCGTGCGATGGAACTCACGCCAGTCGCCGCCGATCTGCACCTGGCCGAAGTGTACCGCAACAACGGTCTGGACAAGCATCTTGGCCATGTATTCCGGCGCGCCGGCGAGCGACTCGACAGGATGCCGCGCGACAACGAGTATTATCACCTGCTGTACCGTCTGGAGTGGGAAAAATACGCCGCTGTGGAATCGCAGACACGCTCCCGCGACAACAACCTCGCAGTAGTAAGCCGCGCCCTCGACATCT
>ERZ724526.1124-NODE-1124-length-14337-cov-13.641787_pt1 | contig 14337 bp, 9 predicted proteins | sample MGYA00376059_ERZ724526 | MGnify/ENA primary metagenome ERZ724526 (study PRJEB28724, sample SAMN07190883) | activated sludge metagenome | isolation source: activated sludge of sewage treatment plant in Hong Hong | place: Hong Kong | collected 2016-03-17 ... | reverse complement strand
CTGTTCAGTAGAGTTGACATTGATCGACAACCAGGGAGGTTGCGGAGGCAGCAGAATGATGGTTGCCGGAGACATCAAGACCGAAAAAGGCTTGGGTGTGAAGAATGCAGATGTAATACTCAGGAGCAACCAGGCAGGCATGGAGAAACAGCGATTGACGGATGCGAGCGGCGACTATGTATTTGGAGATCTGCCGGTGATGGTAGATTATCATATAACGGGCAAGAAACGCGACGACTGGATGAATGGAGTGAGCACGCTTGACCTGGTGATGATGCAAAGACACATACTGGGGGTAGCACCATTCCACAATGCTTATAAGATGGTAGCGGCGGATGTAAACAACGACAGCAAGGTAAGTGCGAGCGACATGGTGGTATTGAGGAAGCTGATTCTGGGCTTGATCACCGAGTTGCCGGACAATGACAGCTGGAGGTTCCTCGATGCACAGACGCCGATAGCCAACCCTGATAATCCATGGCCACTGGATGAAGAGATTGTGATCAATGCAGTAGACCACGACATGATGGGACAGCATTTGATGGGCGTGAAGGTAGGAGATGTGACCCAGGATGCCAGTGCATCAGGAATCATTGCAGAATCGCGTTCAAATGAAACCATTTCTTTGCTAACGGACAATACAAAAGTTGTGCCTGGTGAACTTGTTGTGATTCCATTTAGGATTTCAGATTTGAATGACTTGTCGGGAATTCAGTTTACGATGAAGCTAAAAAATCTGGAATTTGTAAATATGCTTTCCGGTAAAATGGAGGTGAATGAATTGAATATAGGTATGCATAAGGATGGCTTACTTACTTTCAGCTGGTCGACTCCTGATGCAATTGCCGGTTTTGGAAATGAGATATTATTCAACTTAGTAGTCAAAGCGAATAGCAGCGGTTCCATTGGTGAAATGATAGAGCTGGGATCCTGGATTACCACAGCAGAAGGATATGACGCCAAACAGTCTACTTATAAAATCAGCTTAAATGCTGTTTCTGCCGATTCGGAAGCGGACTTCGCATTGTTGCAAAATGAGCCCAATCCGTTTAGATCCTCTACGCGAATTGGAATTCTATTGCCGGCACAAGAGCAGGTAAAAATTCAGATCAGCGACATTTCAGGAAGGGTAGTTTACAAAAAAGACATCGATGGCAAAAAAGGGTTGAATCACTTTGAAATTGCCAAAAACGAACTTCCTGGTACAGGCATTTATTACTACACTGTTATTGCCGGTGAAAAAACTGCTACTAAGTCGTTTGTGATCTTGGATTAAAAACATATCTTCGATGAATGAAAAATCACCGGGCACGTCACGTGTTCGGTGATTTTATTTTATAAGTATTATTTACCAACTATGAACGAGCAATTAATCCTTCCGCCATTAACTCCTGAAGCGCTTGAAATCTATAAAAATTGGTGGTCTACCTTATCGGATCAATGGAAAATGGCCTTTAATGCTGTATATAGTCAGGCCTATTCAAAAGATATTCCTGGTGATGACGTATTAAACTTGATTTGTAATGTCCAGGTAATGCGATTTGCCGGTCCCAGGGCAATGTACCCCAATTTACAAATTGAATTGGATGACCTATCAGGAGTTTCTGCTTTGACCTCGTTAAAGATTTTGGTAGTCATCGACCACAATATTACCAATTTATCGGGTATAGAGAATTTGCAAAATCTGGAATCACTTTTCGTTTTTGAAAACAAATTAACGGATATCTCTCACGTGGCTGCATTGAAAAACCTGAAGGAAATGTATTTCCAGGTCAATGAAGTCACATCCTTGTTGCCATTTAAGGATTTAATTAAATTAAAGACACTTTATTGTTCCAACAACAAAATTGCTTCTTTTGATGGCATCACAGAGGCGCATGCAGATGTTTTGGAAAATTTTATTTGTTTGCCTAATGAACCTTTAAAAGACCGCGACATAATACAATTTGAAAATAGGGTAGGTATACGGTGTAAAAAAGGATAAATGAAAGTAGAAAACCTCTTAAAAGTAGAATCATTTTTAAATGATGAGCAAGTAAACAGGCTGGTAGAAATAATTGGTCAACTGGAATTTCAAGATGGCCGATCTACTGCTTCAGAGCGGGCCATTGAAGCGAAGCACAATCTACAACTAAACCCAGTTAACGGTTACGCCAAACAAACAATTGAAGGTGTTTTGATCCAGGCACTTACTTCTAATCTATTGATCCAAGAAACAATATTCCCTTTAAAAGTATATCCACCCATTATCAGTAAATATATCTTGGGAATGTATTACGGCAGCCATGTGGACTCGCCTGTAATGGCCGATGCACAAGTGGGGCTCATAAGAACAGATATGGCCATGACCCTGTTTTTATCAAATGCAGATGACTATGATGGCGGTGAACTGGTCTTGTTGACAGATGATGGAGAAGTAGCCATTAAGCTCGACAAGGGAGGTGCTGTATTTTATCCTGCTTCTATTGTGCACAGGGTCAACGAAGTAAAGAGAGGGGAAAGGCTGGCCATGGTAAGCTGGATTCAATCCTTGATTCCCGATCCGGGTCGTAGGGCAATAGTGGCTGAAATTAAAAAAATTGAAAGAAAAATTTCTTTGATTGATCCCCATTCAGAGGAGGCCTTGGGCTTGTTGCAGGTTTACAGTAATCTGATCAAAATGTGGTCAATTATTTAAGTTTCGGCTATGGTACAAAATATGCCTGGTTCGTCTGAGATCTGATATTGAAAAAGGAATAGGGATTTGCCCATTTCTTTGTATTGCTTCAATGATTTTACTTCTAAGGGAACTGTGAGGCTTGATTCATTATAATTTAGACTGAGGTCCTTATAAATATTTACTATGGTTGTATAGTAGTATACACCAAATTGGATTGTTACAGGATCTATGCTAATTGAAGAAGGAGTAAAAATGCCTTTATCCCAGTCATTACTGCCCGGTTCAAATTTTATCAAAGGTTTATTAAATGCCGGGTCAATGTTTCGATCTTTTGTTAATCTTGAAATGTTTACCTCAATACTATTCGGAATAAACAGGCCGCCTTGTTTTAACTGCGGATATAGATTTAGTGTGATTGGCACCTGCATCTCCTTGCGCAGTGCCAGCTGCATGGTTTCAGAAATGATGATATCCGGCTTTTCTTCCTCATTAAACTGATATTTTGTAGCATCGGTTTTAAGCACTTGTCTGATCCAAGGAGAAAGAGATAATTTCTCAATGGTGTTGAGTAACAGAGGATAGGTATCGGGGTGGATTTCCATCAAAGTGAATTCAATCTCTTGTGGTGAAAACAAAAATAGCGATGGCAACATTAAAGCAGCGTAAGGTCCTGTACCGGCATAACAGATATGTAGCTTACCTTCCTGACCTTCTTTTAATTTATCACCTATGGCCCGACATAGCCCGTTCATAAATCGTACGGTTCTTGTATAGTCCGAAAGACAATGTGCTGCATCAAGGGCACAGATGGCTTTTCCATTGTTTTCATATAAGTCATCTACGCCAGTAAATCTTTGTTCTTCAACAGATGATATCGATTCAAAGCGATGCATGATGGAATAACAGGCATTTCTCAAATCCAGCTGACTCGATAAAGGGTTGAGAATGGTGGTAATATCTTCTTTAAAAGAATGCAGCAAAAGAAAACAAACTATCTTGGAATGGACAAATAATTAAACAGGCCTGATGCAATTTTCTGAAAAATTCAATTTGTCTTCATGAAGGTACACAAACCAAAGTTTTTTACCATTTTGGTTTGATACTTTATCCAGCATATCCTGCTTTTCAATACTGAGGGTGGCTGGCCTATCCATCCATAGTTCACAAGAATGATTGAGCAAATTTGCGGATATATCTTCATCAAACTTTTGCCCCAACAGCAAGGCTACATCGGCGTGGATTCCTGAATTTATAAATGAAGAGACTGAATCGAAATGTTTGGCACCAAATATGGAATTTGCATGACTACCGATAGTGGCAACAATTTCAATTTGATGTTCATGTAAATTGCATTGGTTAACTAAATGTTTGGCTTTGTCAAAATTACCAGCAACAGCCAATTTGATGGGGTGCTTGTAGAGTGTCTTAAAGTTAAGTTGTTTCTGTTCACTCAAAAAGGAGGATGCTGATAGAGCACCGCTTGAGATCAATAAAGTTCCGGTAGTCGATAGGGCTATGAATTTCCTCCGATGGATCATATTAGAAGTTTACAAAATTAATTTAAGGCCTTATAGGAAATACTCCCTGTGTGCAAATTAAAAAATTTAAACCGAGATAGGGTTTCATCAAAGAGAAAGGGGCATTATTGCCATTGGCTTGCAACACAAGATTGCCTGGCGCCATATTTGCATTGGATGCAAGGGTACTGAATGCCGGGTTGTCATTTACGGCAGCCACATTTCCCACTGCATTGTCAGCATTCGGAGAATCAGGATAAACTGATAATGAAGCTGTAATGGTGTGCGAATGAGGAGGCAGATTGTTGTTAGTGAGTGTGTAATTATTATTACCCCAGGCTTGACCAATTACTACAGGAGAAATCCCGGGCCCATTGCCAATGCCCACAGCAACCCGCCCCTGCATATTGGGCAAGCCAAAGGTTGTAGAGCCGTTTCCTCCAAAATTCACTCCGATTATGGCGAATAATGCAGAGTTGGATGCAATACTTATTAATTGACCCTGACATAAAGCCCAAGCCGTTGGTGCAAAATTTCCACCAAAAAGTAATATTTGTCCTAATGTTCCTTCCATGAATTTAAATTGTAGAGATTATGGGCGACTTGGGTATATTCCAAATAAGCAAATAATGAAGTGGATACCAATGTACGGCTGTCTTATATCAGTTGGTGTGGATGAACCGTTGTTGGCAACGGTTACAGTCAATCCACCCAATGCCCCTAAACTTCCCGAATTGGGTGCATAGACAGTTTGGCCTACTGCCGGGTTGGCACCGTCGGGTTCTTCAGTATTGGCATTTTGCGAATTTGCTCCTACATTAATTGTGCCTGTGTGATTGTGTTGGGGTAGATTTGAATTGGTAAGTGTAATTTGGTTAAAACCGGAAACCTCTCCCAAATTAATACTTGAAATTCCTGCTCCAATTCCAACACCAATAGGGGTGCGACCCCTAAGATCCGGCAGTGCAAAAGTAGTTATTCCATTACCGCCATAAGTAGTCCCTAATAATGAAAATAGAGCTTGATTTTGTGCTATTGCTAAAATTTGGCCTTGGCAAAGCGCCCAATTTTTTGGGGCAAAGTCAGCCGCAAACATAACAATTGATGCCATTGCTGGATTCATGATAATACTTTTTAATTTCTTATAGGATAAATTCCGAACACACAAATTACAACCCTGAGGCCCATAGATGGCATGGTAGTTGGAAATGATTGTCCCTGTCCTGTATTGCTCACAGTGGCTGTGACGGTTTTTAATTTACCAGTGGCACCGGTGGGATTGTGATAAAATTCAGTAGTTGTAGCAGCAAAAACATTGCCGGCAGGGTTGTTTGAATTGGCTGTTCCATTGGCTGCATTGACCTGAGCTGTCTGAATGCCATGGTTGTGCATTGGCATATTGGCTACCGTAAGGGTGCGATTTTCTGACCCAGCCATTTCTCCTAAAACAACGGGAGATAAGCCGGGACCTTGACCCACTCCAACAGGTATTCGGCCTCTGAAATCGGGCACGTTAAATGTGAATTGTCCATCCCCTCCATAGGTGGTACCAATAAGAGAATATAGTGCGGTGTAGTCTTCGATTGATAGAGAAGAGCCGTTGCAGTCAAACCAATTAATAGGAGCAAAAGTACCTCCAAACCACATGACCTGAGCCATAAAGTAACCTTCCATTTGCAAGATATTAGAAAACAAATATAATTATATATGTTGCAATTTAAGTCATTTGAATGAAAAAAAATAAATAAATATTACCTGCGAAATTAAATTTGGCTTTTTAATTAAATGTCAATATGTCAGATTTGGGCTCTATAACTGAATGCTTACTCCAATCATGCCATGAACACCTGCCTGTGGATAAACAAAATTTTCGGTTATGACCTTTTCATAAATATATGAATAAGTGTACCCGCCAGATGAATAGTTTGTATTGAGCAAATTGTTGATTTGTGCCTTAAATGTAAGTTTTTTAGCCCAGCCAGCTTTGACGTTGTACACAACATTGAGGTGGCTTGTGCTGTATGCAGGAATGCTTCGATCGTAATTTGAGGTGTTGTCCAGATATTGTTTCCCGGTGAGCTTGCTGGTCCATTCTATCCTTAATTGGTCAATTGGTAAATAGGTAATGAAAATGGCACCAATGATACCGGGAGAAAGACTGATGTTGGTTCGACCGTGATTTATCTTTTTTTCTTCCACTCCCTGGGTATAATCATAAATAATCTCAGTAAAGTTGTTTATTTTATTTTTGCTTAGGGTCAAATTGGCACCTGCATTAAATTTTGAGTTTAACGCAATCTGACCTGCCATCTCAATCCCCAACCTGTAACTATTGTCAATATTTTTCCTCAATGTATTACCTACATCATTAAGTTGACCGGTGGGTATCAATTGGTCTTTGTATGACATAAAATAAGTATTGATTTCCAAAATTGTTTTTGTGGTTGACAATTTCCAGGACAGCTCTGTATCATACAATCTTTCTGCTCTTGGCAGTGTCAATTTGCCATGATCCGTAAAATCACTTCTGTCCGGTTCTCTGTGTGCTACGGCAAATGAAGCACTCAAAGCGGAACGGTCTCCTGTCTTTTTAGTAAGTGAAAACTTAGGATTAAAAAACAAATAATTAACGTCAAAATTGATAGGCCTCAGATCGTTGTCTATGCCTTCAGAACGGTAGTTTACACTTCTCAATTGGGCGTCTGCACTCCACGACCAACCATTCGCGTGCCGGTGTTCCCATCTGATGTATACATTTCCATCGTTTTTAGTCGAATTACTCTCGTAATAGGGCATGTTAAACCGATAATTGGAATCTGCTGCAACAGATATCAATTCACCAAAATGAGCTCCTGAATAACTATGGTAACCTCCGCCCAGAGATATTAATCCGCGTGTGGAAACATCCTTCTCAATTTTGAAAATACCACCAACAAAGTCATTGTCAAGCCACCTCCTTCTCACTACATCGGAACGCTGGATGGTGTCGCTACCCATGACGATGGGCGATAATTTGTAATTGCTTAGCTTGTCATTCTGTTTAAATTGTTCAAAATACCCCTTGCCGGCTGTGTAATGAAGTGCAGCCTTTGCCCTCCATCCATGATTAAATGTTTTGGCATAATGCAATTGAAGATGTGTCTGAGTATAGTCATCCACCTGATTTTCATACAAAAAAGGGTTGTATCTTCTTCCTGATGTGAATAGGTTGATAGAGTCTTCCGGCGTTTGATATAAGCTCCCAATATTTCGTTGGTAATGCTCTGATATGCCCGCTGCATCATCGTTTGCTACCGATTGAGGAACCCCATTCCACGCCTGATAAGTTACCTCTGATCCCGAAAAGGCGATTAATCGGAGAGAAGAGGTGGAGCCAACCCTTGCACCTTCAATGTACCACGATTTGAGATCTGCGCTTGCCCTGTCTATGTATCCATCTGACTTAATAACTGAATACCGTGCATCTACATTGAATCGATTGTTCATCAACCCGGAGTTCAAACGAATGGTTGTCTTTCGCGTATCAAAACTGCCATAAGAAAGGTCTGCAGCAACCGAAGGGTTGATGTCGATACCGAAAGTATTGAGTGATACCGTGCCCCCATAAGCACCCGCACCATTGGTAGAGGGACCCACACCCCGTTGGATTCGCACCGATTCTGTTGATGAGGCTATGTCGGGTAAGTCAACCCAAAACACACCCTGTGATTCCGCATCGTTTACAGGAATATCATTGACAGTTACGTTGATGCGCGACTGTTCAACACCTCTGATTCTCATGGAAGTGTAACCTACACCGGCTCCGGCATCAGAAGTAGTGGTTACAGAAGGTTGCCATTGCAAAAGAATAGGTATGTCCTGGCCATGGTTGATGGCTTGCAACTCCTCCTTCTTCACCTCCCTACCACCATTGAACGGAGTGATTTTATGAATATTGGATTTGATCTCAACAGCATCCAACTGATAGACATTGCCTGACATAATAAAGTCCAAAGTTTTGGTATCTGGCAATGACACTGATTTTCGTTGGGTCTCATATCCTAAAAAAGAACATGAAACGGTATAGGAGCCAGTAGTCAGATTTTCAAGCGAGTACCCCCCTCCTTTTTCTGAAATGGTAGCCCATTGGCTGTTTTCAATAAAGATAACAGCTCCTTCCAGCTTTTCACCTTTCTCATTGGTTACCCTGCCCGACAATATTTGAGCCTGCAGTGCTGAAGAAATACAAATCAGAAATAAGTATAAACAATGTCGCATTGTTGTGAAGTTAAATGACTACATAAGTTGGGGGTAAGCTGATACCGAGAGAACGAGAGGAGAAAATGCTCCCTTGCCGGCATTACCCGACCAGGTTCAATGGGTATGATCTCAGCCTCGGGAAGGAGGCACCCCAGAATTCGGGGTAAAGATAGGGGAATTTTCAAATGTTTGCGCCTCCCTGCGGTCGGCTAAATGGTTACGCCTCCCTGCGGTCGGCTAAATGGTTTCGCCTCCCGGTGGTCGGCTAAATGTTCACGCCTCCCTTTGGTCGGCTAAATGGTTACGCCTCCCGGTGGTCGGCTAAATGGTTACGCCTCCCTGCGGTCGGCTAAATGTTTGCGCCTCCCTGCGGTCGGCTAAATGTTAAGAAATTAAATTGGGTAGAGATATTTAGAAGGCTTGCTGGGGGCATCTGAAAAATATAAGTTTAAGAATACAGGAATGTGGGCAACTTTTTATTGGTTTTTTGCATATATGAGAATGAAAAACATCTATTTACGACAAAAACACTGCGCCATGTCTTTACCAACTTCGATCCGATATATTATTTTGGGTGCATTAATTATATGGTCGAACATGGCAAATGCCTGTTTTATACAAATGGTGTCAGAGGAAATCATTTGTAATGGATCGTCGGTCACATTGAGTCCGATTGTGAGTCCGGCAGGGGGAACTTTTTCCTGGAGTACAGGAGAGACTACTCCAACCATCACGGTTTCTCCAGGTTTTTCAACAAGTTATACTCTGACCTATACCAATGGACCCTGTGTGGTAAGTAAAACGGTAAATGTGATTGTATCAATTGCCAATGATATCGATGATACGGGAATTGCGGTTTGTACCGATGAAAACGGCAACGGGTTGGCTAATTTGTTAAATACAGGACTGGTTACATTTTGGGAAGATGCTGGTGCGACCATTCCTATTACCAACCCGGGTGCTCATCCGGTTCAAATTACCGGGACCTGGGATACAGTTTATGCTACTGTAGGCAATCCTCCTTGTTATGATTTACTGTACAATGTTTTACTTTGCAAGCACAAACAAATAGACCAGTCTGAGTTTGTCATTTCTCAATTTCCGGAACAATTGTGTGAATTGCCTAATGGTGTTTCAGTAATTTACACTCTTCCGCAATCTTTGTTTACAGATTTGTGTCCTGGATTTGCCTTTACTTCCTTTGGCACTCAATCTGGTTATCCCGGCAATCCATGGATTTCCACAAATGGCTTTGCCTATCCATTTGGTTATCAAAACGGGAGCGGGACTTTTTCATTTTCTGCCTTTTCTTTTATCAATGTAGAACAGGATATTACCATATCCTTTGATGATATATATTACTATTCCTCAAATTGTCTTTTGGTAGATTTTGAGCCCAATGTAACTTTTGTTATTGAAACCAATCTGATCAACCTTTCTGTAAATGACCTGACTACCTGTGCGGGAAGCAGTGTTGACCTCAATACCTTGGCTTCTACTACCAGCACATTCCCCATTAGTTTTCATTCTTCAGCTTCTGCTTCTGCAGCTTCTTTGATTACCAGTCCTTACATTGTAAATAGCTCTCAAACCATTTATGCAAAAATCACCAACACCAATCCATTTTGTGAAAATATTAAAGCCATCGATATTACTGTTCTGCCAAATGTTCAGGTAAATGTTTCCGATGGAGAGGTGTGTCAGAATCAGGGACTGAATCTCAGTAATTTGACCGTGAGCCCACCGTCGCCCGGAATCTGGTCTGGAAATGGCATCAGTAACAACGTATTTACTTCTCCAACCCCGGGTACTTTCAACCTTACTTTTACCCCATCAACGCAATGTTATTTAGCCGATGATGTAGCCATCGAAGTTTTACCTCAACCAACGATTTCATTGGGGGCATCAACTATATGTGACATCAGTGGAATTTTTCAATTATCCGACATACAAGATCCTGCTTTTTCGGCGGGACAATGGTCGGGAATTAACGTTTCAAATGGAGCATTTGATCCCTCAGGACTACAAGGCAATTATACGCTTACCTTCACTCCTGCTTCCCAATACGTGTGTGCACAGCCTGCCACAACGCAGGTGACCATCATAAAAGCTGTAGAACCTGTAATTCTTGATCAACTTTTTTGCGAAACACAGGGTCTGGTCGATCTCAATACTATTGTACCTCAACAGTTTTTGGGTGGAACGTGGTCAGGGCAAAATACTGCGGGTAATTTTTTTAATCCTTCAGGGCTTTCAGGGGCTTATTTACTGAGTTACAATGCCCCCTCTGCCTGTGCGCTGCCAACAGATGTTTTCGTAGAAATACAGAGTGCAGGTATTCCGGAAATGGATAATGCTGATTGGTGTTTTGGTGCTGCTTCTCTGAATTTGCGAACTCTGGAAGACTCCTTTTATGGAGGAGGCACCTGGTTTGGACCTGGTGTATTTGGTGCCATATGGGATCCCATTGGCCAAAATTCTGTAACAACGCTGACTTATAACAGCAATACTTTTTGCACTAATACGGTTGAAATAAATATCACTCTTTTTGATCAGGTTCAAGTGGAGAACCTATCAGTTGTTTGTAATGGCAATGAGTATTCAGTGAGTTTCAATATTACAGGTGGAAATTCAGATAAATTATTGGTAAATGGCATAGCTTCCAACAGGGCTTTTCAATTTGGTCCTGTTCCTTCTGATACAAGCTACAGGTTTGAGGTTTCAGATTCCAGTCTATGTAGTATTGTTGTTCTGGAAGGAAATAAAAAGTGCGCCTGTTTTAAAGATGCAGGCACAATGGTTAAACCTGTGGATACTACGCTGATTTGTGCGTTGGATACACTGCGTTTATTTCACAATCAGGATGAGTCTCTTCAAATCGGTGACAGCCTTGTTTTTGTTTTGCACGACAAATCAGGTGTATCACTGGGTAAGATCTTTGCGATCAATGAAAACCCTGTCTTCGTTAAACCCAATGGCATAGAATACAATAGGGTGTATTATGTTTCTTCTATTGCTGGAGAGGTTTCTTCTGATACGATCAACCTCCAGGATCCTTGTTTTTCAATTTCCCCGGGTGTACCTGTTGTTTTTTATGAACCTGCATTAAGTGCTATTAAAGATGGTATTTTGTGTAGTTCTGATTGTACTACTTATCCGGTTTCATTTACAGGCCAGCCTCCTTATCGCGCCATTGTTTCCTGGGGATACAACAATTTTTTAATGAGGGATACACTGGTTACTCAGGTCAGAGATACCGTTTTGAAATTGTGCCCGCAGTTGCTTCCGGGAATGGTTGATACTATTTTGGTTAAACTAGAACAAATCAGCGATAATAGTTGCGCTGGAAGGGCACAGTTGCTGGGTAAGCTGGCTTTAAAGGCACCCAATATCAGGGTAATCGATCCAGTATTATGTCAAAACGATTCATTGGTGATTTCAGGAAAGGTCTACAATAAATACAATCCAAAAGACACTATCAAAATTGCCTCATTAGACCCATCAATTTGTGACACCACATTGATCATTGCACCCCGCTTTCTGGAAGATGCAACCGAGATCATTAACAGGCAACTTTGCATCGGGCAATCCATCCTGGTGAACGGACAAGTTTACGATGAGACGAGGCCATCAGGATTAGAAATACTAAGACAAGCAGCAATTTCCGGGTGTGATTCCACAGTTGTGATTAATTTAACATTCGGCAATCAGTCGTTAAATGAGTTAAATGTAAGTTTGTGCAGATATGATTCTCTTATTATTAATGAAACTGTATACAATGTAAATAGGATTACGGGTCAGGAGTTGCTCCCTGGTGCGGCTCAGGGGGGCTGTGATTCTTTGATAAACGTCAAAGTGAAAATTATTGATGAAGCTATTCATGTGATTAGTCCTATACTTTGTAAGGGTCAGTCTGTGACTGTCAATGGCGTGATATACGATGAAAATAAGCCGATCGGAAAAGAAATCATTTCAGCCGGATCATCTCTGGGTTGTGACTCAATTATCGATGTGGCTTTGCAATACAAGGTCATTGATACAACGTTGTTATCCTTTAAAATATGTTCAGGAGATAGTCTTGTCGTAAATGGTACTGTATTTAACGAGGTGAATCCTGGGGGATTTACAGTTCTTTCTTCTGCTTCGGGATGTGATTCTGTCCTAAGGGTTGCACTGGAATTTGAAAATATTCCAACTGGTAATTTGAGTGTAAAACTTTGCAAAGGTGACTCCATTCTAATTGGCAATACTATTTTTCAGGAAGGAAAAACCAGTGGTAATGTATGGTTAGAGGGAGAAGCCAAAAACGGCTGTGATTCGCTGGTCATGGTGAAGGTTGATTTTTGGGATGAACCAAGAGGCAAGTTAAATGCAGTTTTATGCGATGGTGATACTTTGTCCATCGCTGGAAATCAATTTCACCCAGGTAAAACTTCGGGTACTATAGTTCTGCCAGCTGCATCTTTGAATGGCTGCGATTCGATCCTTGATGTTTCAGTTTTTGTACTACCTGTCAAGGAAGGATATTATGAAACAACCTTGTGCAGGGGTGATACCCTCAAATTGGGGAATGAATTGTTTTATGAGGGCAAAAGTTCGGGACAGTTCATTATACCTAATGCATCTAATGAAGGTTGTGATTCTATCGTCTTTGTAAACATTCTTTTCAATACACCTTCTCGAATCGACACCCTTAGATTAGCCGCTATGCAAGAATCAGAAATTTTTACATTCGGTGAATTTGAATTTTCTATTGACAAAAAGGAAGGTTTGGTGAAATTATCTGAAACCAATGTTCTAGGTTGTGATTCGTTAATTTACGTATCTGTTAGCTTTCCTACCGACTTTCGCAATTTAAATTGGAAGGTATTACCAGCTACATGTTTAGAACAAAATAATGGAAGTTTTACACTAATCAATGCTGAAGGATGTGAACCGGAAAAATTGACCATTAATAATGTTGTGTATGATATCGACAAATTGCCATTTGATGTATTGAACTTAAGCCCCGGTGTATACAACTGGAAACTGGAAAGTAATGCAAAGTGCAATTCTGCGGGTGAATTTATTATCGAAGGAATTAGTGCAGTTGGATTTGAAGTTGAACCAACCACCGTTGAAGTTCCCATAAGATCGGAAACGCTCGTGAATTTTTTGGTAAGTCCGGAACCTTTTTCAGCTCAATGGTTGGATGCCAGTGGCTTAAGTTGCAACGATTGTTTATCACCCATCATAGAAGCACCGGGTTCATTGCTTAAGTATACCTTATTGCTGACAGATACAAACGGCTGTGAATCGAAATACAATATTACCGTTATCCCTCTCGAAACCATAAAAGTATGGCCCAATATCATTTATCCGGATGGAGGAGGCATCAACAGTGTCTTTAATGTGGCCAATGAGGACAATACGCTTAATGCTGTTTTTATTTACGATCGATGGGGCAACGCCCTCGTGAGTAAAAACAATTTTGGAAATGGAGAATCATTTACCTGGGATGGAACAGCAGCCAATAATAGAGTAAGTCAAGGGCTTTATCTTATTTCCATCCAGTATAAAGATGGAAGCACTGAGTGGGTTGAGGTCACGGTTTTGTAAATGTTCACGCCTCCTTGCAGTCAGCTAAATGTTTGCGCCTCCCTTTGGTCGGCTAAATGGTTTCGCCTCCCGGTGGTCGGCTAAATGTTTGCGCCTCCCTTTGGTCGGCTAAATGGTTTCGCCTCCCGGTGGTCGGCTAAATGTTTGCGCCTCCCTTTGGTCGGCTAAATGGTTTCGCCTCCCGGTGGTCGGCTAAATGTTTGCGCCTCCCGGTGGTCGGCTAAATGGTTTCGCCTCCCGGTGGTCGGCTAAATGTTTGCGCCTCCCTTTGGTCGGCTAAATGGTTTCGCCTCCCGGTGGTCGGCTAAATGTTTGCGCCTCCCT